>Ga0126383_10001114_pt1 | contig 16357 bp, 17 predicted proteins | sample PanSoiMetPlot_35_FD_96882 | JGI IMG/M metagenome (GOLD analysis project Ga0126383, IMG submission 96882) | Tropical forest soil microbial communities from Panama - MetaG Plot_35 | ecosystem: Environmental > Terrestrial > Soil > Tropical forest > Bulk soil | place: Panama | collected 2016-02-17
CCACGCCGTCCTCCCGATATAAGCGGATAGAACGAAAAATAAAGAACTTGTCCCACCGGGCCGGCCGCTTGGGGGTTAGGGGCTCCCAGATAAACTGATCGGCGAGCCCGCGGTTCGACTCCGACATTTTGAAGAGAAAGAGGGCCGTGTACATCGTCGCCGGATACTGCAAAGTGGTGCGGGCAAACTTGAGCGAGGTGTCCTGATTACTATCCAGCACGCCCAGGGCGATTTTCATCAAATCCTCGCTGGTTTGGATCGCGCCCGGGTTGCGCTCGGCTTTTTCTTTCTCCGCCTGCACATCGGCTTTGGCGGTGGCGGCATCGGTCTCTTCCTTAAGAATCTGCTGCGACAGTTTACGCGCCCACTCTGAGTCTCGTTTGGCGATCGCCGTGATTACCGTGTAACGATAATCGACGCCCGCCACCAGCATGCGGCCATCGTTCGTGTCCGGTGCGCCTTTCTCTTTGAATAACCGCGTGGCAATTTCAAAAGCATCGCTGAAGGCGGCGCGCGCTTTGTCCGGTTCGTGCGGCCAGCTCAGTTCGGCGACCCGAATCAATAAAGTTATCCGCCTGGCGTCGCTATCGATGGTCTTACTAAGGTCGACCTGCCGCTGAATTATGTTCAGGGCATTCTCTCTCGAGCACGACGACCGCGGGGCGCTGTCGGGCTTTTCCTGGACCTGGGCGGCTGCCGTGATAGGTATGAGGAGCGCCAGCCAGAGGATTTGCTTGAGGCAATCCATAAATCGTTCACCTCATGGTCAGCGGCCTTGCCGCAGGCTCTGCGCAATCAGGGGCACAATTTTTCGCGGCACATCGATGGCCGCTTTGATGTGCCGCGCATGAGTGAAATGACCCACGACATAAACATGCGGCACATTGGTCTCGAAGGTTTCCGGATTATAGGCGGGCACTTCCGTCAATTTGCCCGGCTCGGTTTTCACTCCGAGTTTCTTGAGCATCGAGAGATCGGCGTCGGCGCCAATCAGCACAAAGACCACATCGTTGGGAATTGATAACGACTGATTGTCTTCCGTTGTCAGACGCACGGAGTCAATGGTGATTTCGTCGATCTGTTTGTAAAGAATCACGCGCAAGCGGCCTTCGGCAATCTCGCGTTCCAGCGGCGTCCGCACCCAATGCTTCATCGCCCCGGCTTTCGGATCGCGGTTGTCCCAATCCTCACGCCAGATGGCCAGGGTCGTGCGCGCGCCTTCCTCCGAAAGAAATAACGCCGCCTCCGCGGCGCTGTTACCGCCGCCCACAACCAGGGCTTCTTTGCGCACATAGGCATAAGGATCGACGAAGCGATGATGGACCTTCGGCAGATCTTCGCCGCGAATATTCAGCCGTCGTGGATATTCCATCGCGCCAATCGCGAACAGGACCGCGCGGGCGTGGTAGGTGTGCTCTTTCTCGTCGCCGTGAAATGTGAGACAGCGCGTCCGGATCGTAAAACTGCCGTCGGCTTGACGATCGACGCCGAGCACTTCTTCGCTGGTACTGATGCGCAAATCACGATCGAGCACGAAATGAATGTAGTGCGACAGCAGTTCTTCACGGGTGGGCTTCTCGCGCACCGGATGCAGCGAGCCTTCGCACATCTCCAGTTCATTCGGAGTCGAGAACATGGTGCGGCCGACGGGATATTGGCGGATGGTATTGGCGATCGTCCCTTTTTCAATGACGAGATATGACAAACCTTCGCGCGCCGCCGCATCGGCGGCCGACAAACCGGCCGGCCCCGCGCCGATGATTAGGAGGTCGAGCTCGTTTGTGTTGCCGTTCTCTGCCATGAGATTTTAATTAACTTGCCACTAGCTTCAGCTAGTGGCAACGAAACTGAATTGAACATCGGCTTTAGCCGAAATGGAAAAAGAATTCAAGTCCACTCTATCATCGAAATTTTGAAGGCCCGCGTGCTTTATCAATCAAAGCCAAAAGAGATTCATCATTTTCCTTTTGGCTAAAGCCGGAATCTTTTCTCTTTCCGTTCCACTAGCTGAAGCTAGTGGCAAGTTAGCTGAAGCCAATAGCAAGTTAGCTAAAGCCAGTGGCAAGTTAGCTGAAGCTAGTGGCAAGTTAGCTGAAGCCAATAGCAAGTTAGCTGAAGCTAGTGGCAAGTTAGCTGAAGCTAGTGGCAAGTTAGCTGAAGCTAGTGGCAAGTTAGCTGAAGCCAATAGCAAGTTAGCTAAAGCCAGTGGCAAGGTAGCTGAAGCTAGTGGCAAGTTAGCTGAAGCCAATGGCAAGGTAGCTGAAGCCAATGGCAAGGTAGCTGAAGCCAATGGCAAGGTAGCTGAAGCCAATGGCAAGGTAGCTAACGCTGGCGGCAAGTTAGCTGACACTGGCCGGACGCATTCGTCTGAACGAAATGACCACACCCTTCAATCGATCACCATTCGATCCAGATAGGGTTTCGACACATCGGTAATTCTGACTGAGTCGTCGTGCCGGCGGTTTGCCGAATCGTATTTGTCGAAACTCACTTCAAGGTGAATCAGATTACAACCCTTCAGCACGTAACGCTGCGGCGCAGTGAGCGATTGGAATCCTCCTTCCTGCACAAATAGTTTCAGCAAATCGGCGCGGGTCATCCCGGGTTTAATTGAGGTAGCTTCCTTATAACGCTCTTCCAGCCATTGCCGATGAGCCTTGTCTTCATTGTCCTGAGCCTGAGGGGCAACCCGCGCTCCCATGATCAGTAACAAAGCTGCGATGACAATAATTCCGAACTTCATACCACACCTCGCAAATCTCAAAACTCCAAAGTTCCCCGGGCCACCACCACCGACTCGCCGCTGACCCGCACCTCGGCAACTCTGCCCGGCGCGCCTTTTACTTCCAGGCCGATGCGACTGGGACGATTGATAAAATCACCTTGCTCGATCACAAATTTATAAACGCCATCCTCCGGATCGACTCGCGTCGCGTCGTGATAGACCAGGTAACCGCCCAGCGGTCCGGCGGCGCTGCCGGTCGCCGGATCTTCGCCGATGTTCTGGCCCACAAAAAATCGCGCGTGCGCTCGCGCGGCGCCGATTTCCATCGTCTCGCGGCTGAACGCATAGCAACCGGTCGCTCCGGAACTACTGAAACCATTGCGCGCGTAAACTTCTTCCAACAGCGAAATATTCGGGCGGCAGCGTCCGAGATCGGCCAGCGATCGAATCGGCGCCATCAACATCGTGTTGCCGGTGGAACACGCCTGAATCGGCAAGGTTTCATCCAAATCTTCACGCGCCAGACCCAACCCGCGCGCAATGTCGGCCTGATCGTTCCAGTCGTCAATCTCAGCTTTGATTTCCCACTGGCCCTGCGTCATCGTCACGCGCGCGGGCAGACCATCTTTGAAATCAATCTCGATCGGCAGCACCCCGATGCCCACTTCGTGTTTCAAATGCACGCGTCCGCTACCGCCTTCAGGCGGCGGGACTATGCCTTCACGCGCCAGGCAATTCCAGGTGCCGGCGATCGGGTGCCCGGCGAATGGCAGTTCGCTGCTCGGCGTGAAGATGCGCAGACGCCTGGTCACCTCCTCTTTGTCGGAAGGCAACACAAAAACTGTCTCGGACAAATTCATCTCGCGCGCGATCTGCTGCATCTGCTCGTCAGAGATGCCTTCCGCTTCCGGAAACACTGCCAGCGGATTCCCCGTAAACGCGCGATCGGTGAACACGTCGAGTTGAACAAAATTATACTTGGGCATTCGTGACTCCTACTCTACCGGCGTCAGAGTACCGGCTTCAGCCGGGGGTTAAGGATGCAGTCCCTCAAAAAACCAAACCCGCCACTCTTGCGCTGAACCTCACAGCTCCCGGCACCAGCGCGCGACCTCATCCATCACTTCTTCGTAAACCTGCGGCTGCGGCTTGATGCTCTTCGGCACTTTGAAAGAATGATCACCGCTCGCGACGATGTACAGATCGGCCTTCAGTTTATGTTTCTTAATGATCGACCGGATCTCTTCCTCAGTGCCAAAGGCATCGCGCGAGCCCTGCACAAACAGCATGCGCGGTTTAATTTTGGGCAGATGCTCATCGCGTAATTTATCCAATCGCCCGGGCGGATGCAGCGGATAACCGAGATAAACCAAACCCGCAATTCCCTCGGCACTCTCGGCCGCCACCTGGGAAGCAATTCTTCCGCCCATCGACTTCCCGCCAATCACCAGCCGGTTGCCTTTTAGTTTGCGCTCTTTGAGCGCCGCCGCGATCACCGCGCGATAACACGACTCCAGCTTCGCCTTCGGATCGGGCGCGCCGCGCTTCTGTTCCTTGTAAAGAAAGTTGAACGTCATCGCATCGAATCCGCGCGCCGCCAAACCCTCGGCGGCCATGCGCATGAATCCGCTCAACTGATCGGCGCCCGCGCCATGGCCGAGAATGATGGTGACGCCGGCGCGGCCCTTCCGCGCGGCGGGATATAGCAGCGCCGTGACTGATTCCGCATCGTTGACCTGAATCGTTAGTTTTCCAGCTTCGGGCATGTCTTTAATCCATTAAGCGGCCGGATTCACAAACCGAATTGACGGAGATGATGGTCCATGTGCAGATAGGCCCAGCGCATCCAGTCGCGCTCAGACATGTCCGCGAACAGCGGATGCCGGCGCCACTGGAAATCTCTCTGCGCACTGGTGACGCGCTCAACCATGGCCACCAACGCGTCGCAGTCGCGTTTGAAATCTTCCGGAGGCGTGCCGCCGCGTTCCTGGTCGTTTTCCGGCATCGTCTTAACACCGTGCGGCCATTTCAGCGGCGCATACAGCGCAATCCAACGCACCACGGTCCGCGTCAGCAGGTTGCTCTTGTCACCGGCCACCGCCCGTTCGCCGATCACCGATTTGAATGAATCGTTGAGGTGGCAAATCATCTGATGCGGCGTCATCTTACCCCAGCGCCGCTGACTGTCGGCGTTCACGCCGCGCAGACGATCCAACACCACCACCTTGTCCTGTTCATTAGCGAGTGTCTTCATGGCTGTAGATACGCGGCACGCGATCACTGATGCCGCAGGTGATTTCGTACGAGATCGTGCCGGCAGTCGCGCCGATCTCTTCCGCCGTTATCTTTGCGCCACCGTCGCCGCCCAGCAAGATTACTCGATCGTCGAGTTCAACGCCCGTCACCCCGGTGACATCGATCAGGGTCAGGTCCATCGAGACGCGGCCCACCACCGGCGCAAACTGCCCGCGCACGATCACGCGTCCGCGATTCGACAAGGCGCGCGCAAAGCCGTCATCGTAGCCAATCGGCAGCGTGGCGATCAGCGAATCGCGCTGGGTTTCGAAGGTAGTTCCATACCCCAGCTTCTGGCCGCGCGGCACTCTCTTCAGCAACATGATCCGGGAATAAAGCGACATCACCGGCCGGAGCGGCGGACGGTCGATATTCGCCGGCAACACATCACTGGTAAATCCGTAAAGCGTGCCGCCCGGACGCACCAGGTTCTCGCCATCGCGCGCGCGCGCAAACGTCGCCGCCGAATTGGCCGTGTGAATAAACGTGGGAGCGAAGCCGTGCTCGCGAAAAACCCGCACGCCTTCAGCGAACGTTCGCAGTTGCGCGTCAGTGAAGTCCTGTTTCGCTTCGTCGTCAGCCACGGCGAGATGGGTCATCAGACCATCGACCCGCACGTGACGCATTCTCTGCAACCCTTCAATGAATTGAGAGAGTTGATCAGTTCGCACCCCGAGCCGCCCCATGCCCGTGTCGATCTTCACATGCACCTTTGCCGATACGCCGGCGTCGCGCGCCGCCTGGTCCAGCGACTCGATCATGTCGAGCCGATAAACTACGGGGGTTAAGTCATTTTGGAAGCACGCAGCCTCCTGCCCCTTCCAAAACCCGCCCAGACAAAGAATCGGCCGCTGGACTCCGGCGCGGCGCAGCTCGAGGCCTTCTTCCGGCAGGGCGACGCCAAACCAGTCCGCGCCCTCACGTTCCAGCCGGCGCGCACACTCGACCGCGCCATGGCCGTAGGCGTTGGCCTTGACTGCCGCAAGCAGTTTCACACCGTCGCCGACATGATCGCGAATCACGCGATAGTTATGCGCCAGCGCTTCGAGATCGATCTCGGCCCAGGTGGGACGACCTGAGGAAATGATAGGAGCAGAAGTATTCACAGATTACGCAGATTACACTGATTCAAATCTGAATGCAGCCGGTAAAAGTAACGGCGTTAGAGTACCAACTTCAGTTGGGTCTTCTCAGCGGAAAGAAAAACCCAACTAAAGTCGGAACTCTGACGCCGGGTGAATTTTGAATCTGTGTAATCGGCGAAATCTGCGGATAATTTCTTAGAACCCTTCGGTGCCGCGATTGATGCGCGGCGAACCCTTCGAGCGATCGAAGCGGCTGAGGTAAACGCCCAGGGCGTCGCGATCGAGATCGGCGAACTTGGCGAATTGATTTACGAAGGCGAGATAGACAGTGTCGGTAGGGCCGTTGCGCTGCTTGGCGACGATCAGCTCGGCGATATTCTTATTCTCTTCCTGCTTGTTGTACTGCTCTTCGCGATAGATGAACGCCACCACGTCAGCGTCCTGTTCAATGGCGCCCGACTCGCGCAAGTCGGCAAGTTGGGGACGATGGTCGGTGCGATTTTCCGGCGCGCGTGATAGCTGCGAGAGGGCCACCATCGGCACATCCAGCTCTTTGGCCAGCGCTTTCAGCTCGCGCGAGATTTGCGAAACCTCCTGCTGCCGCGATTCCACGCGGCCGGACGAGCCGGACATCAACTGCAAATAATCGACCACGATAAGATCAAGTTGCTTCTGTTCGGTGGCCAGCCGCCGCGCCTTCGCCCGCATCTCTAAAACCGAGATGGCCGGCGTGTCGTCAATGAAAATGCGCGCGTCGGCGAGTCTGCCCAGGGCTTTCCCCAGTCGCGACCATTCTTCATTTGAAAGATAGCCGGTGCGGAATTTCGAGGCGTCCACGCTGGCTTCCGAACAAAGCATACGCATGGCCAAAGATTCGGCCGACATTTCGAGGGAGAACACACCCACCACCGCATTGCCCTCAATCGCCGCGTGCTGGGCGAGGGTCAGCGCCAGACTGGTTTTACCCATCGACGGTCGCGCGGCAATTACGATCAAATCCTGCTTCTGCAAGCCGGCCGTCAGCGAATCAAGACCGCGAAACCCGGTAGGCACGCCGGTGACCACCAGGTCGCGGTGTTCGACCGATTCAGCTTTCTCCAGCACGCGCTCAGCCGGATGTTTGATGTGCTCAAAGCCCTGACGAATTCTTTCATCGGCCAGCGCAAAGATGGCATGCTCGGCATGATCGAGAATGTTCTGCGGCTCGTCCTCTTCTTCGAGCGCTTCGGCAGTAATCTTGTTGGCGACCTTGACGAGCTGTCGCAGAAGCGATTTGCCGCGCACCACCTTGGCAAACTGCACCACGCTGGTCACGTGCGGCAGACCGTTTGTCAGATTGGTCAGAAAAAGAATGCCACCGGAAGATTCCAGTGAGTTGTCCCGGCGCAACTCTTCGGCAATCAGGATGGGATTGATCTCCGAGCCGCGCTCAAAAAGCGTCGTCATCGCGACGAAAATGCGGCGATGCGAGGGAACGTAAAAATCAGGCGGTCTTAATAACTCGACGGCCTGCGCAATCAGCGTGTTGTCTAAAATGATTGAGCCGAGAATTGCTCGTTCGGTATCAGGACTGCTGGGAAGCGAGCGTTCAAGTATCGGATCGCGAATCGGTTCAGGTGTAGCCATTGTCAAAAAAACTTGTTTGATTAGATGAAGCTGGAAAGGGAACGATAGTATGCCGAGTGAAGATATATTGCCAGCGCCTGCTCTGATTTATTTTGTGTCAAGCTCAATTCAGTTTTATTTCACGATCAGTTGCGATGCAGTTCGGCCTGATCTCAAAATTTGTTTTCTCTTCTAAGTCACAATTGAACCCGCGGATCACTAACGCCAAAGGCGTTCGCAAATTCCAGCCCAGGGCAACGCCCTGGGAACAGAGCCGAAAAGATATGATCGAACTCTGAAAGAGTTCGCGATGTCCAGACCGCAAAATCCAGTGACATGAATGATTCGTTTCGACCCGTGATTCGGTTGGCTTGAATTCGGGATTGGGCGTCGCGACTCTTTCAGAGCTCGCTCATATCTTTCATCAAGGTTTCCCAGGGCGTTGCCCTGGGCTGAAATTCGATAACGCCTTCGGCGTTATTTTTCATGGCGCGCGAAGTAGGCCTTCTGTCCCAACACGGTATATTCAGGATGGCCGCGCACCTCGACGCTGACTTTGCGGCGCTTACCGTCGTGCGCGCGATTCGTCGGGTAGTAACCGATGACATAGCGCCGATCGATGTCTGAAAGAACACGCGTGTAGATCTCATCAGCCTGGGCCGGCTCTTCGAGGAATTCCGGACTGGTGCCGGTAGATTTCGCCACCGCCATCAAAGCCAATTGCCGCTGCTGCCACTGCGTCACATAGTTAGCGAAAGCCTGGCCGGTCAGATCCGGCTGCGGCCCGGTCGGTTTTGGCACCGGAACATTCAGGGCCCGATAGAATTCGAAAGCGGAATTGCGCCGGTTCTCCCGATCGATTCTGACGCGCCTGGCCAGATCATCCGGCGGCACGTCGACAAACTTAATTCCCGAAATCACTGAATAGACACTGACTCGCGACTTTTCCGCGAGCGTCAAAATATCCTGCAGGCTGTATTTTGGCCACGAGTACGGATTGGGACTGCCGCCGCCTTTTAACAACTCAAGCTGGTCGCCATCGGTTTGAAAAATTATGATCGGCCGCTCGTCTTCGTTATCAAATAGTTCGTTGAGCGAAGCCATCAGCGCGTCGTACTGCTCGCTGTTCCCCACCAGGCCCGAAACCGCACTGGTCTTCAGCTTGTCCAGTTGCGTCTTCAGCAACTGCTTATCGCTGGTGAAATCAGCCAACATTCTGACGTCGTCGGTCACGATCGCCATTCGATCTTTCGGATTAAGTTTGTCAACCAGCATCTTCGCAGATTCGATACTGGTCCTGATGTACGGAAACTGGCTGACGCTGAAGTCAATAATCAGCACAATCGAACGCGGTACGTCCTTGTTGTCTCCGAGCGAGAATGTGGCCACCTGCTGCATTCTATCGTCTTCTTTGACGACGAAATCTGCCGCCGTCAGATCTCTTACCACCTTCTTTTGCCCATCCAGCACCAGCACGGCATTCACCACCAAATCAGTTTCCACCCGCACCACGTCGATGTCGTCATCCGCTCGTTCAGTGTTTCCGTCAGCCTCTTCCGAACGCGAAAGGCTCGACCCGAAGGTGCGCAGTCGCGGGGGTCTCGTCAAACGGGGCGCGGTCTGCGGCGTCCGCTCTGCGGATTTCGGATATGGGGTATCGATCGCATTTTGATTCCGGGATTGAGGCGCCTTCAGATCTTCAGGAGGTATGGCGGTATTGAGCCGGGGCTTGTATTCAATTGTCGCTTCCTCCTCGCGATCGCGCCAGGCCACCCGTCGATAACTCTTCAGGACCAGGTATTGGGTCTTATCGATCCAAAGCTTGATGGGCAAGCCGCCCAGAGTGCCTTCGATGCGAAACGCCGGGCGGTCATTGATCTGTTCCTGTCCGGTGACCTTTGCATCGACAATCAGACTAAACGGCGGAATGGAGCGGAAGGCGTCCGGCAAGAGCAGCTGCGGCACCGCCATCGAACTGCCGCCTGAAAAACCGGCCATGCGCAAGAGCGCGCCTTCGACGCGCATGTTCTCGTCACGGACCGACCAGTAAAGATGTGGCGGGCTTCCCTGGATGCGTATGGAGTCGCCATTCTTCCAAACAACCCACGGATTGTTGGGTCCCGGCCGATCGGAATTCAACCACAGTTGAAACCGCAAGGCGTCAGGCCGGACAAACGCGGTGCGAAAGTACGACCGCTGTGGGAAAGGGCGTGTTCCACTGGTTTCGATTTCGATGCTGCCTTCATCAGCGTAGGTGCGGCCGGCCGCATAGACCGAACTGACCTTCGCGAGTATTTCGCTGGCAGTTTGGGCCCGGGCAACGGGAACAAGCGAAACAACAGCGACGCAGATAAAGAGGAGCTTCCGCATGAACCGCTCGTGGGCAATGGATGTGTCGAAACGCCAGGGGTCGCGGTCATTGTAAGACGAAAAGTTGGGAAGCCCAACAGTTTGGAGCGCGCCGGCAGGGCGCAGGCGCTTTGGGTTCGCAGTCGCATCAAGTCAGCTTTTGATCCAGGCGGTGCCGGCGATTCGGAGCAGTAGCCCGACCGTCAGGGAGGGCTCAAAGACTCGCATTTGGGAGTCTTCCCTAACGGTCGGGCTAGTGCCCCGCGTTACAAAGCAAATTGCGCGACTGAGCTGATGCCCAATCGCGCAACTGTTGATGACCGTGGCGAGCTCGCCGGTTACTCTTCCGCCGGTGTGCTCTCGGGAGTTGCTTCAACAGCCGTCGGCTGTTCAGCTTCGCTCGGCAAGCCCTCGACGTTAACTTCCACGCCGCCTTCGCCGAGCACCTGGACCGGCAACTCGATCGTGACTTCACGATGCAGCCGCACGGGCACGTTGTAATTACCGAAGCGTTTGATGGGTTCGCGCAGCACGATCTTGCGGCGATCCACTTCGTAGCCCTGCTCCTTCAATTCGTGGGCGATGTCCATCGAAGTAACCGAGCCGTAGAGCACGCCGGCTTCGCCGACCTTCCGCTCAAAGGTGAGCGTCAGCTTCTGCAACTGGGTCCCCTGCGATTCCGCCGTGGCGCGTTCTTTGGCCTCGCGCTTTGCCAGCGCGGCCTTCTCGCCTTCGATTTGCCGGACGTTATTGGCGGTGGCTTCCACCGCAAGGTTGCGCGGCAGCAGATAGTTGCGCGCATAGCCCGATTTCACCCGCACTATTTCGCCGCGCGCGCCGAGGTTGTCGATATCTTCACGTAAGAGAACTTGTGTATGTGCCATGATTATTCCTCAATGTTGTGTCAGAAGCCCGACCGTCAGGGAGGGCATCTCGCGTGAGTGGCCCTCCCTCACGGTCGGGCTCCTGACACCCAATCCTCAATCAGCGGCGTAGGGCAGCAGCGCGATATTGCGTGCGCGCTTAATCGCTTCCGCCAGCATTCGTTGGTGGGTCGCGCAGACGCCGGAGATGCGCCGGGGCAAAATTTTGCCGCGCTCAGGCACGTAAGACGTCAGCAGCTTCACATCTTTCCAATCGATCAGATCCACCTTCTCAATGCAGAAGCGGCAAATCTTCCGGCGCTGCATGCGCCGCGGGCCGCGCGGCATGGTGCGATCGTACTCACGCTCAAATCCAAAATCCCGATCTTCGTAATTTGTTGACATATCTTTCCCTTCTCTCGGACCAGCCGCCCTAGGCTGCTGACTCCTCATCGGCGTCGGTTTGGACCGCCGCCGCTTTGGCCTTGCCGCTGCCCGGTTGTTTCGCGGCCTTGCGCGCGCGGCGATCTTTCAGCTTGTCGGCGCGACGGCGCATCTCGTCGACCCGCACGGTCATGTAACGCAGGATTTGATCGTTAACCCGCATGCGGCGTTCGACTTCGGCAATCTCTGCCCCCGACCCTTCCACTTCCAGCAGCACGTAGGTGCCATCCTTCTTGTGATTGATCTCATACGCCAACTGGCGCTTGCCCATCATCTCGGTCTTGGTGATGCTGCCGCCCTGACCGGTGATGATCTTCTGCACGCTGTCGCTGAGTTTCATCACATCTTCATCGCCCGTTTCCGGGTCAACGATGAAAATCATTTCGTAAGTTCTTTTCTCTGCCAATGTAAACCTCCGTCTGAGCAAAGAGCTTAGGGCATAATTGCCAGGCCCGCTTTGGTAACTCTCTGCTAATTATGCAACGACATCGCCTTGGCGACGCCGTCTCGCAACACTGAGCGCAAAGCTTCCGCCGCGCGCCCCAAAATCTCCGCTAACGAATCTCTTTCCGTTCTGGAAAACTCGTCCAACACAAATCTCTTCGCATCGCTGAGCGGATGCTCGGGCTGAATTCCAATCCGCAGCCGCATGAACTCGTTGGTCCCCACGGCGCCAATAATGGATTTCAAGCCGTTATGCCCGCCGGCGCTGCCTCGCTCACGCAAGCGAATCGACCCAAAAGGCAATGCCAGATCGTCGCTGATGACGATGAGCGCATCGCGTTTCAAGTCGTGCTTCGAAATCAAACAACCAACCGCCTCGCCGCTCAGATTCATATATGTCTGCGGCTTTGCCAAAAGCGCGCGCTCGCCTTCGATCACGGCGTTGCCAACCAGCGATCGACATTCATTCCGCTTCACCGCGATACCGGCTTCCGCGGCCAGCTTGTCAATCAACATAAACCCCAGGTTGTGGCGCGTTCGCTCATATTCAGCGCCGGGGTTTCCCAATCCGACGATTAGGTACATCGTCTACTTGCCCAATAGCTTGAAAGAGTCGCGCAGATGCGTGGCTCTCGGTCCGTTCTCCTGCCCTTTCGCACCGGCGTAAACCCCCAGATAGACGCGGTCGCCCGAGGTGGTTAGATCAATCAAATGTATCCCACCTTCGGCATCCGCAATCGCTTCCATGGCCGTCTGTCCAGCCCAGGTTGTCATGCGCCGCGAGCGTAGATTGGTTTTGCTGCCTTCGTTATAGGCCTTCAGCAGCACATCAAAATACTCCTCGTCCGGACTGGCAGGTACCCGACCCGGTGGAAGTCTGATGACGCTCACCAGAAAGGTTTCCGATCCCGCTTCAACGGTAAAAAACTTCTGCGACGCGCCACCGCCCAGGTCGCGCGAATCGGTCTTGGGCGTCCCCGGGAACTCGACAGAAAAGCCGTCCTCGTCGGACCGAAACACCCGCCACTCATCATGCTGCTGCGCGGGCACCGCAGAAATCGCGACCAGCAGAATGAAAAGAGATAAAAAGATGCGCATGGCTGTCGCTGCGGCCTATTCGCCGCCTTCGCCTTCCTCGTCCTTCTTACCCTTGCCGATGACTTCAGGCTCAGCCGGCGCCTCGCCTTCAGCCGGAGCGACCTCGGCGACCTCTTCTCTCACCACGCCGACGGTGGCAATAACGGCCTCAGCCTCTTCCAGGATCTCAATACCTTCCGCCACCGGAATGTCTGAGACGTGCAGCACCTCGTGCACACCCAGGTTGGTGACATCAACATCGATGTGCTCGGGAATGTCGCGCGGCTCGCAACGAATCTCGACCTCGCGCACGATCTGTTCGAGGACGCCGGCGTGTTCGCGCACGCCGATGGGTTCGCCAATCAGCCGCAGCGGCACCGTCGCCTCAATCTTCTCGCCCTTTACCAGCCGCTTGAAATCAGCATGCACCAGACGGGAACGCACCGGATCGATCTGGCGATCGATGAACATCACTTCCGCCGCGCCGACCCCATCAACATCCAACGTGAATATGGTGTTGCGACCCGAATCGGATCTGAGGATTGCGGCCAGCTCGCTCAACGGCGCCAGAGCCGCCACCGCTTCACCTTCGCCGCCGTAAATCGTGACCGGCACCTGGCCGGCACGACGCGCGCGCCGGGAATCGTTCTTGCCGCGGCCCTCGCGCTGGGTCGCTTTCACAATGATTTCTTTCTTCTCTGACATGATTGCTGTCTCTCCTATCAGACGCAATCGTTTAGCGCCAGCCTAGCGGACGGCGGTTCAGGCGGACGGCAGCCCGCCTCTAAACGACATAAACAAAAATTTTTCTGCTGAAAGCCGGCAACTGAATCGCTGCCTGCCGTGATATGACGGCTACTTTGCTTTCAGTGTTTGCCCTTCAAAGCGGCTCAGACGTTAGTGCTTGTCTGCCCGGCGGCATCCCAGGCCGAAGCTCCGGGACACCTTCATACGAAGAGCGAAGAGACGCTGGTCTCTTCATGGATCGACTTGATCGCTTTCGCCAGGATAGGCGCAATGCTCAAGACTTTAATATTTTTCAATTCCGCTGCTTTTGAGTTCAGCGGCACCGTGTTCGTCACGACAATTTGCTCGATACCTGAGTTACCGAGGTGTTGTGCGGCACGTCCAGAGAGTACCGGATGAGTAAAGCAGGCGTCAACTCGCGCCGCGCCGGCGCCGCGTAAGGCCTGCGCCACTTTCGTCAAAGAGCCGCCGGTATCGCACATATCGTCGACAATTAGGCAGTTCCGGTCTTGGACGTCGCCAACCACGTTCATGACCTCGGCCACATTGGGCTTATCGCGCCGCTTGTCGCATAAAGCAAGTTCCGCATCCAGCCGTTTTGCATAAGCCCGCGCGCGCTCGGCCCCGCCCGTGTCAGGCGCCACCACCGTCAGCTTCGGCAACGGAGCCTCCTGGTAATACTTCATGAAGACCGGCGCGGCATACAGGTGATCGACCGGGATATCGAAGAACCCCTGAATCTGCGGCGCATGCAAGTCCATCGTCAGAATTCGGTCCGCTCCCGCCGTGGTCAGCAGGTTCGCCACCAGCTTGGCCGAGATGGGCACGCGCGGCCGATCCTTTTTGTCCGCGCGGCCATAGCCGTAATACGGCAGCACCGCCGTGGTCCGCGCCGCTGATGAGCGACGAAAAGCGTCGAGCATGACCAGCAATTCCATCAAATAGGCATCGGTCGGCGGGCAGGTCGGTTGCACGATAAAGCAATCGGCTCCGCGCACGTTCTCTTCAATCTGAAAGTTGAACTCGCCATCAGAGAACCGCGCCGTGGTGGCCTTGCCGAGATCGCACGACAATTCACGACAAATCTCTTCCGCCAGTGAGCGGTGCGCAGTTCCAGAAAAGACTTTAATGCCGCCGGTGGTTCCCATTTTTAAGTGATTAGTGATGCGTGATGAGTAATAAGTTGAGTCCTCGGGCTAACCAGACTCACGACTCATCATTCATGACCGTCACTTGAGATAATGGCTGGGGCGGAAGGATTCGAACCTACGAATGCCGGTTCCAAAGACCGGTGCCTTACCACTTGGCTACGCCCCAATTAAACTGTCAAAAGCCCGACCGTAAGGAGGGCCGGACTCAAGACAAAGACCTGAACAAAACGGTCGTTTCACGAAAGCCGCAATGCGTCCCGATATTCCGCGCGCCCCACTGTCCTACAAGGAAAAACGCGCCAACCAGTTTCGAGTTCGATCGCCTGAATGGCGCGTCGTTGCGCATCTTCGCTGTCAAAAATCCCAAAAACGGCAGCACCACTGCCCGCGAGTAACGCCGCCTCGGCGCCTGCTTTCAACAAAGCCGACCTGGCCCTGCCGATCTCAGGCTCTAATTCAAACACAACAGCTTCGAAATCGTTTGTGAGATTGGCAAAGTCGATTCTGACGGAATCTGCTGTCGCTTGCGAAGTTGAAAGAATAGTTTTCGCGTACTGCGATGTCAAGGAACGTTCATCCAGCGCTTTGTAGGCAGCCGCAGTGCTGATGTTCGCGTTTGGTTTGAGCACCAGCAGAAACTTTTGCGGCGCCTCATCGAGAGGTTGGAGGCAGTCGCCCACGCCCGCCGCCCCGGCCGTGCCGCCAAAGAAAAAGAAGGAAACGTCGGCGCCCAGGCGCGCGCCCAGCGCGATCAATTCTGCCCTCGGAATATTGAGTTGCCACAGACGCGCCAGGGCCATGAGCGTGACCGCTGCATTCGACGATCCGCCTCCCAGGCCGGCCTGCATCGGAATTCGCTTGTCCAGCCGCATTAGTGCGCCTTTCTTGGTCTCAAATCGGCTTTGCAGCATCTTGGCCGCGCGCATAATCAGATTGTTTTCATCGCCCGGCAACGAGCGGTCGTTCCCGGAGAGGATTAAGTGCGGCGCATCGACAACTGAAATAGTGATGGTGTCGTGCAGACTAATCGTCTGGTAGATCGTTTCGAGGTGGTGATAGCCGTCGTCGCGTCTCTCCAGCACGCGCAGACGCAAGTTGACTTTGGCGAACGCCGGCAGCATCAGAGTCTGGGACATAAGAGTTGAGAGGCTGCCTGCCGCCACTGGGCCAGGAACCGGCGGGCAGTTAGCCTGCCGCTAAACGACCTGGAGTTTTATTCCGGCACGCTCACTGAGCGCCGCAGCCTGGCGACTTGCCTCGTCTTTTACCGCCGTTTCGTCGAGTGTGGCTAGTTGGCCGTCTCGCATCACGACCCGGCCGTTGATGATTGTCGTCCGGACATCTGACGCTGCGGATGAATAAACCAGCGCCGAAACCACGTCAGGCGCCGGCGTCGACCATAGCCGATCGAGATCGACCACAATGAGATCGGCGCGCTTGCCAATCTCAATCGATCCAATTTCATGATCAAGTCCCAGGGCGCGCGCGCCGTCTGCGGTGGCCATCCGCAAAACGCTTGCCGCCGGCATGACCTCCGGTCCGTGCAACGCTTTCTGCAACAACGCCGCCGTA
>Ga0126383_10001115_pt1 | contig 16356 bp, 14 predicted proteins | sample PanSoiMetPlot_35_FD_96882 | JGI IMG/M metagenome (GOLD analysis project Ga0126383, IMG submission 96882) | Tropical forest soil microbial communities from Panama - MetaG Plot_35 | ecosystem: Environmental > Terrestrial > Soil > Tropical forest > Bulk soil | place: Panama | collected 2016-02-17
CCTCGGCGTCGGTGATGACCTCGATGCCGAGGCCGCGCAGCCCCCGGTCCTCCGGGCCCATGGTGAGCCGAGCATAGCGCACTCGTGGCAGACGCGGTCAGTTGCGCGGCGGGGCGGCTTCCATTACCTTTCCGTCGTGATCAAGATCTGCCCGCGTTGCCGCAGCACCTGGGCCGGCGGCCTGGCGTGCGAACAGTGCGGCGCCACCCTGGTGGACCCGTTCGCCGACGATGCGCAGCAGTTCCCCGAGGAGGTATGGCGCTACATCCGCCTCCAGTATGGCGCCCGGCGCGGGATGATTGTGCGCGTGCTCGCCATCCTCCTGGGAGCGGCGGCCGGCTTCCTCCTGTTGCGGCCGGCGATCGCGCTCGCCCCGCCCTGGTCGGCCCCCGCGGCTGCAGGCGCGGTGCTGGCGGGCTTTGCCACCTGGTGGCTCTTGCACATGCTGGCCGGGCAAGCGGTGCGGGTGTGGGTCTTGCGGCGGGGGCGGCTCAACAAGGGGCGACTGGCCCGCGCCCTGCTTCGGCGCGCCTTACGCTAATCCGGCCCCGGCTTCTTGCGGCGGCCCATGGTGGCCAGGGTTGCGCGCGCGAACACCGCCACGTGCGCGCCGAACGCAAGACCCCAGGCCAGTGCGACCCACTGCGCCCAGAAGGTCTCGGGCGTGAGGAATCGGTTGACGGCGAATGCCGCCACCAGCCCGCCCGCGAGCACCAGGAAATGGATGGTCAGCCAGGTCCGATGCTGGTCCCGGATCCGGACGGCCCGACTGGGCTCGAGGCGCTGCGCCACCCGAGACATATGCCGGCCTACGGGCGCGGCGTCAAGCGCGCGCGGCTCAGGCGTCCGCCAGGCGCCGCGTCGCTTCGGGCAGCGCGTCCAGCCAACGCTGGACCCGCGCCTGGTCAGCCCCCAGCGCGCGCAAGAGCAGCGCGGGCGCGAACACGTCCTCCGGCTCGGCGAGCGGCGTCTCGAGCCACTGCCACACGTAGCGCACGACCTCGTCGGCATTCCAGCGCAGCGCCTCGACGATCTCGGTCACGCGCGCGTGCGCCTGGGCCTGGTGCTGCTCGCGCTCAGGCCCCTGCTCCTGCTCTGCTACGTAGCGCAGACGGTCGCCCAGACCGTTCAGCTCCTCGATCTGATACTCCACCAGCTCGCGCGCAAAGGCTTCCCGCTCGGCGCGCGGCAGCGCCCGCTCGAGCAGCGTGCTCTTGATGTCCGCGCCCGCCATCATCCGTTGTCGGGGTCGATGTGCGCGGCCCACTTGCGCCCATTGGTCGAGCTCAGGCGGTGGGTTCCCATGGTCCACAGCCGCTCCTCGGCCACCAAGAGACGATAGAAATCGGTCCTGTCCTCGTCCAGGCCATGCTCCACCACGTCCCAGCGACCCTTTTTGCGCACGTACAGGTCGTCGACCGCAGCCACGTACAGGTCGCCCTTGAACGTCTCCACGTCCGAGAGCGTCAGCTCCGCGCCGTCCGGGAGCTGCTCGACCTTCCACTTCTTGCCGTCGCCCTCGACGATCACGCCCATGCTGCCGACCGCAACGATGTGGTTCTTCGAAAAGCAGCGCACGCCCCAGAGCTGCACATTGGTCAGCACGGGCAGCTTGGTCCACTTCTTCCCATTCCAGTGCGCGATCAGCCCGCCCGACCCGACCACGTAAATGTCGTTGGCGGCGGTGCCATGGATGGCGTTCAGCGTGAGCTGCGATTTGGTGTTGGGCCCCGGCTCGGCCAGCCCGTCGTCCATGTGTTGCAACTTGTCCTTGCGCCTCACATAGATCTGACCCGACATGCCACACACGTACAGCTCGCCCTCGATCATCCGCATCATGGTGGGGGGGCCGAGCTTGCGGCCGTGGGTGTAACCCGAGTCTGGGAGCTGCTCGGTCTGTCTGCCCGCGCTCGAAAGAAGCATGAACTCGCCGGTCCGACAGACCATCCACGTGCAGGTGTCGCCCACCACAAGGGACTGGCCGCGCACATTGGGAACCTGGGAGGCGCCCCAATCGGGCGGGTTGGTCTCGAAGATCGAAATCACGGTCGCCTGCTGGTCGTGCTCGAGCTCATCCGGAATCGAAATGATCGAGATGCGGCGACGCTTGGCGTTGTACGACATGTCGACGTAGCTTGCCACCAGAGCCATCAGCGCTGTCCTTTCGCTATCAATCGCTCTTTGCCTTCTTCGCGAGTTTAGCAAAGATGGCCTTCATTGCCTTGAGGGCTTTCTGGCCCTTGGTCTCGGCGCCGGACGGCGCGGAGTCGCAGCGCACCGGCCGGTCTTCCTCGGGGTTGCCATGCCCGTCGTTGAGCGCTTTTTTCAAACAGGCTTTGTCGCAGCCATCGAGCGTCGACATCACGGCTTCGATGCCTGCATCACGAGCCTGGCCAAACCCCCACTTGTTGGTGCCGCCGCTGGCGGCAGCGGCCGAGTACTCGAGACCGTCCATCTTGAAGTGGGCCTGGCCATGCTGCAAGAGGTGTTGATTGCGCCCGGTCACGCAAATGCAGGGCGCCTTCCGGGCGCTGTACTTCCAGCGCTTGGGCCCGCGCTTCGAGCCCGGGAACTTGAACATGTGCTTGGGAATGATGTGGTGCGGCGTCTTCCGGATCGACTTGCCCTTCGCATTCTTGTACTTGGGGCAGGTGTTGGGTTTCCAGGCCGACAGGACGCAATTGGGGCCGCATGGCTTGCCGTTGCCCATGGCCTGCTTGGCCGCCTGGACCCACGGCCCGGTGCCAGGCGGATCGCTCATGTGGTTGTGAGTGGCCATGTCGAGATGACGCACCGCCGACTCGCCCTCGAGCTGCACGTCGAACGAGAAGCTGCGGAAGTAGGCCTTGCCCTGCGTGTTGTGCGTGACCACATTGCCGCCCTGCGGCTTGCCGGCCTCGTCGCCCGTCGACTTGGAGATGTTCGACTTGCTGGTCGCGATCGGGTTGGAGTCGGCCAGAACCGAGCTCGCGCAATCGGTGACATCGCTCGCCATGGTGTTGTTGGGGAGCGGGGTCGGAATCGGCCCGGCTGGTGGCGGAGGCGGGCACAGGCACACGTCGGGGAAACAGGCCATGCCCTTGCCTGAGCTATCCTTGTGAAACGCGCTGCGCCCATTGATGAAGATGTTGTCAGCCATGCCCGATCTCGCTCAGGAAGACGGCGCCCCGGAGCGGCCCTTCGGCCCCACCCGTGTAGAGCACGCCGGGTGGAATTGCGCCCAGCTCCTCGGGCACCGAAACGCCGCCCATGCGCAGCATGAAAGCCGCATAAGCGAGCGTGAGCGGGCCCAGCGCGGCCCCGACCTCGCCCACGCTGACCGCGACCGTCAGGGCTGCCAGCCGATCCTTGCGTCGGGGCCGCAAGCGCGTGTGCGCGATCGCGGCCTCGTAAAACCGATAGCGCTCGCCCGACAGGTCATAGGCATGCAGCGCAATCTGCTGCATGGTGACCTCGGCGTCGGCCAGCGCGGCGCGCACGGCGCGGGTCATGCCCTGGGCGGAATTGGGCTTGCGCGAGGCGCGCGTGGCCGGCTCCTCGGCCATGCCGAACCCGCGCACCCAGGCCAGCGCCCGCGCGTCGCGCCGGCGCGAGATCCGCAGGCAGGCCGCCGCCTCACCCGGAATGACGCCGTCCCATACGTCCTCGGTCGCGATCCGCTGCTCGCCCATCAGGCGGCGCAGGCGCGCTAGGTCGAGCAGACTGTCGACGCCCGCCACGTAGCAGGCGGGCACCCGTCCCGAGGCCAGCAGCGCGTCGGCGGCCGCCAGCGCGGGCACCACCGCGGCATGGCCGCCCGCAAACAGGCGGCTCTGTTCGAGCTCGATGCGCACGCTCGCGTGCTCGGCGATGCGGCCCAGGAGCGCCTCCGCATTGAGCGTCATCTCGTCGGGCTCGGGCGCGCACAGGAGCAGCGGCGCCGGCTCGGCCTCGAAGCCGCGGGCGCACTCGGCCAGCGCATGCGAGGCCATCACCACCAGCCGGTCGGCGCCGACCGCGACATCGTTCAGGATGGGCGTGGGCGCGCACACCAGCGGCTCGCCCTCCTGGGGCGGGTACACCTGCACCTCCTGAAACCGCGCCAACCGGGTGCGCAGAGAGCCCATGGTCTGGCCCACGTTCAAGCCCACCGGTGTGAACGCTCCCACCGACTGGATCGCGAGCTGCCTCATGTCGGCATCCCGGGCAAAAGCGAGCGCGGCTGCAGGTACTGCTTGCCGCTTTTCATCGCACGTACGACTCCGGGCCAAGGCTGACCAACCAGCACGCTGGCCAGCGACAGCACGTTGGGCTCGGGGAAGTGGCACACCCGTCCCACCAGCGAGACCCGACGCTGGGCGGGCTCGATCACGATGGTGTCCGGTCGCAGCCGCTCATAGATCTCACGCCCGCGCTTGTCGCGGAACGCGACTGGCACCTCGAGCGCAGGCAGACGAAACCGATCGTGGCCGGCCGGCGTCATGTAATGGAGGCGCACCTCCTCGCCGGGCAGGTAGCCGTCGAGCTGCTGATCGGCGGGTGCGCAGTTGTGAAAAGCCGGATCGAAATCGGCCGGCGCGAGCGGGTAACGCTCTTCCATCCAGGCGTCGTCGTAGGTGCCGGCCAGCCGAATGCGCGGCTGCCAGCTCTTGCCGACGGGCCCGAACCCGACCGGCGCCGGATGGTCGTCCCACGATTCGATGAGATGGCGCGGATCCTCGAAATTGGGCGCAGGCTGGCCCTCCAGGGCCGGCGCCTTGCGCCGCATCCCGCGTCCGAACGGGTTCTTGGGCTCGAAGCATTTGGGGTCGTCGGGATCGGTGCCGCCGAACGCGCGCTCCCACTCGAGCGGCATGCGCGCAAACGGGCGCGGCTTCGAGAGCGCCAGCGTCTTGACCACGCCCGGGATCCAGGCCCGATCGCCGAACACGCGGACCGTCTTGCGAATGCGATTGCCGACCTCGAGCGTGGCGTCGATCTGTCCAACCGGAGTCGGCAAGGCGAGGGCGCCGTGCAAAAGCACGTCGACGCGCGGCTTGAACGGACAGTAATCGGCCTCGTACAGGGGCCCCGACAAGCCGGGCTCGCCTGCGTACACGTCCACCTCGACCAGGGGCTGCGGGTCGGCCGGCAGGAGCTCGCCCTTTTCGTCCCAGCTATAGGTGGCCTTGACGATCAGCGCGTAGAACTCGACCGCCTCGGGATCGATGCCGATGATCTCGCCGACGGCAAAACGCGTGAAGTTGGAAAACATCGCCATGGTGCGCGTCTCAGTTGAGCCGGATGATGCCGCCCTTGATGCGGTTCGAATGCGAAGCGCGACTGAGCACGTCCTTGCCGCGCAGCTGCACTTTGCCCTCGGCATCGAGCTTGAGCGACGAGCGACCGCACACGATCTGGACCCCCTCGCGTGCGCGCAGCGTGACGTGCGGCGCCGCGATGACCAGGTTGACCTCGACCTCGGCGTGCTCTTCGCCCGGCAGCAGGCACCACAGGATCGCGTGCCGCCCGGTCAGGGCGACCGTGCACTCGACCGGCGCCACGGCAAGCGCGGCCCGCAGCCAGCGCACGTCGACGTGCTGCGGCAGTCGCGCGTCCAGGCTGGCCCCGCTCTCGGTCGTGACCTGCGCGGTGCCGTCCTCTGATAGCGCGGTCACCTGCCCGTCCACGACCACACCTCGCGGTACGGCTGGCTGCGGCTTCATTCTCAGCTTGTGTGCTCGCTTCATCCTCATCCCTTTCGTGACGGCGGGGTGTTGCCGCCATAGAGCCACCCGCCGGTGGCAAATCGTTTCAGTCGGGGCTCGAGCTCGCTGCGCCAGCCCGAAATGGCGCCCCGCTGGCGCTCGATCGGCCAGCTGGGGTCGAACGGCACGTGCAGCCCGGTGCGCGCGACCAGATCCAGAAACGCGAGATCGCGGTCGGGTGCGGAGGCGCCCGGGTCGGCCAGCACCGCCAGGGGCGCGGCCGTCGTCCAGGGAGCGCCCCGATAACGCCGCCCGGAGGCGACCTGGGCGCGCGCGGGATCGGGGCTGCCGGTCAGGCGCTCGAGCGCGGGCAGCGCGTGCTCGCCCAGCTCGGGGTCACGAACGAGCAGGATCAGCGTCTCCAGCGCCGCCGAGGCGCCCAGCCAGCCCAAGGTGCGGATGGCGACCGGCGCGGCTTCGCCACCCGCCCGCGCCACTTGCGCCAGGGCCGCCACGTCGCGCTCGTCACCACACGCCGCCAACACCTCCACCAGCCGCACCGGCGGCTCGGGCTCGTCGGCCACGCGCCGTCGCATGCGCTCGCGTGCACAGGCGCCGCCCAGCACCGCGGCTGCGGTCAGAAGCGCGCTCGCCGCCGGCTCCATCTGCGCCCATTGCGAAAGCTCCTCGAGCTTGGGCACCAGATGGCGCTTGCCGGTGCGCAGGGCTGCGGTGGCAGCAGCCGCCACCACGGCCGGGTCGGGGTCGGCGAGCAGCGCCGTCACGGCATGTTCCTGCAGCAGGCCCCGCTCAGCCGCGATGGTCACGGCGCCCGCGCGCACGGACCCTGGGGCCTCGACTCGCAAGAGCCCGACCAGGCGCGCCGACACCTCGGGATGGGGCGACAGACGCAGGGCTTCCAGAACGCCCGGGTGGGCCGCTTCGGGCAGCGCTTCCAGCGCGCGGAATACCGCGTCGACCGCATCCACGCCGCTGATCGCGCAGAGCGGCAGCGCCGCTGCAAACCCGGCCGGCGCGCCGTCGACGCCCTCGAGCGCCTCGGCCAGCCGAGCCACCACGTCATCGCCCAACCAGGCCACCGCGTCCACGCGCTCGTAGATGCGCTGCTCGGTCGCCGCCAACCGAATCCACGGTGTCCCCGGATCGCCCTGTTCAAAGCGGCGTTGCTCGTAAAGTGTTGCCAGCACCGCCAGGTGCGTGGCCAGAAGGTCATCCGGCAGCGGCTGCTCGGGCACGGGCAGGGTCAACGGCGCCGGGGGCTCCGAAGGGGCCTCCTCCGCTTCTGGCTCCGGCTCCGAGCCTGGCAGCGGTCCGCCCTGCTGGATGGCGGCCGCCATGGCCTTGAGCTCGTCCATCGTGAAGCCGGGTGGCGCGTCGTCGGGCTCCTCGGGCTCGGGCGGCGGGGCCTGGGGAGCCGGCGCAAACGTAGGCCCGACCGTCAATCGATCGATGGCGTGGAGCAGCAGCTTGGCGCGGCTCCACTGGTACAGCACGCCCGCGCCCGTTCCCACGCGCCCGGCCGGGTCCATCCGCATCGCTTTCCGGTTCTGGAAGTTGGCCAGCGCGACTTCCTGCAGCTGTTTCTGGACCGGGAACAGCAGGGCGAGCGCGCGCGCGGTCTCGTGGAGGACCAACGTCGCCTCCGTGCTCTGGAGCGGCCGCTCCTGCAAAAGCGCCAGGCCAGCCGAGAGCTGCCGCATGGCATCGGTGACCGCGTCGGCTCGCTTGCCCTCGCTGGCCGTGGGTGCGAGCGCGTCGTAGAGCGCTCGGATGGCAGCGACCAGGGCCTGCCCGGCCCCGGCTCGATCGATGTCGGGCTCGGCCAGCTCGCCAAGACGCGCGAGCACGCGGTTCAAGACCGCGTTGGCCTCGCGCACGCCGGCCTGCGGGTCGACGGTCTGGGTGCCAGGCTCCGCCATCAGTTCTCCGTGATTTTGGAGCCCTTGATCACCACATCGCCGTCGGCGGTGATCTCGATCTTGCCGCCCTTGATCACGATGTCGCCGCTTTTGGCGAATTCCATCTTGGCCGAGCCCACCGTGATCGCGAGACCGTCCTGGGCCGCCAGCGCCACCTCCTTGGCCTTGAGCCCGTAGGTCTTCTCCACCTGGTGCTGGTAGTCGCCCTTGACCGCGACCGCCATGTCCTGGCCCGCCTTGACGCTGCGGCTCCCCTTGGCATCCTCCCTGAGATCGCCCTTCACCTTGACGGTGCGCGAGCCGCCCACGGTCTCGGACTTTTTGCCACCGACCACTTCGACCTTGGCGCCGCCGACCGCCTCGAACTTGAGGCCGCCGATGGCCTCGTTCATGGCCCCGCCCACCGTGACCATATACGCGCCGCCCACCGCCAGCGCCTTGGCCAGGCCCACGCTCTCCGAGGCCGCCAGGAGAACCATCAGCGTACGGCTCGACTTGACCGAGATCTGCTGGCCGCCCGTGATGGTCTCGGTGTGATTGCCGGTCACGCTCACGGTACGGTTGCCGGTCACGCTCAGCGTCTGGTCGCCGCTGATCGTGCTCTGGTCGTTGCCCTTGACGGTCAGATCCTGGTTGCCGTCGATCTCGCGACTGCGATCCTTGACCACGTGCAGGTGCTCGTTGCCGCCCACGCGCTGGGTCTTGTCGTTCTCGACGTCGATGTTGAGGTCCTTCTGCGCGTGCAGGAACACCTCTTCGGAGCCGGCCGCGTCCTCGAACCGCAGCTCGTTGGATCCGCCGCCGCCCTTGGACGAGTTGGACTTGAGCGTGCTCTTGGTCTTCTCGCCCGGCAGCGACTCCGGCGGCGGGTTGAGGCCGTTGTACACGCGCCCGGTCACCAGCGGCTGGTCGGGATCGCCCTCCAGAAACTCCACCACCACCTCTTGACCGATGCGCGGGATGTAGAGCGCACCATAGCCCCCGCCCGCCCAGGCCTGCGTGCAGCGGATCCAGCAGGAGGTGTTCTCGTCGTTCTTGCCGTCGCGGTCCCAGTGGAATTGCACCTTGATGCGGCCGTGCTCGTCGGTATGGATCTCCTCGCCCGACGGCCCGGTCACGATCGCGGTCTGCGGGCCCTGCACGATCGGCCGCCGCGTGCGCCTGAGAGGACGGAAGGGAACATCGGCCGGAATGCACGAAAACTCGTTGCGATAGCCCGTCCCGTCCTGGGGCTCCGTGATCTGCTCGTCGGTCAGCGCCTGCGGCTGCTGACCGCCGTGCTTGACCGAGACCAGAAGGTACCGGCCGTCGAGGTCCGGATGGTCCTCGAGCTCGATCGTGAAGCCGGGCTGAAGGCGCCGGCAGACGCTGGCGCCCGCACAGACCAGGCTGCGCCAGCGCTGCTCTTGCAGCCGCACTTTGGCGTAGCTCTTGCCAGCGCCCGGATCCTGGTACTCGCCCGGGTAGTCGTACACCTCGAGCGCGGGATCGCCCTTGTCGTCGTCGTCCTGGGCGGTCAGATCGAGCGCCGGGTTTTCGAAGTTGAAGTCCCGCAGCGCGACCGCGCCCGGACGCAGCTCACGCCGCTGCGAAATTGCGTAGATGGCCTCGCTTTCGGCCACCATGCCCGCGCCCTCGCGAAACACGATCTTGGATTCTCCGTCCGGGATGGGCTTGGGCGTCGAGGGTGAATCGGCCAGCACCAGCGTGTGCTCGTTCTTCTTGTGCTCGAACCAATAGTAGATGCCCTCTTCCTCCATCAGCCGCGACACGAAGGCGAAGTCCGACTCGCGGTACTGCACGCAGTAGATCCGTTTCTTGTACTTGCCGGCATCCAGCGTCGAGCGCTGCTTGACCGTGCCCTCGTCCAGCACCTTCTTCAAAATCTCGGGCACCGACAGGTTCTGGAAGATGCGGCTGCGCTGGACGTAGCGCAGCTTCCACAGCAGCGGCACCACATCGCACAGGTAGCGGCGCCGCTTGGGCCCGGAGCCGGTGCCCAGCGCCGCCATGCGCCGGACCATGCCGTGCACGAATCGGTTGCCGCCACCGGCCAGGTTGACCGTGAGCAACGCCGGCTGGCCGATCAGCTCGTTGGTGTCGACGGTCTGATCGGGCTGGCCCACCAGCTCGACCTCGAAGTGGAACGGGCGCGACAGGGTCTCCTGGCCCTGAAACCCGATCACCTGGAGCGCCCCGTCTTTGTACGGCCCCGCTTCGAATTCGAACTCGGCCTGGTTCGCCGGCAGCCATGCAGGTGCAGCCATCTCATTCCCCCTTCATCGCGCTAGCCCAGCCGGGCCGTCTCGCCCGGCCAGGTGCCGTTCTTCTTGGACCGGAAAACCTTCATCCACAGTCCCGGGCCCTCGCCTGGGCGCGGCGGCACCAGCTGAAACGCCTCGTCGCTGGCCTCGTGATAGAAATAGCTGGTGCCGGGCACCGACGGACCGGTCTCGAATGCTCGCTCGATCTCGCCTTTGTTGCGCGCCGCCTCCAGCTTGGCCACGAGCGCTCGATACGGCTCCGGAGGCAACTGGATCGCAGGCTCGAGCCCGCGGAAGTACGATCTTGCCTCCGGATCCTCGACCTTGCCGAAGTGACCCTTGAGCGGAAATTCGGGCGCCTGGTAGCGCCACACTTCGCCGCTTTTGCGATCGCGGATCCAGATCTCCGGATTGACCTCGTCGAGCGGCTTTCCGACCGGGATTTTCTCGACCGCGCCGCGTGCGATCAGGGCCTCGAGCTTCTGCTCGAACTCCTGCACCTCGTCCGCGCTCTCGAACTCGGTGGCGCGATGCAATCGTTTCAGAATCGATGCCATCTACATTCCTATCAGGATCTGGCTGGCGCCGCCGGCCCAGGGCCCGCCCTGCCCGGCCACCACGCCCTCGTACACGGTCGTGCCCTTCTTGAGCACTATGGTCGACACGTGGCTGGCCTCATTGCCCCACTCGGGCTTGAGCGCCATCCGGATCTTGCCCTCCAGACCCGGTGGTCGCCCGCCCTTGGTCACCCACCGGCCCTCCGCCTTGGCGCCGCCGCCGTAGAGGCGCTTGACCTTGACGTCCTTGTTCAGGACCTTCTTGGTGTATTTTCCGCCCTTGAACGCCTTGGCGTCGGCCTCTTTGAGGTCGCCCGGGTTCTTTTCATCGTGCTGCGAGACCGAGGTCGCCTCCGACGGATCGAGCACCTCCTGAAAGGCCTTGCCGCTGGATCCGCCGCCCGGTTTGAGCTTGACCTTGCTGCCCGCGATCTTTCCGGAATCGCCGTCGACCGTGATCTTCTGGCCCCACAGCTTGACGGTGCCCGACTTGTTGATGATGAGCCGCAGCTCGTCGGCGACCACGATGCCGAGCTCCTTGGCCTCGACCTTGATCTCCTTGGCCACCTCGGAGCAGTGCTTCTCGGTCTCCAGCATCGAGTGCCGGCCCGCCTCCTCGTGTAGTTTGCCGAGCACGCCCAACCCGACCTTGCCCTCGACGTCGAACTGCAAGCTCCCGCGGACCGACTTGGTGCTGCGGCTCCCCTTGATGTACTCGTAGCGGATCTCCTCGATCTTCTCGAACTTGAGCCCGCCGATCTGGGTGGAGCGCAGGGCGCCGACCAGGTCGATCCCGGCCCCCAGCACATTGACCGAGTAGCCGGCGCCGATGGAGAGCTTCATCTTGGCCCCGACCAGCTCGGTGGCGGCGTCGTCGACCTTGAGCCTGCGCGTGCGGTCCACCTTGATCGACTGCTTGCCTTTGATGCTCTCCTCCTGGTCGCCCGCGACCGTGGTCTGTCGATTCTTGGTGACCGAGATGGTCTGGTTCCCGGTCACGCTGCTGTCGTCGTCGAGCTTGACGTGGAGAAAGTGGTTCTGGTCGATGGTGCGATCGCGATTCTTCTCGACCTTGAGCGCCTCGTTGGCCCCCACCTTCTGCGCCTTGTCGTTTTCGACGTTGATGAGCTTGTCTTTCTGCGCGTGCAGATAGATCTCCTCGTCACCTTTGGAGTCCTCGAATGTCATCTCGTTGGACCCGCCGCCGCCCGGGGACGAGTTCGAGCGCAGCACGTTCCTGGTTTTGTGGCCCGGCAACCCGACCGGGGGCTTCTTGGCGCCGTTATAGAGCGAGCCCACCACGATGGGCTGGTCCGGGTCCCCCTCCAGGAACCGAACCACCACCTCATCGCCGATGCGCGGGATGTAGAGCGCACCCCAGCCCGCACCGGCCCAGGCCTGACTGACCCGGATCCAGCACGAGCTCGCCTCGTTCTTCTTGCCCTCCCGGTCCCAGTGGAACTGCACTTTGATGCGAGCGTGCTGGTCGGTGTAGATCTCTTCGCCCGCGGGCCCGACCACGATCGCGGTCTGAACGCCCTTGACGACCGGCCAGGGCGTGCGCCGGGGCGGCCGATACACGACCGAGGTCGGGATGCAGCGGAAGCGATTCTTGTAGTCGATGCCGGGCGCCTCCGCGACCGCATCCTCTTCCAGCGCCTGCATCTGGTGGCCCTCATGCTCGACCGCCACCAAGAGGTACTTCTCGGTCGCCAGCGGATGATCCTCGATCTCGAAGGTGAACCCGGGCTGAAGGCGCCGGCACAGGCTGGCGCCGCGTCCGGTCAGGCTCTCGCAGCGCAGCTCCTCGAGCCGGATCTGGGCCAGCTTGCCGCCCCGGCCCGGATCCTCGTATGCGCCCGGATAGTCGTACACCTCCAGCTTGGCGTCGGCTTTGGAGTCGGTCTTTTCCGCGTTCTGGTCGAGCTTCGGTTTTTCGAACGCGTAGTCGCGCTGGCTGTATTTGCCGGACCGCAGCTCCTGGGCGCGCTCCCACTCGTAGACGAACTCCTTATCCTCCACGGTGCCCGAAAGCTCGCGAAACGGCACCCGCGGGTCTGCAATCGGCTTGGGCACATCTTTGGCGTCGCCCAGCACCATCGTGTGCTTGCCCTCGGCGTGCTCGAAGAAGTAGAAGATGCCCTCGAACTCGAGCAGCCGCGACACGAAGGCCAGATCGGACTCGCGGTATTGCACGCAGAACACGCGCTTGGGGTAGTCCTTGACTGCCCACCGGTGCTCGACCTTGGCGTCCTTGAGCACCCGCGTCACGATGTCCTTGGTCGATTGCTCCTGGAAGATCCGGCTGCGCGAGATCAGGGACAGCTTCCAGAGCCGAGGCACCAGCATGACCCGGTAGCGCCGCCGCTCCCGATACTGGCCCGTGTACTCGATGCTCGACAGGATGCCGTGGACGAATCGGGAGCCGCCGTCCGGCGGATGGATGGTAAGTTGGGCGTCTGCGCCCAAAAGCGGCTCGGTGTCGAGGTGCTCCCTGGTGGTGAGGTCGATCTCGAACGCAAAGGGCTGCGACAGGGCCTCGCGGCCCCGGAACCCCACCACGCCGAGCTCGCCGCCAGTATAGGAACCGGCCTTGAACTCGAACTCCGCTACGTCGGCAAGCTTCGCCATTGTGCCTTTGGAACTGCCCCCCAACCCGGTGCGGGTTTTTAGAATAGGCCCCGAGGGCCGTGGGCTGTCAAGCCACGCCGCCCGCGCGACCCCCCTGTTCTCTGGATTATCGGGCAGGACCCTCAAAAGTTGCGTGGGGAAGTAGAATACAAGAAAAATCGACGGGTTGGGAGAAGCGAGGGAAGATTCAAGCAACTTCTTCGCGGACTTGCCGATAATTCCTCTAAAAGGCAGACGACGCGAATGCAGCTTGACATCCAAGCATCCCTGGTGCGAGATCGCTCGCCCACGGATGGCCCATCGCGCGAGAGGCGGGACGGGCCTGCATACGCGGAACAACTCTAGGACGGGGGTTCACAGCCATGGCAATGAACGGGTTTGCATCGGGAACGCTGGAGAAGCAGGGGCAGATCAAGGGCGGCTGCGACCGCGATGGTCACAAGGACGAGATCGAGGTCTACAAGCTCGATCACAAAGTGACGATCCCGACCCACGGGCAGACCGGAGCGGCCACCAGCTCGCGCGTCCACGACGTGCTCGTCTTCACCATGAACTTCGACAAGTCGTTGCCGTCGCTGTTCCAGGCCCTGGCGAGCGGGGAGAAGATGAAGGATTTCACGATCAAGTTCTTCCGCATCAAGGGCGGCGTCGAGGAGTTCTACTTCTCGATCAAGCTCGAGAACGCGGTAGTCGTGGGGATCCGGGAGTACAAGCCGATCACGCTCGACGCGGCCTTCACGCACTACGAGGATCTGGCCGACGTGTCGCTGCGCTACCAGAAGATCACCTGGGACCACGTGGCCGACAAGACCACGGCCGTGGACGACTGGAAGGCGGCCAGCAAGTAGGGAGTGCTCGGGGAGCCATGCGCGCTCCCCTTTGCCCCGGGTTTCTGATAGCCTGGGGTCTCTATGCCTCGCAGCCGGACGCTCTTAGAGCGGCTGGTCGATCCGCGTGCGGAAGCCCAGCGGACGACCCGCCTGGACACCGAAGCGCTCGCCGACTCGGTACTTTCCCACTTGTATCGAATGCTCAACACGCAGCGAGGCTCGGCGCTGGCCGCGCCCGACTACGGGGTGCCCGAGTTCAGTGAGGTGATCCACAACTTTCCCGATGCCATCATGGACCTGCAGCGGGCCATGAAGGCCTGCATCGAGCGCTACGAGCCCCGCCTGCGTGACGTTTCAATCAAGTACACGCCGGTCGAGGACGACCTGCTCATCCTGCGATTCGAGATCACGGCCCGCCTGGCGCTCGAGGACTCGAGCCGTCCGGTGTGGTTCGAGACCACCATTGACTCCTCCGGCAAGGCGAGCGTGAAGCGGTGACGGCCAACTACCAGAAATACTATCTGGCCGAGCTGGCGTTCTTGCGTGAGATGGGGCACGAGTTCGCGGCCGCCTATCCCGAGGTCGGGCACATGCTGGCCGAGCAAGGCTCGGATCCCGACGTCGAGCGGCTGCTCGAGGGGGTGGCCTTTCTGACCGCCCAGGTGCGTCAAAAGCTGGACGACGAGTTTCCCGAGATCGTCTACTCGCTGACCGACCTCATCTTCCCGGAATACCTGCGTCCGATTCCGGCCAGCTCGATCCTCCAATTCACGCCGCTGCCGAACCTTTTGCGCGATCGGCAGCGCATCCCGCGCGGAACCGAGGTCGGCTCGGTGCCGGTGGAGGGCACCCCGTGCCGGTTTCGGACCACGCAGGACGTCGACGTCCTGCCGCTGACTCTGGAGCAGGTGGCGGTCGAGCTGCCGCAGGCGACCGGCGCCGAGCTGCGGCTCTCGTTCAAGCTCCAGAGCGGCGCCAAGCTGGGCACGGTCGACCTGCGCGAGCTGCGCCTGCACCTGATGCCGGGCGCGCAAGCGGGCACCGCCACCGCGCTCTACCTGTGGCTGTGCCGCCGCGCGCGCGGGGTGGTCCTGCGCAAGCGCGGCAGCAAACCGGGCGCGGGCGGTGGGATCCGACTGCCGCCCTCGGTGCTGCATCCGGCCGGCCTGGGCAACGAGGAGGCGCTTCTACCCAGCGCACCCAACGCGCTCGGCGGCTACCGGGTGCTGCAGGAGTTTTACACTCTGCCCGCCAAGTTCCTCTCTGTGCGCGTAAGCGGCCTCGAGCGGCTGAGCGAGCTGGGCCCCGAGACCGGATTCGATCTGGTCATCGAGCTGACCGAGCCGCTGCCGGGCAGCCTGCGCCTGACGCCCGAAAACCTCGCTCTCTACTGCACGCCGGTCATCAACGTGTTCGCGCACGATGCCGATCCGATCGCGCTCGAGCACGACCAGACCGAATACCGCGTGCGCCCGGCCGGCCCCGATGCGCGCCATTACGCAGTGTACTCGGTCGAGCGCGTCAGCGGCTGGGTGCAGGGTTGGTCCGAGAAACGCAATTACGAGCCGCTGCTGTCGTTCCGTCGCGGCGTCGAGTCGGGCGCCGGGGCCTACTACACCAAGCGCCTCAAGCCGGCCGTGGTCGGAAGCGGCAGTGAGCTGTACGTGTCGTTCTCGCTGCCGGTCGCGCGCGACACCACGCTGCCGGCCGAGGTGATCACGATCGAGCTTCTGTGTTCCAACCGGCGGCTGCCCACGCAGCTTCGAGTCGGCGACATCTCGGTTCCCACGGCGGCCACGCCGCCCATCGTCACCTTCAAGAACCTGACCACCCCCACGTTGCCGGTCGAGCCCCCTCTGGGCGGCGACCTGCATTGGCGGCTGCTCGCGCACCTCAATCTGTCCTATCGCACGCTGGCCGACGCGGAGGCGCTGCGCGACGTGCTCCACCTCTATAATTTCCAGGCGCTCGTCGACCGCCAGGCCGCGCGCGCCAACCAGATCCGGTTGCAGGGCATCAAGCGCTGGCAGACCCATCCCACCGACCGCCTGCTGCGCGGCGCCGCCATCCGCGGGGTCCGCTTCGAGGCCGAGCTCGACGAGGACGCATTCGCCGACGAGGGCGAGCTGTATCTGTTTGCGGCGCTGCTCAACGAGGTGCTGGCGGCGCAAACCAGCCTGAACACGTTCACCGAGCTGGTGGTGACGGCCGCCCAGGCGCGCAACCGATACGAGTTTGCCCCCCGCAGCGGGCACGTTGCGATCGGGGGGATCCGGTGAGCGCCCCGCCCACGCCGACGAGCCGTGACATCCTCAAAGAGGGCAACACATTCGCGCTGTTCCAGGCCATCCGCATCCTGGAGCGGCTGGGCGGGCCCCGGCTGGGGCGCGAGGGCCCGGCGGGCGACGAGGTGGTGCGGCTGCGGCCGTCGTTGTCGCTCGCGTTCTCGCCCGCAGATGTGGAGCTGA
>Ga0126383_10001116_pt1 | contig 16354 bp, 18 predicted proteins | sample PanSoiMetPlot_35_FD_96882 | JGI IMG/M metagenome (GOLD analysis project Ga0126383, IMG submission 96882) | Tropical forest soil microbial communities from Panama - MetaG Plot_35 | ecosystem: Environmental > Terrestrial > Soil > Tropical forest > Bulk soil | place: Panama | collected 2016-02-17
AAGCACGCCAGTGAGCGCCGTGCGCACGTCGTGCGCGAAAACCGGCAGCGCGCCGGCAGCGCCGCGCGGCACCGCCTTTCGCACCGTTTTGCGTGCCGCCTTGCGCGCCTGCCGCCGCAACGGCCTGCGTCGTTGTTTGGTCCTCGCCCGCACCATCCCGTCCCCTTCGGCGCCGGACACACCATGCCATGACCACGCCGAGTTCAAAACAACTCGAGAGCGTTTCGGTGCGATGTTTTTCAGATCACTGCCCAATTCATCGCCCAATTCATCGCCCAAGTCGTCGCCCAAGTGGCCGCCAAGTCATCGCCCGAGCCCGACCATACGCCTGATGTCGAACGGCTTTAGACCCGCCGCGCGCAGTTCGCGCAAACCCGTGGCATTGGTCGATTTCGCAAGCTTCTGGCCGGTCTCGTCGAGAATGAGCTTGTGATGGTGGTAGCTCGGCTTCGGTAGCCCGAGCAGCGCCTGCAACAGCCGGTGAATGCTGGTCGACCAGAACAAATCTTGCCCGCGCACGATGTCGGTCGCGCCCTGCAAGGCGTCGTCGACCACGGCGGCGAGATGATAGCTCGTCGGGGAATCCTTGCGCGCCAGAATGACGTCGCCCCACATTTGCGGCGCGGCGGTGACAAGGCCGGTCTGCCCGGACGGCCCGGCGCCGGTCTCAGTCCATGTCAGTACGCCCACGCGCGCCATGGCCTTATCCATGGCGAGGCGGAACGCGAACTGTTCTCCGGCCTCGCGCCGACGCCGACATTCGGCGGCCGACAATCTGCGTGCGCGTCCTGGATAGATCGGCACGCCATCCGGATCGCGCGGCCAGCCGCCTTGACGATCGAGCTCCGCCGCCAGCGCGGCAAGTTCGCGGCGGCTTTCGAAGCTCGGGTAGAGCAGGCCCTCCGCTTCGAGCCGCGCGATCGCCATCTCGTAATCGGCAAAATGCTCGTTCTGGCGGCGCACCGGCTCCTGCCAGGCAATGCCGAGCCAGCCCAGATCCTCGTAGATTGCCCCTTCGTATTCCGGGCGGCAGCGTTCAGCGTCGATATCTTCGATGCGCAACAAGAGACGGCCGCCGAGCTCGCGCGCCATGTCGGAATTGAGCAATGCGGAATAGGCATGGCCCAGGTGCAGATAGCCATTGGGCGACGGTGCGAAACGCAAAACGCGGCTGTACATCGACGCTATGCTTCTCGACACTGGACTCGACGATATAGTCTAACATGCTCACTCACATTCGCACCGAGGGCGATCTCGACGCCGCGCTTGCGGCCTTGACACGCGCCGATGCGCGCTTCGCAGCACTGATCGCGCGTTCTGGCCGGCCGCCGCTGCGCCGACGCCCGGACGGATTTGCCGGCCTTGTGGCAACGGTGGTGTCGCAACAGCTCTCGACCGCAAGCGCCGGCGCGATCTGGGCACGCCTTGCCGGCGCCTTCGATCCGTTCGAGCCTCAAGCCATCATGCGGGCGCGCGCGTCGAAGTTGGCGCGCCTCGGTCTGTCGGCGCCGAAGATCCGCGCACTCAAGGAGATTGCGCGCGCGGTGGCGAGTGAGCGACTCGCGCTCACCTCGCTTGCCGCGATGCAGGCCGAAGCAGCGCATGCCGAGCTGACCGCGGTGCACGGCATCGGTCCGTGGACCGCCGACATTTATCTGTTGTCCTGTCTCGGTCATGCCGATGCCTGGCCAGCCGGTGATCTGGCGCTGCAAGAAGCGGCGCGGCTTGCCTTCGCACTGCGGCAGCGGCCGAGCGCCAAGGAGATGATGGCACTCGCCGAAACGTGGCGGCCGCTGCGGGCGGTGGCGGCGCGCGTGTTGTGGACTTACTATCGCCATCATCGGCAATCGCGCGGCTCATTACCGACCCAACTATGCGATTAAGCGTGAGACAAAGGGCGCCAGCCGGAATGGCGAACGGCCCGGCCGCGTTAAAATCGCCTCAAAGGCCTAAGCTGAAAAGAGAAAGGCCGCCAAGCAGCGGCCATTAGTTTTTGAGGACCGGAACTGCCTCCATCCTCACAAAGGACCGTTCCGGAAGTTATCAAAGCAGATTGCAAACGGGCAAAAATTGATCTGGCTCAAAAACGCACGCGTCGAAGGATAATTAAAGCTAGGCAGCGCTGTCGCTTGGTTTACGCACAATACGATAACGGCCCTGATGCGGTCTTGATAATCGCCGCTTCGATGTGGGCGATCCCACAAGGTCGGCATTCAAACGTGTAGAGGTCCGGCAGGTCACCAAATCGCGACGTAATCCGAGCGAGCCGCATAATTTGAGAGCAGCTCGGGCAGCGCGGCGGCGCCTGTACAGGCTTGTTGGAGCTTTGGTGCAACATGGTCAGGGCGGTCCTTAAGCCGCAATGTGCCTCCGACCCCGGACGCGATGTAGTCAATCGGGCCGATCAAGGCTTGCGACTTTGGGACAATCCGCTGTTTTGATGCGCCACTAGACCAAAGTATCAAACGAGCCTGGGCCGCCGACTTCGGCCTGCCGATCGTGCTTTTAAGCTGACGGCGTCCGTCTGCCGCCTCGGGATTCGGGGTTTGCCACCCCTTATTGTGTGATACAGTCACCAAATCAGAGTCAGTCGGGGGACGGGCTCATGAAGCGCAATGTATTTGCTTTGTTTGGAGCGGTGACGGTGCTGCTTACCGCCATGGCGGCGCTAACGCTTTCTGGCGTCACGCCTTCTGGCGGCGGCATAGGTGGCTTAAAGTGCTACGACAGTAAAGGCGGAATCGAAAAATGCTCGGTGGTTGATCGGCCGCCGCTCATTCTGAAAACGAGCGTGCGCCGTTCACAGCTAGATTAGATAACATAACAACAGCACGAGTGGCGTAGCGCAACTGAATGCGAGAACGATTTCGCCTGCGACGCGAATCATCGGCCGCCGGTCCGCAACATTTGATAAATAATGCATCTCACGTCCCCCCGTGTTCTTCCGGCCACACAGCGTGGCCGAGATCACACACAGTCCCCAGACCGTAGATTGCCGTTGGATGAGCCGGCGTCAAGCGATACCGCATGAGTGAAGACACATTCCACGGCACCGTTGCCCCATAGCCACACAGTTGCTCTTTAGTCACTAACTGCACAGCTCGGAGACGGATGATCATTGGTCGGATCCTCACGCTTTCGTCTTTTGCGCGGGTTCAGCGGTGCGAGATGTTGCTTGAGAGCAGCGCCCCGCCGACCGCTCCGACGGGGTGAGTGTTATGGGTCTGGCCTCGGCAAACAACGCCGGAGCAAACGGAGGCGCAATGGCCGCTGAACTCAATGGTCCGCGGCTGGCGCCCCGTTCCGGCGCCGCCGAGCAGCTCGTCGTGTTCCTGCACGGCTATGGCGCCGACGGCAACGACCTGATCGAGATCGGCCGTGCCTGGCAGGAGTTTCTGCCGCATGCCGCCTTTGTATCGCCGCACGCGCCGGAGCCGTACGGCCAAGCGCTGGTCGGCCGGCAATGGTTCGCGCTGACCTTTCGCGATCCGAGCGAGCGCTGGGTCGGCGTTAACAAAGCGGCGCCGGCGCTCGAACGTTTTCTCGACGCCGAGCTCGCTCGGCACAAGCTGCCGCCCTCGGCGCTCGCGCTGGTCGGCTTCAGCCAGGGCACGATGATGGCGCTACATGTCGGATTGCGCCGCGCGGGGCCGCCGGCGGCGATCGTGGGCTATTCCGGACTGCTGGTGCTGCCGTCGGACCTCAATGCCGAAAAGTTTGCCGCCGAGATCAAATCCCGTCCGCCGATCCTGTTGGTCCACGGCGATCGCGACGACCTCATTCCGGCGCAGGCGCTGTTTCAGGCAGCACAAGGTTTGGCCGCGCTCGACATTCCGGTTGAGTGGCATCTCTCGGCCGGCATCGGCCACGGCATCGACGGCGAGGGTCTCCGGCACGGCGGCGAATTTCTGGGGCGGCGTTTTAAGGGGAAGCGGTAAGGTTTCGCACTCGTCATTGCCGGACTTGATCCGGCAATCCATGCTGAAGTGGCGGCGCGCCGCCGCTTCAGAGCTTCACAACCGGCACGTCACGATGGGCCACCGGCATTAGGCGAGGCGAAGCGACGCCATTCTGCGAACGGCTATGCCCGGTGGTAACGATTAGAGATTAGGTGAGTGCCACTCGAAGCCGCTACCAAAACATCGAAAAATCTATCGGCTTGTGCCGATCCAGCGTGCGGCGGATCGGCGGCAGCGGATATTTGAGACCGGTGGCGCAATTGAAAAGGAGCGTTTGCTCGCTCTTTTTGACACGGCCCTCGGCGAGGCTCTGCTTGTAGGCGGCGTAGGTCGCCGCGCCTTCCGGGCACAGCAGAAAACCTTCCTCGCGCGCGGCCTCGTCCAGCGCCTGCGTGATCGCCTCGTCGGAGACCGCGATGGCAAAGCCGCCGCTCTCGCGCACCGCGCGCAGAATCAAAAAGTCGCCGATCGCCTGCGGCACGCGAATGCCCGATGCGATCGTGTGCGCATTGTCCCAGCGCGCGGCGTGGTCGACGCCGGCCTCATAGGCGCGCACCATCGGCGCACAGCCGGAGGCCTGCACCGCGACCATGCGCGGTCGCTTTCGCCCGATGAAGCCGATCGCCTCAAGTTCGGCGAACGCCTTCCACATGCCGATCAAGCCGGTGCCGCCGCCGGTCGGATAGAAGATCACATCGGGCACCGTCCAGCCGAACTGCTCGGCAAGCTCCAGCCCCATCGTCTTCTTGCCTTCGATCCGATAAGGCTCTTTGAGGGTCGAGACATCGAACCAGCCGACTTTTTCTTTACCCTCGGCGACGATCTTGCCGCAATCGTCGATCAGTCCGTTGACGCGGTACGCCGCGGCCCCTTGCAGCCCGATCTCGCTGACATTCACTTCCGGCGTGTCTTCAGGACAGAAGATCGTGGTCTTGATGCCGGCATGACTCGCGTAGGCGGCGAGCGCAGCGCCGGCATTGCCGTTGGTCGGCATCGCCATGTGTTTGATGCCGAGCGCTTTGGCCATCGATACCGCCATGACCAGGCCGCGCGCCTTGAACGAGCCGGTCGGCAAGCGGCCTTCGTCCTTGACCAGAAGTTCAGGGGCGCCGAGTTTGGCCGCAAGCTTCGGCAGCGGCACGATCGGCGTCATCGCTTCGCCGAGACTCACGATGTCGTCAATGCGCCGCACCGGTAAGAGCTCGCGATAGCGCCACAGATCCGGCGCGCGGTGACTGAGCGCTTCTTTGCTGAAGCTCTTGCGCACACCGTCGAGATCGTAGCGGACCAAGAGCGGCTTGCCGGCACGCGAGAGATTGTGAACCTCATCGGCGCCGTAGCGCTCGCCGGTCGCGGCGCATTCCAGATGCGTGACGAAGGTGTTGCGCTCGGTGGTCAGGTTATCGTCGTAGCGCAAGCGGCTCTCCGGCAGGGGCGGCACTGGGCAACGGTGAGGCGGCGAGACACGGGGCCGGATTAGCAACCCGAATTAGCAGGCCCGATTAGCAAGTCCGGAGCCGCTTCACAATCCTGTCACGCCTGCCTATAAACTACCGCCCAACGCCGCAAGCGGCGGCAACTGAGTCGAGGTGGGAGCGTCCGACTTGAACGCTCATGTATCGCAATCCGGCTGGCCGGCTCTGGTGCTGAATGCCGATTTCCGGCCGCTGAGCTACTACCCGCTGTCATTGTGGTCGTGGCAGGACGCGATCAAGGCGGTGTTCCTCGAGCGGGTCAATATCGTCGCCAATTACGATCGCGCGGTGCGCAGCCCGAGCCTGGAAATGAAGCTGCCCAGCGTGGTGTCGCTTAAAAATTTCGTCAAACCCTCGACGCATCCGGCCTTTACGCGGTTCAACGTTTTCCTGCGCGACCGCTTCTCCTGCCAATATTGCGGGACGCGCGATGATCTGACCTTCGATCATTTGCTGCCGCGTTCGCGCGGCGGCCACACGGTGTGGAACAATGTCGTCGCCGCTTGCTCGCCGTGCAATTTGCGCAAGGGCAACATGACGCCGGAGGAAGCCAAGATGTGGCCGTCGCAGCGGCCGTTCCAGCCGAGCGTGCAGCACCTGCACCGCAACGGCCGGCTGTTTCCGCCGAATTACCTGCACGACAGCTGGCTCGACTATCTCTACTGGGATACCGAGCTCGATCCGTAAAATTCCGTAGCCCGGATCGATCCCAGCTCGATCCGGGAGCAATATTTCTACCGGATATCGCTACGCGATATCCGGGCTACAGTTGTATGCTCAACTCGCGGCCGGTGTGGCCTGCGCCTCTTTCTCCGGCGCGCCGTTGAGCTTGCGCCCAGCATCGCCGACGAGCGCATGCGCGCTGGCCTGCGGCCGGACGTTGGCCGTACGCGACTTGTCTGCTGCATTGTCGTCGCGGCGCGATGTGCCCTCGAAGCGTGCGTTCTCCTCGATCGCCAGCGACCGATGGAAGATGTCGCCTTCGACGCTGGCGGTGCTGTTGAGCCGCACCCGGTTGGCGCGGATCGTGCCCTTGACCCGGCCGCCGACCGTCAGCTCCTCGGCGACCACATCGCCCTCGACCTCGGCGCCGTCGGCGATCAGCACGGTCGAGGCATGCAACTCGCCCTCGACGCGGCCGAGAACTTTCACCGCGCCCGATCCAGCGATCTTGCCGATCACCGTCATGCCGGCGCTGATCGAGGAGGCGCCGTTGCCCGAATCCGACGCGGCCGCTGGCGCGGGCGCCGCGCTGTGAAAGTGTTGCACCAGCGCCGGCGATTTAAGCTCGTCCGGAATGCCATCCTTGCCCTTTCCAAACATGTCCGTACTCCTTCACCCTGTGTTGCACGCTGCGTTGAAGACTAAGTGGCGTAGTAGATGCGATGAAAGCGGTGGCCGAGCCGGCTCAAGATTTCGCGGCCCGTCGATCCGCTGGCCGCTGCCAGGTCATCGATTGGTACGCCGTCGCCGATCAGCGTCACCAAGGCGCCGAACCGCGCCACGCTGGGATCGAGATCGGTGACGTCGAGCGGCAACAAATCGATCGAGGGCGCCGCCGCCACCGGGCAGCGCTGCCCGCCGATCATCACCTGCAGGGGCATGCCGGAATCGCTCGCCGGCCGTGGATAGCCGTCGGCCTGGCCGAGCGACACGAGCGCGAGGCGCGTGCGCCGCTTGGCGCCGTTCTTGCCGTGCGCGCCATTATTGGATGCCGCCAGTTCGCGGACTTGCACGATCCGCGCCGAAAGCTCGATTACCGGCAGCATGGGATTGACGGCGCTGGGCGTCGGATTGATGCCGTAGAGCGCGCTGCCCGCACGCACCAGATCGAAATGCGCTATTGATCCAAGGAAAATGCCGGATGAATCCGCAAGCGAGGCAGGAATCCCGCGAAACAGGCGGCGCAACTCGCGGAAGGTTTCGAGCTGGCGCTCGTTGCGGGAATCGTCGGGCGCTGCCGCATGGTTCAGCCGGCTTATCAACAGCGCGACGCCATGATTGAGCGACTGCACCCGCGGCGCAAAGGCGGTCGCCTCTTCGAGCGACAGGCCGAGCCCGCTATTGCCGGTATCGACATTGAGCGCGCAGCCACCCTCCCAGGCGTGCGCGCCGACAAAGACGTCCCATTCGGCAAGCGCGATGGCGCTACTGATCACCGGCCGCGCATTGATGTCGGCGAAGGCCGGCCCGCTGCCGGAATAAAAACCGTTGAGCACGTAGATCGTGGCTTGCGGCGCGACCGCGCGAACGCGTTTGGCTTCGGGAAGATTGGAGACGAAGAAGGTGTTGCAGCCGGAATTCGCGAGCGGGCCGGCGATCGGGCCGATGCCGCAACCATAGGCGTCGGCGCGCACCACCGCGGCGCATTCAGCTTCGGTGCGTATGGCCAACCTCTCGTAATTGGCGACGAGATTGGTCAGATTGATTTTCAGGATGCCGCCGGCCTCGGCTTCCGACGGTCCCTCGACCGTGACGCAGGCGGCAAGGCCTTTATTATGGACCTGAAGCCGGCCGCCTTTATTGATGATGCGGCCGTCGACCGAGCCGTCGACCACGACATTGGCGCCCGGCTCGATGGTCAGGCTGCCGAGGAGATTGCCGCGCACATGCAGCGTGCAGTTCTTCTGCACGATGGTGTCGCTGGCGATGGAGCCGTGGACCTCGGACGAGCAGGTGACCAGGAGCGGGCCAGCTTCAGCGACCGGTCCGGCAACCGGCGCGATGACCTGTTCGACGAAGGTCCGTTCGGCAAGCCGCTCGGCCGCTCGCTCCGCGCTTTCCGCTAGACGCGCTACAACCGCCGACACAGCGCTGGGCTCCCCCCGCCCGAAACCGCGCCAAGTGTGGCGCAATTCCGGCTTTGCCACAAGCACGGCAAGGTTTAGCGCTCCTTCATATTGCGATTATGACGAACGTTATGATGGGGATCATCAACTGCCGGTATCGGTCAGTTCTCTTATTAGACCTCAATCACTGAGCTGATTTCCGCAGCTCGGACATCGGTTTGAAAGAAGCGCCCTCCAGGACAGAGCCCGCCAGGAGGTTTGGTCTACATTTCTTTTTAGAAGTACAGAGGAACCACAGTGGGGACAGCGAAGGGACATTACATACGCAAAGCAGACGCCACAGACTAGGCCACGGCTTAGAACGTCCATCCCGCCGACGGCAATAGCGAAAAATCGTTGATCAAATTGGTAGTGCAGGTGCGTCGACCCAACGAGTACAAAAATTCCGAACGCGACCCAGATTTTTGTCCGCGTCGATAAACGAATCCACAAATTTTCCGACACGCGCATCGCATAAAGCTTTACACCTTCGGTAATTGCCCGACGCGCTTTTCACAGAAAACGATAATGATTGGTTTTCGTGGTGAAAATCATTCACTTCGCATACGCGGGTGTATAGCGGTGGTCGCGCCTACGCCGCCGCGGTCTTGCGGCCGTCGGCGAAGGACGGCGCCACTTCGGCCATAAAGCGCGCCATCTCGTCCTTGACCTGATTGTGCGGTTTGAGGCCGACATTGACGTAGAGGATCACCTCGGCGAAGCCCGCCGCCTCCACCTTTTTCAAGGTCTCGGTGATGCGCGCCGAGGAGCCGAGCAGCACGGAATTTTCCGTCAGATCCTCCGGCTTCACCTTGCCCAGCCGGTCGACCATGTCGATGAAATAGCGATAACTCGGCGGCGCCGTTTTCGGATCGCCGGGCAGCGCCGGGATCACGCATTCCTTGTAGTAGCGGATCTGCCGCTCCCGTGCCGCGTCCTCGGCCGCCTTGCTGTCGGCGAAATGGGTGAAATAGCTGCACATCAGCCGGCCCGGCGTCTTGCCGTGCTTGGCACAGGTTTCGTGATAGAGATCGGCGACCTGTTGCAGGCCGCCGAAGCTCATCGCCGCCGCGAACGGCGCCACGATCAAGCCGCAGCCCAAGCGCGCCGCGAGCTCGATCGAGGGCTTGGAGAACGAGCCGACATAGGTCGGCAACGGCCGCTGGATCGGCTGCGGCGTGATGCGCACGTCGTCGAATGAATAATATTTGCCGTGATGCGAAATGCGGCCGTCCGCCCGCCACAGCTCGCGCACGAGTTCGAGGCCTTCTTCGAAAATGTCCTGATTGTCCTCGAAGGAAACATGGAAAGGCAAATATTCGCGCTTATCGTAACCGCGGCCGCAGGCGAAATCGACGCGCCCGCCGGACAAAAGGTCAAGCGTCGCCCACTGCTCGGCGACGCGGATTGGGTGATGCAGCGGCAGCACGTTGACCGCCGGCGCCAGCCGCAGCCGCGTGGTGTTGGCGGCGACATAAGCGAGCACCATGTCCGGACACGACAGCACGCCGAGCGAGTTGAAATGATGTTCGCCGATCCAAGCCGAGTGCATGCCGACCTTTTCGGCGTAAAGCGCCTCGGCGGTGATGTCGCCGACAAACTGGTTCGAGGAGCGCGAATTATTTTCGTAGTGGTTGTCGCTCAGCGTGAAATAGCCGAAATCCATCGCCTCCTCCCGCTTGTTACGCGCCGGCGCGCACCCGTGTCGCCGCGAGCGTAGCCGATCGCCGAACGAGGTCAATCGCGGGAACGATAGTGCCGCGAGACGCGCGCATTGGGATCGAGCGCGCCCAGGAGCCAGCGGCCGTTGTCGCGCGTACCCAGCAGCGCCGCGAAGCAGGCGCCGCTGTCGAAACGCGGCCAGCACAGCCAATCGATCGAGCCGTCCCGCCCGACCATGGCCGCGGTCTGGCAGTCGCCGATCAGGGCATAGTCTTCCAGGTTTGATGCCATTGACGAGCGTACAACCGCGGATTCCAGCCATCGTGAAAAACGCCGCGGCGGCCGTGTGCGTTCCCGGTGAGGCGGGCTCACCGCGTTCATCGGGCCTACGTGCGCGAATGCCGCTTTTCTTTACGCGGCCAGTGCCATAATTTGCGGCGCGGCACTAGGAGTATAGAGTTGCCTAGTGTCCTTATCGATTCCAAAGTTCGTACGAGTGAGCCGCAATGCTTACGAACTTCGGAAAATCGGGACACTAGCGCGCCGACAAGAAGCAGATAGCCAAAGTGGGGGAAGCGATGGCCGGGCAGGCGGAAGTTCAAGTTTCGCATTTTCTGGACGAGCACGGCCTTGGCGCGTTTCAGATCAAGCTCATCTTCTGGTCAGTTCTGATCGCCTTTATCGATGGCTACGACATTGGCGCCATCGCCTTTGCCGCGCCGCACCTGATCAGGGAATGGCATGTGGCGCCGAAAGATCTCGGTTTGGTGCTGACGGCGAGCAATTTTGGCGTATTGTTCGGCTCGCAGATCTTTGGCTGGGTCGGCGATCGCTATGGCCGCAAGACGGCGCTGATCATCTGCAATCTTTTGTTCGGCGTGTTCACCTACTGGGCGGCCTATTCGACTAATTTGACCGAATTATTCTGGCTGCGCTCGATCGCCGGGCTCGGCATCGGCGGCGTCATCCCGAACCTCGTGGCGATCAATGCCGAATCGGCGCCGCGCAATCTGCGCGCGACGCTCGCCATCATCGCGACCGGCATGGTGCCGATCGGCGGCGCGCTCGCCGGCTTCGCCGCTGCCGGGCTCGTGCCACAATACGGCTGGCAGATGCTGTTCTATATCGGCGGCGTCGCCCCGATCGTGTTCGCAATTGCCGCGATCTTCGGTCTTCCCGAATCGATCAAATACATGACGCTGCACGAAAGCCAGCGATCCAAGATGGAGGCGTTGCTCGCGACCATTCGTCCCGATTTCAAGGTGCCGCCGAATGCGCGCTTTGTAATCGAGGACGAACAGCAATTTCCAAGTTCCAATCCCCGCTATCTGTTCCACAACGGATTGGAAGTGATCACGCCGCTCACGTGGTTGATCTTCATCCTCAACTTGATGGGATACTTCTTCCTCATCAGCTGGACGCCGACGATGCTGGTACAGGCCGCCCATGCGTCGCAGACGGTCGCAGCACTCACCGGCGCGGGACTGCAGGTCGGCGGCACCGTCGGCGCATTGGTGCTGTGCTGGTGGCTGCAACGGCAACGCTTCCTCGCCATCGCCATCCTGTTCGCGATCGCCGTCCCGGTGGTCGGCTCGATCGGCTATGCCGGGTTGTCGTCGACGACCGCGCTCGTGATCGCAGCGTTCTTGGCCGGTGCGGTGGTCCTCGGCATCCAGTCCGGCATCAATGTGGTCGGCGCGATGATTTATCCGACGTCGCTTCGTGCGAACGGGTCGGGATGGCAGCTCGGATTGGGCCGCTTCGGCGCGATCATCGGTCCGCTTGCCGGCACGCTGCTCGTCGCCTTCCCGATCGAAAAAATGTATCTGTTCGCGGCAGTGCCCTTCGCGTTGGGCGCGGTGGTGACCTTCATCATTTACGTGCTCAATCAGAAGCGGCTGCGCGAGCGTCCGGAATTACAGAAGGCGCAGTAGCGATTAACGCTGTTCGCTCCGCCTGCCCGGCGGCTCTTTTGTCTGTTTGACGAATGTCTGTTTAACGAAGCGGGCATTGCCGCTCGCGCCGCAACAGCAAGCAAAACTTTTTGCCGTTTGGTTTGCGAACGGTAAAGCAAACGTTCGCGCAAGATTCTGCACAATTCTACCGCTTTTCCGCGGCTGTTCGCCGTAAGCTCTTTTGATTTCGGTCAAAATTTTCAATCGGGGGTCGTGAAATTAATATCACCGCAAACATGGGATGTGCGATAAAGCATGTCCGTAAACATGGGGTGGGGTGATGCGCAGAATCATCGGCGCCTCGGCGTCATTATCGGGATTAGCGGTTCAGCTTTGGCCGCCGATCTGCCGCCATCGCCGCCGCCGCGCGCACCGGCGGTCTACGTTCCCGCGGTGCTCCCGGTCTACAACTGGGTCGGCCTCTATGTCGGCATCAATGGCGGTTGGGGCTGGGGTAACGCCAAATTCACGGCGAACGCCGTCGGCAGTGGTTGCTTCAACACCGTTCCTCAGCCGGTGCCATGTTCGATAATGGCGGCGTGGTCGGCGGTACGTTCCCAGGAACAACCGGCACTCGCAGCGCTGGGTGTGAATTTCCAGGCCGGCGCATTTGTGTTCGGCATCGAAGGCGATTGGGACTATTCCGCAATCAATACCGGCACCACCGCCAGCATTTGTACTTTCAGCGGCCAGTGCCAAACCGGCAATAATTGGCTGGCGACGGTACGCGGACGCGCCGGTTATGCCGCGGATCGCGTCCTGCTCTATCTTACGGGGGGCGGCGCCTTCGCCAATGTGCAGACGAACTTTAATGGCGTCACGACCAGCCACACTCAGTCCGGCTGGACTGCCGGCGGCGGTATCGAGTGGGCCTTCGCCGATAATTGGACGGCCAAGGTCGAATTATCTCTTTGTCAATCTCGGCAACGGCAGCGTGAATTGCGCGACCAACACGTGCTTGATCGCGTCTGGCACGGATGGCGCGCACCCTAACGGTCCTGCAATCCCTGTAAGCGTCAGTCTGACCGAGAACCTGTTCCGCGTTGGCGTGAACTACAAATTCAACTTCTGACCGTTTGCTGTCACGGTCTGACAGCCTCTCACCGGCTGGTTCAATGCAGCGTCGGACGTCCGCCGGGCAGGGCCGGCTCCGGCGCATTTTCCCATTGCAGCCGCTCGATCTGCGCTGCGAGGTCGGCCATTGCACGGCGAGATCGAGGAGCGAGCCGCGCACGTCCCGGTCAGCCGCTTTTTGCGCGATCCGGTAGCATTTCAGGGCATTGGCTCTGCAGTCTTCTTTGGTCATGACGTGCATGCTCCAAAGTCTACATAGCGCAGCCACTGCAAAGCCGCTTTGCGCTAAATCAATTGGTCAGGAATGAGAACAGCCCGGCAAGCGACGGCTACTCAGCGTGACGGCAATCGGAACGCGCGGAATAGACTAGACGCTCACCAGCTGGCGCCGCTGCTGCGGGCTGATGCGGAAATGCACGGACAGCGTCGCCAGCAATTGCTCGACGGTATAGGGCTTCGGCAGAAAGGCCGAGTTCTTGACAAAACGTGCCTTCATGCCGTCGGTCAGACTGCGTTCGGTGGTGTAAAGCACTTTCAGATTGGGCTTTCGTCTGGCCGCTTCGTGAGCGAGTTCGATGCCGGCGGCAATTTCGCCCTTGAGATCCACATTGGTGAAAAGGACGTCAACTTGCGCGGTCTTGTCCAAGAGCGCCAGCGCGCCCGCCGCCGTGCCCGCCGACAAGACGTCATGTCCCTGTTCTTCCAGATACGATTCGGCCAGCACCCGGACCTGATCGTCATCTTCGGCAAGCAAAACATTGGCCATGGAAGTTCCCCTTAAGAACCGCGACGATTTAAAGTCACCGGTCCCGTCAAAGTTCCATGATGGGGGTCAGATTTTTTAACCTCCCCTGGCGACTTCTGAATTTTGAGTTTGTCGCGCCGCTCAGATGCAAGTGGGGCCGCCTTCACCGAGGCTTCGGCGGGTCAGTCTCCACTTGCTGGGCGAGCGAAGGCTGGCTTGCCAGCCGAAACCGCCAAGCAGCGAAGGGCTGGTGCCCGTGGAGGGAATCGAACCCCCACTCCTTGCGGAACACGATTTTGAGTCGTGCGCGTCTACCAGTTCCGCCACACGGGCCCCCGGCACCTCTATATATTCGTGTCCAGGCGGCGTCTATCGAGGTGTAGTTCGGCTAAGCAATGCGGGGTGAGGGCAAACAAAGAAAGCCCCTTTGCCCTCCGCACCATGCCTTGCGCGCGTGGTGGGGAGAGGAATCCAATCGCCTTATGTTTGTTCTGACTCGCTCTTGCATCCGCGCGCCGAACCAGCAAATTGCCGCAATCAGCGGGAATGAGGATCGCCAATTGCCGGCGATGGAGGCGACATGCCATCGAGTTTGCTGAGACAAAGCTGGGTCGAGCGCGCCAAGGCCGAGCCGGCCGCCACCGCGGCGATTGCCGTCTTTGTGCTCAGCCTCGCCACGCTGGCCGGCGCGTGGTTCTTCGAATATGTGCTCAAGCTTGCGCCGTGCCCGCTCTGTCTTATGCAGCGCATCCCCTATCACATCATCATTCCGCTTTCGCTGCTCCTTGCGATCGCTGCTCTGGTGCGCGCGCCGCGCAAGCTTTTGCTCGTCGGCTTCGCCGCGATCGCGATCGCGGCCGCTTGCAGTGTCGTGCTCGGCATCTACCACGCCGGCGTCGAATGGCACTGGTGGGCGGGGCCGGCCGATTGCTCCGGCCCGCTGACTGATCTGCGATCCGGCGGCTCGTTGCTCGACCAGCTGCAAGCGGTCCATGTGGTGCGTTGCGACGAGGCGGCGTGGCGTTTTCTCGGGCTGTCGCTGGCCGGTTACAACGTACTGATCTCGCTAGCGCTCGCGGTGATCGCCGGATTCGGACTCTCTGCCGCTGGCCCTGCGCAGGGAGTTGCTTCGCACGCCGCCGCGAGCTGACCAAAAAAACCAACAGATTGACTGCAACAATCCGGGGCGCCGCGCGCATCGCGAGCCTCTGGCGCGCGTGATTTTATTCGACTAGGCTTGCCAACGGGGGTTTCTTCCAGGCGGGGGTTCAACCTTGTGCTGGAGACACCTATGGGTTTGTTGGACGGGCTCAATCTCGGCGGCGTGCTGAGAGGGGCGTCAGGTGAAGTTGAAGCGGCCGCGCTGCCCGCCGCGATCAACGCGGTCCTGGCCAAGACCCAGTACCGCGATCTCAACGGCCTCGTCGCCGCGCTGCAAAAGGGCGGGCTAAACGCCCAGGTGCAATCCTGGCTCGGGCCCGGCGCCAATCTTCCGATCACCGAAGATCAGCTCAAGGCCGTCCTCGGCAACGCCCAACTGCAAGAATTCGCGCGGCATCTCGGCTTACCGGTCGATGCGACGCTCAAACTCTTGGCGCAATACCTGCCCGACATTGTTGATAAAGCGAGCCCGAACGGCACGCTGCAGACGAAGTGACCGGCTGTCCGCAAAGGCCGCCACATTGTTTTTCATCGGCATGAGCATGATCGCAAAAGTGGATACCGGTTTTCGCAAATATATCATGCTCAAAAAACCTAGGGAGACGACAATGAGAACTATCGCACTCGTGTTCGCGTCATTTTGTTTGGTGACTGCGGCATTTGCCGAGGACAGCTGCAAGGTGCAGGCGACCGGCAAGAATCTGCACGGCGCCGCCCTTACAAGCTTCGCTAAAAAGTGCTGCAAGGACCAGGCGGCGGCGCAGAAACTGCATGGCGCCGCGGAGACAAGCTTCACCAAGAAATGCCTCTCCGACGCCACCGCGTCGTAGATTTCGATCCGTCCGTCATTTGATCAGCGGGACGGACGCTATCGTTCCGCAGAGGAGATCGTCATGAATAGCCGTTATTTGATCGTGGTTGCAGCTATGGTCAGCGCCGCTGCGCTTATGCCCGTGGCCGCCCCCGTTCCCGCCATTGCCAAGACCATGAAGGAATGCGCCGCGGAGTGGGACAAGATGAAGGCGGCGAACCAGACCGGCACCATGAAATATCGCGACTTCACCAAGCAATGCATGTCGGGCGGTGCTGCGCCAGTCGGAGCGGCGCCCGCGCCCTCGACGCCAACGACGGCCGCGCCTGGCGCCGGCGCTGCTACCACCACCCCGGCGGGGAAGACCGGCCGCCAGGCCATGATCGCCCGCGAGCGCGCCTGCGGCGCCGAATGGAAGGCCGACAAGGCGGCGGGAAAAATCCCCGCCGGTCAGAAGTGGCCGCAATACTGGAGCGAGTGCGATAAGCGCAAGAAAGCGCAAGGGATGTGATCGGCGTTAGCGTCGGCGCTTGACCCTCGCGGTCGCCCAACGCTAAATCCGGCTGACGACGCGTCAGCGGGCGGTTAGCTCAGCGGAAGAGCACTTCCTTGACATGGAAGGGGTCAGTGGTTCGATCCCACTACCGCCCACCAGTGAAAAGCACAATAATCAGGAACATTTCC
>Ga0126383_10001118_pt1 | contig 16349 bp, 13 predicted proteins | sample PanSoiMetPlot_35_FD_96882 | JGI IMG/M metagenome (GOLD analysis project Ga0126383, IMG submission 96882) | Tropical forest soil microbial communities from Panama - MetaG Plot_35 | ecosystem: Environmental > Terrestrial > Soil > Tropical forest > Bulk soil | place: Panama | collected 2016-02-17
ATTCGTGGGGGGGATCCTCGCGGCCTCCGCGGTGGGAACCGCCATCTGGTGGGCCACGCCGTTCTCCGTCTGGGAGGCCGGGCTGATGTCGCTCGCCATCACCCTGGCCGGTTTCGCCGGAGGATTGATTCTCTCGGCCATCAAGCGCGATCGGGGCGTCAAGGACTACGGCAGCTTCATCCAGGGGCACGGCGGAATGCTCGACCGCATCGATTCACTCTGCTTTGCCGCGCCGATCTTCTTTCACCTGACGCGCTACTTCTTCACGCCCTGACCACGTCGCCTACGCTGCGCGCGGGGCCTGCGCCCTGCCGGCGCACCAACTCGCGGCTCGCCCGGGTGCGGGCTCGACCGCGAGCCTGGCCCCATGCTCGCTGTGGCTCCCCGCGGCGCGCGACGTCCTCCCTTGGTTACTGCGGGAGCTTCGCGCGCCGCGGACCGGGGCTGGCCGAAGGCGCAGATCGACGAACTCCGCGAAGGCGACGGCCTACGAGAGGCGCGTGCGCGCGAGCGGCGACCGGCGCGGCTCGGGAGCAAAATCGTGGTCGAGGATCGACATGCGCTCCTCGCGCTTGCGGCGGCTGATGAGATAGACGATGTACAGGAGTCCGAGGACGCCGATGCCCGCGAGGATCCAGCCGCTGGCGGTCCGGGCACGACGGGCAGGTGCGGTCTCCGCGGCCGGCTGAGCCGATTCGGCCTGAGCCTGCGGGGCGATGGCGGCGGGAGGCTCGGAAGCCGGCGGAGGCGCGGGATTGGCTTCGGCGGACGGCGCTGGGCCGGCCGCGGTGCCGCCGCCGGGCGGATTGGACGGCGGGTTGCCGGAGGTGCCGGAGACCTGGGCCGGAGCCGTGACGGCGTTCTTGTCCTTCTCGCTCTCACGGCTGGCCGGCTTCTTCGAAGCCTTCGCCGCAGAGCGGGAGCGTGCAGGCTTGGCCGGCGTAGCCGGTTGACTGGTCACCGTTGTCGTGTCCGTCGGCGCGGACACCGCCGGCGCAGGCGCGGGTTGCGTCGCCGAGCCTTCGGGTTGTTGCGCCGAGTTCGTCTCCGGTGCTGCGGCCGGATTCGTTTGCGGCGAAGACTGCGAGGGCACAGCGGTGACCTGAGGCGGCGCCGCGGACTGAGAGGCAGGCGGCGGAGAAGACGTGCCCGTGTCCTGCGCGGCCGCCGTGGCGGCCGCCAGCGTTGCGAGCGCGATGACCATTCCGAGACGACAGAAGAATCGCATATCGAGCTCCTTTGGCTTGGGCGACCGCGGCCGGACGCCTTCTCGGCGCAGCCGCCACGTTCTGATCGAGAATCGCCGCGCGTCAAACGTTTGAGGGAGCAGAAAACGTGCCACCCACGTCGCCTACGCGGCGCGCGGGATCTGCGCTCTCGCGCGCGCACCGGCGTTCGGCTCGCCCGGATGGGGGCTCGACCGAACGCCTGATCCCGTGCTCGCTCCGGCTCCCCGCGGCGAGCAACGTCCTCCCTCGGTTACTTCGGGAGCTTCGCGCGCCGCGGAGGGCACGACCGGAGGCCCTGCAGTTCGATCTGAGTAGTTGTACACGAACACTCAAGGCGAGGCTGGTTCTATCCTTTTTTCGGCGGCAGCTGCGCTGCGGCGGGCTTGGCAACGCGGACGGCCTGTCCGTCGACCAAGGAGTCCGGAGGGTTGTTGATGACTTGTACGCTGGAGGGAAGACCCGAAGTGATCTCGATCTTGGTCCCGAGGTCGCGTCCGAGGGTGACCGGCAGCAGCGACGCATGACTGCCCTGCGCGAGCACGGCGACGCGAATGCCTTCCGACCGGAACATGAGCGCGCTCACCGGAAGGAGCCACGTCGTGTTGGCGGCGGTCAGCTTCAGGTGCGCCTCGACCGCGGCGCCCGGAAGGATCTCGCCGTCTTTGTTTTCGAGATCGATCTCCACGAGAAGAGTGCGGGTGGCGGGGTCGATGGCCCGCGCGTTGCGGACGATCTTTCCGGGGAAGGCCTTGCCGGGCCGCTCGATCAGAGTGACGTCGACCGGCACGCCCGGCGTCGCCGAAGGCGAGGCCGTTTGCGGGACGGCGACGAAGACCCGTAGCGTTCCGGTCGTCGCGATGTGGAAGAGCTCCCGGCTGGTGCCGCCGCTCGCGCCCGCGTCGACCAACTGGCCGATATCGGTGTTGCGCGCGGTGATCACACCGTCGAAGGGGGCTTCGATGCGTTCGAAGGAAACGAGCTGCTCGAGACGGCGGACGTTGGCTTCCGCGGACGCGACGTCGGCGCGCCGAGCGGCGAGGGTCTCCACCGCGTTGTCCACGTCCTGTTTGGAGACCGAGTCGGATTTGATGAGCTCCGTGTAACGGTCCGCGGTCACCCTGGCCAGCCGTTCGTTGGCCCGCGCCGTGCCGAGCTCGGCGCGCGCCTGCAGGAGCTGCTGGTCGGTCTCCGGCGACTCGATCTCCGCGAGCAGCTCCCCCTTGCGCACGCGCGTGCCGATGTCGGCGTACCACTTGCGCAGGTACCCGGATGTGCGGGCATAGATGGGAGCGTCGATGAAGGCCTGGGCCGTCCCCGGCAGCACGAGCTCCTGCTGTGCGGTCCCGCGCTCGGCTGTGATCACCGAGACGAGCGGCGCCGCCGCCGCCTCGGTGTCCTCGCGCAGGATCTTGTGGCTGCGCACGCGGGTCGCGATGCCGAAGCCGGCGGCGAGCACCGCCACGCCGGCGAGCACGAGGAGCATGCCGCGATTGCGCCATCCGGGCGCGGACGGAGGCACGTTACGATCCGGCGACGCGGAGCTCATGGCTCAAGTCTTTCCGGCCGATTCGCGCGCGCTTGCCCGCGCAACGAGCCAGCCATGCAGCAGGCTGAAAAAGACCGGCACGAAGAACAGGGTCGAGACCGTCGCGAAGAGAAGCCCGCCGATCACGGCGCGTCCGAGCGGCGCGTTCTGCTCGCCCCCCTCCCCGAAGCCGAGCGCCATCGGTACCATGCCGATGATCATGGCGAGCGCGGTCATGATGACCGGGCGGAATCGCGTGAATCCCGCCGCCGACGCCGCCTCCGTCGCGTTTCGTCCTTCCTGCATCTGCTCCTTCGCGAAGCTCACCACCAGAATGCTGTTCGCCGTGGCCACGCCCATGCACATGATGGCGCCGGTCAGCGAGGGGACACTGATGGTGGTGTGGGCGAGGAAGAGCATCCAGACGATCCCTGCGATGGCCGCGGGAAGGGCCGAGACGATGATGAAGGGGTCCAGCCACGACTGAAAATTCACCACGATGAGCAGGTACACGAGGAGGATGGAGAAGAGGAGACCGAAGAGCAGGCCCTCAAAGGAGGTCCGCATCGTCTCGGCCTGGCCGCGTACGATCATCTGCGAGCCTCGCGGCAGTTTCTTGCGCGCCTCCTCGACTAGGCGTGTGACCGGCCTGGCGACGCTGCCCAGATCGGTCCGGTCCACGCCTCCATAGATGTCGATGACCGGCTGCGCGTTGTAGTGAGAGACGGTGCCCGGCTCGGCGTCGCGCGAGATCGCCGCCAGGTTCCCCATGACTTGCGGAGGACGTCCGACGGCGCCGGTGATCGGAATGTTCTGCAGATCCTGCAGCGAGGTGATGCGGTACTGGGGCGCCTGCACCGCGACGTTGTAGCTGACGCCGCTTCTGGGGTCCATCCAGAAGCCGGGTGAGGTCTGGGAGCTGCCGGAGAGGGCCACCAGCAGGTTGCCGGCCACGTCGCGCTGGGTGTAGCCGACCTGCTGCGCGCGCGTGCGGTCCACCTGTACGAAGAGCTTCGGGGCGTCGAAGGGCTGGTGGATGCGCAGATCGACGATGCCCGGCACGTGGCGGATCTTCGCCATCAGAGTCTCGGCGAAGGCGCGGTTGGCATTGAGATTGTTGCCGACGACCTGCACGTCAATCGGCGCCGGGAGACCGAAGTTCAGGATCTGGCTGACGATGTCGACCGGCAGGAAGTAGAAGGTCACCCCGGGGAACTCCTGCGCCAGACGCTTGCGCATCTCGCGGATGACGTCCGCCGTGGGCGGGTGCCCCTCCTTCATGGAGATCAGGATGTCCGCGTCTCCCGGGCCCACCGGAGCCGAATTGCTGTAGGACAGATTCAGCCCGCTGTAGGGGACGCCGATGTTGTCGATCAGCACCGAGAGGTCCTTGCTCGGAATGATCCGGTGGATGCTCCGGTCAATCTCGTCGCACAGCCTCGCGGTCTCCTCGATGCGCGTGCCGGTCTTGGCCCGAAGGTGCATTTTGATCTGGCCGGCATCCACCTGAGGGAAGAAATCCTCGCCCAGCCAGGGGTACAGAACGACCGCCGAACCCACGCAGGCGCCAAGGAACGTGAGCAGGAATGCCCTGCGCCGCTGCAGGGAGAAGTCGAGAACCTCGCGGTAAGAGCGGCGCAGGCTCTCGAACTTCTTCTCGAAGCCCTGCTGGATCCGGGCGAAGAGATTCGGTTTCCCCCGCAGCTCATGCGGCTGGTGTTCGCGCAGAAGGTATTTGGCCATGGTGGGAACGAGCGTCCGCGACAGGAAATACGAGGCCAGCATCGCGAAGACGACCGCTTCCGCCAGCGGCACGAAGAGGTATCGCGCCACGCCGGTCAGGAAGAACATCGGCACGAAGACGATGCAGATCGAGAGCGTCGAGACGAACGCCGGGACGGCAATCTGCGCCGCGCCGTCCAGGATGGCCTGCTCGATCGGCTTGCCCTGATCGAGGTTGCGGTTGATGTTCTCGATCTCGACCGTGGCGTCGTCGACCAGGATGCCCACGGCCAGGGCCAGACCTCCCAGAGTCATGATGTTGATCGTCTCGCCCAGGGCCGCCAGCACGAGGATGGAGGTCAGGATCGAGAGAGGGATGGAGACGGCGATGATCACCGTGCTCCGCCAGCTCCCCAGAAAGACCAGGATCATGAGCCCAGTCAGGCAGGCCGCGATCAGCGCCTCGCGAACGACGCCGTCGATCGAGGCGCGCACGAAGACGGACTGGTCGTTCAATGGCGTGATGCGCAGCTCTTCGGGAAGCTGGGAGGCGATGAGGGGGAGCTGGCCGCGGACGCGGGAAATGATGTCCAGCGTCGAGGCGGCGCCCGTCTTCAGGATGGTGAGGAGACAGGCCCGCTGCCCGTTGACCCGGACGAGATTGGTCTGCGGCGGATACCCGTCGCGCACGTGGGCGACATCTCGGACGTAGAGGACCGCGCCGTTGCTGGCTCTGATCGGCAGGTCGTTCAAGCCCTCCACGGTCAACGGGCTGCTGTTCATCGCGACGCTGTACTCGAACCCTCCGATCTTCGAGGTTCCCGCCGGGAGAATCAGGTTCTGCGTGTTGATGGCGCTGACGACGTCGGTGGGCGAGAGGCCCTTGGATTGCAGCGCGGAGAGATTCAGATCGACCTGGATCTGGCGCTGCTTGCCCCCGTAGGGATACGGAATCGCCGCACCCTGCACGGTCGCGAGCTGCGTGCGGATCGAGTTGTTGGCGAAATCGAAGAATTGCTGCTCGGTCAGGCCCTGTCCGGACAGCGCGAGCTGAAGTACCGGAACAGTCGACGCGCTGTACTGGATGACCAGCGGCGGCGACGTGCCCGGCGGGTCCGAGCGGACGACGGTCTGCGCGATGGCCGTCACCTGAGAGACGGCGGCGTCGATGCGCGCCTTGTGCTGAAAGAAGATCTTGACCACCGAGACTCCGGCGAGCGACTGAGACTCGATGTGTTCGATGTCGTTGACCGTGGTGGTCAGAGCGCGCTCGTATCCGGAGACGATGCGGTTGGCGAGCTCCGGGGCGGAGAGTCCTCCGTAAAACCAGATGGTGCTGACGACCGGGATGTTGATGTTGGGGAAGATGTCGGTCGGCGTCCTCAGGATGACCAGAGGTCCCAGGATCAGGATTACAAGGGCCATCACCACGAACGTGTAGGGACGGCGCAGCGCGAGGCGGACAATCCACATCGGAGTTGGGCATTATTGACGAACAGCGGCCCGAGAAGAAGTATGCCCCGCGTTGGGGCGCCGGTTCGACCCGGCCCCGGGAGCGTCAGCTCCCCGCGGTGAAGTCTGTCCCGCGGTCCCGGACTGCTACTTTCGAGTTTTCTTCGAGCCGGCAGAAGCCATCGGCGTCGGCGTTGGCGTCGGTGCGGACTTCAGAGTCGTCGGATGCAGCAGGGCCAATGCGGGAGGCGTCCAGGGCGATTGGTTCGTGGCAGCAGAGTCTGAGACAAAGTGATCCAGAAAACTCGCCGTCGCCGCGACCACCGCGTTCCAGGCATCCGATGTGCGCGCATCGGCGGCGCTGGCCAGTGCCAGGGCGGGAAGGGTTGCGACCTGTGCCCCCACGCTGGAGAAGTGAACGTGGGCCATGGCGTCCACGTTGATCAGGTACCGGTTGGAGCGGTCTAGGGAACGCAGAAGGTCGAAATCCGGTGCCAGGCTCTTGTCCGTCTCCCCGTAGTAATGGAGAATCGGCGCGGTCGCGCGCGCACGGTTGAATCCCTTCGCCTTCTCCAGCCATCCCTTCCCGTCCTTCGACCCGATGCCCCCGTCCAGGCTGACCAGGGCTCCGAGATCGGCATCGCCCATGGCCAACAACAGGGCGGCGCGCGCTCCGAAGCTGTGCGCGACGACTCCATACCGGCCTGCGCGGACGACCGTCTCGAATCTCGCTGTGCGCAGAGCCACTGCGAGGTCGGCGGCCTGCGCGGTGGCCATTTCCGGAATGTCCGACTCCTTCGTCATGTGACCGGCGATCCGCGTCGCCGAGGGCGGCAGGGCGACGACGTAGCCGCGTTCGGCCAGGCTCTCGGCCAGGAAAGCGTGGTCGTGCGCCGACTGGTCGTTGCCGGGTGCGATCAGCACGAGCGGAAATCGGCCGAGCGCGGCGGGGGAGCCCTTGAGCGCGTGCATGCGGGTCGCGAGCAGCGCGTCGGCTTCTTCCGGTTTCACATGCGCGGCGGAGAGCTGCAACTTGTACCGCTCGACCGCCTGCTGAGCCCGGCTCGGACGGTTGGCGGGGTCGAAGGACGTCTCCCGGCCGGCCAGCTCGACATAGTCGCGGAAAGCGATGGCGGGGGAGCCCGAGGCCGCGGCAGCGGGGTACCAGAAGGCGATCTGGATGGGTCGGCCGCTCGGGAACGCGCTGGAGGCCCGCGTCGCATCGAGACGCTCGATGACTCGGAAACCGATCTCCTGTGCGGCGCTGGCCTGCGCCGCCGGCTCACGGAGAATCAGCGGCAGGGCGAGGAGAGAGCACAGCCCGGCCAGAACCCAATCGCCTTTTCGCATGTTTCACAGTCTAGAGGTTTAGAGGAAATTATGAATGGTCAATTGTGAATTGTGAATGGGACGAGCAACTGGAGCCAATTCACAATTGACAATTCGCAATTCACAACTTCCACCTCTCTCGTCGAAGCATCACTGGTCCCTTCGCCCTACATGGAGCTGACCTTCCACCTTCCTCCCTCCAGGACCAGAGTGAAGTGGGAGGTGACGCTCCCGTTCTCGGACTTCTCAACGACATCGACCTTCGCCGTGTCGCCTTTGATGTCCACGCTTTCGATCTGCGCCGTCTTCGGGTCGGGAGTGGCCGTCTTGAGAAATTCCAGGGCTTCCTTGCCTTCGGGGCCGTCGAGCCCCCTGGCTGCCTCAGAAGTCATCAGCTTCTGGATGGCGGCCTTGTTCCCCGACCGCACGGTCTTCAGGAAGGCCAGCGTGGCCTTGCCGGCCGGCGTCTCCGCGGCGGCGGCGCCACTGGCTGTGGGACGCGGGCGGTGCCAGACCGGCGCCCGGAAGGTCGCCGAGTACTCGAAGGACGTGGAGAGGAACTCGCCCGGTTTGGTCATGAAGAGCTTGCCTTCCACCAACGAGGGTTCGAAGGTCCGGGCTTCGAACTGGTGCATGCCGGTCACCGAGACGTAGCCTTGCGTCTTCGCAAAGGCTTCGTGCAGAAGAGCCCCGGAGATCGGCTCTTTCTCCGCGTTCAACGTGATTTCCACGGCGTGAAGCTTGCCGTCCGCCGCCAGCCGGTGCCGCGCGAACTCGTCTTCCAGAGCCTCTTGGGCGATGGGGACGTCGGACAGGATGACCAGCACGTCTTCCTTGCTCGGATCGAAGAATCCCTTGACCGCCCGGGCGTAGGCGTGCGACAGAGGCGTGGTCTGACCGGCGACTTTGAGCTCGCCGCTGGCCGTGCCGGCCTGGTCCGGAGTCCGCGCTCCGGCGAGCGCGCCGGAACAAAGGCAGATCAGGGCGAGGGGCGGGCCCAGACGCCAGACGTGTCTCATGCCGTTCTCCTTCCGGGTGATCTCTGAATTAGAGCAGATTTCGGACAGAAATGCGCGACTGCGCCGGCGCCGGGTGGCCGGCGGACGACTCAACCGGGCGTGTCAGCCGATCAGTGCCTCGTGCTCGCCGCGGATGAGCGCGTAACACTCGCAGGTGGCCCTCTCCAGGCCTCTGCGGTCGATGACGCGGATGGTCCCACGGTGATAATCGATCAACCGGCGCCGCTTCAAGGCGTGCGCCGCCTGGGTCACGCCGGCGCGCCGCACGCCGAGCATCTCGGCCAGGTACTCCTGCGTCAGCGCGATGTGATCTCCCAGGACACGGTCGTGCGTCATGAGGAGCCACCGGGCGCACCGCTGGTCGAGCGAGTGGATGCGGTTGCAGGCCGCGGACTGCCCGACCTGAACCAGGAGAGCGAAGGCATAGCGGCGAGCGAGGTCGCGCAGGGCGCCGCCGCTGCGAATCTCCAGGCGAAAGGCGTCGGCATCCATGCGGACCGCCTCGCCGGGAACCTGGACGAAGACCTCCATCGGATTGCGTCCATCCGCCAGGTAAGCGGAGAGGCCGACGAGTCCCTCGTTGCCGATCGTCGCGACCTCGATGGCCGTTCCGTCTGAGAAGCGGGCGACGACCGAGGCGACGCCGGTCCGCGGAAAATAGGCGTGCGTGGCTCGGCGTCCCGGCTCGTGAAGCGGCTGACCCCTGCGGAATTGAACGGGCTCGAGCAAGCGGGAGATGCGCCGGTAATCAGCCGGCGGAAGCGAGGCCAGAATCCGGTTGTCGTCCCGCAGCTTCGGTAGTGGTTTCGACATCGCTGCCTCCGGCACGGCTCCTTCCGCAACGTTCCATTGCAGAATTCGAGCCGGATCCTGCTTTCCTCACGCCGGATCGTCTGTACGGCAGCGTACCGACACGCCAGGCCCGCGCCGCTACTGTTTCGTCCCATGCTTCACGGGCCCGGTCCGGACCTCGACCGCCTCATCGCGCGGCGACTGGGCGACTCCGCCCCCGAGGCCGACTACTCTGTCGACCCGGCGGCGGCCGAGCGCCTCCTCGCGCGTCTGGAGAAAACGGGACTCGGCGTTCAGTTGGAGCACGCCGATGAGCTCTGGTACTGCGCGCTCTCGGTCAGGACCGGCCAACGCCTGGCGACGGGTAGCGGGCCGACCCGGGAGCTGGCCTTCTGTCGCGCGGTCACCAATCTTCCAGCCCCCGTGGCCTCCGAGAATTCGCCTCCCTGCGGGCCCCCGGCCGAGCGAACGCGCCGCAAGAAGGCTGCACTCCCCGAAGGTTCGGCGCCGGCTCCGATTGAGGCGGCCGCCGGCAAGGCCTGCGCGGATTGCGGCGGTCCGCTCCCACGCGTTCGCGCGCTGTCGCGCTTCTGTCCGGTCTGCTCCTACCGGCGAGGCCGTCAGGCCCGCATCGACTTCGAAGCCCGAAGACGCAATCGCAGGCGGCGGCCGCCCGCGGCGGGATAGAAAGTCCCTCGGCTCCTCAGTGGGCCGCCCGGTCCGACGCCGAAGCCCCGTCGCCGTCGAAGAGGAGGCGTCCCTCCTGCAAGGTTGTTCCGCGCAGGGTGACCGCGAGCGCCTCCGCCAGGCTGTCGACCGCGCTCACCTCCAGAAGCCCGCGAACCTCTTCGGGCAGATCTTCCAGGTCGGCCTCGTTTTCCCTGGGCAGGACGATGTGGGTGATCCCCGCGCGGACGGCGCCCAGGATCTTCTCCTTCAGGCCTCCGATGGGAAGCACGCGTCCGGAGATGGTGATCTCTCCGGTCATCGCCACGTCGTTGCGCACCGGGCGCTTGGACAGAGCGGAGACCAGGGCCGAGGCCATCGCGATGCCGGCTGAAGGTCCGTCCTTGGGGATCGAACCGGCCGGCACATGGATGTGCACGTCCCGCTCGAAGTCGCCCTCCTCGATCCCGAGGCGGCCGGCGTGGGAGCGCGCGAACGTCCACGCGGCGCGCGCGGACTCTTTCATCACGTCGCCGAGCTGGCCGGTCAGGATGAGATCGCCCTTGCCGCGCATCAGCGTCGCCTCGACGAACATGATGTCGCCGCCCGCCGGCGTGTAGTACATGCCGGTGGCGATCCCGATCTGGTCTTCGCCGGCCATCTTCTCGGGGTGCACCCTGGGTCTTCCGAGCAGCCCGGGCACGTCCGACGCGGTGACCGACACGCTCTCCACCTCGTGCGCCGCGATGCGGCGGGCGACCTTCCGGGCGAGCTTGCCGAGCTGGAGCTCGAGCTGTCTCACGCCGGCCTCCCGCGTGTAGCTGGAGATGATGTTGGAGAGGGCGTCGTCGCCGATCGACAGTTGCCGTTGCTCCAACCCGTTCTCCGAGACTTGCCGCGGCACGAGGTATCCGCGGGCGATGTGGAGCTTCTCCTGCTCGGTGTAGCCCGCAAACTCGACCGTCTCCATGCGGTCGAGCAGCGGCGGGGGAATGCTCTGGATGAAATTGGCCGTGGCGATGAACAGCACCTCGGAGAGATCGAAGGGAATGCCCAGATAGTGGTCGGTGAAGGAGTCGTTCTGCGCCGGGTCCAGCACCTCCAGGAGGGCGGAAGCCGGATCGCCCTGGAAGGAGACTCCGAGCTTGTCGACCTCGTCCAAGAGGAAGACCGGATTGCGTGTGCCGGCCTGCTTCATCCCCTGCAGGATGCGGCCCGGCATCGCGCCGATGTAGGTGCGGCGGTGCCCGCGGATGTCGGCTTCGTCACGCGCTCCGCCCAAGGAGATTCGCACGTACTTGCGGCCCATGGCGCGGGCGATGGACTTGGCGATCGAGGTCTTGCCGACGCCGGGGGGACCGATGAAGAGAAGGATCCGCCCCTTGGCCCGGGCCGCTTTGCGGACGTCGGTGGCCACGTCCTCCTTGCTGACGGCGCCGGCCTCGCCGGCCCGCGCGCCGGGAGTCACCTCGGCGGCCGCGTCTTTGCGCTCCGCCTCCGCCTCGCGGCGGGCCGAGGCCGCGCCGCTGCGCGCCTGCGACAGCTGCCGCACGGCGAGGAACTCCAGGATCCGGTCTTTGACGTCGGAGAGACCATAATGATCTTCGTTCAGGATCCGCGCCGCCTTCTGGACGTCCAGGTCGTCCTCGCTCGCCGTGTTCCAGGGCAGCTCGGCGACGGTTTCCAGATACGTACGGATGACCTGCGATTCGACGGATTCGCGCCCGATCCGGGAGAGCCGGTTCCACTCCCGGTCGACCTCCTTGCGGGCTTCCTCTGGCAGCTCCAGCCGGTCGAGCTTGGCTTTCAGCTCCTTCAAGGACTCGTCGTCGGAACCCTCGCCTTCGCCGAGCTCTTTCTGGATGGCCTTCATCTGCTCGCGCAGGTAGACCTCGCGCTGGCGCTCGCCCAGCTCTTCCTTGACCTTGGACTGGATGTCTTCCTGGGCCGAGAGAACGTCGATCTGCCGCTGGACGTGCACCAGAACGCGCCGCAGCCGCTCCTCGACCGACAGCGTCTCCAGCAGCGCCTGCCTCTCGGCGGTGGAGATCTCGATGTAGCCCGCCACAACGTCGGCCAGGCGGCCCGGCTCGTCGATCTCCGCCAGGATCTGGCCGATGGTTTCCTCCGGCAGGCCGAGCTTCTTGCCCAGCTCCGCGGCCCGCTCGCGCGCCTCCCGATGAAGAGCCATGAACGCGGGATCCTTCGGGTCGAGGGGAAGCATCTCGTGCGCCGGCTGCACCGTTGCCTCGAGGTACCCGTTTCGCGTGATGACCCGGGCGGCGATCCCGCGCTGGGTTCCCTCGAGCAGGAGCCGGATACCGCCCAGACCTTGCTGTACGGAGCTGATGGTCGCGATCGTTCCGATGGTGAACAGGTTCTCGGGCGTCACCACATCGCTGTCCTGCCGCTGGGCCACGGCGAAAACGCGGCGGGCGGGATCCTTGAGGGCAGCCTCGATGGCCCGCAGCGTAGCGGGGCGGCCGGCGGCGATCGGCGTCGAAACGCCGGGCAGCAGGACGCTCGACCTCATCGGGACGACGGGAAGAGTCAAGATTTGCGAAGCCATGTCACTCACCTCTCAGCGGGCATGCGCGGCCTCCCGCGGCGCCGCCTTTCGAACCGTGGTCTCCCAACGCAAAATACGGGCCGGAGAAGCGCGAGGTTCAGCGTTCCGGTTTCACGCGCCTTCAGACCGGTCGCGCGCGGCCTTCCTGTTCGAGATTCCAGCCTGTTCCAGATAACGGGTTCCACCATGGATAACAAAGACCTATTCCCGCGCCCTCGCGCGGATGATGAAGCTGCATCAGGCGCAGGCCGGCGCTTCCGGAACAAGCTCTGGCCATGGACATCCGCTTTCCAGGAGGCCTTCGGGTCGACGCTCTCCACGAGGGATTCTGGGTCCGCACCGATCAGCCGGCCGCGGCGGGGGGCACCGGAGCAGCGCCGTCCCCTTTTGATCTCTTCCTGGCCTCGATTGGAACCTGCTCGGGCTTTTATGCCTTGAGCTTCTGCCGGCAGAGAAATCTGGACACCGAGGGCCTCGCCCTGACTCTCTCCTTCGAGCGGGGCGCGAAGAGACGGCACATTGCGCGCATCCGCATCGAGATCGCGCTCCCGGCCGACTTCCCCGAGAAGTACCACGACGCCTTGCTGCGGGCGGTCGACCAGTGCGCGGTCAAGCGGCACATCTTGGAGCCGCCCGTCTTTGAGATCGTGACCACCCGCTCGAGCATGGAGTCGGAGTCTCCGGACGGCCTTCTCGACGGCGTCTGGCCGGGCTCGGACTCCCCGGAGTCTTGGCCTCTGGGCTGGCCCGGCTGACGCCCCGACGCCGGCGCGATCGAACCCGCCCGACCATCCGCTCCTCGATTGCGCTCATCGAGGCTCGTGGTAGATACCGATTCTCGAACGGACCTCCTCGGGGACGGGAACCGGCTTGAAGGTACCCTGCTGGACGCAGACCAGGACGTACTTGCCGCTGGCGACCATGGTTGCGGGTTCAGTCCGGCGGCGCACCTCGAAGTCGAGGTGCAGCGAGGTCCTTCCGATCTTGCTCGAGTAGGCCTCGACGGAGAGAAGCTCGTCGAGCTTGACCGGCGCATGGAAGTCGCACTCCACCCGGACGCGGGGGAGCCAGATGCCCAGGACGTCGAACAGGAAGCGATAGCTCAATCCCGCCGAACGAAGCATCTCCGCTTCGGCCAGGCCGAAAAAGCGCAGATAAGCCTGATAATTGATGATCCCCGCCGCGTCGATGTCCTCCCATCGAACGTATTCCTCGATCCGGTAGCGTGCCACGGCGACCTCCTGCCCGGCCGCCGCCGGGCGAGCGCATTATTCCGCTAGCGGGCCGTTTGGTATTTTGGTATAATATTACCGTGATCACAAAGACACGACGGTCTCGGCGGGAGACCGTTCGCCGCGAGCCGGTCCGCCCGGTCGTCGAGCGAGTCCAGACGGGGGCGCGCATGGAGAAGCGCCTGCTCAAGGTCCTCAAGGCCTTCGCCGAGTTGAAGGACATGACGCTCGGGGATCTGCTGGAGGGCGTCGTGCTGCACGCCTTCGACGGGAAGGTCCCGTTCACCCCGGAGTCCCTGCGCCAGATCGCGGACTTGAAGCGTGTCTACGGCCTCGACCTGAACGCCTCCGCGAGCCACCGGCTGCGCGAGCCCGACGATGAGCGCTGACGCGGAGGGCCGCGGGGATGTTGTGGACCGGCTGGGAGACGGCGAGTTCCTGGCGGCGTTTGAATCGGCAACACTGCCGGAAGAAAAGTTCCACCACGCCGACCACGTCCGGGCTGTCTGGCTCCTGCTCGGCCTCTCTCCGCCCGCCGAAGCCCTGAACCGATTCGCCGCGGCGCTGGCGCGTCTGGCGGCGTCGTTTCGAAAGCCCGCTCTGTACCACGAGACCATCACCTGGGCCTACGTCCTCCTCATCCGCGAGCGGATCGCCCGTTTCGGCCGGGGATCGTCGTTCGAGGAATTCTCCGAGGCCAACCCGGACTTGATGACCTGGCGGCCTTCGATTCTGAAGTCGTACTATCGCGAGGAGACGCTGGCGAGCCCGCTGGCCCGCCGGGTCTTCCTGCTGCCGGACCGTTTGACTCCCTGATTCCAGATCCGCCGGCACGAAACTGGCACGGACGCGAGTGAGGCCGCCCGTCGCCGTGATCGATGGCCGGACCTCGGACCACGATGGACACCGCGGTGGAACGTCTTCGCCCCCCGGTGCGTCCGCGGGCGGCCGCCGGGCGCGGCTTTCGCGTGACGAGCCTCTTCGGCATCGAGATTCGCATCGATCCGAGCTGGGTCTTCATCTTCGTCCTGATCACGTGGAATCTGGCCGCCGGATTCGCCTCCATGCATCCGGACTGGGGACTCGGTCTCGATCTCTCTCTCGCTCTGGCCGCCGCCGCGCTCTTCTTCGGCTCCGTCCTGGCGCACGAGCTCTCGCATTCGCTGGTGGCGCGCTCGCGGGGCCTGCCGGTCCGGCACATCACGCTCTTTCTTTTCGGCGGCGTCTCCAACATCGAGCGGGAACCAGGGTCTCCGGGCATGGAATTCGTGATCTCCGTGGTGGGACCGCTCTCGAGCCTGATCCTGGGGGCCGCGTTTCTGGCGCTGGGCGCGACGCTGGTGCGCGGCCCGTTTCGGCTGACGGAGAACCCGGGGTCGGCGCTGTCCGGCCTCTCCCCCCTGGCGACGATGCTCTTCTGGCTCGGATCGATCAACATCACGCTGGGTCTCTTCAATCTGGTGCCCGGTTTTCCCCTCGACGGGGGCCGGATCCTGCGCTCCCTTCTCTGGGCCGGGATGAAGGACTTGAAGCGCGCGACGAAGGCGGCCTCGCAGATCGGGCAGCTGGTGGGATGGATTTTCGTCTTCGGCGGCCTGGCCATGATTCTCGGAGCGCGGCTGCCGATCTTCGGCACGGGAGTCGGCGGCGGCGTCTGGATCGCGCTCATCGGCTGGTTCTTGAAGAGCGCCGCCGCGGCAAGCTACCGGCAGCTCCTGCTGGAGGATCTGTTAGGCGACATCCCGGTTGCGCGCCTGATGCGCATCGAAGTGAGAACCGTCACGCCCGATCTCGCTCTTTCCGATCTGGTCTACGACTTCATGCTCAAGAGCGACGAGCGGGCGTTTCCGGTCGTCGACGGTGGGCGGCTGGCGGGACTGGTTTCGCTCGACGACGTGCGCAAGGTGCCGCGCGAGGACTGGCCGACGGCAAGAGTCGCGCAGATCATGACTCCCGCGGCGAGCCTGGTGGTGACCGAGCCCGGGAGGCCTGCCAGCCAGGCGCTGCACGATCTCACGAGCCGGGACATCCAGCAGCTTCCGGTGGTCGAGGGCGGGAGGCTGGTCGGGCTCCTCCGCCTGCGCGACGTGGTCCGGTGGATGAAGTTGCAGGGGTAGCCCCGATCCCGCTGCGATCCTACCGAGGGCTCCAGGCGACGAACGGCTGGCCGGTTGGCGCGACGCCGGGAGAGCCCTTCGGCTCCAGAGTCACCTCGAGCGCTTCGGGCCGATGCGTCAGGGCGCCGTTTTCCTGGGTCAGGCGGGCGTGGCCCTGCGCGTCGAGGCGGGCCGTGCCGATGAGGATCCAGCGCCCGGATTCCAGGGCCCAGGCCCGGTAGCATCGTCCGGCCGGCGCGGGCGGGAAGTACGAGAAGGTCATGACCGCGATCGGGGAGCCCTCGAGGAAACGATACAGAGCATGGGGGCGCGCCGTCGCGTCCGCTGGCACGGTCAACCGCAGGGCAACGGCCTGGCTCGAGGTGAGCATCGTGAGCGCGCGCTCGTCGAGCCCCAGATCGGAGCGCAGGACGAACAGGCGAAGGGCGAGCAGACCGAGAATTCCGACTCCTGCGATCGCCGCGATGACCGGCGCCAGCCGCAGCCTCAGGGATTGAAGCCCCGCCCGGATTCTCGACTTGGCGGTGCCCAGGGGGAGGGCGAGCGCCGAAGCGACCTCTTCGTGGGAGAGGTCTTGGAAGAACGCGAGGCCCAGCGCCTGCCGCTGCGGCTCGGGGAGCTCCTCCAGGGCGCGATGCAGGGCGATGCTTCGATACGCCCGCCAGGCTTCCTCGACCTGGTCGGGCGCAGGATCGGG
>Ga0126383_10001119_pt1 | contig 16341 bp, 14 predicted proteins | sample PanSoiMetPlot_35_FD_96882 | JGI IMG/M metagenome (GOLD analysis project Ga0126383, IMG submission 96882) | Tropical forest soil microbial communities from Panama - MetaG Plot_35 | ecosystem: Environmental > Terrestrial > Soil > Tropical forest > Bulk soil | place: Panama | collected 2016-02-17
GCCGACTGGTCGAGGGTGGCCATGAAGGAGCGAGGCAGGTTGATCAGCTCCCGCGACCAGCCACGCCAGCCGAGGTTGCGGGCGAACTCGCGGATGTTCTGCGGACGCAGCTCGCGGCCGAAGATCCGCTCCAGCAGGCCCTGCTCGTTGCGCTGCAGCTTCTCGCCCTTGACCACCTTCAGCAGGGCGTCCTGGGCTCGCGTCTTGGTGAAGCTCTTGCCTTCCAGGAGCGGGTGGTGCTCGATCAGGTTCAGCAGCGTGTCGACGGCGTCGTTGTTCAGCCCCGGCGTCTGGCCGAGATCGACGGTCGGGTATGCCCCGCGCAGCTCGCCCTTGGCCGCGTAGTAGCCCTGCAGCCCGCCTCCGGCCCGCTGGAAGGCGTCGTTGCGAGCGGCGATGCGGCGAGCCCGCTCGGGGCTGCGCAGCGCCTCGGCCTCCTTGATCGCCTGCCTCGTCGAGCGCACCTGCTGCTGGGCACCGATTCGCTCGTAGGTGCCCATCGAGTCCTTGTCCCAGACGCGCCCGGCCATCACGGCCCGCACGCGCTCGCCCTCGGGTCCGCCGGTCAGCTCGGTCTGCTCGCCCGGCTTCATGTGCTTGATGTCGACCGTTTTCACCCCGTAGCCCTCGTGCCGGGCGGCGTCGTTGACCGAGCCGATATGGGCCATGGCCTCCTCGTGGGAGCGCGGGGCGCCCTTGGGCGCGTAGCTCTGGTCGGCCGCGAGACGACCGGCTGCCCGCGTGTTGCGCAGCAGCATCTGGCCGATGGCCGAGGACTGGTCGTGCCCGCCGAGCTTCTTGTACATGGCCCGCTGGGCGTCGGTGATCTCGGGCAGCTCCTCGACCTTGTAGGCCTTGCGCATCTGGGGCGTCATCGTCTTCAGGATGTCCGCCCAGTTGCGCGGCACGTCCTTGCCCTCGTGCAGATAGGTCAGCCAGGAGTCAGCGAAGTGCTCCTCGGCCGTGCGCGTCCAGGCCTCGCCCGGCTTGAGCCCGGCAGCCTCACGGGCGACCCGCTCCATCTCCGGCGTCAGGAAGGGCCGGATGTGGTGCATCAGCTCGTGCTGGGCCGTGCCCACGTCGGCCAGGTCGGTCAGGCTGATCGCACCCCTGCCGCCGGGCAGCCGCTGGTAGGCGCCCTTGATCGCCTCGGGCTCCTGCTGGAAGAGCTGGTCGTTGCGCCGGTAGATCTCCTGGCGCAGGACGTTGGCCTCGGCCATGTCGGCGTTGTGGGCGATGACGTGCGGGTGCTCCGGGTTGGCGTCGAGCACGTCCTGGAAGTGCGTCTCGGCCCGCTGGCGCAGCATCTCCTTGACCGTCGGATACGGCTTGCCGGTGCGCCGGATCATCTTCTTGGCCTGGGCGTTCTGGAACGCGGTCAGCCGCTTGTAGTCGCCCGGCCTGCCCTCGCCCGCAGCCAGCTCGTCGATCACCCGGTTGTAGCGGCCCATCAGCTCGTCGTGCCGGGCATGCAGCTCATCCAGCGAGAGGTGGTCGTACTTGCCAGCACCCTGGAACAGCGTGCTCTCGTCATGGCCTCCGAGCCGGGCGACACCGCGGGCCAGGTCGCGGGAGAGCTTGTCGGCTCCGGTCGCCTGCGGGTTGGCGTGCGCGTACCAGTCCTCGCCGGGCTCGACCGGCGCGGGCTTGGAGCGGCCGTAGCGATTGATCCGGTTCAGGGCACGGTCGACACGACCCTCGCCCGGCGTGCGCTGGAAGAGCACGTCGTCCGGCGAGCCGTAGGCGCCGAACGGGTGCTCCGCGTAGCCCTGGCCGAAGGGGATCTGATCCTTGGGGATGGCCACGATCGAGCCGTGACCCGTGAAGCCGCTCGCGTACCAGTCGGCCGTCTCGGGATTGGTGGTCACCCAGGCGCCCTCGCGGTGCCGGTCCCCGACCCGCAGGCGGCGCTCGGCCATGATCTGCTCGGCGGTCATCCCTCCGGTGCCGTGGAAGACATGCGTGCCCTGGGCTTCCAGCGCCTTGGCCTCCTCCAGGCTGACGATGTGGGCGCCCTTACGGCCGAAGAAGTGCTCGTCGATCGCGTCGGTACGAGCCCGCACGCGGGCCATGGCCAGATCGAGAGCGCTGCGCTGGTGCTCCGGCAGGTCGTCGATCGCGGCCTGGTAGCGGTTGCCCCAGTCGTCCGCTCCGGCGATCCTGGCGTCGATCGTGTAGCCGCCGTCCCAGCCGATGTCGACCTGCTTGCCACCGAGGTCGCGCAGGGCCTTGGTCACGCTGGCCCGGCTGCCGAGACGGCCGTTGAAGTCGATCACGTAGTAACCGCCGTCCGGCGCGTGGATGAAGCCGACGTTGCCGGGGCCCAGCTCGCGGTCGAGCTGGTCCGAGAGGGCAGCCGGGTCGGCGCCCTCCGGCGGCACCCAGTGGATGCCCTTGAACTCGCCCTCGCTCGGCCTGAGCGGCCTGCCCCAGCTCACCGAGGTCTGGTGCTTCGCCATCCCCTTGGCGGCGCTGAGGGCGTTCAGCTCGGCCTCGGTGCCCGCCGTGACCTCGTCCCCGACGAAGACGTGGTGGGCGATCCCCGGCGAGTACTGGCCACGCCAGATGCCCTGGCCCGCCCGCTTGCCCGAGACCTGCATCCCGAGCGCGTCCTCAAACTCGTGTCCGATCGCATCGTCGGTCAGGCGGGCGTACTCGATCTTCTGCTGCGCTGGGAGCCGGTCGAACATGGCTGCCCGCTCGGGCCAGAAGTGCTCGTCCGGCCGGATCTCGGAATGCACCTGCGCGATCGAGCTGTTGAAGGTGTGGTCGTTCTTGGGCAGCTCGTGCTGATAGAGGTAGTCGCCCGCGCCGGGATGCTCGCCCTCGGGAGCCCGGTACAACGCCTGGCCACGCTCGTAGGCGTCGGCCGCGGTCGGCAGGTGGCGCTCCCAGCCTGCGGGCAGCGTGCCGGTGAGCTGCTCGCGGGCCCAGGCGGAGCGGGCAGCGTGCAGCGCCTTGGCCTCCTTGGTCAGCTTCTGCCCGCGCATCGACTTCGGGATCTGCAGCTCCTTGGGCAGCGTCCCGGCGGCGTCGGCCTCGCGCAGGAAGCCCTTGACCTGCTGGGTCACGCCCATCTGCTGCGCCTTCCACGGCACCCAGGCGGCAGCCTGGACTTCCTCCGGCGACCAGCCCAGGGCATCGCCCGTGCGCACCATCACGTCCTTGAGCCGCCTGTACTGGGCCGGGGTGGGAGCCTCCTTGCCGAGGAACATCTGGGCCATGTGCCGGTCGATCGTGGCGTGCTTGGCGTCGGCCCCGTACATCGCCTCGTAGTCCTTGGGGTTCAGGTGCTTGTAGAAGTTGGCGAAGTAATTGTTGGTCTTGACGCCCGACCAGTCGAAGGTCTCGGGGTTCTCGATGATGTGCTTGACCTTGTCGAACTGCCCGCCCAGCATCGTGTGCGAGATGTCCTCGCCCGCCCGTACGGCTTGCACGGCCTCGGCTGCCCGGCGCAGGTTGAAGGTCGGATTGGCGCCCTGCGAGGTGACCGCGATGATCCCCGCCGCCTGCTTGGGCGAGAGGGCGAGCCGATCCGCGAAGTCCTGGATCACGGCCGCGCCGCGCTTGTACCAGTCGCGGTACTCGGCCCCGCGCTTGATCAGGTTGTAGACCTTCGGCGTCAGGCCCTTGATCCGCAGCCGGTCCGGCATGCCCTCGGCCGAGAGCGTCGGAGGCCTGCCCTGGTAGAGCGAGTTCGGGTGCAGCTCGGACGCGAGGCCGGGCTCCTGCGGCAGCTCCAGGCGCTGCGCCAGGCCGGTGGCGCCCTGGCCGCTCTCCTTGGAGGCGTTGATCACGAGCTGGCGGAAGCCGCGCTTCTCGTTCGCAGCCTCCAGACGGGTGATCTCGCGGTTGGCCAGCCGCTCGTCGACGTGCTGGTCGAAGGCCCTGATCGCCGGGATGCGCGAGAGCGCCCGACCGGTCCTGGTGATCGGCGGCAGGTTGAGACGCTGCGCCGCTGGCCGGATCACTCCGGTGCCCTCGCGGAAGGCCGTCCCAGCCTCGCCTGCGCCCGTACGGAGGGCTCGGGCGTACTGGAACAGCCTGGAGGCCTGCTCGGTCTCTCCGGCAGCCTCAGCGGCTCTGGCGGCTTCCAGGGCGCGAGCTACTCCGATCCCGCCCTCGATCCCGGCTCCGGCGAACTTGAGCGGACCGCCAAGCCACAGCGCCGTGTTGGCCACGTCCCAGGCGCCGACGCCCTTGCCCTCGATCGGCTTGAAGACCGCGGGAGCGACGAACTCTCCGATCCCCGAGGCGGCTCCCCGCGTGCGGCGAAGCTGGCGGTTGACCTCCTCCTGGCTGCCGTGGCCACCGACCGAGGCGAATCCCTGGGCCAGCAGGTTGCCTCCGGTCGCCGTCCAGAGCCTGCCCGGCGCACGCTCGATCCCATGAGCGACACCGCCGAGGAAGCGGCCTACGGCGCTCGGGTGCGAGGGCCCTCCGACGACGACGCTCTGGCCGTAACGGGTGGGCACCAGATGGGTCACGTAGTTGCGGCCCTGGTAGCGCGTCAGGCCGGGCCGCTGCGGCGTCGGGTGGCGGAGCACGACCTCCTGGTTGAAGGTGCGATAGGCGTAGTTCTGGTTGGCCTGGCGCCGGAGCGCGGTAGCCCCGGCGAAGCCGAAGTGCTGCAGCAGCTCCTGCGGGTTGGCCTTGACCGGGTGGGCCGCGAGCTGGTGCGAGCGGATGTTCCACTGCTGGCGCTGGAAGTGGTCGAGCGTGTTGGTGTAGTGCGTGTAGGCAGCCTGCGACTGCGGGCCCCAGACGCCGTCGGTTGCGATCCCGTAGCCCGCCCTGCGCAGCCGCTGCTGCATCCCGAGCACGTTGCCGTTGCGCACGAGCCGCGAGGTACTCTGCACGTCCTGGTGGCCGATGATGTGGCCCGAGGGCGTCATCGGCTGTGGCCGTGGCAGCCTGGGCAGGAACGAGGGCCGGAAGATCCCCGGCGGCTGGACGAGCCGCGGAGCCCTGACCCTCGGCGCTCTCGGAGCACGCAGACGCGGGCCCCCGCGAATACGGGGGCCAGCGAGCTGTGGAGCGATCTGCTCGACGTGCGGCATCTAGCCTCGCTTCGTGTTGGGCTTGATTCCCATGCCCCTCAGAAGTCTGCGAGCCTGGCCGCGGGAGAGCCCGTAGGAGCCGATCAGGTAGCGCACCATGCGCGGATACGGGGTCGCCTTCCAGGTCGGGTCTGGCGTGTTGGTGCCCATGATGTCGGGCTGGATGTAGTTCGACTGGGCGTAGCGGTACGCCTCCTTCCAGGAGGTCGAGCCCGGCCCGGTCTTGGCGCCGCCGCCAGCACCGCCTGCGCCCGACTGCACCGGGATCCGCTGGCCCCGCCCGTTCAGGATCGGGTTGCCGTTGCGGTCGATCAGGTAGCCCGCCGCATGAGAGGCCGATGAGTCGATCCGGTGGCCCTGGACAAGGGCCTGACGTACCGACTGGCGGTCTCGGGCCTGCTGTAGGCGCAGTCCGGCAGCCTGGAGCGCGATCCGCGCATTGCCCTGCCGCTCCTCCATGTTCAGCCGCCGGTTGCCCTGGTTGATCGAGGCCTGGCGGGAGCCGATCAGCGAGGCCTGGGCCTGCTGCTGCAGCCAGGCGTTGCGCTTGGCCAGCTCGTTCTGCTGGAGCTGCTGCAGGATCTGGGTGCGCAGCTCGGGCTGCTTGGCGGCGAGGTCGAGCATCTGCTGGGTGTACTGCTGGTCGTCGGCAGCCTGCGAGATCTCCGAGCCCCGCATCGCCTCGGTCGTGCGGCCCTCCTGGATCGAGGGCTGCAGCGCACTGGTGGCGATCTGGCTGGCAGCCATGCCCTCGTTGGAGACGCCGGGGATGTAGCCGGTGCCCGCGTAGAGCGCGTTCTGCATCCCCTGCACGTTCGGAGCCGCGACCTGCCCTCCGGGCGCGAACTTGTCGACCAGGGCCTGCTCCTGACCGACCGTGTTCCGCACGCGCTGCGCCACGTCGCCGGAGAAGCCCTGAGCCAGGGAGGCCTGTGCTTGAGCAGCCTGCTGGTAGGCCTGTCCGGCCAGCGGCGCGGCGTCCTTGAGGATCGAGGCGCCCGCGAGCCCGAAGCCCTGCATCGCCTGCCGGGCCGCGGCAGCTCGTGCGTCGGCCAGCTTCTGGGCGCTGATGATCGGCGCCTGCGAGGCCTTGATCGACTGGCGGGCGATCCGGCCAGCCTGGCGGTTGAGCTGCCTCGGCGTGTACCACTTGAACGCAGGTGGGCCCATGCCGCGAGCCATTAGTAGTACGCCACCGATCCCGGCCCCTGCGGCCTACCGAGCGGCCCGCCACCCTGGTAGTAGACGAGGTTGGAGTAGCCTGCCGCGCCGGGCGCCTTCGGCGGAGCCTGGCCGACCGGCAGCCCGGTGGCCGCGTCGTACAGCACGCCGCCCACGTCGTAGGTCGTGTTGTCGGCGGGCGTCTGCGGGGCCGGAGCGCCTGCACCACCGCCGCCACCACCGGAGAGCTGGCGGTTCTGCGAGTTGTCGTAGGGCACGAGGTCGCCCGTCGGGCCGATCTGGTACAGCGTGCCATCCGGCGCCGAGTAGACCGGGATGCCGTAGGTCGACGACCAGTTCGGGTCGAGCGTGGCGGTCGTGTCCCCGCCCGTCCCGGCCGGATACATGGCCTCCAGCGCCTGCATGGCCTGGTTGATCGCATCGCCCTGGCCCGAGTAAGCGTCGGTCCAGGCCTTGGCGAAGTCCCCGCCGTAGCCCGCCGCCGCGTTGCCGAAGGCCGTGGCCGCGTCGGCCAGGTTCGACTGGTACTGGTTGGCGAGCTGCCCCTGGCCGTAGACGAGGTCACCCGAGTGCAGGGCGCCCCTGGTCGCCAGGCTCTGCTGGAGCTGCTGCTGCTGCGTGGCGTAGCTCGCCGCGAGCTGGTTGAGCTGCGAGTTCGGGTTGTTGGCGTCGACGGCCAGCATGTCCGGCGTCAGGTCACCGAAGGCGTCCTTGTAGCTCGTGGGCATGCCGCCGTACTGCAGCGCCAGTGCCTGCATCGCGGCCCGCCGCTGGGTACCGGCATCCATCCGCGCCTGGTCGGCGTTGGCCTTCCAGGCGACGTAGCCGGGCTCGGTCTCGACCTGGGTCTTGTACCAGGCCTGGCTCGGCTGCCAGCCGTGCAGCGTCATCGTCCCGGCCGGGGCGCCGCCTCCGCCGTCGGTCAGTTCGTTCATCAGTGGCACGGCTGCCTCCTAGAAGAGACTGCGTCGGAGGGACAGGGCCCGCAGCGCAGCGTGCCTCGCGGCGGCGTGCGCGATTGCGGGGTGGTAGCCCGGCCTCGGGATGCCGCGCATCGGCCCGCCCGCGTTGATCCCGCCGAAGGGATGCTCGGGCAGGTGGATGAAGCCCCCGCCGAAGCCGGGGTCGACCGGGTGCGGATAGGCGACGCCCGAGCCGCCTGGGCCGAACCAGTGGATGCCGGGGCCCGTCGGCACCGGGAAGTGATAGCCGCCGCCCCCGACCGGACCGGGGAAGGGCACCGGAGCCCCGTAGATGCTGCCGCTGGGGGGACCGCCCCCACCAACGATGAGTGCCATTGTCGACTCCTTTACGCGATGCGGAACGAGAGACCGTTGAGCGAGACGTAGGCGTTGTTGCCCAGCACTGCCACGACCTGGCCCGCGGCCAGCACGTCGAGATAGCCGAAGACGTTGTTGCTCACGATGGCGAATCTGACCTGCCCGCCCAGTGGCCGGTAGGCGCTGGGCAGGCTGAAGATCGTGGCCCCGATCGTGCCGCCCGAGACCATGCCTTGCAAGTAGCAACGACCCTGGTTGTCCTTGTAGAAGAAGCAGGTGTCGAAGCCCCCGCCGTAGTTGCCCCAACCGTTCTGGAAGGCGGGCTCGTTGGTGGCCCCGACGTAGTGCTTCTTGTCCAGGCTCGGGAGCTGGTAGGTCTCGATCTTGACCGTCGGGTTGCGCACCACCTGGGAGCGCACCCAGGCTCCTAGCTCGGGCGGGAACAGGAGCGGGTTCTTCAGGTAGGCCGTGATCCGGGAGTTGAGACCCTGGCTGTCGTCGGTGGCCGGGAGCGGCTGTGCCTGCGCTCTCGCCCTAGCCACGTCTGTTCCGGCTCAGGGGCCGCGCCTCAAACTCGACCTCGGCCAGCGTCGAGTCGTCCGAGGCCGCGGTCTGGGTCAGGCGCAGGCCCACCCCGAGGGCTCGCTTGCGGATCCAGATCGGCCGTCGCTGCTCCTTCTGGGTCGAGCCGAGCGTGCCCATCAGCGCGTAGGCGCTCGACTCCGGGGTCAGGACGCCCTCGATCTTGAAGGTCGGGTTGACGAGCCCCGAGTCCCACCACTGCAGCAGGTTGCCGTACGTGCCGGTGGTCGAGAGCACGGCCGTATAGGTGGCGAAGGTGCTCGTCATCTTGGCGTACGTCGACGAGGTGACCGACTTCAGGTAGTGAGTGATCCAGACGTTTCGTATCTGTTTCAACCCAGGCGACTGCATCTTGTAAAAGGGCGTCTCGATCACCGGCAGAACGGTCTTGCCGTCCGCGTCCGCCTGGTCGGGCGGAGCCCAGCAATAGGAGACCATGCCCGCCCGTGGCAGCGTGCGGTGAGCGAAGAACAGCTCCTCGTGGCCGTCGGCCGAGGCCGTACCCGGCCCCGACTGGCGGTCAGCGAACATGGCCGAGGGCAGATTGGCGAACTCAAACCAGACCCGCTTCTCGATGTCGCAGACCTGGCAGGTGACGAAGTTGCCGACTTGGTCGTGAACGACGATCACGTAGTTGCCGGAGAAGACACCGGCAGCCGCGCTCCAGCCAGTCGAGTAGTTGAACGTGTCGACCAAGTTCTGCCAGCGCTGGCTCATCCCGCCCTGGTCGGTCAGGTCGGTCAGCGTCGAGCCGTCGGTCATGAACACGCCGCTGTTGTTGGCGAAGATCACGAAGTCCCGGTACTGCACGACCGAACGAGCGTCCATCGTCCCCAGCGCGTAGAGGTTGTACTGCGTCCAGTTGCCGCCCGGCGGAGGCGTGTCCCCGGTCAGCATCCAGGTGGCCCGGTAGCCGAAGACGAGGATCATGTTCCTGAGCGGCACAATCCGCACGACCTCCTCGGGCAGGTCGAAGAAGTTGGTCGTGTTGTTCCAGGTCTCGGGCAAGCCCACCCCGGAGGCCCAGATCCGGTTCGCGTAGCGCGTACCGCCGATCGTGCCGTTGGCGAGCAGCAGCCAGTCGCCGTAGGCCGCGCCCACCGTGGCGTTGGGCGGCGTGCCTCCGAGCGCCGCCAGCGCGTAGGTGCCGAGGCTTGGTGACGTGTACTTCTGCGGCGGCGAAGGGGTTGAGCCACTACAGAGGATCACCAGCCCCGGCAAGTCCATGTGCCAGACAGGCCGGTGCATGACCGGCACCGCGAAGCCGAGCGTGCCCACGTAGGTGCCGCCCACGCCGGTCTGGGTCTTGTCCCAGAAGACCTTGCCGTTCCCGGCCACGCAGACGAGATGCGGGTCGTCCTGGAACGGCGCCCAGCCCACCGCCGCCAGGCGAGTGCAGGCCGAGACCGCGTTCAGATCGGCGGTCGAGTAGTTCCAGCCACCGCGGCGGCGCAAGGGCGAGCCGAGCTGGGGGATCCAGTCGACCATCCGGTAGGCCGCTGCCAGCGGGAGCTGGTCTCTGGCGATGTCCGACTTGTGGCCCGCGTCGAAGTTGCGCCCCGCCAGGACGACATCCATCAGCGCCTCTGGGCCGGGTACACGTCGTTGCGCGTCGGCACCGAGCGCGAGGTCGGGTAGCCGATCGAGGCCGGTGCGAGCTGCCTGCCGCCCATGTGGTGCTTGCGGTAGCTCATCAGCTTGCACTCCGCCACGAAGGCGTCGTGGTAGTCCTTGGGCCCCATCGGCACGACCTTCTCCACGTCCTCCGAGAGCTGCCACAGGCAGTAGTACTCCAGCGTCCGGTGCGGGGCCGGGATGCCGCCGTAGGTCGGGTCGGACGGGTCGTTGCTGTCGCTCGACATCGGCGTCGGCTTCAGCGAGGCCCAGAAGCGCAGCGACTCGCTCGTGTCCGGCGTCGGGTTGACCGTGAGCAGATTGCCCTCAAAGGAGAGCGCCCGCCGCCAGCCCGCGTTCTGCACGTTCGTGGACTGCCTGGCGATCATCTCCGCAGTGGAGATGATCTCGGGCTGACCCATGCCTGCGGGCGTCGTGCCCCGCTGGTTCTCGATCGCCAGGATCGAGGCGTCGAGCCGGTAGTCCGACACGCCCTGGGTCAAGGCCACGTCGACCTGCTGGATGTAGATGCGCGTCTTGAGCAGGACCTCGATCACGGCCTCGTTGAGCAGGGCCGCGATCAGGTTGTAGTCCTCGCTGCCGACGGTGTTGTCGAGGCTCGTCTTGCGGGCCACACGGGTGATCAGGTCGCCCCTGAGCATCTAGTAGAACTCCGTCACGACGATGATCCCGGACGAGCCTGCGCCACCGGCCTGCGTGCCGGTGGCCGCTGTGCGAATGCCGCCCGAGCCGCCGCTGCCGTAGCCGGTGCCCGCCTGACCGCTGCTGGCGCCCGCCGAGGCGGTCTCGTTCCTTCTCGATCCGTAAGGCCCACCACTACCGCCACCGCGTCCAGATACACCCTGTCCAGCCGCGACACAGATGGCAGGACCACCGCCGTCGCCGTCGAGCCTGAGGTCGCCCGTACCGTTGACGCCTACCGCCGGGCTGCCGCCCTGGGTGACCTGAGTAACGGCACCGCTGGAGTTGCCCTGGCCGGGGCCACCCGCCTTGGCCACCACCAGCGAGGAGCCGAAGGTCGTGTCGTTGGTCGCCGTCGGAGTCGCACCTGGGTTGTTTCCTGCTGCGCCGCCCGCACAACCCGCGCCGACCTGATAGGCGTAGCTGGCCACCGGGTTGGCAATCAGGGAAGCCGAGTAAGAGCCGCCCCCACCGCCACCACCCGCCGACACCTGCCCGGAAGAAACGGTGTTGCAGCCACCTCCGCCCCCTCCCCCGCCGACACACTCGACGAGGATGGCCCGGCAGCCTGCGGGCGTCGTGTAGGTACCCGAGCCTGCGGCGGTGAAGATCTGGCGCGTGGGAGCCTTGGAGAAGACGCCCGAGCCCGCCAGGTTGTCGATCCTGGTCGCCAGCGCCAGCATGTCCGAGGGCACGTTGGCCGGGTCGGCTGCCAGCGGGTAAGGAATGGCGAGGTTCGGGGTGCTGCTCGGCATTCAGCCTCCTCTAGTAGTACTCGGTCACGATGATCATCCCGGCAGCTCCAGTCGCACCAGCGACGGTCGCAGCCTGGCTCTGGTTGTTCTCGCCGCCGCTACCGCCACCGCCGGGGGCATTCCCCACGTTGCCCGTGGAGGTGGTCGAGTAGGCAGCCTGGCCTCCGCCACCGCCTCTAGCCGCAGAACCGCCAGCACCACCCAATGAGGTGGTCGCCGCGAGCGCCATCCCGCGTACCCCAGGCTCTCCGGTCATGGTCACATTCCCGGTGCTGCTGCCCGCGGCTCCGCCTGCACCTCCGTTCGCGTACATGGCCGGTGGGACCGCCTGCGCGGCCTGGCCTCCGCCACTGCCGCCCTTGGCCACGACCACGGTGCTGCCGAAGGTCGAGTCGCCTCCCACGTTGCCCGTCGCGTTGGCCACGCCCGTGCCGCCCGCTCCGACGGCGTAGGCATAGGTCGCACTGGGACTCTGAATCATGGAGGCCGCATACGCACCACCGCCACCACCTCCCCCGGCGGCACAGTTGCTGGCCGAGGTGGACGGAGCACCTCCGCCTGCTCCCCCTCCGCCGATGCACTCGACCAGAATCGCCCGCACGCCCGAGGGGGTCGTATAGGTACCACTGCCCGTGGTGAAGACCTGCTGAGTCGGCGCCTTGGCCGGAGTTGGCCCGTAGAACTCGGTGACGATGACGATGCCGTTGGCCCCGGCACCGCCCGCATGGGTACCCGTGCTGGAGGTGCGAATGGCGCCCGAGGCGCCGCCACCGCAGTTGTTGCCTGCACCGCCGCCGGAGGCGAGGCTGACGATCCCCTGACGGGACGTGCCGTAGTTCGCACCGGCTCCGCCGAAGCCGCTCTCGCCCTGTCCTGCGGCCTGACAGAGGCCGTTGCCCCCATCTCCACCGTCGACCTTGACATCGCCGGTCCCGGCCGAGGCCAGACCACCCTTGCCACCCGTGGTGGTGGAGGACGTGGCGGAGCTGGTCATGCCGTTGCCCGGCTGTCCGGCCTTGGCCACCACAACGGTCGAGCCGAAGGTCGAGTCGTTCGCTGCGGCGGGAGCAACCCCGTTGTTTGCTCCTGCGGCCCCGCCCGCACAGCCCGCCCCCACCTGATAGGCGTAGCTGGCAGCGGGGGCCTGGATCAGGCTGGCCGAGTAGGCGCCTCCACCGCCTCCACCAGCAGCAGCGACCTGGCCGGAGGTGGCCGTGTTCACGCCGCCGCTGCCGCCTCCACCGCCAACGCATTCGACCAGGATCGCGGAGCAGCCTGCAGGAGTGGTGTACGTCCCGGAGCCGGAGGTGAAGATCTGCCTGGTCGGAGCCTTGCCGCCACCGATCACGACGGCCTGCCAGCTCGTGCCGTTGTAGTAGAAGAGGGCGTTGAGGGTGGTGTCGTAGTAGACCTGGCCAGCGGTCGGGCTCGACGGAGCCGCCGTCAGCTTCGGGACGACCAGCGAACCGACAGCAGTCGGCATTAGCCCACCAGGGTGATCAGCTTGGAGTTCGCTGCCGGGGCGACCGCGTAGGTCACCGTCACGTCACCGTTGGCAGCCACCGTCACGTCCGGCCACTCGACGTTGCCGGTCGCGTTGTCCTGCACCTGGACGTGGATTCCTCGGGACGCCCTGAGGCCATGGGTGGCCTGAGTGATCGTGATCGTGGTGGCCGACGAGTGGGTGGCAGCGTTGTTGTAGTACTGGGCCGCGTTGGCCCCCAGGTTGGCCGAGCTGAACTTCGTCCAGGTGATCGAGGTCGTGCCCAGCGTGCCGCCCGTGTCGGCCGTACAGACCCAGCCGGTGTCGGCGTTGACCGTGCCGTTCTCGACCCAGACGTAGGAGCTGGGCACCTCGGTCCAGGCATCCATGTCCGCGGCTCGCGTCCAGGTTCCGTTGACGCCCGTGCCCAGCGTCGTCACCACATAGATGCCGTTCTGGTTCGCGGTCGTCTGGTCCTTGACCAGCACGCGATCGTTGGCAGCGAGCGTCACGCCGTCGAGCGTGTTGGGAGCGCCACCGGCCAGGGTGGCGATGTTCGCCCCGGCCGTGGCCGCATGCACCGAGGCCTTGGCGTCCAGGCCCTGCACGCTGTTGTCGACGTAGTTCTTGGTCGCCGCGTCCTGGGCTGCTGTCGGATCGAGCAGCGAGACGATCTTCTGGTTGTTCAGCCCCACCGAGGCCGTCGGAGCGGTGATCTGGTCGAGCCGCTCGTTGCCCGGCATGGCCTGCTGGGCGCCGAGCCCAAGCGTGCGCCTGGAGCCTGTGCCGACGGCGGCGTCAGTGGCCAGATTCAGTTTCGACTCCGCGATGGCCGCGCCCGAGTTCACATCGGCGTCGACGATCACCCCGGCAGCGATCTGGGGTGAGGCCGCAGTTCCCGCAAGGTCCCCGGCGAGCTGGACAATGCCCTTCGACGAGGTCGTAGCGTCAGAAGCGGCCCCACCCGCTGCTGAGACCCAGCTCGACCCGTTGTACCAGAAGAGCGTGTTGGAGCCGGTGTCGTAGTAGAGCTGCCCCGTGACCGGCGTGCCCGGAGCTGCACCGAGCTGGTGGGCCCGGAAGTTCTTGCCCTCCAGCTTGGCGAAGTCGAGTGCGTTCCCGAGAGTCGGCATTAGTTCATGTACGCCTTTCCAGAGGTCGCGGCTGCGAAGGTCAGGGTCAGAGAGTTGGCGTCGAGGTACTGCACGTCGGGGATGATCTCGTTGCCGCCCGAGTCGACGACCGAGACGGCCGGGAACTTGCCCAGGCTATGGGTCACGTTCCAGGGGTTGGCCGCTGAGGCCTGGGTGAAGACGTAGGTCAGGTCGGCCCCGCCCCCGCCCGAGATCAGGGCGTTCTCGACGGCGTTGAAGAACTGGCTGTCGGCCGGAGTCGACTCGTCGGGGTAGTCGACGAAGCCTCCGGGATAGCGACGCGTGTAGGTCATGCCGGGACCAGGGGCAGCGATCCCGCCGTGCTCGGAGACAGGCTCACGCTGCCAGCGCTGTCGAGCCCCAGGGAGCCCGCTACGCTCGCGTCCGGCGTCAGGGAGCCGGAGACCACCGAGAGCTGCCCGATGCCCACAGGGGCGCTCTGGTCGGCTCCTACGGCCCCAGGAAAGAAGCCCTCGGGCGCCAGCGTGATCCCCGGCACCATCCCCGGCCAGGAGTACACACCTGGGACGGCGCCCGGCCAGAGCCCGTAGCCGGGGCCGACGACCTCAGCGGCCGAGAGCATCAGCGCTTGCTGGCCGGTCGCAGCACCTTGGTGTAGAAACGCGACTGGTAGCCGGTCAGACCCGAGTCGCCCTGGTGCTTGGCTGCGAAGGCGCTCACGCTCATGCCTGCCGCGTTGGCCTTGGCGGTCAGGGCGCCTGGGCGCTTGATCGCGCCCTTGATGAACTTCTTCTTACGACGGGCCATAGACGCTCCTCTCGGGGCCGAGCGCCTGCTCGCCCTCGTACTCGATTGCGATGTCGCGGAGCTGGCGCGTGCGGATCGGGTAGTTGCAGGCCATCTCCGGCGGGCTCGTGCAGGTCTCGGGGAAGGCCTCGTCCTGGGGCTCCATGCAGCGCAGGCAGATCCAGCCCTCCTTCATCGCGGCGAGCGTCTCGGCCTGCAGCGTGATCCGGGCATGGCGCTGGGTGCGGCCGGTCACGATGTCCAGGACCGAGAGCGGGTCGTCTTCCGCGTAGAACTTCGGCTTCGGGATCCGGGTGCCCTCGACGAGGTCGTCCTGGTTGAGATGGGTCGGCGCCGCGGAGCGCGGCGTCGGCAGCTCCTGGTCGATCTTGTCCGCCGGGACGCCCTCCGTGTAGCCCGCCGCGATGCCGGGCGCGAGCTGGTCCGGCTTGATCCTACGACTCGACGACGATCTCTTCCGGCGTCTCTTCGACATCCTCGCCCTCCAGGGCGGTCATAGCCTCGATGATCTGGCGGCGGTTCTGGTTCTCCTCCTCGTAGCGCCGCACGACCGTGGGGCTCGTGCCGGTGGCCTGCTGCACGGCCAGCACGCTCTCGATCGAATCGTCGTCGTATTTAGCCCAAGGCTTGGGAGCGGTCGGAGTCTCAGCGATGATGAACTGGCTCGGGTGCATTTTCTGCAGCTCACGTAGTCGCTCCTCGATCTGGGCCTGAATCTCCTCCCGGTCACGCTCCGGGTATTTGAGGCAGTAAACCTCGGTGTCGAAGACGCCCACCTTTGTCAGCGGGTTTACGCCCTCGGCCAACCCCGAGAAGCTGAAACTCGACAGGGCCAGTTCGATCTCGTGTTCCAGCAGCCCTGTGTTCTCAAAGTTGGCCATGACCTGGATCCCGACCGGCACCGCGTGGGCATAGCCGCGGGCGTCGGTGACGATCTGCTCCTGCGCGTCGAAGACGTTGATCGAGTAACGGGCGTGCGGGCTGAGGCAGCGCATTGAGACCCTCCTGGGGTCGAGGTGGAAAGAGGCGGGGGGCCGAGGCCATGCGTGGGTCTGTGGACAGACTGCGGCTGGGAGTCGGCCCCCCGTGTGCCCGAGGAGTGGGAACTACCCGGTCACACCAGTGATGATGCCATGCGACTGCTCGATCTGCACCATGCAGGACAGTTCGGACAGGTACTCCTCGTCGTAGGAATCGCTGTCGTTGGCCTGGCGGTCGCGGAGCAGGGACGTGTCGCGGAGCTTGCGCAGCTCCACGTTGTCCATGTCGACCAGGAAGGCCCAGCCGCCGTACTGGGAGTTCGCGGTGCTGAAGTCGTTCCAGTCCCGCTTGATCACGACCGGCACCCGGAAGCCGTAGGCCCCGGAGATGAACCCGTCGACCTTGGCCCCCCAGAGGCGGGCGTCGGTCACCGTGGGCTGCCAGGCGTCCCGCAGGAAGCCCGAGATCGCCATGCCCACGACGGGGCTGGCGAACAGCACGACGTTCTGCGTGCCGTGCTGCAGCAGGTCCTTCATGTACAGGTCGAGATTGGCCTTGGTGAGCGTGCCGCCAGCCGCCTTGACGTTGGTGGTCACGAACTCGTACAGGCCCCCCATGGCCCCGACCGGGTGCGTGCCGGTCGTGTCCAGGTTCCGTGCTCCCCAGAAGAGGCCGTACTCGATCCCGCGCTTGTGCTCGGTGGCCTTCTTCTTCCGCTCCTTGTCGGGCTCGGGCCCGCCGTAGAGCTTCGACGCCATCAGCGTGCGCGTGAAGCCGTAC
>Ga0126383_10001120_pt1 | contig 16337 bp, 12 predicted proteins | sample PanSoiMetPlot_35_FD_96882 | JGI IMG/M metagenome (GOLD analysis project Ga0126383, IMG submission 96882) | Tropical forest soil microbial communities from Panama - MetaG Plot_35 | ecosystem: Environmental > Terrestrial > Soil > Tropical forest > Bulk soil | place: Panama | collected 2016-02-17
CCTGCACCAAGCCGATCCTTGCGAATGTTCAGGCCGTCCTCGAGTCCCACAATGGATTCGGCGGCTCGGTTCATCTCGACCACTCGCCCGTGGTTGTCCGCAATAATCACTCCCGCGGAGAGTTGATCAAGCGCCCTCAACGCTGCGGAAGGGCTCCATCTCCGGTTGTGGAACTCTGCAACTAACCTACCAACGGCCTGCTGTGAGTGGAATCCTCTCCGTTGCGAAATAGCTCGCATTTTTTCCTCCCTGCCGGGGCTTGAGCCGAGGAACCCCAACGGGCCCCGAAGGATCTCCAACTTAGTTAATATAATTTACCATAAGTGCGAACGGGTTGACAACAATTCCAGCCGGTTCCTTGAGACCATTTAAAATCCGTGAGCCGCAGTAGCGGGAGCCCGCCGATTGCCTATTCCGCTACCGGTACGGAGATACTAGGGCCGATCCCGCAGCAAGTCATTCATTTGGATGATCTGATCCAGCCCTCAAATCATTCACTTGAATGATATTAGCCCGTTGGCTGTGCGGACTGGCCAACCTAACAATGGCCGGCTCTTTACACGTGTGCTGGCTCGGTATCGCTGGAGATAGCAATGAGGAAAATACTGACTGGTGCAACAGTCATTTCGGCCGGCCTATTGGCAGGTGTATTCGGCGCCATCGAGACGAAGGGAGCGCCGATATCGAGCTGCATTGAACTTCCAGGCAATGGCTCGACACCTTCAGGGCCTGGCGCAGTGACGGGGGTTCAGTCTGGCTTTTCCATTCTCAATGTCTATGTACGGGGTCAAAATGACCACATTTTTGAAAATGCGTTCACGCACAGCGGTTTTCCCGGTTGGTCCGAAGTCCCAGGCGATGGCTTGACGCGTTCAGAACCTGCTGCAGTCGTGAATGGCGGGATCGTTAAATTGTTCGTCCGAGGCTTAGACAATCGAATTTATGAGAATGACTTTAATGGGACAAGTTGGACGGGATGGTTTGAAGTTTTCGGTGGGGGGCTAACGCTTTCAGGACCGGCTGCTGTCGTGGATCGCGGAGCTCTGAAGTTATTCGTACGCGGTCTAGACGATGGGATCTGGGAAAACGATCTCAACAGCGCCGGCTGGTTTCCAGTCCCCGGGGGTGGGTTAACGATTTCGGCGCCGGCTGCGATTTCCTATCGCAATAATTTATACCTGTTCGTGAGAGGCATAGACAACCGGGTCTATCTGAACGTCAATGGAACGTCTTGGAGCGAGGTTCCTGGTGGCGGATTGACGCTTGCGGGACCCTCTGCTCTCGTCGACAGCAACGGCACCGTCCTGAAATTATTCATCACTGGCCTAGATGACGGAGTCTGGGAGAACGACTTCAACGGCACGACTTGGTCGGGCTGGTCCGAGATTTCCGATCATCCCCTGACCCCTTTCACGCCGGCCGCCGTGGAGGCGTTCTCTCTTGCTCCCGAATTATTCCTGACTACTGAAGATGGGAAGATCTTGGAGTGCTTTTTCTAACCGTAGCCGCTCGAGCTCGTCTTTGGAGAAATGAGCCCAGAGACCCTAGCGACGACTGCCGGCTTCAAGATTGGAGGGACGCAATGAAGAGTCAGATTCAGAGGGAGGTGGTTTTGAGAAGTCACAGCGCGATCCTCGGAATATTACTCGCAGGTTCAGTTGCCCTATGCGCCGGAGAGTCCGTGTCGGACGACGGTAAAGTAAAATCGCGCCGACAAGCAGTAGTAACACAAGAAATGATGGAACAAGATTTTCAATTGATTATTTCTGCTTCACAAGCACTCAGCCAGGCAATCGCACGCGTCAATATGGATTTTCCAGAAAATATATTTCAGATCGAGCAGGCGATCGTCGAAGGAGCCCCAGTTGTTGTGACGTCGGAGGACGCCGAAATGTGTGTCCCCCCTAGCCCTAGTCCTGCTACCCCACCGCCCGTCTGCGAGGAGGTATCCTCCTTGCAACGTTGCAGGCCAGAATTCTGCGACCAAGCAATCGCTTTTTTTACGGCGGGTAACCCCGGCTGGCACTGCATGCCTATTAGGACCAACACGGACGGAACGATCGAACTGCTGTGCAGGGGTCCTCGCCGTGAGCCTTGAGCCGCCCGCCCCCCGGGCAGCCGAGCTGGGGCGGCCACCACCGAGGAAGTGACAACGCCGCTGTAACGTGCGCTGAGCAGCGGAACGGCCGGCGTGGTCGGCTGATGGCGGCGTGGATGCGTCCCCTGGAATCGTATTAAGAAAATGCAGATGAGGCTGGGAAAATTTTTCTCGCTCTGCCACGGAGATTTCGATCTTGTTATTTCGCTTCTACAAGATCCTTTTCTGGATTTTCGTCGCGCTCGTGTCAGCGGCACCGTTGTTCTTCGGCGGCAACCAGCCGGCGGCATGGAGCGGGCTGGCATTCGTTACCGCCGTAGTGTTGATCGGCTGGGGAACGGCGTACGCTCTCGGTTCGTATCGACGTTCGCCTGCTTCCGTCGGATTATGGGCGCCGGTCGCACTCTTTGCCGTGGCGCCCGTTTGGGCCTTTATGCAGATGAGTCCTCTCACACCCGTCAGTTGGCAGAACCCGGTGTGGCGGCACGCTGCGGATGTTCTGGGCGCGCAGGAGGTGCAGAGCCGGATCTCCTTGGACCCTGCCGGCACGGAAACCGCAATAATGCGCCTTTTAACGTACGCTGGCGTGTTCTTGTTGGCTCTGCAGTTCGGACAGGACCGCAGCGACAGGGGGCGATTAATCAATGCCATCGCTATCGCAGGGCTGATGTATGCCGTATATATGGGCTGAGCCTCTACTTCAGCGGCACTGAGATGGTCCTGTGGGTCAACAAGTTTGCGTATATCGGCGACGTCACCAGCACATTCTATAATCGCAACTCGTATGCTACATATGCCGGGCTCGGCCTGTTGTGCGCCGTTGGCCTGCTGCTGAGCGCGCCATTTGAAAATGTCGGGCTCACCGCGGAGCAGCCCGGACACGTCCTGCGCCGCTGCATTTGGCGTGGCATCGCCGCGATCTGTGTTGCCGCTGCGCTATTGTTAACCCATTCTCGCGCCGGCTTCGTCTGTACTGGCCTCGGTTTGATGGTGCTGCTTATCCTGCTTGGGACCAGCGGTACCCTCCCACGGCACTATGTCATCGTCAGCATCGGCGCAGTTTGGGCAGCCGCAGCGCTAATTTTCGTCCTGCTCGGTGGGAGGACGGCTGAGGGGCTCGCGACGATTGGTGTCGTGCAGCCGAGTGGCGGACTGGAACTCAGGCTAGAGGTATACCGCCGAGTCTTGCACGCTCTTGGAGAGGCGCCGCTGCTCGGGACGGGCTATGGTACCTTCGCGGACGCTTTCCGGGCGAACCAGGGCGCAGTTGTGGAAGGCTTCTGGGATCACGCCCACAACACCTACCTAGAGAACGCAATGGAGCTGGGCATCCCCGCGACAGTGTGTTTGCTCGCGGCAGTCGGGGGCGTGATTTCGGCGTGCGCGAAGAGACTGCAGCGTCGCGATCAGGACGTTCTCTACCCCTGCCTTGGGCTCGCCGTAACAGTGCAGGTCGGTACACATGCGTTCTTCGATTTTAGCCTGGAGATGCCGGGAATAGCTGTAACCTACGCAGCACTTCTAGGCACGGCCTGTGCCCGGTCGTGGAGCACCAGGGGGTCAGCGCACCTTGGCAGTTGCGGCGGTCGGAGTCGCACTGAAGGCAGCGAGCACGTGGGCTCGAGACCTCCGTGGACGAGAATTTTCGCTCGAGCTGGCTGCGGACCGCCCGCACTGGCTTGTGCAGTCGGACTGGTCCTGTTAGCGCTCGCCGTGCCGCACAGCGTCGCAGCGTTCATGACTTTGCCTGGCGGACCCACGGCTATCGCTGATCGTAACGGACAGGCCCGCGGCCTGGACGCGATCGATGCCTACATTTCCAGGCAACAGACGGCGGCGCGCTGGGTCGATGATGGACAGTTTTGGGCTAATATTGCGATGGCAAACTTAAACCGTCTGGATTCCCGCGCGTTCGACCCCGAGGTGGCCCAAACCGTTGTGAACGAGGCGACAGCGGCCTTGGAACGATCCTTGCGACGCAAGCCGTCGGATCCGTATATCTGGACGCGGCTCGCGCTGCTCCGTCGTGACCCGGTGGAGATTGGGAAAGCTTTGAACCTGTCTTTGCTGGCAGGGCCGGTAGAGTGGAACCTTGTGCTGCCGCGATGCCGACTGGCACTAAGAATCTGGCCGCGTCTCGATACCGATCTGCGCTTGCGCTTCAGGGAACAATTCGTGATGGCCACGATGCGCTTCGGCGAACGCTTCGCCGATCTGGCGCTACGGCTCGATCGGGTGCAGACCGTCCGCGATGCCCTAGACTTTGACCAAGACCAGCGGCACCGGTTCGAGGCAATGATTGCGAATCTGAGGCGGTCTTAGTCGGTCCACATACCCGGTTTATTCCTAGACTGTCTGTCTCTTCAGCAATATCTGCAGCCGCGCCGCCGCGTCGAGGTTACCCTGCGCCGCCGCTTTCTCATACCAAGCTCGGGCGCCGAGCGGGTCGACTCCGGTACCGAAGCCCGTCCGGTAGAGGTCTCCGAGCTGCAGCTGCGCTTCGGCGAGGCCCTGCTCGGCTGCGTCCGAGCACCAGCGAAATGCCTGTTCAGCGTCCTCCGCGGCGCCTTGGCCCTTCGATAACATAACCGCGAGATTGTATTGCGCGTAGCGGTCGCCTTGCTCGGCCGACCGGCGATACCATTTGACCGCCTCAGTGAGATTACGGACGACGCCGGTGCCGGTGCAGTACATTGCCGCCAATTGGAACTGCGCACCGGCGTCTCCTTGCTCGGCTGCCTTGCGGAACCACAATGCCGCTGCGGTCGCGTCGCGGGGGACGCAGTCGCCCCGCAGGTAATTCCAAGCGAGGAGGCGCTGGGCTTCGAGGTTGCCGGCCTCGGCGGCGGCGCGGTAACAACTCAGCGCTGCGCCTTCTTCGGGCGGTTCCAGATGGCCTTGTGCATAGAGGTGCCCGAGCTGCACGAGGGCCGGGGAATGACCCGAATCCGCTGCTCGGTGGAGTAGTGAGGCGGCATGGGCGAAATCCTGAACGACGACTTCACCGCGCGCGTAGAGGACGCCGAGGGCGGTTTCGGCTTCCGGGTCGCCGGCTTCGGCCGCGCGGCGCAACCATGCTACCCCGGCATCCGGGTCGCGCGGGACGCCCTCGCCGCCGAGGTAGAGAAATCCGAGGCGGAGCTGGGCGGTCGTGACCCCCTGCTCGGCGGCCCGCCGGTACCAGTCTGCCGCCCGCGCTGCATCCGGCGCGACACCGATCCCCTGCTGGTAAAGCGCGGCGATGTTGACTTGAGCGGCGGCAATGCCCTGGTCGGCCGCCTTTTGAAACCATTTGGCGGCCTCGCCGAAATCCTGCGGGACGCCGTCGCCGCGGGCGTAGAGCCGGCCGAGGCCAAATTGTGCCTCGGCATCGCCGGCCTCGGCGGCCGCACGGTACCATTTGGCGGCTTCGATCGGATTTGGCGCCGCGACCTCGCCGGTCTCGTACATCCGGGCCAGTCGCAGCATTGCCGGCACGAGGCCTTGTCGCGCGGCTTGGCGCAACAGGGTCTCGACAGTGCGCTCGTCGCGCGGTCGCCCGTCACCCGCCAGAGTGAGCAGCGCCAGATTGTATTGGGCCCGCGCGTTCCCTTGATCGGCCGCTTTGGCGAACCACTCCGCGGCCTTCTTGGTGTCGCGGGAGCCGCTTTGACCGGAAAGGTACATCAATCCGAGCGCTGTTTGCGCTGCGGCATTGCCCTTCTGCGCCGCCTTCTCGTACCAATCGGCGGCTGTCGGAAAATCTTTCTCCACCCCGTGGCCGTTCGCGTAGAGTACGCCGAGACCGAGCTCAGCAGCCGCACTGCCCTGCGCGGCGGCGAGTTCGTACCAATGCCGGGCTTCCCGATAATCCGGCTCGCACCCGGCGCCGCGCGCATAGATCAGCCCGGTATTGGCCTGCGCGTCGGCGATCCCCTGCTCGGCGGCCGCCCGGCTCCAGCGTAGGGCTTCGACGGGGTTCTGCGGTATCTCGATCCCGTTCGGAAAGAGCAGGTCTCGATTGAAGTCGGCGGCCTCGGGGTCGCGCTCGGCGGCGGCCCCGAACCATCGCGCAAAGCCCGTAAGGGCGTGTGCGCGATAGCCGTCGAGATATAGCAGGCTCAGTTGGTGCTGCGCCGCGGCATGCCCTTGCTCCGCCGCCCGCCGATACCAGGCGGCAGCATCGGCGAGATTGGCGAGGACCCCGTGCCCGCGGGCGTAGAGCAATCCCAGCCGGTACGACGCGTCGGGATTTCCGGCGGCGGCCGCCGCCAGCCATTCCTTGAGCGCCGCGGCGTAGTCCGCCCGCTCGTAGGCCTCTGCGCCGCATTGAACAGCGCTTGTTAGCTTACGGGAAGACCCGATCACGGCTCGCGCATCGCCTCGTTGACGGTACGGATCACGCCCTTCAGCACATACATGAAGACGGAGCGCGACCCGACATTGATGTCGGCGGTCAGGGTCATGCCGGGCACCAGCCGGAAGCTGCCTGGGACCCCGTATAGTTTGACGTCGGTCAACGCAATGCGTGCCTTGTAATAGGATTCTACGGCATTGCCGTTGTCATCCTGCGAGAACGCGCCCTCGCTGACCCAGCGCACGTGACCCGATGCGGTGCCGTGCTCGACAAAGTTGAACGGGTCGAGCTTCAGGGTGGCACTATCGCCCGGGCGCACAAAGCCGATCTCGCGCGTTGCTATGTGCACCTCCGCCTCGACCGGCGAATGCAGTGGGGCGAGCGTGATAAACGGATCCGCCTCTTTGAGAACCGACCCCACCGATAATTTCGCCAGTTTCAAGACGACCGCATCCTCCGGCGCCTCCAGACGCACCAGATCCTTGTGCTTGGCCGCTTTGGCGAGCTGCTGTCGGGTCGTGTCGCGCGTATTGCGCGCCGTCACCAGCTCCTGGCTGACCTGTCCGTTCCACTGCTCGACGAAGGCGTCGCGATTGGCAGTGGTCGAAGCGAGCTGGTGCTCGCTCTCGGCCAAGCCGTTGCGGTCGAAATCCTGCGTTCTGAGGATTTCCAGACGCTGGTCCGTGGCAGTCAACAGATTGAGGCGGCTGCCGACCTGACTCGCCGCCAGGCTGGCCCGCATACTCTCGATTTCCTGCGAGATCTTGACGCGATCGTCGTAATGCGCGAGGTCGTCCTTGAGCTTGCGAATTGTCGCCCTGTTTTGCGCGATCTGCTCGTCATAGGCGTGCAGCTGCGCCTGGAATTGGCCTTTGCGCTGCAGATAGTAAGCCCTCTGGAGCGCCATGTAGGCGGCGTCGGGGCTTGTCCCCAAAGGCGGGCTGAAGTCGCGATTTGCCAACTCCGCCTCGGTGCGCGCGATTTGCGCATCAAGGCTGGCAATCTGCATCGTCGCCGCATCGACGTCGGCGGCTGCAAAGGTAGGGTCGAGCGTGGCTAGGAGCTGACCACCTTTGACGCGCTCGCCTTCCTGCACGTCCAAGCTTTTGATGATCGAGGGATCGAGCGCCTGGAGCACGATCGTCGGTTCGGTCGTTACGATCTGACCCGTGACCGAGGTCACGACCCGGTTCATCTGCATGAAGAAGCTGACCGCAATGAGCGCGGCGAACAGCCCAGCCAGCGTGTGCAGGGTGAGCCGCAGCTGGGCGGGCTCGGCATGCTCCCGGACCTCGCTGACCTCGGACTGGAACATCCGGATCAGCGCATCTGGCGCCGAATTACGCTGCGGCGCTGCTGCGAAGCGGAAGAAGCGCATGGGTCGCCCCGGATTGGAGATGCTGATTTTGCTGATGCCAGAGCCCGCGATAAATATCGCAGCGCTCCAGCAATTCCTCGTGCCGTCCCGAATCGTAGAGATGGCCGCGTTCGAGCACCAACACAGCGTCGGCCTGCACCAGCACCGAGAGGCGGTGAGAAATGATCACGAGAGTGCGGCCCTTGGCGATCCGCATCAGATTGGCATTGACGATCGCCTCGCTTTCGGCATCGAGCGCGCTCGTCGCCTCGTCGAGGATGAGGATGCGCGGGTCGCCGATCAACGCGCGGGCTATCGCCAGGCGCTGTCGCTGCCCGCCGGACAGATTGGCGGAGCCTTCCTGGACATAGGTCTCGTAGCCGCGCGGCAGATGCTCGATGAACTCCTCCGCCCCGGCGAGCCGCGCGGCGTATACGATGTCCTCGAAACTGGCGTCGGGCTTTGATGCGGAGATCGCCTCACGGATCGTCCCGCTGAATAGAAAATTATCCTGCAGCACCACCCCGAGGCTGGAGCGCAAATGATCGACATCGATTTCGCGCAAATCGTTGCCGTCGATCTTGATCAGCCCCTCGTAATTGCTGTGCAGCATCTGCAATAGCCGGGTTACGGTGGTCTTGCCCGAGCCGCTGCGTCCCATGACCCCGAGTATCGTCCCTTCCGGGACAGTGAACGAGACGCCATCGAGCGCCGGCATCGACGCGCCGCGATAGCGGAACCGTACATTCTCGAACTCGATCCGGCCGCTGAGTGGGGTGCGGATACCGGATTTCGACCGGCCCTCCTCTGCAGGCTGGTTGACGAGCGTGGAGATCGCCTTAACGGCCAATTGTGCTTCGTCATATTGCTGCAGTAAATGCGACAGCTGGATCAGCGGCGCGGCTATCCGTTGCGTCAGCATCATGAATGCGACGAGAGCGCCGATATAGACCTGATCGTTCGTGGTGATCGCGAGATAGACTGCGAGCGCAAAGGAGCCGCTGACCATCAGCCTCTCGAGCGGGGTGACGAGAGTCTGGATGACATTCGCCGTCCGACCCTCCTCGAGGCGCAACCGCGCCGCCGTCGCGACGCGGACGTCCCACTCGTGCCGCTGGCGGGCGTCGAGCGCCAGTGACTTGACCGTCCTTATGCCTTGCAGGTTTTCGACCAGAAACGCGTTCTTCGCGCCTTCGGCGCGGAACACCGCAGCGCTCTTACGGCGCAGTACCGGCAGCATCTGGATGATCCATAGGCAGATCAACCCGCAGAACGCCAGCACCAGCCCGGTCAGAATGGCGCTGAAGAAAAACATTATCGGCAAAAACACCAGCAACACGAAACTGTCGAGCACCGTGCCGAACACTTGCCCTGTCAAGAACGCGCGGATCTTGAATATCTCGTTCAGGTCGCGGGTGATCATTCCGGTAGATGACCGCTCGAAAAAATCGAGCGGGAGGCTCAGGACTTTGTTGAACATGTAGGTGGACAACTGGGCGTCGACCCGGGCGGTGATGTGAAGGACGAGAAAGCGGCGCAAATAGCCGAAGATCGTCTCGAACAGGACCAATACGAGCATCGTGACGCACAAGACCGCGAGCGTGTCGAGGCTGTGGAAATAGACGACGCGGTCGATCAGCAATCGCCAGAACATGATCGGGCCGAGTGCCAGAAGGCTCAGCATGATCGCCGCAATGCCGATGTCGCGAACGAGGCGCCGGTCACGGAACAGCTGCGCCGCAATCAAACGCAGCCCGAACGGTTGATCCTCGTCACGAAGCCGATAGTCTCGCTTGATGAGGATAACGTCGCCCGACCAGGCCAAAGCGAGCCGCTGCGCGTCGAGGCTCAGGAGCGCGTCCTCGCCCGCAGCGGGATCTTCCAGAACGATATGGGGCGGCTGGCCCTTGGGCTCGGCCCGGCGAAGAACCATTGCGCTGCCGTTCTTCAGCAGCAGGATGGCGGGCAATGCCCGCCCCAATTGCATCAGACCATCGAAGTCGAGCCGCGTCGCCACTGCTCGTAGACCATTAGCCCGGGCAATACGGAGCAGCTCTTCGGGTTGGGGGCCGTCCGCTGTGATCCGGTGATCGCGGCGCAACTGCGCCGGGCTGAGGTGAACTCCCCGATATCGTGCCACGATCCCCAGAGCGCCGAGCAGCGCCGCCGCCGCACCCGGAGCAGGCCTGGAGTTCGGGTGCCCATCGATGCTGGTCATGAGGAGTGAGGCTCCACCACCCTTCCGGAGGCGGGTGACGCCTCATCCGGCAGTGCCGCCACATCCGCCATCAGCAGATAGCCGCGGCGGAACTCGGTCCTGATCAGCTGTTCCCCGTCGATGCCACTGGCCAGAGCCATTTTCTTGCGAAGCCGATTGACTACGACATCGATGGCGCGGTCGCCTACGGAGTGCTCGGGACCATAGAGCAGCTCGGCGATCTCGGCGCGCGTGCAGAGCGTCCACGGATACGAGGCGAAATGCCTCAGCAGACGCGCTTCCGAGGTGGTCAAGTCTACTCTTTGACCGGTCTGCCCAGTGAGCAGATTACGTCGCGGATCAAAACTCATTCCAGCTAGGCGGAAAATTTCGGGGGCTCGGTGCGGCGGAGGCCTGCCGCTGCCTCTGACACGCATGATCCGCTGTATTGTTTGGTTCAAACTGACGATGTCGACTGGTGCGGCAATGCAATCCGCGGCGCCGGCAATGCGGTAATCCTCGATCTCTGGCTGTTGGGAATTGCACACAACCAGGATCGGAATATCGGTTCGCCGTCTTACCGTAAGGATCGTATCAGTGCCGATTTCCGGTGCCCGACTGAAATCGAGGACGATGACGTCGGGATTGCTGCGGCTGATCAGGTCGAAAAAATGAGCCTGAACCCAGCCCGGGCGGTCGCGTCCCGATGTCCCGGCGTCAGCAGCTCCTGGTATCGACAAGTCCTCTCGTGCAAATAATATAGTCGTTGCCGCGCTAATCAATGGTTGATCCTACCTCACATCCGCAACCTACCATAGCACAACGTACGAAATCGTGACAGTCGGAAATATTTCGAAATCAGTATATTTACGGCGAACTTGCTGAGAATTTTGCCCGCTTATCTTTAAATAGATCAGCATCATTTGGGTGATGCGAGACAGCATTAACGAAGACGTCAGGTTTCCGCGATAATCGAGGGGTTCGCTCTTATTGAGGGCGGTTGAGAATTATATTCCCGCAAATCGAGAAGAACCGTGATCCAAACAGCGCATACCAACCCGTTCGACCGAGCGGACGTAGTGTCCGAGGCCACAAAGGTCAGACCCGATGAGCCTTCCGCAATGGCCAATCTGGTAACGCTGGAGCAGGGGCTTTACGTCCTCGAAATCGGCGAGAGTGCAGGGATGCGCGGGCGGGTCCGCGGTCTCCCGGTGCCGGCAGTACAAGTTTCGGCACCACGGGATGAGCAGGACCACAGTGCAGAGATCATCGGGGCATCCGGACGCGGCGACGCATGGCTGGGCCGGGATGGCGGCACGGTCATTGTCAAAGCGCTATCCGGTAGCGCATATGTGCTCGTCACCGCCTACGGCCTCCCGGCTGAGGCCGTCGCCATTCCCGAGATTGAAGTGCGGCGGCTCGACCGGCCACGACCAAACGGCGCATCACTGCGATCCGCCGCTCTGGCTGAAGACCCACACGAAATCCGCAGCGAGATTGTCCTCCATCTGGAGCGGCTCGGCGACCAGCGGTTTCCCGGCGAAGGCTGGGTTGGCAATCGGGGCAAGAAGCTGCGCATCGAAGCCTTCAGCATCCGCCCGCTCGACACGTTGCTGGCGCGCGACATCGAATTCAAGGCATTGGGCCCGAAGGGGCGGCAAACGCCCTGGGTCAGCGACGCCAAGCTCTGCGGCACGCGCGGACAAGGGCTGCCGCTGACGGGGTTTGCAATACGCCTGACGCCGCACGCCGCCGAGCGGTTCGATGCCGTCTACCAAGGCGCCTTTTTCGAAAGCGGCGTCGTGGGTCCGCAGCGCAACGGCGAACTCTGCATGCCGCCGATCGTGGACGACCCGTTGGAGGCGATCAATGTGCAGTTGATCCGCCGATCTTATCGATAAGTAAACAGCGGCGGATCGCCTGAAAGCCGCAATGCCCGACCCGTGCTCGCCCGACCAGGGCAGTCCCCCCTGCAAGACCGTTTTGAATGTCGGCTGCGGCTATCCGCTGCGGCAAAAGCTGCACCGGCATTTTCAAGGAGCCGAATGGCGGGAAATACGCCTCGATCTCGACCCCGCAGTGGGGCCCGATATCCTCTGCTCGATTACCGATATGAGCCCGGTCGCTGCAGATTCAGCGGACGCCATTTGGTCGTCGCACAACCTCGAGCATCTGCAGCGCCACGAAGTGCCGTTGGCGCTCGCCGAGTTCCTCCGAGTGTTGAAGCCGCACGGCTTCCTGCTCCTGACCTTGCCGGACTTACAGCAGGTCGCGCGGCTCGTCGTCGAGGATCGGCTCGAGGACAGCGCCTACATCTCTCAGAGCGGCCCGATCACCCCGCTCGACATGATTTTCGGGCATACTGCTTCGTTAGCGCGCGGCAATCAATTTATGGCGCACCGCACAGGATTCACCGTACGAAGTTTGCACAAGCTGCTGATCGAAGCGGGGTTTGTCGAGGTCACGCTGCGCAAGGGGACTTCATTCGATCTGTGGGCCACCGGCTACAAACCGGAACAAGGCTGAACCTATGAAGTTTTTGTTCATCCACCAAAACATGCCCGGCCAGTATGTCCACATCGCGCACCATCTAGCGAAGAGCGGGCATGAAGTCAGCTTCATTACCCAGCCCCGCGCCGCCCAGATCGCCGGCGTCCGCAAGCTCGAATATGAGCCCGCGATGCCGTCTGGCAGCGGCGATGCCTATACGCGCGAATTGGAAGGCGGCGTAGCGAACGGACTAGCGGTGGCGCGGCTCTGCGAATGGCTGGCCAGAGACGGCTTTGTGCCGGACGTCGTGATTGGCCATAACGGATGGGGAGAAATTCTTTTCGTCAAGGACGTATGGCCGCACACCCCGTTGCTCGGCTATTTCGAATTCTTCTACCGGGCGAGCGGGTCGGATGTAGACTTCGATCGTGAATTTCCGCCGGAATCGGACGCGCCGATGCGGCTGCGGACGCGCAATGCGCTGAACCTGCTCGGCCTCGATGCGGTGGACTGGGGCCAGAGCCCGACAGAATGGCAGCGGTCACAATATCCGGAACGTTACCGGGACCGCATCACCGTCGTGCACGAAGGGGTCGACACGAATCTGGTGAGACCGGACCCGACGGCGCGCCTTTGGTTGAGCAGCGGCCGCCGCCTGTCGCGGGCGGACGAGATCGTCACCTACAGTGCCCGCGACCTCGAACCCTATCGCGGCTTTCATGTGTTCATGCGAGCCCTGCCGAGGGTGCTCGAAAGGCGGCCAGCGGCGCAGGTATTGATCGTCGGCAATGACGGCGTCAGCTACGGTCGTCGGCCGGAAGGGGCTGGAAGCTGGCGAGCACAATTGCTGGAGGAGCTGGATGGCGGGCTCGACCTTCGACGGGTCCACTTTCTCGGGCATCTCCCCTACCAGCAATATTTGACCGTGTTGCAGATCTCAACGGTTCACGTGTATCTGACCTACCCGTTCGTGCTGTCATGGTCGCTGCTGGAGGCGATGTCGGCGGGTTGTCTTGTCATCGGCTCTCGCACTCCGCCGGTGGAGGAGGTGATGCGCGACGGACAGAACGGTCGATTGGTCGATTTTTTCGATGTAGAGGGACTGGCCGAAAAGATCGCGACCGCGCTCGCGAAGAGGGACGACAGTGCGATTAACGGAATTCGCGCAGCCGCGCGGCAGATAGCGGTCGCACGTTACGATGTGAATACGGTCACTCTGCCCGCCTATCTGGACCTGCTGCGCTCATTGCTGTGAGTCGCGAGGTCAAGGAGCTCCTCTACGATGATCGGCAGGATTGATGGCGTTCGCTCTAGGCGCTCTGCGTAACCGAGCAGATCTGCGCGATCGAGCCGCTGCCCGAGTATCTCGTAACAGAGAAACCCGACGGTTGTCTCAGCGCCGAAGCGGGGGGTGAGTTTAGCCGCGATCCCGGAAATTCTTGTGATCTCAGCCTGCTTTTGCCGGCGCAGCTCGGCCACCAGCTCAAAGCGCACGGTTGGTCGACTAGAGTAGCCATCTTGCGATGCTTCGGCACGCAACTGGGGAAAGCCTACGATCTCGTGAGTATTCGACATTGGTTGGGTCCGCTATTTTCGGCGACCGACCGGGCGATTGTCTCGTCGATCCGGCGGGCAAAATCGTGCCAGGTGAAACGCAGGGCTCGGCGGCGGCTGGCCGAGCGTATCGCCGTGCGTTCGACGCGCAACCGCCGCAGAGCCGACAATAGCGTCTGCTCAAAGCTCGGCAGCGACGTCGGGTCGAAGTAGAATGCGGCGTCGCCGCCGGCCTCCGGTATCCCGGAAGAATAGGAGCAGACCACCGGGCACCCGAAATACATGGCTTCGACGACAGGGATGCCGAACCCCTCAAAAAAAGAGGGATAGATCGCCATTTCGGCGTACCGATAGAGAAAAGCTTTCTGGTACTCGTCGACATAGCCGAGCCATTTGATCACGCCGCCGCGGTAGTGGTCGTCGAGACCGTATCGTGAAATTCGTTCATCGAACGCGATCAGCCATCCCGGGCTCCCGATGAACACCCAGTCGTAGCACATGAGCAGTTGTGGGATGCGCCGCAGCCCGAGTAGTACGAGATCGATGTTTTTACGCGGCTCGATCGTCCCTGGGACCAGGATATAGGGACGCGCGGGCTCACTTTCCGGCAAATTTTGCCAGTACCGCGCGACGTCCGGCGGCGGGTCCGCTCCCGGGTGGCAGACGGTGATGCGGTCTGCCGGCACTTCCAGATATGCCGTCAAATCGTCTGCCGTTGCCTGCGATACACAAAACGTGCGCGCATTGGTAGCCAGATCGCGAAGGATAGTAAGACCGTGGTAGGTCAGCGTGTCGGGGTGGTGGAATTCCGGGCTCAGCAAAAAAGAAATGTCGTGCACGATCTGGAATGACAGGTCGAAGGGGCCCTGGACTGATTTGACGTTCGGAAAAAGCGCGACGGGGGTGACGCAGCGTCTGACCTCGTTCGCGACAAACCCGCAGATTGCTTGCTGGTTTACCATCAGTGCCTGAAACAACCCGCCGCTGCGCGCCTCGACCAGGGCTTCGACGGCGCTGCGGTCGATCAGGTAGTGCCCCAAGAAGAAACGACTTGCCGCGCTCGGCTGCTGCAGCCAATGGCGGCACAGGTTCAATGTCACATTCGGGATACCCGAATAGCGGACCTCCTGCAGCGGCCCGATCTCGAGAAAGACCGTATGCGTCATTGCCGCCCGAAAAGCCGGCTGTAGACTAGCCGGGCGACTGCGGCGACCGAAAAACCGTCCGCGATGGTGGCGCGCGCTCGTGTGCCCAGTTCCCGCCGGGCGGCATCGCCGAGCCCGGCAACGCGCCGCAATGCGTGTGCGACATCGACGCTCGTGCAGCTATGCCAGCTCGCATCCGTGTCTGGCCCGATCGCTGTATCTGGCCGGTCGACCGGACTCGGTCGCGAGCGAATGATAATCGCATTATCCGCGGAAATGTAGTCGAGCATCGCCGTGTGCCGCGTGGTGATCGGCACCACTCCCCAGGCCATCGCCTCCTGCAGAGGAGGGTTTTGACCCTCGGCCATTGAGCTGCACAGATATGCGGCGGAAAAACGGTAGAGATCGGCCAATACTGTTTCCGCTAACTGGGCGGTCGCAAGCCAGATTGCGTCGGTGTTGACCAGCTCGTAGTCCGAGATGCAGGATCGCAGGATTCCGCTCAGCACGTTGTCGAGGCGATCACTCGTATTGTCGACGACGAGTTTGAGCAGGAGTAGCGAGTTCGGGTGCTGATTGTAAAACTCCAAGAACCCGCCGATCAGGGCGGTCAGGTTGCTCCCGGGAGCGCGGGGATTGACTATCGAGATAATCACCAGCGGCTGCTCACTGCCGTAGAAATTGAGGACAATATCACTGAGCCGCCGGGCGGTGCTCGGGAACGAATGGTTGATGTCGCCGTAGCGGCCGAAGCCGAGCCGCAGATTGATCCACGGTATTTTATCCAGATCCGGCGGGATATCGGGAAACCGGACCGGCACCGGCTTTCGCGGGACCGCAATCGGTGCTGGAATGCGGTGGACGTTTGGAACCCCGGCAGCGCGGAAGACCTGGCGGGTAAATTCGCACGAAGCCCAAATCTCGTCCGGGATCGTCAGCATGCGCCGCATATCGGCGAATGGATGGTGCGGACGGGACGTTCTGGGCCGGGCCAATCTGTCGAAATCCCAGGTTACCCAGGCGATGTTCCGCACTCCTTTGAGCAGCCGGATGCTTTGGGCGGGCTTGAAGATCAGGTGACAGGAGGTCTCGTCGAGGAAGGCGCGGGAAACCGGCGCGGCATAGATCTCCGGCCTCGGGATGTCGTGAATTTCGACGTC
>Ga0126383_10001124_pt1 | contig 16322 bp, 18 predicted proteins | sample PanSoiMetPlot_35_FD_96882 | JGI IMG/M metagenome (GOLD analysis project Ga0126383, IMG submission 96882) | Tropical forest soil microbial communities from Panama - MetaG Plot_35 | ecosystem: Environmental > Terrestrial > Soil > Tropical forest > Bulk soil | place: Panama | collected 2016-02-17
AAGTGCACGTCCTCGACCAGGGCGTCCTGGGTCACGACGAGCCCGCCCTCGAGCTGCGCCGCGTCGTGCTCGATCCCGCGCGCGAGGCCACGCCGCTCGAGCTCATCGAGGAGCCCCAGCTCGCCGAGCTCAGAGAGCCGCATCGATCTCGGCCCGCAGCCGGGCTGCATCGCGGGCGGCGCGGATCACCGCGACCCCTGCGGCACCGACGCGGATGCAGTCGGCGGCATTCGAGGCGTCGATCCCGCCGATCGCGACCACGGGCACGGTCACGGCAGCGGAGATCTCCGCAAGGCCCTCGAGCCCGATGGGCGGGTCCGCATCGGCCTTTGACGGCGTCGCCCAGACGGGGCCCGCGCCGATGTACGTGGCGCCCGTTCGCTCGGCCTCCAGGGCCTCGGCCAGGCTCGACGCAGAGAGGCCGAGGCGCAGGCCCGCCGCGAGCGCCCGCTCCGCGCCCGGATCGTCGCGGCCGAGGTGGACGCCGTCGGCGCCGAGCAAGATCGCCGCCTCGACGTCGTCGTTCACGACGAAGGTCGCATCGAGCGCGAGGAAGGGCCGCCCGGCCTCGACGAGCTCGTCCGTGCTCGCTCCCTTGCGCCGCAGCTGGACGACCGTTGCGCCGCCGGCGACCGCAACCGTCGCTGTGTCGAGGTCGTGAACGATCGCGTGGAGCCTCACCTGGCGCGAGCGTCCAGCGTGACCGGGTCGAGCGCTGCGAGCGCGTCGTAGAGGGCGACGTGGAAGCTTCCCGGACCCTTGGCGCCTAGCGCCGCGTCCTCCGCCGCAACCCCGAACGCGATGAGTGCCTCGGCCGCGGCCTTGAGCGGATCGGGCTGGACGGCGAGGAAGCAGCCCGTCATCGCGGTCGCCATGCAGCCGGTGCCGGTGACGGTCCCGAGCAGCTCGTGCCCGTTGGCGATCGCGACATGGCGCTCGCCATCCGACACGTGATCGACGGGACCGGTGACGGCCACGACGCATCCGAGCTCGCGTGCAGCCGCCTGGGCGAGGTCGGGGGTGGCCGCCGCCCCGACCGACTCGACACCGCGGATCTCGGCCTCCTGGCCGGCGAGGGTCGCTATCTCGGCTGCGTTACCGCGGACGACGGCGATGTCGACCCCCTCGAGCAGCCGCTGCGCGGTCGCGGTCCGGTAGCGCGTCGCGCCCGCGCCCACGGGATCGAGGACGACGGGCACCCCGGCCCGGTTGGCCGCGCCTCCGGCGAGCAGCATCGCCTCGATCCACGCCTCCGAGAGCGTGCCGATGTTGAGAACCAGCGCTCCCGCTACCGACGCCATCTCCTCGACCTCCTGGGGCGCGTGCGCCATCACCGGCAGCGCCCCGAGCGCGAGCGTCGCGTTCGCGGTCTCGTTCATGACGACGTAGTTCGTGATCTGGTGGATGAGCGGCTTGCGCTCGCGGATCGCCTTCAGGTCGGCTCCCGTCTGGAGGTTCACACGGCCCCCCTCAGCCCGATGACGTCGACCGGGCCCTCCCCTGCGCCGAGTTCCGCGAGGCCCTGGCCAACCGCGCGGGAGGCCGCGTGGGCGGCACCGCGGGCCGCAGCCTCGAGGCTCTCCCCCCGGGCGAGAAGCGCAGCAAGCGTCGCGGAGTGGGTGCAGCCGGCCCCGTGGGTCGCGCGGACGCGGTGCCGCTCGACCGGGATGTCTATGTGCGCCCTGCCGTCGAAGAGGTGGTCGACCGACTCTTCTGCATGACCGCCGGTCACGATCACCGCCGCCGCCCCGAGCTCGTGCAACCTCTCCGCAAGCTGGTACCGCGAGCCTTTTCCGGCGAGCGCCTCGGCTTCGGGAAGGTTCGGCGTGATCACGGTCGCGAGCGGGAAGAGGCGCTCGACCAAGGTCTCGATCGCGTCCTCCTGCAGGAGCCGGGCGCCCGAGCTGGCCACGATCACCGGGTCGACGACAAGCGGGACCGGATGCTCGACCAGAAAGTCCGCGACCGTCTCGATCAGCTCGGCCGAGAAGAGCATCCCCGTCTTGGCCGCGTCGGCGCCGAGGTCGCCGAACACCGCCTCGAGCTCGGCGCGCACGAACTCGGGCGGCACCTCGTGCACCGCCGTCACGTCCGTCGTGTTCTGCGCCGTGAGCGCGACGATCGCGCTCATGCCGTGGCAACCGGCGGCCGCGAAGGCCTTCAGGTCGGCCTGGATCCCTGCGCCGCCGCCGGAGTCCGACCCGGCAATCGTCAGACATCTTGGAATCAACGCACTCCCTTCGCCGGTGCGAACCGGATCAGGTTCGACGGGTGTGATCTCAGCCCCGCAGGGCACCCCGGTCTGGCCAGGCTAGCATCGACGGGATGGCTGAAGCCCGATACGACGGCCTCGCCGACTGGTACGAGGGGTTCCGGCCGGCGCTGAGCGCCGAGGAGCTCGACGTGCTCGCGCGACTGCTCGGCCCGGGCGACGGACGCTGCCTCGATGTCGGCTGTGGCACCGGCCTCGCGGCGGCCGCTGTCGAGGAGCTCGGCTGGTCGGTCGTCGGCGTCGACATCTCGGCCGACGTCCTGGCCGGCGCCCGCGCCCGAGGGATCGACGTTGTGCAGGCTGCAGCCGAGGCGCTTCCGTTCGAGGAGGCGTCCTTCGATGCGGCGGTCTCGTTCTTCACTCACACCGACATCGACGAGTTCGCGGCGGCGATGCGTGACGTGGCCCGTGTGCTGCGACCGGGAGCAGCGTTCGTTTACGTGGGCTGCCATCCCGCCTTCGTCGGCCCGCACTCGCTTTTCGTTCGCGCCGAAGGCGTGCCTGAGTTCCATCCCGGCTATCGCCCATCCCGACGATACGACGGGTCGGCCCCGGGAGTGTGGAACTCCGACGGCGTGCGCGTACGGGTCGGCGCCGTGCACCTGACGCTCCACGACTTCTTCGGGGCGTTCTCGGACGCCGGCTTCAAGATCGAGCGCATCGAGGAGCTCGGCGAACGCGACTACCCGCACGTCATCGCCCTCCGGGCACGCCGATGAGCATCACCGCCGACCTTCTCCAGGGCGAGGAGCTCGCCTACCTCGGGACCGAGCCGGCACGCGAGGCGTACACCGCGCCGCTGCCAGGCGGGCTCAGCCCGCGCGTGCGGGAGGCGCTGGCCGCGCAGGGCATCGACCAGCTGTACACGCACCAGGCCGAGGCCTGGGAGGCGGCACAGCGTGGCGACCACCTGATCGTCACGACCGGGACGGCCAGCGGCAAGACGCTCGCGTTCAACTTGCCGGTCCTCGACGCGCTCGCGCGCGAGCCGAAGCGGCGAGCCCTCTACCTCTACCCGACGAAGGCGCTTGCGCAGGACCAGCTCCGCGCGCTCGGCTCGTTCGGGCTGCCGCGCCTGCGTGCCGCGATCTACGACGGCGACACCGAGGCCGAGCGCCGCTGGCAGGTGCGCAAGTGGGCGAACGTGATCCTCTCCAACGCGGACATGCTCCACGTGGGCGTGCTCCCGCACCACGACCGATGGGGCGACGTCCTGACCAATCTGGCGTACGTGATCGTCGACGAGGCGCACGTCTACCGCGGCGTCTTCGGCTCGCACGTCGCGAACGTGCTCCGGAGGCTGCGGCGGCTGGCGCGCGTCTACGGGGCGGAGCCGCAGTTCCTGATGGCCTCCGCGACGATCGCGAACCCGGGCGACCTCGCACGCTCGCTGACCGGCGCCGAGACCACGGTGATCGGCGACGACGGCGCCCCGCGTGCCGAGCGCACGGTCGCCCTCTGGAACCCGCCGCTGACCGACGAGGAGCTGGGCCTTCGGGCCAGCCCGCTCGGCGAGGCGTCGCGACTGATGGCCGACCTCGTCACGCGCGGCCTGCGGACGCTCTGCTTCGCCAAGAGCCGTCGAGCTGCCGAGCTGATCCACCGCTTCACAGCCGATCGACTCGGCGACGACGCGCGGCTCTCGCCCTACCGCGCCGGCTACACGCCGGCGCAGCGGCGCGAGATCGAGCGGCGGCTGCTCGAAGGCGAGCTGCTCGGCGTCTCGGCGACGAACGCACTCGAGCTCGGGATCGACATCGGCCTCCTCGACTGCGTCCTCTCGGTCGGCTTCCCCGGCACGGTCGCCTCGCTGCGGCAGCAGTGGGGCCGCGCGGGCCGGCGCGGGCACGGGCTCGCCGTGCTCGTCGCGAGCGAGGACGCGCTCGACCAGTACTTCATGCGGGAGCCGGAGACGCTGCTCGAGCGGCAAGTCGAAGCCGCGATCCTCGACCATGAGAACCCGCGCGTCCTCGACGGACACGTCCTCGCAGCGGCCTTCGAGGCGCCGCTCGACGACAAGGACCGCGAGCTGCTCGGCGACGTCGCGCTCGAGCGGGCGGCGCAGCTCCCGGAGTTGCAGAAGACCAAGGCAGGCTACGTCTGGGCGGGCCGCGACTACCCGGCGGCGCGCCTGTCCCTCCGCTCGACCGGGCCGGAGGCGTTCACGATCGTCGAGGGCTCGACCGGGACGATGCTCGGGATCGTCGAACAGGAGCGCGCGTACTCGACCGTCCACGAGGGCGCGGTCTACCTCCACCTGGGCGAGAGCTACCGCGTCCGCGAGCTCGACCTCACATCGCGCGCAGCGGTCGTCGAGCCCTTCCACGGCGACTACTACACGCAGGCGAAGAAGGAGACTTCGACCGCGATCGTCGAGGCGACGCGCGGCGGGCGCCGCCTGGGCCTCGACCTCAGCTTCGGCCGCGTCGTCGTGACCGAGCAGGTGGTCGGCTACCAGAAGAAGTCGATCCAGACGCAGGAGAGCATCGAGCTCGTCGCGCTCGAGCTACCGCAAACCGAGTTCGAGACCGAGGCGATCTGGTTCGTCCCGGAGCCGTGGATGCTCGAGGACATCGAGCGGGAGCCCCGCCTGCTCGGGTCGCTCCACGCGGCGGAGCACTCGCTGATCGCGCTCCTCCCGCTCTGGGCGATGTGCGACCGCTGGGACATCGGCGGCCTTTCGACGAACCTCCACTTCCAGACCGGCGCGCCGACGATCTTCGTGTACGACGGCCACGCGGGAGGCGTCGGGATCACGGAGCGCGGCTTCGAGGCCTTCGAGGGCTGGGTCGAGGACACGGCGAAGCTCCTCGACGGCTGCCCGTGCGACCACGGCTGCCCGTCCTGCGTCCAGAGCCCGAAGTGCGGCAACCTGAACGAGCCGCTGGACAAGGCCGGGGCGCTCGCGCTGCTCGAGCGGATGCTCTCGAGGGCGTAGCATTCGCCGTGTGGCGATCCTCCTCATCCTCCTCGCGCTACTCGGCGTTTGGGGGAGCAGCTCCGGGTCGAGCAAGCCGACTGTCACCTCGACGCGAAGCTCGTCGACCTCCGTCGTCACGACTCGCCGGCACGCGAGGGCCACGAGTTGCGTCGTCATGACCTGGAAACGCGGCTCGCCGCTACACCGGCGTGCGTGCCGCGGAGCAAGGGCGGGCTTCACAATGCGTTGCACGGCGCGGCCCAAGGTCCAGCTGGGCACGGTGGAGAGCCGCCGCCGGTGCAGCGGCTCTCCGGTGAAGCCCTAGCGTTTCCGAGTCCTACTGCTGGAACGGGCCGGTGTCGGTCCAGCCTTCCTTCACGAGCGACCAGAAGTCGACCGCAAGCCGGTTGGTGACGTAGTCGTACGGCAGGTAGCCGTAGCCGTGGTCGCCCCAGCCCGCGCCCCACGAGTTGCGCGTGATCAGCGCACCGGTGGTGGTCGCTCCGCCGGTCGTGTTCGTGATCGTCATGTGGTCGTCGTAGCCGACGACGAGGTTGGCGTGCCCGCCGATCACGCGGTCGGCCGGCACGGGGTACGGGATCTTCCCCGTCGTGGCGGCCTGCGAGATCGAGTTGTAGACGGTGAACCCGTAGATCGGCGGCAGGCCCTTTGTCAGATTCGCCTTGATGCGCGTCAGCAGCGTTGCCGGCGACGTGCCGACCGGGTCGAGCCGGAAGTACTTGATCGCCCGGTAGTTCCCGGCGAACGAGTACAGGAACGAGGACGGCTCGGTGTCGTAGTTCGCGATGCTGTACGGCCAGTACTCCTCGGGCGGGACACCGAAGAGCGCGAGCGCGCCCATCGTCGAGCGCAGGTAGGCGCCCGTGTCGCCCGTCCAGTGGAGCAGGTCGCGGGTCGCCTTGTAGAGGAAAAGGCGCGACGCGTCGATGTGGCGGCCGTGCGCCCTCCGCTCGAAGTACTCGACGAGCCCGACCGTCGCGTTCGCCGTGCACGAGCCGAGTGGGCCCTGGTTCTCGATCGGCGAGCAGTACTGCCGCAGGTCGACGGTCGCCGGAAGCGAGACCGCCTCCGTGTCCGCCGCGCCGATCGCCTCGAGCTGCGGCTTGACCGTCTCGTGGTCGGCCGTGTAGTCGCGGAAGTCGGGGAGGTCGCGCAGCCAGCCCATGCCGACCGGCTCGCCCTCCTCGGCGATCGACACGCGCTGTTCCCGGATCATGGGGATCAGCTCTTCGATGATCTCGTCGCGTGTCGCGATCCCGACGCCCTCGACGTCGTTCGTCTCGATGGTTGCCATGGTGATTCCCTCCTTTTCCCGGTCCACTCGATGTGCAGGGAGCCGGGCGGAGGGCGCGGAGCCTCGGTATTGGCCGCAGCAACCTTTCGCGAAACGAGCGGCATGCGCTCCTCGTCGGTTGCCTCGGGCGACCCTCCCACCCCGACCTGTTTGTGTCAACCTGAGTGTCGATTCGGGCGGGCTTCGTTCGTCGTACCGGCGTAACCGATCGAAGGAGGGCACCGTGCAGTACATGCTTTTGATCTACGGAGATCAGGGCCAGTGGGACGGGCTCAGCGACGAGGACCGGGGCCAGATCATGCAGGCGTACCAGTCCTTCACGCAGGAGCTCCAGGACTCGGGGGCGATGATCGCCGGCGACGCGCTCCAGCCGACCCAGACCGCCACGACCGTACGCGTCCAGAACGACGAGACGCTCACCACCGACGGCCCCTTCGCGGAGACGAAGGAGCAGCTCGGCGGGTACTACCTGATCGAGGCCGACTCCCTCGACGAGGCGATCGAGTGGGCGGCGAAGATCCCGGGCGCCCGCCACGGTTCGATCGAGGTGAGGCCCGTCATGGTCTTCCAGGAGGCCACCGCATAGTTCGACTCGAAGAGGTCTTTCGGGAAGAGTGGGGGCGCACGCTCGCGGCGCTCGCTCGCAGCCTCGGCGACATCCAGCTGGCCGAGGACGCGGTGCAGGAAGCATTTGCCGTCGCGCTGGAGCGCTGGCCACGCGACGGCGCCCCCGCCAACCCGGGTGCCTGGTTGATGACGGCCGCGCGGAACCGGGCAATCGACCGGATCCGCCGCGACCGGACCCTCGCCCGCAAGACGGAGCTGCTTGCCGCGCTCGAGCCTGGCGCGCCGGAGGAGGAGGACGTGATCCCAGACGAGCGACTGAGCCTGATCTTCGCGTGCTGCCACCCCGCGCTCACGACCGACGCGCAGGTCGCGCTCACATTGCGCTCGCTCGGCGGGCTGACCACCGAGGAGATCGCGCGGGCCTTCCTCGTCCCGGAGCCGACGATGGCCCAGCGGCTGGTACGTGCGAAGCGGAAGATCCGCGACGCGGGGATCCCGTTCCGCGTCCCGCCCGACCACCTGCTGCCCGAGCGGCTACGGGCGGTGCTCGCGATCGTCTACCTGATCTTCAACGAGGGCTATGGCCCGCCGCCGCGGGCGGAGCTATGCGAGGAGGCGATCCGGCTCGGGAAGGTGCTCGCCGTGCTGATGCCCGACGAGCCGGAGGCGCACGGGCTCCTCGCCCTGATGCTGCTGCACGACGCTCGAAGGGAGGCGCGGCTGGACGCGGAGGGCGGGCTCGTGCTCCTGTCCGATCAGGACCGGTCGCTGTGGGACCGCTCACTCGTAGAGGAGGGCCGGCGCTCGCTCGACCGGGCGCTGCGCCTGCGGCGGCCGGGGCCGTACCAGCTCCAGGCCGCGATCGCGTCGCTGCACTTCGAAGAACAGACCGACTGGGCCGAGATCGAAGCGCTGTACGCGCGGCTGGGTCAGATCGCGCCGTCGCCGGTGGTCGAGCTGAACCGCGCGGTCGCCGTTGCGATGGCGGCAGGGCCGGAGCGTGGCCTCCAGCTGATGGACCGGATCGAAGGCCTCGAGGAGTACCGCCACCTGCACTCCGCGCGCGCCGACCTTCTGCGCAGGCTCGGCCGCGACGGCGAGGCCGCTGCGGAGTACCGGCGAGCCCTGGAGCTCGCGGCCCGGCCGGCTGAGCGCGCCTTCCTGGAGAGTAGGCTCGCCGAAGTCTCTTGAGCGTCGAGCCAAAGCTCTACGGCTGCCAGTCGATGACCGGCGAGCTCCGTCGTGTGCTCGTGCGCGCGCCAAGGGCGGAGGACCTGCGCGACTGGCAGGCCTGCGGCTGGCGAGCCGAGCCCGATCCCGTCGGCATCGTGCGCGAGCACGAGGCGTTCTGCGCGGAGCTCGAGAGTGCCGGGGCCGAGGTGGTGCTCGCCGAGTCCGCCGCCGAGGCAAATCCGGACGCGATCTACACCTACGACCCGGCGCTCGTGTCCGAGGAGGGTGCGCTGCTGCTCAACCCCGGCAAGGAGATCAGGCGAGCGGAGCCGGCAGCGCTCGGCGAGGATCTCGAGCGAGCGGGGATCCCGATCGCGGGGCAACTGGCCGGTGCCGAGTGGGCCGAAGGCGGCGACTGCTGCTGGCTCGGCGAGCGCACCCTGCTCGTCGGCCGCGGCTACCGGACGAACGACGACGGCATCGCAGCCCTGCGTCGGCTCCTGCCGCGGGTCGAGGTCGTCGGGTTCGATCTCCCCCACTGGCACGGCCGCGGCGAGGTGATGCACCTCCTCTCGCTCCTGAGCCCGCTGGACGACGACCTCGTCGTCGCGTACCCGCCGCTGCTGCCGGTTCCGCTGGCACAGCTCCTCGAAGAGCGCCGGATCGAGATCGTGCCCGTCCCCGACGAAGAGTTCGAATCGATGGGAACGAACGTCCTGGCCCTCGCTCCCCGCGTCGGCCTCGCCGTGGACGGCAACCCCGAGACGAGGCGCCGCCTTGAAGCGGCAGGCGTTGAGATGCTCGTCTACGAGGGCAAGGAGCTGTCGAAAGGCCACGGCGGCCCGACCTGCCTCACGCGTCCAATCCTCCGGAGGTGATCCGATGAACGACAAGCCCAAGCTGCAGGTCACGCGCCTGGACGACATCGAGCGGCGCGGCAGAGATATCCCGGTGCGCGAGCACCTGGGGATCCGTGCATTTGGAATCAACGCCTACACGCCCGGCGAGGACGGCACGCTGATCGGTGAGCACGATGAGTCCGGGTCAGGCCAGGAGGAGCTGTACATCGTGCTCGACGGGAACGCGACCTTCGAGGTCGACGGCGAGACGGTCGACGCGCCCGCAGGGACGCTCGTCTTCGTCCCGCCAAGTCTGATGCGGAAGGCGAGAGGGGACGGAACCGTCCTCGCCCTCGGCGCGACACCGGGCGAGGCGTACGAGGGGATCGACTGGGGCGACGCGTGGACGTTCCAAAGAGAGTCGATGTCCGCCTACGGCGAGCAGCGCTACGGCGACGCGCTCGAGGCGGTCCGCCATGGCCTGGAGCACGTGCCCGACCACCCGGGCCTCAACTACAACTATGCATGCTTCGCAACGCTCGCGGGCGAGACCGGCGACGAGACCTTCGACCACCTCCAACGGGCCGTCGAAGGGTTCCCGCGGTTCCGCGAGCAGGCACGCAAGGATGACGACTTCGCCACCGTTCGCGACGACCCGCGGTTCGAGGAGGCGCTCCGCTGAGCTAGGCGCGCGGGCCGACGGCGAGCTCGACGGCCTCGGCCGGAGTCGAGGCGCGCGCGATGCCCTCGACGACCTGGCCGGGCTCGAGGATCACCACCTTCCGGCCGAGGCGCGAGGCGAGGGCGATCTCCGCCAGCGTGCCCCAGCTGCCGCCGACCGCGATCACGGCGTCGCCCGATGCCACCACCGCAAGGTTGCGCGCATGGCCGATCCCGGTGACGACGACGTGTTCGACCCACGGGTTCGCGTCCTCCCGCCGCTCGCCCGGGAGGATGCCGATCGTCGTCCCGCCGGCCGCTTTTGCGCCGCGGCAAGCGGCGGCCATCACCTCGCCGCCTCCGCCGGTCACGACGGTGCAGCCATGCTCTGCCAGGAGCCGCCCGACCTCCTCCGCGCGGGCTTCGTGCTCGCGCCCACTGCCGATCACTGCGACCTGAACCACCGCCACCGCGCGATAGTAGAGGCGTGGCGACTCGAGAGGCACGGGGCGGAACGCTCGTCGTGGGCGGAGGATTTGCCGGGTCGACCGTCGCGCGCCTGCTCGGCAAGCGCGGCGCGACGATCGTGAGCCCGGAGAACTTCATGCTCTTCACGCCGCTGCTCCCGGAGGCGGCGTCGGGGACGCTGGAGCCGCGCCACGCGGTCGTGCCGCTTCGGGTCATGTGCCGCCATGCGGAGCTCATCCTCGGACGGGCCGGGTCGATCGACTTCGAGCGCCGGCTCGTCCACGTCCAGACGCTCGAGGGTCCCGCCAGCGTCCACTACCGCGATCTCGTGATCGCCCTGGGCTCGATCTCGCGCGCCCTGCCCGTTCCAGGCCTCAGCGACCACGCGATGGGCTTCAAGGACCTCGCCGACGCGATTCAGCTGCGCAACCACGTCCTGCGGAGGCTCGAGGCCGCCGACGCCGCTCCGGACCAGACCGATCGACGGCGCGAGCTGACCTTCCTGTTCGTCGGCGCGGGCTACGCGGGCGTCGAGGCGCTCGCCGAGCTCTCGGACCTCGTTCGCGACGCCCTCCGCTACTACCCGGGGCTCCGCGACGTGGTACAGCGCTGGGTGCTCGTCGACGCCGCGCCGAAGATCCTCCCGGAGATCCCGAGCCGCCTCGGCGAGTACGCCGCGCGAAAGCTGGTCGGCCGCGGGGTCGACATCTTCGTCGAGACGACACTCGAGTCCGTCGAGGCCAACGTCGCCAAGCTCTCGAACGGCGAGCTGATCCCGACGCACACGGTCGTCTGGACGGCCGGCGTCAAGGCGAACCCGATGCTCGCGCAGTTCGGGCTTCCACTCGACGAGCGCGGGCGCGTGCAGGCGAACGAGACGCTCCGCGTGGAAGGCCACGAGCACGTCTGGGCTCTCGGAGACTGCGCGCGGGTGCCGAACCAGGCGAGCCCGGACCACCCGGACCCGCCCACCTCGCAGCACGCCCTGCGCCAGGCACGGCGCCTCGCGAAGAACCTCCGCGGCGACCCGCAGCCGTACCGCTACCGCATGCTCGGCCAGGTCGCGACGCTCGGGCGCTACAAGGGGATCGCCGACGTTCTCGGGCTTCCCTTCACCGGCTTCGTCGGCTGGTTCATCACGCGGACGTACCACCTGTACCAGCTGCCGCTCTTCTCGAGGAAGCTGCGCGTCGTCGTCGACTGGACGGTCTCCCTGTTCTTCCGGCGCGACATCGCCGAGCTGGGCACGCTCGGCCACCCACAGAGGCTCGGCGATGAATGAACTCCTAGTAGCGTGGGTGGCATGACCCAGCGCGTCGACCGATCATTTCAGACGATCCGCGGCAAAGCCACGCATCCTGAAACCAGGCATCGCAAGCGATGCCTGGCGCGGGCCTACGCCTTCCTGGAGCGGGCCGACATGACCGGAGAGCGGGAGGAGCGGTCCGAAGTCGGCACGGCCGTCTTCGACGACGACCTGCCGATGCGGCTCGACTCGAACTTCCTGCGGGTCGAGCGTGAGGCCGAGCCCGCGATCGTGCAGGCCGAGGCTGAGCGGCTCGGCCGGCGGATGATCTTCGCGCGGGACTCCGAGATCGGAGAGGCGCTCGTCCCGCATTTCGAGGCCCGGGGCTGGCTGATCCGCCGCCACGTCCTCATGGCGCAGCTGCGCGAGCCCGAGCGCGAAGCCGACCTGAGCCTCGTCACGGAGGTCGACGAGCCGTCGCTGCGGCCCGCGCGCCACCAGGTCGTCACGGGGCAGCCCTGGGCCGCGCCCGAGGTCATGGCCCAGCTTTTCGCCGGCAAGGAGTCGATCGGACGCCGTGTGCGAGCCCGCTACTTCGCGGTCCTGGTCGACGGCGAAGTCGTCAGCTACACCGACCTCTACCAGGACGGCCCCGAGGCGCAGATCGAGGACGTGGGCACGCGGCACGAGCACCGGGAGCGCGGCTTCGCGAGCTCAGTCGTGCTGGGGGCGATCGCCGAGGCCCGCAAGGACGGCGCCGAGTTCGTCTTCCTCGTCGCCGACCTCGAGGACTGGCCGAAGGAGCTCTACCGCCGGCTCGGCTTCGACGAGCTCGGGTACTTCGTCAAGTTCGTCGCGCCGCACACGTAGCTTTTCGTCGTGCCTGCTGCTCTTGCCGTTCGCGGCTTGGCGAAGCGCTACGGGGCCGTGGAAGCGCTCGCCGGGGTCGATCTCGACGTCCGGGAGGGGGAGCTCGTCGGGCTGCTCGGGCCGAACGGGGCGGGGAAGTCGACGCTCGTCAAGATCGCATGCGGCCTCGTGCGCGCGTCCCGGGGGACCGCGGAGATCTGCGGCGTGCGCGCTGACTCGCGCGAGGCGCGCCGGAAGATGGGCTACCTCGCCGAGCTCTTCCGCTTTCCGGGCTGGTATTCCGCGGACGAGGTGCTCGAGCTCCACCAGCGGCTCAGCGAGTCCTGCGGCGGAGAGCGCGAGCGGACCGAGCTGCTGGAGCTGGTCGGGCTCGCCGACGCGCGCCGGCGGCGGGTTGAGGAGATGTCGAAGGGCATGCAACAGCGCCTCGGCGTCGCCCAGGCGCTCGTCGGATCGCCGCCGCTCCTCCTCCTCGACGAGCCGACGAGTGCGCTCGACCCGGTCGGGCGCCGCACCGTGCGCGAGCTGCTCGAGGAGCTTCGCTCGCGCGGAACCTCAGTGCTCCTCAACTCGCACCTGCTGAGCGAGATCGAGCTCGTCTGCGACCGCGTCGCGATCCTGCTCCACGGGCGGCTCGTCGCCGAGGGCTCGCCGGCCGAGCTCGCCCGCTCGCGCGGGGTCGAGATCGAGACCGACGGCGGCACCCGCCTGTTCGAGGGCACCACCCGCGAGGATGCGCCGCGACTCGTCGCCGAGCTCGTCGCGGGGGGGCGAAAGGTCTACGGCGTCCGCGTGCTCACGTCGACCCTCGAGGAGACCTACCTGGAAGCGGTGGGAGGCGAGAGCTCGTGAGCTCGGTGCTGACGATCGCCGGATACGGCCTGCGCGAGGCGCTGCGCCGGAAGGTGTTCGCGGTCGTGCTGCTCCTGACCGTTGCCTTCCTGGGTCTCTTCTGGCTCGCGAATCACTTCCTGTTCGAGCACATCGACAACGTCGCGCCACCGGCGGGCATCGACGCGCGGGGCTTCGCAGGCGCCACGATCTTCGGCCTCGCGATGTTCGGGACGCTCTTCCTCGGCGTCGTGCTCGCCGTCTTCCTGACGCTCGGCGTCGTCAGCGGCGACGCGGAGCGCGGGCTGCTGCAACCGCTGATCGTTCGGCCCGTCGGGCGCGTGACGCTGCTGGTCGCCCGCTGGCTGGGCGCCGTCGCGGTGTGCGCACCGTACGTTGGGCTGGTCTACCTGGGGACGATGCTGATCACCGGGCTGACCGGCCACTGGTGGCCCGACAACCTCGTCACCCCGGGGGTGGAGCTCGCGGCGGGCGTCGCCGTCGTTGCGGCGCTCTCGCTCCTCGGCTCGGTGTTCCTCAGCTCGACCGCCAACGGGATCGCGATCTTCATGCTCTTCGGCGCCGGCCTGGTCGCCGGGCTGCTCGGGACGATCGGCCACGGGCTCAACTCCCACCAGCTCGAGCGGGCGGCGAAGATCGCCGCCTGGCTCCTCCCGTTCGAGGCGCTCTACCAGGACGCCCTCCGCCAGCTCACCGCCAAGACGAGCGGGCTGACCGGCTTCCTGCTCACGCTCGGCCCCTTCGGCGGCGGCTACACCGGCGGCACCGCGGTCCGGCTCTGGGCGGTCGCGTACCTGTTGATCGTCGGCACAGTGGCCGCAATCGGCTTCACCCGCCGCGATCTCTGAGGCCGCACGGCGCGACCTATACTCCGAGCGTGAGCGGGCTCGCGGTGTCCGAGGGGACGAGCCGAATCTCTTCGCTCGGCGTCGGCGGTTTCCGCGTCAGCGACCTGGTCTTCCCGCCCGCGCGCCGTCTGCGGTGGCACGCGCACCCCCTCGGTTGCATTGCGGTCGTCGTGGAGGGCGCCGTAGGCAAGCGTTTCCGGAGCTTCGACGCGGACGCCGAGGCCGGAGTGGTCGTGACCATGCCGCCCGAGGAGCCCCACGAGGACCGGTTCGGCCGGACCGGAGCGTCGATCGTCGTCGTCGAGGCCGAGGACGTTGCCGACGACGTCTCGTGCAGTCCCGATCCCGAGGCGACCCTGGTCGCACGGCGTATCCGGCGCGAGCTGGAATGGCCCGACGCCTTCACGCCACTCGCGGTCGAGGGCCTCGCCCTCGAGTTGACCGCGATCGCGGGCCGCCGTGGCGCCCGTGGCCACGCCCACGACCGCGTCGAGCGTGCCCGGGCGATCCTGCGCGACCGTTTCCGCGAGCCGCCCAGCCCCGGCGAGCTCGCCGAAGCGCTCGGGATTCATCGCGCGCATCTGGCACGCGTCTTCCGGGCCCGCTACGGCGAGAGCCTGGGCGAGTACGTCCGGCGGCTTCGCCTCCAGTGGGCCGCGGCCGAGCTCGCCTCGACCGAGACGCCCCTGGCGGTGCTCGCCGTCGAGGCTGGGTTCTGCGACCAGAGCCATTTCACCCGCGCCTTCCGGAAGCTCTACGGCGTCACGCCCGCCCGCTTCAGGGCCATGCAACGCTGATTCCAAGCGCACCGGCCTCGTACAAGACCGCCTGAGCTCCCGTCCCTACAGTCGGTTGCCCGACTCGGAGGAGACATGAAGCGAATCGTCTTGCTGGTTGCGATGGGGACACTGGTGGCGGCGGGCAGCGCCGCAGGCAGCGCCAACGGGCCCTCAGCCACCGGCAGTAGCCATCTCGTCGCGCACGACGTCTTCGGCCTGCAGACGCTCGAGCTGCAGCACTTCGGCTTCAACGCGAAGATTCAGCACGACGGCTCCGCGGACGGCTGGTTCGACTACCGCGACATCGAGGACGGGTCCCCGTTCTCCGCCAACGGCCCCGTCACCTGCCTGACGGTGATCGACAACGACGCCTGGGTCGGCGCGGTGATCCGAGGCTCGAACGACCCCACGGTCATGGGGCTCGGCGCCTGGTGGCACGTCACCGACAACGGCTCGGGCGCAAACAGCCCGCCGGACGTCACCACCTTCCTGGGCGTGGGCTCGCTCGCGGACACGCAGGCGTTCTGCGACACCCATCCGCCGTACCGCTTCCCGTTCGCGATCGACGGCGGGGACCTCCAGGTCCAACCCTGACCCTCCCACTCTCGGCGGGGCCGGCCGATCCGTGCACGAAGCGGCCGCGCCCCGCCGGCCGATGCGACCTGTGACAGCTCGACATGCCGGCGACGTATCTTCGAATGATCGTGAGGTCCCTGGGCACCTCCGCCGGCGCGCTCGCCGGAGCGCTGCTGCTCGCCGCCACAGCGTGCGGAAGCAGCCACCGCGCTGTCCCACGCTCACCGGCCGGCCGAATCGTCGTCGAGCAGACGGTCCGGTACGGAGGCGCAGTTCCGATCGAAGGCGCGTACTCATACGTCCGGGTCGAGACCAGTGATGGTCGCAAGGTCGCCGAGAAGCGCATTTCGACCAACGGCAGGGCCTCGATCGACCTCGACCGAGGCTCGTACGAGTTGATCAGCTACCAGCGCACCTGCGACGGCAACTGCAGCAGCCTCGACCCGGCCAGCGACAGGTGCTCGACCGGCTTCACGATCATGAACACGAGATCGCTCTTCGCCGTCATCCGGATCACGTACGGCGCTGGGTGCAAGATCCTCTTCGCCCCCGCGTCCCGCCCAACGAGCTAGCCCAGGACCGTTCAGCCTGCGCACGAGGGCGACGGAAAAGGACCGAGCTCCGCTAGCAGCTCGTCCGCTTCGCGCGCAATCGCCGGAGCGACCATGGGTCGACTAGCTGCACGCCGCGACGGCCGAACACCTTCACCCGAGCCCTGCCGTCCCTTGTCCACCCGAGGCGACGCGAGATCGGCGCCTTGCACCAGTCGAGCTGCGCGCCAGCGCACGGCTAGATCCTGACATCGAGCGGTAAAGAACTACCGAAGCGCCTTGAGCGCCTTGGCCAGCGACTGTTTCGTGGTCAGGACGCCCTCGAAGAGGTCGCCGTGCTCGGCGATTCGCTGGCGAACGGCGTCCATGGTGAACTCGCCCGGAGT
>Ga0126383_10001125_pt1 | contig 16320 bp, 14 predicted proteins | sample PanSoiMetPlot_35_FD_96882 | JGI IMG/M metagenome (GOLD analysis project Ga0126383, IMG submission 96882) | Tropical forest soil microbial communities from Panama - MetaG Plot_35 | ecosystem: Environmental > Terrestrial > Soil > Tropical forest > Bulk soil | place: Panama | collected 2016-02-17
CGGAGCCGTTGCCGTCTTCATCGGAACCGTTACCTTCCTCAGAACAGGCGTTTCCGTCTTCGGCCGATCCATGGTCTTCGTCGACCAACTACACCACAGCGCAAACAAGCGTTATGTCGGCACCGGCAGCGGGAGGGCCTTACGGCGGGTTCAGTACGAAGAATGTTGCGCTAAGCGAAGGGCCGCCCTCAGGCGAACCGCGTCGTTTCCATTACGGCTTGCAGCTGACCGTGCGAGGCGTTTGGGATGACAACATCTTTATCAGCCACACTGATAAGAAATCTGATTATTACTTCGCAATTGAGCCGGAGATCACTATTGGCGTCGGCGATATGGAGGGCCGCAGCAGAAGCTATTTCCGCTTGGACTATATGCCGAGCGCGATTCTGTTTGTCAATCACTCTGACCAGGACGCATTTAATCAGCTGATCCACCTCGAAGGCGGATACAGTACGGGGCGATTGAGACTAAGTCTTTTCCAGGATGTGGCGCTGCTCGAGTCGGCGAATCTTAACAGCATTATCGACACGACGGGTCTGTGGGCAAATCTCGATGCGAGTGCGCCTACCCGAGTCAACATTTTCAACACTCGGTTGACGGCACAATACGATCTGACTGGCAAACTATTCCTGCAGGGCGAATTTGATTCATACACCTACTTCTATCCCAATCACATCAGTGACTACACGGTTGCGGGCGGCCTTTACCTTTATTACAGCTGGCTACCAAAGGTGTCCGTCGGGATTGGTGGCACCTTCGGGTACAACTGGGTGGATGACCCGACTCCAAACCAAACTTTCGAGCAGGTGAACGCGCGCCTCAATTATCAGGCGACGGCCAAATTGGGTTTGTATGCTTCAGCAGGCGCCGAGTTTCGCCAGTTCGACGGCAACAGAAGTACATACACCACCCCCGTATTCGAAGTCGGCCTTACGCATCATCCTTTCGAAGGAACGACGATTAACTTGGCGGCTGGGCGGAGGATTTACAATTCCGGGTTTCTTGGCGCTCAAGATTTCGCGGACACCTACGTTGTGGGCCGATTTCAGCAGCGATTGTTCCATCGGCTTTACTTCGGCTTGGGCGGTGGTTATGAAAACTCAAATTACTTCGCTGCTGCCGACAATGTCAGTGCGACGCGCGATGACGACTACTGGTTTATTGAGCCATCGCTTGACGTGCTGATTACAAGGTGGCTGAGTGCCGGGGTGTACTACCTGCACCGCGAGGACAGTAGCAATATCGATTTCTTCAGCTTCGATGACAATCAGGTGGGCGTTCGAGCGACAGTCAGGTTCTAAAGAAAGTTTGAGTCATTTGCGAGTGGGGACGCGGGGACAGTGGTTGCCAATTGCCCTCGCGTTGTCGTTGCTGCCAGGCTTTCTGCAGGCGCAAATCACTCCGGGAATCGGGGGATCACAGCCGGCCGGACCTGCGAGTACATCGTCCGCCGCAAGGTCGGCGTTTCCACCCGGAGGCGGAGCGAGTGCGCCGGCTGGTTACGTTTTAGGTCCCAACGATTACGTGGGCGTCGAGGTTTTCGGCGAAGACGATCTACGCACAAATGGACGATTGAATCCCGAAGGCAATTTGAGCGTGCCACTCCTGGGCTCGGTCCATTTGGCGGGATTGACCCTCACACAGGCGGCTTCAAAGCTTACAGAGTTGTACGGGCGCGATTATCTGGTAAACCCAAAAGTCAATGTCATGCTGCTCGGTTACGCCAAGCGGCGGTTCTCGATCCTGGGACAGGTAAGTCGCCCCGGCAGTTATGAAATGCCCGAGTCCAGCCCCGGCGGTATAGATCTGCTGGAAGCGATCGCGTTGGCCGGCGGATATACGCGTATCGCTGCGCCGGAACGAATAACTGTCCGACGGCAGACTGCGAACGGCGACCAAATCTTCAAGGTTAATGCCAAGAAATTCACCAAGGGTAGCGGCGGAGGTTTTCGCGTCGAGCCGGGCGACACCATCACCGTTGGGGAAAGTATTTTTTAACTGCGAAACTTTTCGCGCCGTGTGCCTTTTCCGGCGCGCTTCTTGGTGTATGATTGCAGCCGATATTCTGCCGTGATTGATCCCGCGCAATCTTCTGTCGGCACGACCGTTTCCACAAATTCGGAGAAACCGGTCCTGTCTGATTTGAACGGGCACTACACAGAGGGATTGCAGAGGTTCGATGTCCGCCGCTTCTGGCATTCCCTTGTCGAACGCATTTGGATAGTCGCGATCTGCGTTCTAGCTGGCCTTTTCCTCGCGCTCGGCTATCTCGCGCGGACGCCGAAGCTGTACCAAGGCCATACCGTGCTGGAAGTGGAATTTCAGGAGCCAAGTTTCCTTCCGACGGATGATTCCACAACGCGCATGCGCTCGATGTTTCTGGCGAGCCAGGAGGCGTTGCGGACCATTGAACAGAATCTAACAAACCAAACTCTGCTTTCCAGAGTCGTGCGCTCGGAAAGCCTAGCGGCAGACGCTGGACGCGCGCTTTTGGGCGAAAGCGTATTACCCGATAAAAGCTCCAGTCCTACGCAACGCAGTGAAAAAACGCCGGAGCCTGGCGCAAAAAATCAGAGTGCAAGTGGCGTCACAACGTTTACCCCGCTCGAAGAAGCATTGGGCCGGGCAATGGTCGGTATGGTAAGGCCTGCGATTCGCCGCGGAACGCGCCTCATCGACTTGTACGTGACCCATCCCGATCCAGTCATGGCACAACGCCTCGCCGAAGCAGTCGGCCGGGAATACATCCGCAATTCAATTGAGCGGCGCGCCTCGATGAGTGAGGACGCGTTGCGGTACTTGCTCGAAGAAGAAGAGCGATTGAAGAGGAATCTGCAAAGAAGTGAAGCCGCGGTCGCGGATTACAAGGCGAACAACCCGGATGCATTGCAGCTTGGCGGCGGCACAGCTGCGACGGGGTCACAACAGGGATCGGGCGCGGGTGGCGGCGGACCTCGTGGCGGCCTGGTAGAAGACAAACTGCAAGACCTGAACAACAAATTGACCGCAGCAAAAGCCGACCGGATTCGGCTTGAAGGCGAGCTCGAGCAAATCCATCAAAGCGGCGATAACATCGACGCCTTGCTCCAAGTTCCGAGTATCTCGGCGTCCCCGATGGTGTCGGAGGCCCGGCGTACCGTTACCCAGATCGAAGCCGCGATTACCACTTACGAGCTGCGATACAAAGATAAGCATCCGAAAATGATTGCCGCTAAGGCTTCCCTTGCAGATGCGAAAGAGAAGCTCCGCCAAGCGGTGCTGGCGCAACCCGCCATTCTGCGCAATGCGATCGAACAGACCAAGGCCACAGAGGTCAGCCTGCAAAAAGCACTGCAAGACCAGCAGGGCGTGGCCGTCGCGCTCAATCGCACGGCCATCGGCTACCAGGAGTTGGCTCGCCAAGCGGAAACCGATCGCGCACTTTACGAGAGCGTCCTTCGGCAAATAAAAGAAACAAGCTTAAGCAAAGACGTAAAGGCGAACGCAGTCAGTGTAATCGAACATTCGCCGCTTCCGCAATCACCTGTTAGTCCGCAGCCTACCGGAACAATTGTTCTGGGATTGCTTGGAGGGCTGGTTGCGGGGCTGGCATTCGTTTTTGGCGCCGATGCGTTGGATCGTTCAATCAAGACTGTGGACCAGGCCGAAAGTAATCTTGGATTGCCGGTGTTCGCGGCTGTCCCCGAGACCACTGATGAAGGCCCGGTGAACCGTTTGAAACGGCGAAGCAAAAAGGCATTCGGCAGTTCAAACTACCGGGTAGTTGTCGAAACTCCTGAAAGCCCAGCGGCCGAAGCGTTCCGCAATTTGCGCGCTGCGCTTGCGCTTTTGGGGCCGGAAGCGGAGCGCAAAGTTTCGCTTTTCACCAGCGCAGTGCCTAACGAAGGAAAGAGCTTCACCAGCGCCAATTATTCACTTGCTCTGGCGCAGCAGGGCTACCGGGTGCTTCTCATTGACGGCGATCTGCGCCGGCCAACAATGCACAAGATTTTCCGTTTTCCGAGCGCAAGAAACAACTCTGAAGAGGACAACCAGCCTGGAATGATAGATTGCCTGCTGAGTGAAGCCGACGTAGCTTCAGCAGCGCGCCAGATTCCCGCCGGTGAAATCCAGATCGTCAATGAGAACATTGCAGTCACTGGGAATATTCTCACGGCGACAGGAGGTCAGCTTTCGGTCCTGGCGGGTGGGCGACGCTCGCCCAACCCGGCTGAAATTCTCGCTGGCCCCTTCTTCGGGCGTTTAATCGCTGAGGCTGCGGCGCTTTATGACCGGGTCGTGATCGACAGCGCGCCGATCCTTGCAGTTAGTGACACTCTTCTGATGACGCCACATGTCCAGACATTGTGCATTGTAGTTAGAGCCGCAAAAACACCCCGCCAGGCAGTCCGTCGCGCAATCTCTTTGCTGGGAAAATCAGGGATTCGCCCGGCTGGTCTGGTCCTGAATCGATTGCGACGGAGCGGTGGGGTTGGTTACTACTACCATTATTCTTCGCATGGTTACGGTGTAGAAGAAGGAGCGTATTCTCGCAGCTACGGTCGCACGTCCAACTCCATTCACGGAGGTAACGGAGCATAGATTCAGGAGTGGTCAGTTCTGACCGCGACCTCCGAACTATGACGCCTGATTTCTGACCTCTGGTACCACAAGCTGCTTCCCCAGCAAATCCCCAAATAAGTCGCGACATACAGCTGGATCGACTCGATTTGAAACGGAAAATCGACCAGAGCATGCAGCGCTACTCCTACAAGGGCTACGATAACCAAAGGCTGTAGTACGCGTCTCCGCGGCGACCACTCTCGCCTGGCATACGTTTTGTAGCTGCGAATTCCGACCGCTATTCCGCCGAAGAAGAGCAACGCCCAGAAGCTGCTTCCCAGCCATCCCCATTCCAGCACAGTCTGCAGGTAATCTTCGTGCAAGAATCTCCAGGTGCCCGGAACCGGGTGGCCTGACCCAACGTTGTAGCCTGGGAACACGACTCGAAATGTCCCCGGTCCAAAACCGAACAAGCCCGCGCTTGGGAGCGCACGAAGCGCCATGCGTGAAGCTTGCCAGCGCGCATCGACAGGGATGTGTTCACTGACCGATTGCCAGCGGTTAAACGCTTGTTCCAAATGAGTCGCCTGCGCGACGGCAATGAGCGCCAAAACTATCGCAAGCGAACCGGCTATGGCGACGCTCTTCTGAGCGCCGGACAGCTTTCGCAGAAGCACCGGTCCAAAATACAGCCCGATCACAACCAGCAACACGAGTGCGACTAGCTGGGCCATGCGCGACGTATTCGCCAGCACTCCGGCAATCGTTAAAATAAAAACGATTGTCCATAGCGCGCGCATGCCCGGATGGGATCGGCTCGTGAATTCCCGGATAACCAAGCCGGCGCTCAATGGCCAGACTAGGTTCAAAAACGCACCGGCATTTCCATGGTAAAAATAGGTAGCGAAAAACGTGGTAACGCCAAACTCGGGCGGCGGAGGTGGTTGCCAAAAGATCGTCTGCGCACCCGTGGCTTTCTGGAGCAACCCCAAAAACGCAATCGAGCCGCCGACGAGACCGATCACATACCATAGCCGCAGCAACCAGCGGCTGCTCTGGGACAAGTCCGAAACGAACAACATCGTCCCGAGCAGGAAAGCACCTCGAAACATCCATGCGGCGCTAATCGCATAATCGACCGAACCGGCCAGAGGCGGTGCGAAATTCCACAGCGGCACGAAGAAAGAAAACTCGGAGTCGTAGATCGACTGCGCGTTTAGAGCCATCCAGCCACCGACACACGTCAACGCACTGACTAACAAAATGAGAAGACGTGGGCACTGCGGCCTTTGGGCGCTAGTTAGCAACTCGCCAACCCAAAGAACGAGCGTACCCAGCAAGATCCAGTTGGTTATCTGGATGCTCGCCGATGTCGTGGCGCCGTACGCCCATGGGGCATAGACAAGGGCAGCAAAAAAAGTCCAGCGAGACGCGGCGCGAAGAAAACGAGAGATCACACGTCAGGGATTCTGTCGACCTGCCGCAGCTGAGTGATCTGCTCCCTCGCTCACCGCCCTTTCCCAAACAGCATTGTGTACAAGGTCTTCAATACAATCATCGCATCCAGTTTCAGCGAGTAATGCCGAATGTAGTACAGGTCGTATTTTAGTTTCTCGACCGCATCCTCGTCGCTCTCGCCGTACGGATAATTCACCTGTGCCCATCCGGTGATCCCCGGTTTGACCAGGTGCCGAAAATGATAAAATGGGATGGTTTGCTCGTAGCGCTCAGCGCACTTGCTCCACTCGGGGCGTGGACCAATCAGACTGATATCACCCTTGAACGCGTTCCAAAGCTGCGGCAGCTCATCGAGTCGAAGTTTCCTCAGCCAACGTCCCACAGGGGTGACGCGACGATCGCCTTCGCGGGTGTAAATGTCTTCCTCGGCGTGATCGGAGCCGTGGCGCATCGTGCGGAATTTGAAAAGAATGAAGCGTCTTCCGTCACGGCCAACCCGTTCCTGCCGAAAGAAAACCGGACTGCCATCCTGCGTTAATATGAACAGCGAAATAAGCGCGAACAACGGAGCACAAATCATCAGCGCTGGCGCTGATGCAACAACATCGAACAGCCGCTTGAGGTAATGATACGGAGACGTGCGTGCCAATTGAAACCCCGTCTGGAGTGGCCAGAATGGATCGATAATGCCCAGAGGCAGGTATCGCCACTGAGTTTCGTAAAACGATTCCAAAGTGTAAACGCGCGTTTCCTGAAACTGCGCGTGCACCAGACGCTCCAGCAGTTCTGTGTGGAGGGAGCTTGCTTGTTCAGCGAGGATGATGCCGCTGTAACGGTTGGTGAGATTGTCTAACTTCGGCGTGAGATTTCCCTGCACGATCGGCGATCCTTCACCGGCGATGGGCTGGCCGACGCGCTGCTCATTCACGTCCACGAATTCCAGTTGCTGCCCGTTTGAAGATTTCTTGTAGGCCTCGTAAAAACGAGCCGCTGCTTCACCGCTGCCGATGACCAGTAACGACCTGCCGACGCTGCTCGCAACCACGTATTGTCGAATCCACCGGCGATAAGCCAATGACAGCGGCAGAAAGATCGCGAAGCTCAACAAGAGCACGCCCCGGCTCGGCTTCATTGTCTGATCAAACGTCGCCGCGGAATAAATTAGCATCGCGCTGACCGCAGCTGCTGCTGTCACCGCAAGAATGTGCTCCGCAGCATAGCCGAGGGTGAGCTTCTCGACTGTCCGATCGTAGCCGCCCACAAAGTAGAGCGCCGCCACAATCACACCGAGCTGAATAATGTTAATGATGAAAAACTGAAACGGCGTAGCATAAAATGCGTCAAACCGAAGCCAGCCGACGACTCGGTAGATGGCGACCCAGCTCACCACATCTAAGAACAGATACAGGGCAGCCGAGGAAGATTCGTGGTGAAGAAACTGCGACCAGAAACCAGCGTGGCGGCCAATTGGAGCAACCGGCTCGCTTGCCAGTATTGGGCGCTCCTCGTGAAACCCAGGCATTTCCTGGAAGACCGTCTGAGGCTCTTCGCTGTTCGCCATGAGGCCAGCAATTATATCCTCGGGTACGCCGAAGTGAAAGATTACTTATTCCACCACGGCGAGGAGCCGTACTCAGAACCTGAAACGCGTGCTAACCCCTGCGGCCTTGACGCTCCCAGTGGCGTTAATAATCTGAGGCGTGCGGCGTGTCTCGCCGTTCGCCAAATTTGTCGTGAATACTTTCGCCGCTTTCTATCGCTCGTCCGTTGGAAAGAAGATGATCGTCGCGGTCACTGGCGTTACCCTGATTATTTTCGTTATCGGACATCTGCTCGGCAATTTGCAGATCTTTCTGGGTCCAGATTGGATCAATGGTTACTCGCAACACCTGCGCGATCTCGGCCCGCTGCTTTGGGCAATCCGGTTATTCCTGCTCGCTGCCGTCATTATTCACATTTCCGCGACCATTCAACTGGCGATCGAAAATCGGCGTGCGCGACCGGAGGCTTACGTCGAGCGGGAGTACGTCAAAGCAACGTTCGCTTCGCGTCACATGGTGATCAGCGGGTTGATCGTGCTTGCGTTTATCGTTTATCACCTCGCGCATTTTACAGTGCGAGTCACCGACCGGCGTTTTGGCCTGCTCAAGGCCGATCCTCTCGGGCACTACGATGTTTACTCAATGATGGTTTACGGATTCCAAAATTACTACGTCTCGGCGTTTTACGTGCTTGGCCTTTTTTTGCTCACGCTTCATCTGAGCCATGGATCGTCGAGCTTTTTTCAATCGCTCGGACTGAATGACAAGAAACTCACGCCGCGTCTTGCGCTTGGCGGCCGAATCTTTGCGTGGCTTCTCTTTATCGGCTACACCTCCATTCCTGTCGCAATTCTGCTGGGCCTTATCAAGCCGGCCCAACAACTGTGAAAGAAAACGACTGAGCTTTTACAGATTAACCATCTGCACGCTTCGGACGCGGTCCATTGGACCTCAACGTCGCTCAGGTGTTTCGGGCGCCATCACCCATTCGACTTCGCTCAACGCAGGCGCTCGATCGCCCGGGCAGTTCAGTGAATGGAGGCGGCAAGAGCCGAGCGACATGGGCGGGAAAACCGGAGAGGGTGAGCAGAGCGGAAGCGAGCGAATCAACCGCCCCTACCTATTCGCAACCACTTGCGGCGCGTCTTTTCTCATCTCAAGTTGCGCGCTCACGTTTCGAATTTGGCCGGCCTGTTCTTTGAGCTGCGCCGTGACAACGCTCATGTCTTTCTTGAGTTCGCTGATGGTGGCTTCCTGCTTTGCAGCGTTGGATTTGAGCTGCGCGATTGTCGCTTGTTGCTCCTCAATTTTCTTGTGCTCTTTGAGCCAATGCGCCAATGGCGTAGGGCCGGGATTGGTCCCGGAATTTCTTGAAATTTATGAGGCGATTTGGCGAAGCTGCCTAACCGAGGATCGCAGCGAGGATGAGAAAGGCGCAGCCTAGTCCGCCGAACACTAAACTGACGATCCAGAATGGCCGGCTTTCGAATGGCGGCAGCTATGGTGAATTGAAACTGCTTCCCTTCTGGGATCCGTTGCATGGCGATCCTCGCTTTGAACAGATCGTCGCTTGACTAGCGCCAAAGTAGGCCACGCGCTACATAGCCGCCTCACTCATCGGGCGGCTTCTCACACATCCACGACCGGCACGCCTTCCGTCGCGGTCCGTTGCACGTAAAGATCGCTCAGGCGTTTCGTCATCGGGCCGATTTTACCGTCGCCGATCTGGCGATCGTCGATTCTGATCACGCCCGCTAATTCGCCCATAGTGCCGGTGCAAAACATTTCATTGGCAGCGTAAACATCGACGACCGACAGATCAGTCTCAACGCACCGAATTTTTTCAGCAGCGCAGATCTCGATCACTGTTGCGCGCGTAATACCCTCGGGACAAGCCACCACCCGACTCGTCGCAAGATCGCCATTGCGTACGAGAAAGATGTGGGTCGCGTTCGTTTCGGCGACGAACCCGCGCGTGTCGAGCATGAGCGCGTCATCCGCGCCGGCGTTGTTTGCTTCGATTTTTGCCAAAATCGAGTTCAGCAGATTCGCATGATGAATTCGCGCGTCCAGAACGTCGGGCGGCGGTCGCCGGATCTTGCTCGTGATCAGGCTCAATCCTGTTTTCGCGTACACCGGCGCCTTGCGTTCGGCTAACACAATCAACGTCGGCCCAGCTTGATTGAGGCGCGGGTCCATGCCCGAGGTGATCTTCACGCCCCGCGTCAGCGTGAGGCGAATGTGCACGCCGTCGCGCATTTTGTTTGCACTGAGCGTGCGTTTGATTTCGTCGATGATCTTTTCGCGGGGAGGGATTTCGGCGAAGGAAAGCGCACGAGCCGAACGCTCGAGGCGATCCAAGTGTTCGTGTAGCTTGAAAATCCGGCCGTTATAAAGCCGCAGTCCTTCCCACACGGCGTCACCTCCTTGCACCGCCGAATCGAATGGACTGATCCCGGCCTGGTCGCGATGCACCAACTTTCCATTGATGTTCACCATCAGGTCGCGATTTTGCTCGTCGAATTTCTGAAGCATCGATGGAAATTAATCAGGAACCCAGGAAAGCAGGAAAAAATTCTAAAGTCCGGGTTCAGAGTTCGTCTCTACGGATCTCATAACAATCTGTGCGGGTACAGCTTCTCATAGCAATTGCGACAACGCTCGTACAGTGCGCGGAACTTTTCAGGAAGTTCGTGATGGCTTGAGCGGTAAGGCTGAAATGAGGTTGTTTTTGCCACCTCGCCGTACCAATGCTTGGCCCAGATGCCGTCGGTATCACGCATGCCTGGCGGCCAGGAAAGCATCGAGCTGTTGAATTCGACGCCGATCGCTTCGCAGAGCAGTCGCAGCGTTCGCTCCGGATTTTGCAGCACGTCTTTCGCGTCGACAACCGGCGGAACAGCATTCGTTAGTGTTCTGACGAAATCAAAGATCTCTGCCTGCTGCACGAACCCGAGGTCCTCCAGAGCAGGGTCTTCTCGCTTTTTAATGTAGGAACTAATCACTTCGCACGGGTCGCGAATTAGGAAACAGTTCGTCACAGCGGAGAGCCATTCGCGATCTATTTGTGGCAAAAGATGGTGCGTCATCTGTTTCTGAAAAAAGATCGGCTTGCCATGCGGGATCGGCCCGGTGAGATGCGCGACGACTTTTCGCCAATCGGTTTCGCCCGTTGCGATCACTTCTGCCGCGCCGGGATGCTGGATACCGGTCGCCTCCAAATAAAACGCGTAAAACGGCTCATCGATAACGAAAGTATCGTCCCGATTGCCCCAGGCGCGCATCATGGCGGTCGAGATATTCCGCGGGCCAGACCACATGGCGATGCGGACGCCGTTACTGCCAGCCATTAGGAAATTGTAACAAGCATGGCGCGTTTTTGAAATCGAAATGCAAACTCCGAAGCGGGTCCGTAAGCGCACGTTGAAAAGCGGCGGAGCATCGTCGCACTCCAAAACGTGGCCGTTAATTCCACGCCCGATTCGCGCTTGCGTTTTAGACTGCGGCGCTGCTACGCCGGCTTTGATTTGGTAAACGCGAGCTAACTCTTGGCGAAAACGCCAATCAGCGGGCGATGTGACGGCGTCTTCGAGCGGAAATCGCTCACGAAACCAGTCTCCGTCCGAATTTCCACATGGCCGGCCGCGCGTTTGGCGTCATAGACTAACACAGATCCCACAGGCGCTTCGTATGGATTTGAGACGGGAAGCTTTTTGAAGCCGTAGTTTTTCACGAGTTCCTGGCCAGCCTGTTTCGCCAAGGTTGTTTGCGGCCGCGATTTGACTACGCCGGCAGCAACGAGCGCTCCCTTTACAAAACACCAGCACTTGGACAGCGAGTGCGCACGTGCGCGCTCCTCGGCAATGGTAGCCGCCCGGCGCAGTTTAGGATCAATCTGCAGATCCACTTTCGCGAATGGCTGGACGATCTTCTTCGGATAATACTTGTCCACCACTTTGACAGACTGCTTTTTGCCGGAAGTATCCGTGTAAGTGAATTTCGGATTCGGGGCGGAGAATACCAGCGCCATTGCCGGACGCGGGCAAAACGCCGCGGCTCCCAGGAGAACGAACGTGAAGGTGAGAAGTTTTGGCATAAAGAGCGCGTTCTATTCACTAGATCGGCCAGGGCCGCAACCGATTTTTTCAGCAAATGTAAGATTTTTCATTTGACATGCGCCGGATGTACGAAGGCTCGCGCGGAGCTACAAGGACGACACTAATTCCACCATGCGCCGGCGCGTCTTTGCGTCGGGGAGCCGGCCAATTCCGCCCTGCATATTGTCTTCGAGGTGATGCGGTTTATCCGTGGCTGGGATCGCGCATGTGATTGCTGGATTTGCGACAATCCATTTTAGAAAACACTGCGCCCAGGAGCGGCAATCAAATTCTGCCGCCCAATCCGGCAGCGGTTTCGAACGCACTTTGCTGAAGAGATCGCCAGCTCCAAACGGCCGATTGGCGATTACCGCGACGCCGTGCTCCTGCGCCAGCGACAGAACGCGCTCTTCCGCTTCGCGTTCCATCAGCGAATAATTGATTTGGAGGAAATCGAACTTCTCGCTTCGCATCAGCTTTTCGATTTCGCTCAAAGCACCGGACTCGTAGTGCGTGATCCCGATGTAGCGAACGCGTCGCTGCTGCTTCCATTCGCGCAGGGTCGCGAGCTGTGTATTCACATCGACGAGATTATGCACCTGCATCAGGTCGATCCGGTTCGTACGCAAAAGCGCCATGGAACGTTCCATCGACTGAATTCCGCTCTGCTTACCGCGAGTCCAAACTTTGGTCGCAAGAAACAGCTTATCTCGAACGCCAAGCGCAGAAGTGAGCTCGCCGATCGCCTCCTCAGCGCGACCATACATTGGCGAGGAATCAATCACACAGCCGCCGAGCTTCACAAAGAGCGACAGAACGTTTTCCAGTTGCCTTCGGATGTCCGTACTAAGATCGACATCAAACGCCCGCCATGTTCCGAGTCCGATCACAGGCAGTTTCTCGCCTGAGGAAGGAATGGTGCGCGTCAGCATTGCTGATGATTCGCTTTTCGCTTCCGCGTTGAATGGGAAAACCAAAGCAGCCGCTGCGCCGCTTATTACTCTTGCAACTTCGCGTCGAGTCATTCGGTTCACCTCTCCCATTGGTCATGTCGAGCGGAGTCGAGACATCTCAAATTTTGAATCGATAACAGCAAGAGATTCCTCGACTTCGCTCGGAATGACAAGAAGGTTGCCGTGTGGATCGTCGCCGTTTCATCACAATGTGCAGCGCAACTGCGCTTGCGTCGCGAGTAACAACGACGTCGTTGTTTGCTGAGAAGACACCTACACCGATGCGCATTCTGATTCTCGGCGGCACCGGATTTACTGGTCCATATCAGGTGCGCTACGCGCTCAGTCGCGGACATAAAGTAAGCACGTTCAACCGGGGCAAGACACACCCCGGCGAGTTGCCCGGCGAAGTCGAGCAGCTTGTCGGTGATCGCAACGGTAAACTCGACGCGCTGAAAAATCGGCAATGGGACGTAGTGATCGACAACCCCACGACGCTGCCCGCGTGGGTGCGTGACGCGGCGCAAGTCCTCAAAGGAAATGTTGATCGCTACGTTTTCATTTCGACCATCTCCGTTTATGGGGAGCCGAAGCAAGGGCCGGATGAAAACGCGCCGACAGAAAAATATGATGGGCCAGATCCGTACAAGGAAACGATGGAAGCGGTGCGCGCATCCGGATTTAAAACGTACGGGCCGCTAAAGGCGCTCTCGGAACGCGAAGCCGAAAAATGGTTTCCCGGCAAGACGTTGATCATTCGGCCCGGCCTTATCGTCGGCCCGCGTGACGAGAGCGACCGCTTCACGTACTGGCCGGTGCGGATTGATCGCGGCGGCGACGTGCTCGCGCCGGGAACTGCGGACGAGCCGGTGCAGTTCATCGATGCGCGTGATCTTGCCGAGTGGACCATACGCATGGCCGAGAACCGTGAGGCGGGAATTTACAATGCCACCGGTCCTGCCAAATCATTCGGCATCGGCGGGATGCTCGACGGAATCAAAGCCGCGCTAAACTCGAACGCGAAGTTTACGTGGGTGAGCGAAGAATTTTTGGGCCAACAAAAAGTGCAGCCGTGGTCGGACATGCCGGTGTGGACGGGGAAAGACGATGCGGTTGCGCGCACAAGCATCAGTCGCGCGTTGAGCAAGGGCCTGACGTTTCGCCCGCTCGACGTCACCGCCCGCGATACGCTCGCCTGGTTCAAGTCGCTCCCGCAGGATCGACAATCGCATCCGAAAGCCGGTCTCTCGCCAGAGCGCGAAACGGAGGTTCTTGCCGCGTGGAAGAAAGAAAATGCGCGGTCATCGTGAGCGTAGCGAACCATCTCTCCGACTCGGTGACGTGTTCCGCATTTGTGAGGTCTCTCGCATGCGCTCGGGATGATGCAGCTTTCAATGACAAAACTCCTAAACAAACTCGTTGACGTAAAATCGAACGAGCTTCACGCGTTGTGGCTGGGCTTCGCATTCCATTTCATCATCCTTACCGCTTACTACATCGTGAAACCGATTCGCGACAGCATCGCGGCCAGCAACCGACTTGAAACGTTGCCCTGGATGTTCACCGCCACGCTCGTAGTCATGCTCATTGCTAACACGATCTTCGCCGCAATCGTCGCGCGGATGGAGCGTCGAAAATTCATTCCGTTCGCCTACGCATTTTTTATCTTGGTTCTCTTGCTCTTTTTCGTCCTGATGCGAACGGGTTCGTCCGCGCAGCAGGTTTGGACTGGCCGCGCGTTTTATGTCTGGGTCAGCGTCTTTAATTTGTTTAATACCGCCATTTTCTGGGCGTTCATGACCGACCTTTTCACCGTCGAACAAGGCAAACGCCTCTACGCTTTCATTGCGGTCGGTGGAACGCTCGGCGCAATAGTCGGCGCTTATATCACTAAGAATCTTATTCGTGGTATGGGGCCGGCCAACCTGGTCGCGATTTCAGCAACGCTATTCGCGATTGTTTGTGTTCTGGTTCGATTTTTCCCAAATAATTTCACCGAGGGAAACAGACTCCTGACCGCTCGAGAACAGCCAATCGGCGGCACCGCCTGGTCCGGCATCACGCATATCGTGCGCTCGCCTTATTTATTCGGACTAGCCGCAGCCATTATGCTGTATACGACCACATCGACGTGGGCGTATTTTCAGCAGACAACTCTCGCTGGCGCAGCTTTAAAGACGACCGCAGATCGAACTGTGTTCCTGTCCAATCTCGAAATCTGGGTCAATACGATAACGGTTCTCATCCAGATTTTTCTCACCGGCCGCTTGCTGAAATGGTTCGGCGTTGCGTTTACGCTGACAGCGCTGCCGTTTCTCAGCATGCTCGGTTTCGCAGCAATGGCGATTGCGCCAAGCCTGGCGATGCTGGCGTTTTTCCAGGTAACTCGGCGCGCTGCTGCTTACGCGTTGATGCGACCGTCACGGGAAATTCTTTTCACAGTTTTGAAACGCGAAGACAAATACAAAGTGAAGAGCGTGACGGACACGCTCGGCTATCGAGTTGGCGATCAATTGGGCGCTTGGTCGTACGGTGGTCTTGGAGCTAACGGCCTTCAGCTGAGCCTCAACGCCATCAGTTGGATTGCTGTACCGGTCACCGCCGGTTGGTGCGCGCTCAGCCTCTGGCTTGCGCGCAAACAACGCGCCCTGGCGGAGGCACAAATGAAGAAGGCTCAAAGCGAGCCGCTCGGCGATGTCGCCGCCGCCGAACCAGCGTGAAGTTTATAGAGGCGCTCGCCGCGGCGAGCGTCTTCTTTTGGCTTCCAAAGCTGATTGCGCCCATCCGCGTTCGGCGCCAAACATAACCGCACAACAATCAAACGAGGCAAAGCAATGGCCCAGAAACGGCGAATCGAAGTAAAATGCCGGACAAATTTCACATTCGTTTAGCGACCGTCGATGATGCAGATGTAATTGCCTGGCAACGGGCGCGGATGTTCCAGGACATGGGAGATCTGCCCCGGCATTTGTTCGAAGCCTTTCGTGCGAGGTCAAGCGAGCGATTGCGCGATCTGCTTGCCCGCGGCGATTACGTTGGCTGGCTGCTCGGTTTGGAAGAGACTCCGAACAAGATCGTCGCCGGTGCGGGCGTACATCTTCGACGAGTCCTGCCGCATCCGGTCAAAAATGCGGCTCTATTTGCGGATGGGCACCAGGGGATCATCGTTAATGTCTTTACGGAGCCCGAGTGGCGGCGACGGGGATTGGCCGAAGTGCTCCTCAAACAAATTATCAATTGGGGACGAGAGCAGAAACTCGATGAACTTGTTCTTCACGCCTCAAGCCACGGGCGCGCACTTTATGAGCGCCTCGGCTTTCTCGCTACGAATGAAATGAGATTCGCCGGTAAGCCGCCGCTGAAAACCTAACGCGTGGTGTCGCATGGGTTGCGCAATTTACGCAAACGCGACACTGTCTTGCATTATGATAACACGAACTGGATCGGCAGTATGGGAAGGCAGACTCAAAGACGGCAGGGGAACGATGAAACTGGGCAGCGGCGCGTTCGAAGGGCCTTTTTCTTTCTTATCTCGGTTCGAAAGCGGCAAAGGCACGAATCCTGAAGAACTCATCGGTGCCGCTGAAGCTGGATGCTTCTCGATGGCGCTCGCATTCAATCTGGAAAGAGCGGGGCACCCTGCCAAGAGCGTCAACACTACTGCCACGGTGAAACTGGAACCTGGACAAGGCGGATTCAAAATCACTTCGATTGATTTGAAAACCGAAG
>Ga0126383_10001126_pt1 | contig 16319 bp, 16 predicted proteins | sample PanSoiMetPlot_35_FD_96882 | JGI IMG/M metagenome (GOLD analysis project Ga0126383, IMG submission 96882) | Tropical forest soil microbial communities from Panama - MetaG Plot_35 | ecosystem: Environmental > Terrestrial > Soil > Tropical forest > Bulk soil | place: Panama | collected 2016-02-17
CAAGACGTCGTTGACCACCAGTTGAGCCATGTCTCCGCCGCGAGCCGTGTGGGGGCTGTTTTAGCCGAACTGCTCCAAGGGCGCGAGGACGCATTTAGGCAGCAAAATCACTCTCGAGTTGCCTCCGGGTGGGAAGGTGCACGATGGTGCGCTGGCAGGAGCTCGAAAAGGAGCACACCTTGAATATCCTAAGGGAAGAGGAATTTGCGATCGTCCGCCTCCACGCCGGCAAGGCGAATGCCATCGATCGACTCTTTCTCGAAAAATTGGTGGGCCTGATGGACGAGCTGGAGGCGAGCGGGGCCCGAGCGGCGGTGCTGATTGGCTACGACACCTATTTCAGCGCTGGACTGGCGCTTCCCTCGCTGCTGCCGCTCGGTCGGACCGAGCTGCGTTCGCTCATGGATCTGTTCGAGACCGCGATGCGCCGGGTGTTCGCCTGTCCGCTACCGGTAGTTGCGGCCATCAATGGTCACGCGATCGCCGGTGGGTGCGTACTTGCGTTGCAATGCGACGTTCGGCTGATCGCCGATGGAACGACGAAAATTGGCCTCAACGAGAGCCGGTTGGGCCTGGGTGTGCCTCCCTCCGGGGTCGAGGCGTTGCGCCTGCAGCTCCCGGCCTCATCCCTGGTTCCGATCGCGGTCGACGGAAGCCTGTTTGCGCCCATGGAAGCGAAGCAACTTGGGCTGGTGGACGACGTGGTTCCCAGCGCGGAGGTGCTGGCGCGAGGGCTCGAGCGTGCCCGCAGTTTAGCTCGAGGAACGGCGGAAGCCGTGTCCCAAGTCAAGCTTGCGCTGCGGGAGCCCACGTTGCGGCTCATGGAGGAGCACCGCGAGGTGGAGTTGGACCGCTGGGTCGACATCTGGTTCTCCCAGGCCACGCAGGAGAGACTCGCCGAGGCAGCCTCCCGGCTTTCACAACCTCGGCCCAAACCCTGATTGCATTGCACCCGCCGCGTTTTTCCAGTGGCGATGTCACAAAACGGATAGCGGCTCCGTCTTCAACTTAAACGAAGGAGCAGACGTCGCTGTGGATATCGCCCTCTGCTGAACGTGCTCTTGGGGCGCGGCCAGCCACAAAAATCGAGGTTGCGGATGCAAGAATCGACCATCGTAGCCTTGGTGGCCCTCGCATTCTGCTCTGGGGTTCGAGCTGAGACGCCTACGGAGGTGCCCCCTTCCGCCACAATGGTTGCCAACCGGCGGCCGCCTCCATCGGACTGGGCGCTTAGCCTTGGCGGCGGCGTGCTTGCGCTGCCCTCCTATCTCGGCTCTTCCTCGATTTTGTTTCTTCCTCTGCCGTTCATCGCTGCGAGCTACAAGGACAGCGTGTTTCTTTCGACCTTCGACGGCTTGGGCGTGAACTTCGTCACGGCGCCTCGCGTCCGTATCGGCGTGGCTACACCCCCTGAGCTTGGCCGTTGGGCCTCGTCGAGTGATCGACTCCGCGGCTGGGGTGACATCAGCTTCGCGGTGAGCGCGAAGCTGTTCGCGCGCGTTGAGATAGTTGAGCCGATTGCGCTCATCGCCAGTGTCCGCCGCCAGCTCGGAGCCGCCAATGGCACGCTGGTGGAGGCAGCAGCGAGCAGCACTTTCCCGCGGACGAGGCACTTCATCTTTTCCACAACCGCCTCGGTCACTTGGGCCAACGCGCTCTACATGCAGTCATACTTCGGGGTGACTCCCGCGCAGTCCGCGATGGCGGCCTCGTACGGCGAGCTCGTGCCAGCCTACGCGGCGAGCGCCGGTTTTCGCGATGCCGCGCTGACGCTCTCGGCCACCGTGCCCTTCGACCGCCACTGGTCGCTTCAGTCGGTGGTGCTGGTCAGACTTCTGCTTGGCGACGCGCAGCACAGCCCCGTGACCGAACGCAGGTTGCAGCCGACGTTCAGCGGATTTGTGGCCTACAATTTTTGATTGGAGAGCAGAGGTTACGTGAAAGATGGGGGGAAGCGTTCGTTACGCAGGGGCGAGCGGCTGGAACGCCGTTCAAAAGACGAGGTGCGCCACGCGAGCCTCGAGATCTAAATAGATGATCGCGAGCGCGGTTAAATCGAACGCGGCATGCGCAAACATCAGCATTACGATTGTGCCCGTAGCCGCGGCAATTGACCCGAAGACGAGCCCGGTGATCACAGCTTGTTCGGTTCCGGCGAGCCCTTGCTCCAAGTAGTGCTCCAACCCAAATACGATTGACGTGAGCAACACGATGATTGTTTTCGCGCCCGCGCTGTGACCGAGTAACTTTCCCAGCCTTTCGAAGAAGTAGCCTCGAAAGATAGTCTCCTCGCCGAAACCAGCGACCAGCATTCCCCACACGGCCGCAGGGAGCATCTCCGAATTCCCTGCCAAAAAATGGTACGCGCGGTTGATCGGAGGAGCGCCAAAAAGCGGCATCACGATCGCCTTCATCAGGAATTTGAATGTGACTCCGAGAGTGATCCCGCGGATCACAGTGACGGTCCAGCTCCTCGGGCGTACGTACCCTATCTCTCGCCAGGGCGTCCGAGACAACCGCACCCAAACCAGCGCCAGAGTCGCGCCGATGGGGAGAACGATCATCTTGCCGACCATCACGTTTCCGGTGAACAGGATCGTGAGAATCGCGAGAATCCCAAGCGGTCCGAAGCCGCGAAGCGCTTCGGCAAAACGATCGCTCGACAGCGTCGTCGCTTCTGTTTTCGTCGAGGAGTGAGCGGCTTGTTCCGGCAACTTGACCGGGCGACTTACCACGTCCCAAGCACCTCCAGATAGAAGCAACGCCCAAGTAGCACTAGCAATGTGTTCGCCTCGCTCGTAGCGTACCGGCGTGACAATTCGTTTGACTCCTATTGTGCTCGCTATCTCGATGGCGTTCGCCTGCAGCAATGGAGGCGGAATCGTCACCGTCAATGGCACACTTAACGGTCAGGCCTTTCACGCCGCTGACGCGGTCGCGACGAACGCCACGGTACTGATCGAAGAGGTGCCTGTGAACTTGGGCTTACTGACGATCGCAAGCAGCAGCGCCCTGTGCGCAAACGCCAACGCCAATGAAGAACCGAAAAACACCCAATACCTGCTTCTGGCGTTCGCTGACGTAAATCCCACGACTGGGCAATTCAGCCCCCCGACGGCACCCGGCGTGTACGTCGTAGGCGAACCCAGCGCGCACGGGGCAAACGCCTACTACACTCAAACTGATGCAAGCTGCCATGAGATCTCCGGAGCTCCGGAAAGGGGAATCTCCGGCACAATAACGCTGAGCTCGGTAAACAACGGCAGCTACTCGGGCAGTTTCGATCTCAGGATGGGCGTCAGCACCAGTCCGGACCACATCACCGGCTCATTCAATGCCCCGAACTGTCCGGCCTCGGCGGTCTTCGTGGACCAACACAGAACGACTGCTTGCTTCTAGCGTCGGTCCCTCCAGTCCCCCGGCTGGAAATGTCTCGGCATCGCTGACGGTCGATCCTTCGCTTGGTCGCTCCGAGACCGAGTCCCACTCTGGTGCATGACACGTATTGCAGACACAGAAAGTGGAGCTCGGCATTCGCCTTGAACTGGCCACAAATGTTCATGAGTTTTCTCTCCAAGCTAGCCAGCACACTCAAGGTGGGGCGCTGGCGTCGATAACCCGACAAAAAAGTCGCAAGAAACCGAAACGAAAACGTTGCGACGTTTGGATTCCAATCACAGGTTTTTTTGCATTGGGCGACGCGCCCGATCCGGGTCTCCGCCGGGGAGCCCCAAGCACGTATCGTAGGAGGTAGTCTATGAGACAACTAATAGGGAAATTAGCGGTTTTGCTGCCGCTCATCTACGCGGGCCCCGCCATGACTCAAACGCAGGCAGTGCCCGCGCCGCAGGAACCGAATCCTCCTCTGCAGGAGGTAACTCCACTGCCGGAGCCAATTCAGCGGCCGCAGCCTACAAACGAGCGGGAAGAGCGTGAAAGACGTGAGCGCGCCGAACGCGCACGACGAGAGCGCGAGGAGCGGGAAAGGCGCGAACGAGCGGAACGCGAAAGACGTGAGCGCCAGGAGCGGGAAAGGCGCGAACGGGCGGAGCGCGAAAGACGTGAGCGCGAGGAGCGGGAAAGGCGCGAACGGGCGGAACGCGAAAGACGTGAGCGCGAGGGTAGACACGCCGGGCGCGAGGTCAGCCACGAGGAGCGCGCAGAGCGAGAGCGAGAACGAGAGCGCGCAGAGCGAGAACGAGAGCGAGAACGAGAGCGACATCGGGATCGGCGGGAAGAGAAGCGTGAGGCCCACCGCGACAAGAAGGAAATGAAGGAAGCCCAGAAGGAAGGGGCAATAGGGGAAAAGAAGTAGGGCTGACGCCTTGGAGCCGGACACCGGGTGTCCGGCTCCCTCTGCGTGTGAGCTAGGATGAAAGTCGCCCCAGCAGTCTTTCTTGGCCTGGGTCTGGTTCTTCCAACCCCAGTGTGGGGGCAGTCCGTCGCTAATGAGCTCGGGGTGGGAACTACCCAGACGACTCCGATCAACCCAAGGTCGGGCTACCTCTACGACCGGCTGACGGGTGTGGTGGACATGGCGGAAACGGTCTCCTTGCGTCTGGAGGTAGTTGGTACGCACGACATTGCCACTTCCCCTCAACACGGCGCGCGATTCCAATTGGTGGGACGTGAGATCTTTTCAGCTTCCGCCGCCTTGGACTGGGACCTGAGCAGACATTTCTACTTGTCAATCGGTGGCGATTTCTCTCCGACGTCAAGCACATCTTCGGATGCTCCCGTCCAGCTGGCCTCCACCAGCGCGGATGCTCTGATCCATTCCACCAGTAATGCTTACGGTCTCTCGGCGAGAGTCGGGTACGACACCGCGAGTGATTCGGACTACCAGACGCTCGTTGATGGATCCCTCTCACTGGTCCACTTTACGAGTCGACAGAGCGTCATTGCCGTTGAGTCGGACGGAGGTCCGCTGCCGATCCAAGGCGTGATCGATTCTTGCTATCTTACTCAACAGAGTGGGTGCGATGAGTACGTCAACGCAGCCATGCAGCGCGATGTGAACCTGAACCAGTACCGAGTCTCTGCTTCCGTTACCGAATCGATTTATCAGACCGATCTCAGCCTCGGGGGAGCCTATTACTGGTACGATCATGATCCCCGAACCCTTGGATACTTCAGTCTTGCGACACTCGGCCGGACGTTTGCCAGCAGTGCGGGACTGCCTTCGCTAGCACCACTGCGCTATACGCTTCGCCCAGGTCTGGGTCATGCGTTCGGCGCGATGCGGATGGATCTGTGGTACCAGTATGGGCAGTACGCCCATGCCGAGGGACGCAGCCACGGGGGCGGCCTAAGACTTCAATACAAGTTCAGTCGCCCCGTCTCGGCCTGGCTCAGACTCGACGGCCAAGACTCAATCGACCACACGGGAGAGATCACCATCTCTGGACTCGTGGTCCTCGGTCTCAGGGTCCGCTTTTAGCGTTTTTTCGGAACAAGCATTCTCTGAGCGGCTCTTCCCGTTGAGATGCGTTCATGGCTATGATAGCCATAATTCTAGGAGATCCCCGAGTGCGCAGCGTGAATGTGGCGGAACTAAAGAACCGGCTGAGCAAGTACCTAAGATTCGCAAAGAGCGGCGAAGAAGTGGTGATCCGCGACCGGAACCTCCCGGTAGCGAAATTGGTTCCCTTCTCAGCGGAAGGGGCCGACGATCAGGAGCTCAGGCTGGTGGCCGACGGAAAGCTCCGCCTCCCCATGGCGGAGCTTGATGTGAGGGCGCTCTTAAAGGTACCCACCGGCAAGGTGGCGGGAAACAGAGCGATTCAAGCCATCGTCGCCGACAGGCGAGGAGGATCGTGAAAAAAACACCGGCGTTTTGGGATGCCAGCGCCCTCGTCTGTTTGTGTGTCCGCGAAGCTGCGAGCCGTCGCGCTCAATTCTACCTGAAGAAATTTGCCCCGGTGGCATGGTGGGGAAGCTTAGTGGAAGTTCATAGCGCGATTTGCCACCTTCATCGTGCCGAGGAAATCTCAGACCTCGACAAGCAAGGTGCGGTGATGCGCCTGCGAATTCTGAGCCGCGAGTGGCGAGAGGTTCTTCCCAATGACCAAGTTCGCGACTTGGCGACGGAGTCGTTGGATAAGTATTCTTTGCGAGCGGCAGATGGCCTGCAACTCGCAGCTTCCTTGATCTGGTGTCAGCAGAACCCGTTGCGGAGAAGCTTCGTTTGTGGTGACCGTCGACTGGCCGAGGCTGCCGATTCTGCGGGATTCTCGGTCCTCGAGCTCCAGACCAGCTAGGGCGCCACCTCGCAGCGCACGGCGCTGCTAGCCGGATTGGATCTCGGTCCTGGATACGATATCAACCCCGGCCACAACACCCGATGCCTTGCGCCACCGTCACCACAACGCCTCTCGCCACCCACGGCACCGCGTTGGGGCTGTTGGCCATTGTCTTTGGTTGTGGCGGAGGGTCTGGGGGCGCAGACCCATTTACTGGGCTGACGCTGGTTTCCGCGCCGTCCACTTTTGCGCCGATGTGCAATGGGGCACCTCAATCGGGCACCAACTATCCGAACTCAAAGGTTGAGCCGTTTGTGGCCGTGGACCCCGTCAATCCGGACCACCTCATTGGAGTCTGGCAGCAGGATCGGTGGTCCACGACCGGGTCCAACGGTCCGGTGACCGGAGTGTCCTTTGATCGCGGCAAGACCTGGGCAAGGTCCTTGGCGCCGTTGAGTCGTTGCGCGGGCGGCAATCTCTCGAACGGTGGCGACTATGAGCGTGCCAGCGATCCCTGGGTGACGATCTCCCGAGGCGGCATCGCCTACCAGGTCAGCGTTTCCTTCAACACTTCGGCACAGGCACCGTTCAAGGCGATCCTCGCGAGCCGCTCAACCGACGGCGGGCTGACCTGGAGCGAGGCCACGGCTCTGGCGCGCGACACCGACGCAGATTTCGTCTTGGACAAGGAAAGCGTGACTGCGGATCCCGACGACCCACGGTTTGTTTATGCCGTCTGGGATCGACTCACCGCTCAAACCAATCCGGATCCGACGCGGGCAACCGGACCAACCTGGTTTACGAGGCTCGTCGACGGGCAGTGGGAGCTAGCGCGGCCGATCTACGATCCTGGTCTGGATGCTCAAACGATTGCAAACCAGATCGCGGTACTCAATGGCACTCTGATCAACCTGTTTGTCTTGATCACTCGTGCGAGCGCGGACACCCCGGACAGGCACGTGGCCGTTTTGCGGTCTCCCGACAAAGGGGTTACCTGGCCCGACCCCCCAGTCATCATTGAAGAATTGCGCTCGATCGGCGTTTTCGACCCGAAGAGCCGGCGCCGCGTCCGCTCCGGCGAGCTGATTCCAGCCATCGCCGCGGATCCTACATCCGGCAAGCTCTACGTCGCCTGGCAAGACGCGCGATTCAGCGGGGGCGTTCGAGAGGCAATCGCGTTGTCGGTGTCCGCCGATGGGGGTGTCACTTGGTCGGCGCCAAGGCAGGTCAACCAAGCACCGCAAGCGCCTGCGTTCACTGCTGCGCTGGCGATCGCGCCGGGAGGAAAGCTGGGCCTCACCTACTACGATCTTCGGCGCGACGATCCATCCGATCAAAGCACACTGGCCACGACTTACTGGCTATCCACCTCGGCCGACGGAGGCTCTACCTGGCAAGAGATCGCGCTCACCGGCGCCTTCAATCTTCGCAATGCTCTGATGGGACCAATGTACTTTCTTGGAGACTACGAGGGTTTGGCGGCGGATGGCGCGGACTTCATACCTCTGTTCGCCGCCTGCGAGTCGGGCCGGCCCAACGATCCAACCGATATCTTCGTCAAGGCTGGAGGCTGATCCTTCAGCTCAATGCTTCTTGAGCCAGTCGAGCACGCGCTCGCTCAACTTGGGATCGTATCGCTGGTCTGGATCCCGACCGAATGCCTTCTGGGCGGTCGCGTGGATGAACAGCGCGTGGTCGGCATGGGGCCACTCCACGAGCTCGGCCGCTCCGGCACGCGAGGCATTCAACGCATTCACCAGCAGCTTGTAATCATCCCCGCTCATGACCCAGTCGTATTCGCCGTGCACCGCCAGAACCGGCGCAGTCACCTTCTGCCAGGCTTCCGCGAGATTGAGCGCCTGCAGCTGATGGTAATAGCGCGCTGGCCTGCCGTATTGGCGCTCGGATTCGTCGTACCAAACCTCCGCGAGCGCCGGATGCTCGTTGGTAATCTGGCCGGGCGTCTGCTGATGGTTGAGATAGAGCTCGTAGAATGTCTCGTACTTTTTCATTCGCCGACTGATGTCGGATTCAGGCAGCCCCTTGAGGCTCATCCGTCTTCGTTCGTGCTCCAGCATGTGCTCCAGCCAAGTCTTGTACCAGCCGCTGAACACCAGGTAACCGCGGATCGGCGCATCTCCCGCGACCAATGGAGCGAAGCCGCCGCCATTGCTAAAGCCCACCACGTAGACTCGAAAGGTGTCGATGAAGTCGATCTTGCTCATCGCCGCGAATGCGGACCGGTAGGCGGCCAGCTCGGCGCTGAAATCCGCCTCGCCGCAGCTCGGCCCTCGGCTGTCGCCGACTCCGGGCTTGTCGACCCGATAGGTCGCCAGGCCAGATCGGGATGCGAGATCGAAGAAGAGCTGCATGAAGCCGTCCTCGGGGCTGTTGGGCGCTTCAATCGAGTCGCAGCTCAGCCAACCGACGATGAACAGGACCGGCAATCGCCCCTTGGCTTGCTGAGGCCGGGTGATGAAGGTGCGCAATGGGTAGCCGCTGGGGCTGGAAATGGTGTCCAAGAAAACCTGGGCACCGGAGATGCGCTCGCGCCCAGGCTGGAGCCCCAAACCGGCGTCCTCGGCGAGGGCAGAAAATGAGGCACAACTTCCAAGCCACGCACCGAAGCCGATCGCTGCAGCTCGCATCTCTTCCTCCACTTGGATTCCGGCTTCCCCGGGTGGTTTCCACCGGTCGCGCGCCAGAACTTGTCCTCTGCGAGTTATTCCTTGAGGTTCGCGGCGAAGAAATCCACCACCCGCCACTCGTATTCCGCGGGCCCAGCGCTGTGGGTTTCGTTGTGCCCCGCTCCAGGCACGATCATCAGCTCCTTTCGGGGGCTACGGGCCTGCTGATACATCCTCCGAGCATTCTCAGGCGGGGCGATCCAGTCGCGCTCGCCCGAGATGAAAAAGATGGGGCGACTCTGCATCCCATCAATCGCGGTCAACGAGTCCTTTTCGTCTCCACTGATATTGATTCCCGTGCGCAGCCGAAAAATCAGATCGCTGATCGGATCCAAAAGCGGCAAACGTCCAAGCCAAGCACGCACTCTCGATGTCCACGAAACTGCCGAGCTACGGGCAACTCGAGAACGCAAATCCGCGTTCGAGAGGAATGCGCTGTCCGCCACCACGGCCCGAATTTCATTGGATCGCGCCGCGGCGTGAAGCCCGGCCACCGCGCCATAGGAGAAGCCGAGTACGCCAATTGCCGCGCGCTCACCGCGCGTTCTGAGGTAGTCGACCGCGCCCAACAGGTCCAGGGCTTCCAGGTAACCTGGGGTGACATAGTTTCCCCCGCTCTCCCCATGATTTCGCAGATCGACATCGAGGACGTTGAAGCCCGCCCCGACCAGGAACTTGGCGCGGGGGAGCATTCCGGATCGGTTGTCCTCTCGGCCGTGGGCGAGGATGACGTTCGGCCGACGCGTTGTCCCCGTCCCGGGGCGAACTTCATTACCGTTTTGCTCCGGCAGCCACCAGGCCTTGAGCTCGATGCCGTCCTCGGATCGGAAGGAGACCACTTCGGCTCGCAGTCCATACTCGCTCGGGGTGGCCTTGAGCGTTCGCCATTGCGGGTGGCTTCCAATCCACTGATTTGATCGAACGTAGCCGGCGGCGAGATAGCCTCCTACGAGCAGCGCTCCGAAGATGGCTAGCAGCTTCCTACGCATCGCTAGCGAAGCGGCGTTGGCGCGAATCGGTGCAGGCGGCGCTGAGCCGCGCGAGCCGCATAGTAACCACACATCCCGTGCACGCCGCCCCCAGGCGGCGTCGATGACGAGCAGAGAAAGATGCGCGGGTTGGGCGTGGTGTACGGATTCAAGCGAGCCACGGGCCGTGCGAACAACTGAGAGAAGTTCGAGGCTCCTCCGGTGATTGCTCCGCCAATATAATTCGGGTTGTAGCGTTCGAGATCCAGAGGACCCATGACATGCCGGGCCAAAATCCGCTCCTTGAATCCGGGCGCAAAGCGTTCGACCTGATTCTCGATTTGGTCGGTGAGATCCAGCGTGGAGCCCGCTGGGATGTGGCAATATGCCCAACCGGTGCGCCCGCCCTCGGGCGTTCGCGCGCGGTCAAATTCGCTTTGCTGACAAAAGAGAACAAAGGGGCGCTCGGGGTGCTCGCCCTTCCAGACGGCGGACTCCGACGCCGCGATTTCCTCCAGAGTGCCGCCCAGATGCACCGTGGATGCCGCGAGGCATCGATCGTCCTTCCACGGAATCGGCCCATCGAGAGCCCAATCAACCTTGAATGCGGCCGGGCCGTATTGGTAACCGCGAATTCGACGCAAATAGCCAGCGGGAAGCACCGGTTCGGCAATGAGCATCAGCTGAGCCGGGCTGGTATCGAACAGGTACACACGGGCTGCCGGAAGGTCAGCAATCGATCTCGCGCACACTCCCGTTTCTATCCGGCCGCCTAGGGAGCGGAGTAGGCCGCTGAGAGCACGCGCAATCGCGGATGATCCACCCATGGCGACCGGCCAATTGAGGGTGTGCCCCGCGATCAGAAACAGCAACCCCATCGCCCCCGTAAATGACCAGTCCAAGGGCAAAATTGAATGCGCAGCACACCCCGCCAAGAGCGCGCGAGCGCGATCTCCCTGAAACCGCCTCGCGACGCTCACCGCCGAATGTACCCCGCGCAGGCCAAATTGAAGCATTCGCAAAGGGTGGTTTGGAATGCGAAGCGGCGCGAGCACGTCCTCAAACAGCTCCTCCCCATCGCGCAAGAACGGGCCAACCAGGCGGCGGTAACTTGCGCTGTCCACCTCGAACTGGCTGACGGTCTCATCCACCGATTTGCGCAGAAGAACCGCGGGTTCACCATCCAGCGGATGAGCAACGGATGCGGGCGGGTAAATCCAGTGCAAGCCGTGCTGTTGCAGTGGCAATCGACGAAACAGGGGCGAGAGAGCGGCCATCGGGTGGACCGCCGAGCAGATGTCGTGAATGAACCCGGGAAGCGTCAGCTGGCCGCTGCGAGTGCCTCCGCCGATCACCTTTTTCGCTTCCAACACCAGCACCGAGCATCCGGCCTGCGCCAAGCAAATCGCCGCCGACAGCCCGTTGGGCCCTGATCCGACAACCACCGCGTCGGGGTTGGTCATTCCACCGCCCAGGGTGCGCTGCCCAGGGCCTGTGTCTCCGGTGTGGAAGCTGGAAGGTGTTTTGGGCGAGGCAGCAGCGTGGCAATCAGACCTGCCGCGAGCGCGAGTGCACCGGCCACACTGAACATTGCGACAAAACCATGCTGATCGACAATTCTGCCCAGCAGGGGTGCCGCCAATCCGCCGACGGTAACCGATAGACCCAGAGTCACGCCCGATGCCAGGCCAACGCGCTCTGGCAGATACTCCTGGCCCAGCGTGACCAGCACGCTCGATGGCGCGAAGAACGCCAAGCCGAGGGGAACGAGCAACGGCGTCGCAACCGCTGGTCGGCTGATGCCGACCATCAAAAAGAGCAGAAGGCCGCCGACAATCATGCCCGAGACGATCACCCTCTTGCGACCCAATCGATCCGCGAACCAACCCCCCAGCAGGGTCCCAAGAGCTCCAGCCCCCAGCAGCAAGAAGAGGGCCACGCCACCCGCCGCTCTGGATTGGCGCAGCGCACCCACCCAATAAGTTGCCAAGAAAGCATTCAGCGCAGCGAAGGCCGAAGAGCGGCAAAAGATTGCCGCCGAAAGTGCGGCGAACGGGCCCCAGGAATTACCGGAACCGCCGTGCGACGGGTTAGCCAGATGGCGCAGAGAGGCCCCGGACCTGACCGAGAATCGCCGCAGGTTCATCACTACCAATGCGGCCATCAGCCATACCGGGATCAAGAGCAACGCCGATCCGCGCAACCCCGCGATTAGCAGTACACCGGTGGCCAAGAGCGGTCCGATGGCGAACCCCACGTTCCCCCCGGTGGTGAAAATTCCCATCGCGGTCGCGCGCTTGGTCCCCGCCACCGCGTAAAGCGCTTGCGCCGCCGCGGGATGAAACGCCGCCACCCCAGTGCCAGCCACCGCAAGCGCCACGAGCACCATATGGTAGGAGACCATCCACCCGGAGAGGGCCAATCCTGCGCCCGCCATGAAAAGCCCGACTGGAATCAGCCACGCCCGGGGCTTGCGGTCAGCCCAAAACCCAAAGGCGGGCTGCACGACGGACGAGCTCAGATTCAGCGCCAAAAAGAGACTGCCCGCAGTCGCATAGGACCAATGCCGCTCAGCAATGAACACCGGCAATAACCCCGCCACCGCGCCTTGAGTCAGGTCAGAGGCGATGTGGGCGAACATCAACAGTAGGGTTGATCGGCGATCCATCCTGGACTTTTATATAGCCACTGCGCGAGTTGGCGTGTTTCTAGCCTCTCGGGTTCATTTCCGCTTCTGATTGAGGCATTCAGGCGACCGCGCCTCCGCCAACTGATATAGAGGCGCGATGAAGCTCTATTACATGCAGGGTGCCTGCTCACTGGCCCCGCACATCGCACTGCGCGAGCTGGGCACTGACTTCAAGCTGATCCGGTTCGATCGGAAGGAGCAAACCCTCGAGGGCGACGGAAAACTGGAGGATGTGAACCCGAAGGGGTACGTCCCGGTGCTGGAGCTGGACAATGGAGAGCGGCTCACGGAGGTTCCCGCGGTGCTCCAGTACATCGCGGACCAAGCGCAACAGTCTCGCCTCGCCCCACCGTTCGGCACCTTCGAGCGCTATCGCCTACAAGAGTGGCTCAATTACCTGTCCAGCGAAGTTCACAAGTCCTTTTGGCCGTTCTTCCATTCGGGCTGTGAGTCCGAGAAACCGAATCAGCGAGAACGCTTGCTCAGTCGATTCCAGTGGATCGAAAACACCTTGGGAGACAAACCGTTTGTGATGGGCGATAGCTTCACGGTGGCGGACGCTTATCTGGTGACGATGCTCAACTGGTTGCGGCCCGCGGGGTTCGACATTGCCCAGTGGCCCAAGCTCAAGGCGTACCGCGCTCGACTTCGCGAGCGGCCCAGCGTTCGAGCCGCCCTAGAAGCTGAAGGTCTTGTCAAGCAGTGATCGCCGAGTGCGATCGCGTATCCGCCGTCAATTACACTGCCGTTCGATGACCGTTTTAACGCCTGGGGTTTTCACCGGCTGAATCCGCGGCGGGTAATTGCACCAGGCCCCGCAGACGCGCACCCAGACGCAAGCGCAGGGCTCGAGGTACTTGGTGACGGTATATCGATTTCGCCATTCGCTGTCCGGAATCGCCTGAGTGTCGTAGGGATCGGATGCGCCGCTGCTGCAGTACTCGGCGTCGCTCGCCGGGTCTGCGAAATGGAACAGATAACTCGTAGGCGCGGTCCACTCGTCGGTCGGGTCCTCCCAGCTGATCTCGTAGCAAGTGTTGTCGTCCGGCGGATGCGGCACGTTGGGCGGACACTGCACCGTCTGGACGGCAATGTTGATCGCCTCGTCGGGCGGTTCGATCTTCTGCTGAGGATCGCCAGGCTGAGGATCCGGATCGCTCCAGAAAGTCGGGGGCTGGGCCTGTACCGGTCCGTTGCAGGCCGGATCGAAAGGAGTCGCGCTGCAGAACGCAAGCCCGTCCAAACTGGGCCGGAAGGCATCGTTCCAGTCATTGTCGTTGTTGGGCACCGAGTCAGATGGCGGCGGCATCACGTGGGTACGCCGGGCCTGATTTGCCTCACGCCTGAATTGGGAGAAGACCGTGGCGTCCGTTGGTCGCGAGGACATTTCGTTACCAATGAAGCCGCCGGGAGTGGTTGTCGCGCCAGCCTCCCAATAGTTGTGGCATGTGCTGCAACGATCCCGACCGCCATCCACCACCGCAAATTTGAAGAATACTGGATCATCAAACAGCTGGGCCGTGTTCCAGTAAGGCACCATGTCGTCCTGCGGGCGGCCCGTAAATGATCCTTGGTGAACCCAATCCGAGCCCAGGATCGGTCCGTTGCCATGGCATCCGGTGCAGGGCTGCCCCCGCATTTGATCCGCGGTGTCGTGCCATGCGAGCGCGCGCCGACCGTTCGCGGACTCGGTATTTCGACCGCCGGGCCGCGGAATGGGACCGACCAAAAATCCGTTGGTTTCACTTTGTGGGCCATTGGGTGCGGCATTCAACGAATCGAACCAGCACACCGCTCCCGTGTCCGCCTTGTAGGCCGAGACATCCACGACCTTGTAGTACGCGGGGTTGGTCTCGCCCCAACCAGCGCCTGGAGTTGATGGCCCAGACCTGCGCATCACGCTGGTCCATTGCACCCCGTCCACCTCCTGTTCGTAGTACCGACTGCCCGGCAGACAGGTGCGTTCGACGAAGGGCGCATAGTCGCATCTGAGGTCCGTGAAGTCGCTGATTGGACCGGGGGCTCCTTCGGGAGGGACCGCCGAGCCGTCGAACAGGAACTTTGTGCCATCCCATGAGATCACCTGTTCCGCCCAACGGACTTCCACCTCATCCGCTGTGGTTGGACTGATGTCCTGAGGCATCCGGTAGGGCCGGCCCCCTCGTCCCGCCCGCCCACCGAGCTCGCACATGCACTTGTCCGCGTACTCGTGAATGTCTCGGATCGGCGGCAGAAGCCTTTGCTGAGTCCGGCCCACCCTCCCCTCATCATTGGTTTTGTTGGGCGCCTTGGTGACTTCGCACGAGACCAGACCCACCGCGGCCAACAGCATCGCCCTTTTCATGTCCACCCTCCTCGTAAGGAGGTGGCACAGGGAGCTGATCCATTACGTCAGTCCCTAATAGCTTGCGATCGAGTGACTACGGGCCGATTCTCCGGCTGTCTGAGGAGGCAAAATGGGTCCCAAGCAACCCAAAGCATCGACTTGGCCCTTGCTTCGGCAGCTGCGCGAAGGTGATTTCACCGGTCTCGGGGAGAACGCGAAGTCCGAGCGGACGCGCGCCCTTCTTCCCCGCACCACCACCGCGGATCGGGTGGTGCGTTCGGTCTGCCCCTACTGCGCCGTGGGTTGCGGCGCGCAACGAGCGCGCTGATCCTAAAACGTATATCCAGCGAGCAATCCCGTCTGCCCCACGGCCTGAAGGCTTCGCGGCCCCTCCAGGCGTCCGTAGAAGAGCGAGACTTCGAACCGCAATGCGATGCGAACCGAGTCGGAAGCCGCCGCTCCGAGTTCGACTGCGGGCGAGAGGGTGAACGCGCGCAGCGACTCATCCGAGCTGGAGCTTCCTGAGAAATTGCGCGACAGCCAGATGTTGCCAAGCCGCAGTTGCGGCTCGATAGACAGGACGCGACTCAACTCGAATATCCATCCTAAGCCCAGCTGCAAGTGCACTCCAAGCAGCTGATAGGGCAACGGGTTGCCGAAGGTAGCCGTCGTCCCACTGTTGCCGAACATCGAGACGCTGAGCTCCGAAGCCAGCGACGCCGCGGGCCAATTGCGCCCGCGCAGCCGCAAGGCGACCATCGGCGCAACCGGGAGCCCATCGCGGGCACCCTGCGACAGTGGCACGAACACTCCACCTCCAATGTCGATCTCGAACCTGGGAGCGGGAGGGATGAGACGGCTCAGCTCCACGCGCTCGCCCCTCTCCAGTTGGATGGTGCCGGAATAGATGATCCCGCCGGTGCTGGAATCGACAAGCTCGAGTCGTTGCTTACCGGGAGTTGCCGCGAAGCCTCCCGGCAACACGCCTTTCTGCTGACCGGAGAGTCGGACCCCGATGCCTTCGGCCGCATGTGAATAGCTGTAGATGACGGGCAATCCGTCCCGCTGCCGCTGGCCGCGGAGCACGATCGGATCGAGCCCGAGGATGGTGCTTTCCGCAGCCGGCCGCTGTTGCCCTTGGGTAAACTGCCAAGTGCGCTCGCGCGCGTAGTCGTGCGCCTCGCTGATGGTCACCGCGCCATCTCCGTCGCGGTCGCCCGCGCTCATCGCTTCGAGCAAAAAATAAGTGTACACATCATGGCCGAGCGTTTCGTCCTCGCGCGCGGCCTCGCCGAATGCCGCCGCTGACAACACCACCACCGCCTCGGAGACGTCCTCGAGCCTGGGTGGAGCCGCCTTGTGCGCCGCCAGCGCCTGCGCGAGAGCGTCGGGAATGCGCGACTTACC
>Ga0126383_10001127_pt1 | contig 16304 bp, 13 predicted proteins | sample PanSoiMetPlot_35_FD_96882 | JGI IMG/M metagenome (GOLD analysis project Ga0126383, IMG submission 96882) | Tropical forest soil microbial communities from Panama - MetaG Plot_35 | ecosystem: Environmental > Terrestrial > Soil > Tropical forest > Bulk soil | place: Panama | collected 2016-02-17
GTGAAGATGCCGCCCGCGATGCGCAGCGCCGCCGCGCCCAATGATTCGCCGATCGCGAAGCCGATGAAGCACGGCCCCGCGTAATCGCCCGGCACGTAGAGCAGGATGAAGAGCATGATCAGCAACTCGACCGAAATCAGCAGCATCCCGATGCTCATCCCCGCCTTGAGCGGAATCTTGTAGATCGGGTAAGGACGGCCCTCGAGCGAAGCGAAAGCCGTGCGCGAGTTGGCGAAGGTGTTGACGCGAATGCCGAACCACGCCACCCCGTAGCTGCCCAGGATGCCGATCAGGCTGAAAAGCAGGATGATCGGCAATGTAACCGCGAGCGGTTTGCCCTCCACCGGCTTGAGCCAGCCGTAGTAAAGAACGACGATGGAGGCGATGAACGTCCACAGAATGAGAATGAACTTCCCCTGCGTGACGAGGTAGGTCTTGCAGGTTTCATAGATCATCTCGGAAATTTCGAGCATCGCCCGGTGCACAGGCAATTTCTTCAACTGCATGTAAATGATCAGCCCGAAGACCATTCCCAGGAACGAAACGAGCAGGCCGATCAAAAGCAGCGAGTGGCCATCAACGCCCATAAAAGTGACCTGCGAAAGATCGGGCAATTTCAGACTGGCCTCGCCGCCGCCTCTGTGCGGGGCGCCTTCGCCGTGCGTCTGAGCCAACGCCGACGAGGCATTGACGGCGATAAGAGCCAAACCTGCCGCAATCGTCGTGACGACGCGGCCAAGCCGGATGATTGAGGAAAAAATGTGTTTCTTCAGATAGAGCATCATGGTAAGGCTGATGCCCAAGGTAAATTGCAACATAGCTGGCGCTTCCTTATTCAATTTGGATTTTTGTCGTTACGACAAGTGGCGGATTATAGACAAAGTGAATTAAGTTGCAAAGTCGTAAAATCTCGAATTTACAGGCTTTTCACACGTCAGGCAATTAGGCTGTCCGATCAGACAACCATAATCGCCGCGATGAATGACGGCGCGGAGAAATTGAACATAAGATTCGGGATAGCGAGCAGAATACGTAACAAACTGAAATAACGGAACAAATGGAAGAAGACTTGAAAGAATTTGGAGTTCCCGCCGTTCAAACGCTGAGGGCAAACTCACACGAAGACCAGGTTGTAATTCGTTCTGTTCGTGCTAAAGTCTGAATCGTTTCACTAAATTGGGACACTGGTACGGTAACGCGCGCGTAATGCGCGTGGGATCAACAGATTGCTTAAAATCGCTTACGCGCGCGGCGCCGCGGTACCGAACCGATCTTGAGGTGAAGAAAATGTATCGAAGCGGGAAGACAATTATTTCAATCATTGCGCTATTCTCTTTGATTTCGGCGGTCGCGGTGGCGCAAAGCGGGCGGGGGCGACAGCCGAGTCAACCTCCGCCGAAGCCCGCGCCGAAACCGAACCTCCCGGCGACATCCGTGCTCGGCGTGCCCGAGGGCGGCAAGCTGAAGGACCACAAACTTGACGGCGCGATTTCGCGAGCCATATTGAAAAATGGATTGACCGTGATCATACGCGAACGCCATTCATCGCCGCTGGTGGCGGTGAATGTCAGCGTGAAAGCGGGATTGGTCAACGACCCTGATGACATGGCCGGAATGGCCAGGCTGACCAGGTATCTGGTTTTGAAAGGCACGGCGGCGCATTCGGGCGCGGCGATTGATCGTGAAGTGGCCAGGCTTGGGGGGGCTTTGAATTCCAGAATCGGATACGATCTGACCTCGTTCAGCCTCATCGCGCCGTCTGAAAGTTATCAGGGGATGATCGAATTGCTAGCCGATCTGATCCAGAACCCAGCCTTTAAACCCGAAGACGTGAAGGGAGCGGCGCAATTGGCGCTGCTCGAAAGCAAACGCGAGCAGGATGAGTCTGATAGAGCGGCGATTGAAAAGCTCTTCGCGACGGCCTACACGGCGAATCGTCTGAAGCGCGAGGGCGCCGTCTCCGACACTTTGCCGTCGCGAGCATCGCGCGATCAGGCGATGGCCTTTTATCAAAACTTTTACCACCCGGAGAACACGGTGGTCACAATCGTCGGGGACATATTTCCCCTCAAGGCCCTCGGACAGGTCCAACTCAGTTTCGGGAATTTCAAGAAAGCCGGGAGCAATCAACACCAACAGCCGGCGCCGGGGCCCGGCGCGCCGAAAACAACCGCCGCCAATTCTAAATCGGCCCCGACTCCCGCCACGTCCGCCGACAACAAATCCATCAACCAACCTGGCAATCAACCTGGCGATCAACCATCCGGCCAATCCGCAAACCGCAACCCGCAACCCGCAATCGTCGAAGAGCCGCCGCAGGACAAATTGCGTTACGGCAATTCACGCTCCGATATGAGCGAGAGCATTGTCACCATCGGTTATCACACGCCCGCGCTTAAGGCTGATAAAGAAGGTTTGAAAGAGGCTGCGACGTTGCAAATGATGGCCGCGGTCTTGGGATTGGGTCAGGGGTCGCGTTTGTGGCAGGGGCTGCGGGAGGGGCAGGCTTCGCGCGACAAGGCCGGAGTCGTTTTCGAGATCGAGGCGAATCATCTGTCGCTGCCCGGCGCCGGAATGTTCATCTCGCGCATGCGCGTTGAGCCTGGCCGGATCGATCGCGCCGAAGCCGAATATTTCCGCGAGATGGAACGGTTCCGCCTCCAGTTCACCAGCGAAGCCGAACTCGCGCGCGCCCGCGTGATGCTGGAAAAAGAGTATCTCGACACCACTTCGCGCTACGAAGACGAGGCCGCGACGCTGGCGAGCTATCAAATTCAGTCCGGCGATTACAAATTGTTCGACTCGATCCTCACGCGCGTCCGCGCCGTCACCGCCCAGGAGATTCAGCAGGCGGCGGCGAAATACCTGACTCTGGCCAACGCCTCGACCCACGAATACGAATCGGCGAAGGCCACGCCGCGCTCATTCACGCCGGAAAAATTCGCCGAACTGATCCTGACCTTCGAATCGAGGGCGGCGCAACCGATCAGACCGGAAGAGGTTAAACCGGCGGTCGCATTGAAAGCTTTCCAACAGGGCGAAGAGCGCGGGCTGGCCAGCGAGGGGCAGAACGTGGTCATCGCCAGCGTGCCTTTGCCGATCAAGGATTTTTCGGTGCTGCGCGGGCCGCGCGCTTACGTGCGTGAGGACAAGGCCTATCCGAAGATTTCGATCGGCGTCTATTTTCAGGGCGGGCGTTTGATCGAAGACAAGACGACGAGTGGAATGACGGAGTTGATGCTGCGCTCGATGATGAAGAGCACAACGACGCGCAAATTCGACCTGATCGCTCATGAGCTCGAGAGCTACGGCGGCAAGATTCAGATCGCAAACGAGCCGGATTTCTTCGGCTTCACGCTCGACGTCATGTCGCGCAACGCCGAGAACGCGGTCAAACTGTTGCTGGACGTGATCGAAAACCCCTACTTCGACAAAGTGGAAGTCGCGCGCGAACGCTACGCGTTGATCGCGGATCAGGGGCGGCAGCGCGACGACAGTCGCCAGCGTTCAATCGAATTGATGTGGGACTCGCTCTATCCAGGTCATCCTTACGGGCTCCCGCGATTCGGAACGCCCGAAGTAGTGAAGGCGGCCAATGAAGAGAAGCTGGAAGCGTGGCACGCGAAAACGGTCAAGAGACAGTTTCCCCTAGTGGTCATTGTCGGCGACACCGACGGGTCGGCGCTCGTCTCCAGAATCTTCTCCGAAGGGTTGAAGCGTAACGAACTCGATAAAACCATCAAAGCCAATTTACCGAACTCTTACGCGACGCCCGAGGATAAGATCGAACAGCGGTCGCGCCTGTCCTCCCAGTTGGCGACCGGCTTTCGCGCGCCCGTAGCGACGCCGGAGAAGCAGAATGACTTGTTGGCGCTGGCCATGTTGGGGACGATGGCGTCATCAGGAAAATTGATCGAAGAGTTGCGCGACAAACAGAATCTGACGGATGACGTGTCTTTGATCTCAGACCAGCGCCTGGCGTCAGGCGTGTTCTTCGCGCAATTCGCGACAGTTCCTGAAAACGAACAACGGGCGAGAGAGGCGTTGCAGACCGCGCTGCGGAACCTGTCCGCGGCGCAACCGTCCGACGAAGAGTTCGAGCAGGGGCGGAACGCCGAGATCGGACGTTACGCCATCGCGCTCGAGGATCACACGGCGAGAACGCTGGAATACGCGCGCGCCGTCATCTTCGGGCGCAAGCCCGCCGACGTCGAAGCGCAACCCGACCTGATCCGCGCAGTCAAAAAGACCGACATCAAACGCGTCGCCGAAAGCCTCATTAAATCCGATCAGTCGGGGCACGGCATAGTGCGCGGCAATGCGGCGGCGCAATCGACCAGAAACTGAGGGGGCAAAAAAGGCGAACTCGGGCTCAGGGCGAAATTCCAGACCATTTCGCCTCTTCGCCTTGAGCCCGAGCTCGCCTTTTTTGCCCCCTCTTCGCTTTCCGCTACCAGACCCTACTTTAATAATATGTCCCGACATCAGATGGAGAAGATAAAATGAGTGAGCAGCTTGCTCTCACGTACCGGAAGGAAGAAAACGACGCGCAGGAATTGATCGAAATAACCACCTACATTCGTGAAGACCAGGCGCTTGCCTTGGAGATCATAGAGAATGCGCGGCGATATGGCATTGGTGTGAATTTCGACAGAGGGACGCTGATTCGGGAGGCGCTGGACCTGCTAATTGAAAAGAACATTGTGGGAATAATGTTGAATGCAAAGCGAGTTCGACTTCATAAAACGCATTCGCGATCAGGCGGCGAAAGCGAGCGCGCCCGACCTGGTCCTCGGAATCGGCGATGACGCCGCGATCCTGCGCGAGCGGGAAGATCGCGAAACGCTCGTCACCGTAGACCTGCTGGTCGAGGCGGTCGATTTCAGGCTCGAATACGCGCCGCCACGGCGCCTGGGACATAGGGCGCTGGCCGTGAGTTTGAGTGACATTGCGGCGATGGGCGGCGCGCCGGCGTTCTCATTACTCACACTCGGCATTCCAAAACAGTTTCAAATCACGAACACCGGTTCCCAAATCTTTTTCGAAGAGTTTTTCACGGGCTATTTCGCGCTGGCTGAAAAACACTCCGTAAACTTGATCGGCGGCGACATCTCGTCAACGCCGGATCACATGACGATTGATTCGATCGTGATCGGGCATTGCGAAGCCGGAAAGGCCGTTCGCCGCGGCGGCGCGAAGATCGGAGACGCGATCTATCTGACAGGCGCGGTCGGCGCATCGGCCGCCGGATTGAGATTGTTGCTTGATGGCGCGCGCGTAAATGAGAACGAAGACAGCCTGGCGCAATCGGCTCTGCGCGCGCATTTGAGACCCGAACCTCGGGTCGCGTTCGGCCAACGAATCGGCGGGAGGGGTTTGGCTCATTCGATGATTGACATAAGCGACGGCCTGGCTCAGGACCTCGCGCACATCTGCGGAGAGAGTGGGGTCGCGGCGATTGTCGATTTCGATTCCATACCGGTGGCGGATGAAGTCGGCCTGATTTCGAAAGGGGCTGAAGCGGCGTTAGAGTTCGCCATTTACGGCGGAGAAGATTTCGAGTTGCTGTTGACGGCAAGTCGCGATGACGAAGACGGACTGGTCGAGATCGCCGCCTGTTACGGCGTCAAACTCTCGCGCATCGGCGAAATCATTCCGGCGCATCAGGGGCAGCCCATGCTACTGCTCCGCCGCGGCGGCGAAGTTAAACCTCTGTCAATTCGCGGATTCGATCACTTCCGGTCCACGTCCCGATTTGACGCGCGCGGCGGCCTGCCCTAAGCTTCCGTTTCGACACGGCCACTTTGGAGCGAAACATTGATAGATAGAAACGAGCAACTGCAAAAAATATTGCTGCGCCGAATGGGCGAAGCGATCAAAGATTTCGGGATGATCAGTGAAGGCGACCGCGTCATGGTATGCCTGAGCGGGGGCAAAGACAGCTACACGCTGCTCCGCCTGTTGATGGAGATCAGACGCCGCGCCCCGGTCAAATTCGATCTGCTGGCGGTCAACCTGGATCAGAAACAACCTGATTTTCCCGAACACGTGTTGCCCGAATACCTTTCGAGCATCGGCGTTCCGTACCGCATCGTCGAGCAGGATACATATTCAGTCGTCAAGCGCCTGGCGCCGAAGACCTATTGTTCGGTCTGTTCGCGCATGCGCCGGGGCATCCTCTACAACGTGGCGGTCGAGGAAGGCTGCGCGAAGATCGCGCTGGGGCATCACGCCGACGACATCCTGCAAACGTTTCTGCTCAACCTGTTTTACATCGGCGCCATGAAGGCCATGCCGCCGGTGCTGCGTTCGGACGACGGGCGCAACACCGTGATCCGGCCGATGGCGTACATCTGGGAGAAAGACATCGCCGAATACGCCGCGATGCGCGATTTCCCGATCATTCCGTGCAACCTGTGCGGCTCGCAGGAGAATTTGAAACGCAAACGCGTCAAACGGCTGATCGACGAACTGCAAAAAGAGATCCCATACGTCCGCCAATCAATGTTGACGGCGATGGGCAATGTCGTGAACACGCATCTGCTCGATCACAACCTCTTTGATTTCAAGTCGCTCTCGGAGGCCGTCGGCGATGTCGCGGCTGAACTCGACCTGGCGGTCTCAGATCACGAGGAAGAGATCGCCGCGCCCGCGCTGGTTTCGATAGCGCGTTGATTTTGGTAGCAAGCCGAAGAGAATACGGAAAAGACGGAAAGAACTGAAGAGGCGGAAAATTTCCGAGTGTTCCGTTATTTCCGCGTGTTGCGGCGTTCTCTTCATCCCATCCGGTTACACATTCAACACAACTCGTCAGGCTTACTCAAGGAGAAGATATGCTCGCTCGACTCTCGAAAGCCGCCGTCCGTCTGCTCTGTCTTTCACTCCTGGTTCCCGTTCAATTCAACTCCGCGATCGCGCAGTCGAAGGCGACAGTTTCGCCGCGCAAGATTCCCGGCAAGACCGCGACCGGCGCGCTGCTGCCTAACGGCTGGACGCTGACCCCTGAAGGCGCGCAGATTCCCGTGAGCGACCTGCCGCTCAATATGGTCTTGAGCAACGATGGACGTTATCTGCTCGTGACGACCAACGGTCATGGGGACCAGACGATCAACGTGATCGATCTGCAAACCGGCCAGAGCGCGCAAACCGTGAGCGTGAAGAAATCCTGGCTCGGCCTGGCCTTCGCGCCGGACGGCAAGCGATTCTTCGTCTCGGGCGGCGATGACAACGAGGTGATGATCTTCGATTTCGCCAACGGTAAGGCGGACCAGTCCGGCAAGATCATTCTGGGCAGCGGCGATTACCACAAGCTCAATGACAGAGAGCGCGCCGAAGCCCGGCGCAAAGGCCTCGGCGAATTCGCCTTTCCGGCCGGCATCGCCGTCACTCCGGACGGCGAAAGGCTGTACGTGGCCGAAAATCTGACTCACAAAGTCGCCGTCGTCGATCTGTCGACCCGGCAGGTGATCACGAAAATCGCGGTCGGCGAATATCCCTACGACTGCGAAATCTCAGGCGACGGCAAACGCGTTTACGTCAGCAATTGGGGGTCACAGAGCGTCGCCGTGATTGACACATCGAACAATCAGGTCCTGAACAACATTCAGGTCGGCGATCATCCGAATGATCTGGAGCTGACGCGCGACGGCCGTGTCCTCTACGTCGCCAACGCCAACAGCAACAAGGTCTCGGTCGTCGACACCGCGCAGATGAAAGAGATCGAGGCCATTTCGACCGCGCTGCATCCGCAATCGCCAATTGGCAGCACGCCCAACGCCGTCGCGCTCTCGCCCGATGAAAAGACGCTCTACATCGCGAACGCCGACAATAACAACATCGCCGTCGTTGACGTCGCCAAACGCGGCAATAGTAAAGTCGAAGGCTTCATCCCGACCGGCTGGTATCCGACTTCGCTGAGGGCGAGCAAGGACGGCAAACGAATTTTTGTCGCCAACGGCAAAGGCGTGGCCTCGGCGGCCAACCCGCAAGGCCCGAGCCCGTTGAGAGGGCGCACGCCGCAATACATCGGCAGCATGTTGAAAGGCACAGTCTCGTTGATCAATCTGCCGGCGAAGGCCAAACTCGCCCAGCTCACGCGCCGCGTCTACGCCAATTCGCCTTACACCGACGAGATGTTGAAAGCCGCGCGACCGCCGAAAGAGAAGACCGCAATCCCCGTTCGCGTCGGCGATCCGTCGCCCATCAAACACGTGATATACGTGATCAAGGAAAATCGCACTTACGATCAGGTCCTGGGCGATATGAAAGAAGGCAACGGCGACCCGAGCCTCTGTCTGTTCGGCGAAGACGTGACGCCGAATCAGCATGCAATCGCGCGCGAATTCACGCTGCTCGATAATTTCTACGTTGACGCCGAAGTCTCCGCCGACGGCCACAACTGGTCAATGGCGGCTTACGCAACCGATTACACCGAAAAGACCTGGCCCACAAACTACTCCAACCGCGGGCGCACTTACGATTACGAAGGCAGCAAGAAGATCGCCCGCCCGAGGGACGGTTACATCTGGGATTACTGCGCGCGCGCCGGGGTCACTTACCGCAGCTACGGCGAGTTCGTCAGCTCGCGCGAAGGTAAGCCGGGCGGAGGCGGCGACACTGGCGGCGACGCAAACGCCGCGCCGAAACGCGAAAACTTCACTTACGAAAAAATGCTCGAAGGCCATTTCAGCTCGACCTTCCCAGCCTGGGATCTGAACGTCCCAGACAACAAACGCATTGACGCGTGGCTCGAAGAGTTCCGCGAGTATGAAAGGAACGGCCAGTTGCCCCAATTCCAAATCGTGCGCATCGGCGGCGATCATACGCAGGGCACGCGACCCGGGGCGCCGACGCCCCGCGCGCACGTGGCCGAAAACGACCTGGCGGTCGGACGTCTGGTCGAAGCCGTCTCGCACAGCGAGCGGTATTGGAAAGAGACGGCGATATTCATCATCGAGGACGACGCGCAGAACGGCCCCGATCACGTTGACGCTCACCGTTCAATCGCTTTCGTCGCCAGCCCTTATACCAAGCGACATTATGTTGATTCGACGATGTACGCCACTTCCGGAATGCTGCGCACGATGGAACTGATTCTGGGGTTGCCGCCGATGAGCCAGTACGACGCCGGGGCGACGCCGATGTACAACTCTTTCACGAGCGGCGCCAAGGGGGCCGACCTGACGCCGTTCAAACATCTGGAGGCGCGCGTCGACCTGGCTGAAAAGAACCCGGAGAACGCCCCCGGCTCGCAGCGTTCCGCGCAACTCGATTTCAGCAAGGAAGACGCGGCGCCTGACATCGAATTCAACGAAATTATCTGGAAATCAGCGCGCGGCGCCGGTTCGCGAATGCCCGCGCCCGTGCGCAGCGCATTCGTGCGCGCCATCGAGGATGACGATGACGAAGAAGGCGCCAAAGACCGCGAAATAAAAGAAAGAAATGAACGGCGTTCGCGAGGCAGGCTCAGGTAAGACTGAGTTTGACAAGCGCCGCCGATATCGGCAATAAAAGTTTAGGTTCCACTGTGAAAGGAGGCGAGTTATGCTCGAAATTAATATTGGAGCCACAGTCGAGAGCCGAGGCCATGATATCGGGCGCGTTGAACGCGTAGTGTTGAACCGCGATTCCTATGAAGCCACTCATTTGGTGGTCAAACACGGCGGCTTGCTTCGCCCGAGGCATCTGCTGATGCCGTTCAATTGGGTGGTCGGATCGGAACGCGACTGTGTTCGGATTGACCGCGCGGATGATGAGATAGACGCGCTGCCGAACTTCGAGATGCAGCATTATGTGAGGCTGGATCAGTTGGAGGAGGAGCATGCGGAGCACCCGCGATCCGCGATCAGGCCGTCCGATTGGATCAACTATGTCGTTCCTTTCGTCGCCAACGCGTTCGGCGAGCCCTATCACCCGCCCGGCGTGGTCGTCACCGACCAACTGCTTTCGTCTTCCGAAAGCGCTGTCAACCGTGGTCTCCCGGTCGAATCGAGCGACGGGCACAAGGTCGGCGAAATTCATGAGGTCTTGCTCAGCGACCACGATTGGCGGTTGAGCGGAATCATTATCACGCGCGGTTTTGTGTTGAAGCACCCGATGCGCGTGCCTGCTGATTGGGTGGCCAGAATCGGGCGCGACCGCATTACGCTCAACCGTTCCAGGCAGCAGTTTGAAGACTGGGAACGCCAAAAAGGTTAGATTATGAAACGATGCGCGTTCATGCTGCGGTTCATCAAACACAACAAGATCAAAAACGTCGTATGGATCACGGCTGATGCGCATTATTGCGCGGCGCATTACTACGACCCAGCCAGGGCGCAATTCACGGACTTCGACCCGTTCTGGGAATTTGTCGCCGGGCCGTTAAACGCGGGCGTCATCAAACTAGGCGAAATGGATGACACGTTCGGCCCGCAGGTAAAATTCGCCGGAATTCCGAAAGACCTGAAGCCAAACCGGGGGCCCAAGGAAGGCTTCCAATTTTTCGGCGCAATTAAGATCGATGGCAAGACTGAGGCGATGACCGTCGGATTGCGCGACATCAATGGTAAAAAGCTTTTCAGCGTTGATCTACCTCCGAAAAAATGATCGAGATGAAAAACACAAAAAAACGAATCGCGAGACTCCTGTTATGTTCACTGGTGATCGCCGCCGTATTGATAGAGCATTCGTATGACGCGCATGGTTGGGGGCCGCAAGGCCACGAACTGTCGGGCCGCGCGGCGGCGATGAAACTTCCCGAGCAGATGCCGAAGTTTTTCCGCAAGGCGGTTGATCAGCTCAGCTATCTCAATCCCGAACCAGACCGCTGGCGCAGCCGCGACGAATCCAATCTGGACAAGGCCCTGGATTCGGCTTACGCGCCCGATCACTTCCTCGACCTTGAGCTCGTTCCGCCCGCAGCCTCGGGCGCCGTCAACCGTTACGAGTTCACCGCCGAGTTGATCAAGGCCGGACAGAAGCCGACGACCGCCGGCTTCGTCCCGTTCCGGATCCTCGAACTATTTCAAAGCTTGCGCATCGAATTCCGTCTGTGGCGCGCCGAGCAGGATTCAAGCAAGCGCGGCTGGATTGAACAACGAATCATCAACGACGCGGGCGTCCTGGGGCATTATGTCAGCGACGTGGCCAACCCGCATCACACTACAATCCATTACAACGGCTGGTCGGGCGACAATCCGAATGGCTATACCGTCTTCACACGCGAGCCCAATCAGGGAATCCATTACCGTTTTGAAGAAGAGTACGTGAAGACGCACATTCAGTTGAACGACATGCTGCCGCTCATCGGCAAGGAGCGCGTAGTCGCCAAACCGCGCGAGGAGATTTGGAATTACCTGAGAAGCTCGAACGCGCTGGTCGAACGGCTCTACATCCTCGATAAACAGGAGAAGTTCAACGCCGAAACCAGGTCGCCTGAGCACAAGAAGTTTGTGAGCGAACGGTTGGCCGCGGGAGCTCAGATGTTGCGCGATTTGTGGTGGACGGCGTGGGTGACCAGCGCGACGCCGGCGCCCACGCCTTAGTTCTCAAAGCTCGACTTCTTTTACTGTCCCGAAGGCTTGTTGAACTTCGCGTCGTCAATCGCGACGTTGTGTTTCACTTCCGTCAGCTTGATGACCGCGCTGCCCATAGAGCTCTCCTGGCGCATCGTGAAAGCTATCTTGACGCCATCCACTTCGCGGTAATCTTCCACCGTCGTCTCAACGTGAAACTGCCCCTGCGGAGTGTCGAGATCCGTATCCGTCCGCGCTATCAAACCGGTCTGCGTGTCGAAGTACATCTTGACAGGCGCGCCCGTCGCCGGGGTCGCCAGGATGACGTAGGTCTCACGATTCCCAACCTTTTCTTTGCCCTTCGATTCAAGCTTGGAATAAAGCTCCCGGGTTTTGAGCGAAGCGTGAATGTCAGACGCGCGCGCAATCGCGGCCAATTCTTCGCCGCTCTTCTCTCGCAGCCCCGTCATAGGATTTTGCGACCAGCCGATCTTCCCGTCGTAGCCGTCCAGGATCTGTCCTACGCCGGAGAGGTTTTGAATCCTGAGCGATTTGTTCGGAGCTTTGGCATAAATCTCTATCTCGCCTTTCAGTCCCATCGTCGAGACTTCAAACGTGCCTTTGGTCACGCGGCTGGTGATCTTCTCCAATGCCTGGCGCCCGCCGAGGGACTGCACATACTTGTCCAGAATTTGATCAACGGTCGGTTCGACAGTTGTCGTCTTTGCCGCCGCTTCGGGAGCTTTAGCCGGTTGCGGTTTCTCCTGAGCGAAAGCTGAGACGGTTGGCGCCGCAAACAGGAGCGCGTAAATAAGGACGGTTATCGCGAATTTCATAGTTTCTCCTATTGGTTGTGAACGATTGGTTGAAATGATGGTTTGGCGTCTGTAAGTCAGTACCGCGAGCGGTAGCGAGCGCGCTCCCTATGTTGGCCTATTGATTGAGCCGCGCTCGCTACCGCTCGCGGTACTGACACGTGAGACGCCACCGCTCGCGGTACTGACTATTCTGTAATTCCGCGATCGCCGCTTCCAACGGCGCATCGCGCCCGGCGAGTAATGACGCGCGAGTGTGTTTAGCCTCGACGTCGGGCGCGCCGCCCCGCCCTTCAATCAGCGCGCCGCTTGGCGTCCTGAAATCGGCGAAGGCGAATTGGAAGAGCGCCCCCGTCGAACGATTGCCGGCGGGCGTCTGGCGTACTGGATGTGAGCTTATCGGAAGTCTTCGCCGCTTCCTGCGCTAAAGCTTGAAGGTTGAGCGCAGCGCACATCGAAGCCAGCGTGTTTCCCACCACCCCTTTTTCCAGAGCATAAAATCTCCCTTCAGAAATCGCGCCGTTCGTAGATGCTCACTGCGGCAAACATCATCAGCGCTGAAACCGCGAGGCTTACTAATAACCCGAGCCATGGGATTCGGCCGTAGCGGAAGTAGGTCTCCCCAGACATCACGTGATAAACGTTCCACCAGGGATATTCTTCAAATGTGCGAATTGGCAATAACAAGGCGAAGACAACGGCGCTTCCGATAAACATCCCTTTCCATGGATGGTCGAAAACAACCGCCAGCAAAAAAGAGAAGGCCAGAAAGACCATCCCGCCAAGCGAGAGCAACAGCGCATAAACTACGGCGCTTCCGAAAGGAAACCATCCTCCGGTCAAGCGGGAGGTGAGGGTAAACATCAACGACGGCGCGAGCGCGATCAGCGCCATTTCGATAGCCACTAACGCCGCATGTGAGAGCAATACTCTGCGCCGCGAAACTGGCAATGAAAACGTAAAGTGTCCGGCTGCCCCTGGCGCGCCTCCCATCCACGGACAGGAAACGGCAAACAGCGTCGCCGGCGCCATCATGGCCCCGACAAATGGCCACACACACAGCAGGAACGATTTAAACCAGTGCGACCACACATAACCGTAATAGCCGCTCAGCAGGGGTATGAGGCGCCGCGAATTTTCGCTCCATCCCGGCGCGCGTTCCTGCAACGACGAAATCCATTGGGCCAGGTCAGCCTGTTTCCACGGCCGGTGAAAGGCGGCGAACAACAGCATTCCTCCTAAAATTGTCAGAATCCCCCATCGCGTTTCCCACCAACTCTTTCGCCAAAGCATTGAATCTCCTTTGCTCATTAGAAATCGCGCCGTTCGTAGATGCGCACAGCCAGCGACAAAATCGCAGCGGCGATTGCGAGCCAGGCAAGCAATCCGAGCCAGGGAATCTGGCCGTAGCGGAAATAGGTCTCGCCTGACATCACGTGATAGACGTTCCACAAGGGAAATTCTTCAATTTCGCGAATCGGCAAGAACAAGGCGATTACAATGCCCATTCCGATAGCTATAACTATCCCTTGATTGTTGAGAATGACCGTCAGCAAAACACTGAGTGAGATAAAGACCGTCCCGCCAAGCGAGAGCAATAGCGCGTGAACTACGGCGCTCCCGAAAGGAAATCTCCCCCCGGTCAAGTGAGAAGTGATGGGAAACATCAATGACGGCGCGAGCGCGATCAACACCATTTCGACACCCACTACCACCGCGTGCGTCAGCAACACCCTTCGGCGCGAAACCGGTAATGAAACCGTGAATAGTCCGGCTGTCCCTGGCGCGCCTCCCATCCAAGGACAGGAAGCGGCGACGAGCGTCGCCCCACTCGTGATGGCGTAAATGGGCCACATAACCAACAGGAGCAATTTGAACCAGTACGACCACACATAACCGTGATAGCTGCTGAGCAAGGGTAGGAGTTGGCGCGAATTTTCGGTCCATCTCGTCGCGCGCGCTTGCAACGACGAAGTCCAATTCGCCAGATCCACTGGCTCACTCGCATACAACAAGATGGTCGCGATGGTGGTCAGCATCACCAAAAAAAGCAAAAACCCCCTTCGCGTCTCCCACCAGCCCTTTTGCCAAAGCATAAAACCTCCTCTCATTCGGCTTGGATGTCACGGCAGGCCACTAAAAAAAGCGTCAGCCCTTCGCCGGAAAATGAATAACGGCGAAAAATAGCGCATACAGGAGGAACTTCCACCACGCGCCGCCGCCCGTATCCGCTTTGAGAGTGAAATAAACGTCCAGAACCGCCAGTTGCAGGATTATTCCGCTGGCAATCAGGTTTCGAAGCGATTGATTCATCTTGCGCCTCCCGCTTCACTCCGCGCGCATTCCAGAAAAATCTCCTTCAACGTGACCGGCGCGACGTCAACCGAAACGGCGTTGAACAGATAGGCTTGATCAACAATCGTCTCCACGTTTCTGTCCGCGAAGACCGTCAACGAACGCGCGTCGCGCCTGAATTGCGCCGCGCCGACCGCCGCCAGCGCCTGCTCCGGCGCTTCCTCTTCAAACACCATATGAATGCGGCGGTAATTGTCTTTAAGATCATCGAGCGCGCCTTCAACAACTATGCGCCCGCGCTCGATGATGCTGACGTGATCGGCTATCTGCTCGACTTCGTTCAGCCGGTGGGACGAGAAGAAAATCGTCGTTCCGCCCGCGGCCATGCCGACCAGCAACTGGAGCACGTCTTCCGTAATCGCCGGATCGAGCCCTTCCGTCGGCTCGTCCAGCACGAGCAGGTCGGCGCGCCGGGGCAGAGCGAGGAGCAGAGCCAGCTTCGTGCGCATCCCCTTCGACAGCTTCCTGACCGATTGCTTCAGCGGAAGCTCGAACAACTCGATCAATCGCCCTTCCATATCCCGATCCCAATTCGGAAAGAACGAGCGGGTGAAAGAGATCATCTGTCCGACCTTCACGTAGTCATACAGCCCTTTGTCCTCGCTCACGAAGCCCACGCGCTGTCGAATCCGCACGCCTTCTTTTCGGTCATCAGGCCGCAAGCCGAAGACCCGCGCCTCGCCCGAAGTCGGGTGGGCCAGGCCGAGCAGCATCTTGACGGTCGTGGTCTTGCCGCTGCCGTTGCGGCCCAGGAAGCCGTGAATCGAGCCTCGCTCGACCGCCAGGTCAATTCCATCCACGGCCGGTTTCTCCCCATAGCTCTTCTTCAGATTTTTGGTCTCGATGATCAGCTCCGTCATATTCACCTCCTGCTTGACGCCTTCGGCAACCCGTTTTCGCGCAGGTTCGTCAATTCGGCTTCGAATAGCCTCCGCATCTCTTCTTCGCTTAAATTGAGCGCGGCCAGCTTTGCGATCAGGTTTTTGATCAGCGGCAGCGCGCGCAAAATTTGTGGGCGCACAACGCCCTCCTTCCGTTCAGCGACGAACGCCCCCAGGCCCTGACGCAACTCGATCACTCCCTCGTTCTCCAGCTCGCGGTAGACTTTGGCGATCGTGTTCGGGTTGATCACCAGCTCTTCCGCCAGCTTGCGTATGCCGGGGAGTTGCTCCCCGTCGCGCAGCGCGCCCGTCTCAATGGCGTGCTTGATCTGCTCCATCAATTGCTTGTAGATCGGCACGCCCGATGATGGATTCGGTTTCAGCAACATCCGCCCTCACCAGACTTTCTCGCTGTACTGTGCTAGTGTGCTAGTACACTATGAAAGTAATACTGTCGCTTTTCGCTGTCAAGCGAAATTTTCATGGATGTGATTTTTTCTTTCCGGGAAGACTTCAGAAATCATCGATCCATATCTTGCTGTCTCGCATTTTCCTGTTCCCGGTTTTACCAACAGGAAAATGTAGGACAGGAATATCCGGAGATTGACCGTGTCCGCGTGGTTGGATACTCTGAGCTTGATCCGGATCAGCGCCGCGACATCTCAACATAAAAAGAGGCGTAGTTATGAAACACCCTTCACTACTCGACCGCCGCCGCGCCGCGCTCGCGGTGATTGATATGCAGGATGCTTTCGGGA
>Ga0126383_10001128_pt1 | contig 16301 bp, 10 predicted proteins | sample PanSoiMetPlot_35_FD_96882 | JGI IMG/M metagenome (GOLD analysis project Ga0126383, IMG submission 96882) | Tropical forest soil microbial communities from Panama - MetaG Plot_35 | ecosystem: Environmental > Terrestrial > Soil > Tropical forest > Bulk soil | place: Panama | collected 2016-02-17
CAGGAGGACGGCTAGTGACGACCTGGCGTAGGTCTTTGCCTCCTGTTCGCCGACGTGGCGCTCGCGTGCCTGGTATGGCTTTCGCGGCGTTGCTTGCCTTCGTGCTCGGGGCCGTTACCGCCTCGGCTCCGGGGTTGGCGCAGAACACCACCGGCGTCATGCACTTTCCGCCGCGGCCGCCACCGTCGCCGCGACAACCGCCGCCGCCGTCGAACGCTCCAATGCTCGTGCAGGCGACCGAGATCAGATACGACTACACCAACAACTCGGTTGCCGCGGTCGGGAACGTGCAAATCTATTACGGCGGCGCGACCGTCGAGGCCGATCAGGTCATTTACGATCAAAAAACCAAGCGGCTGCGCGCGGAAGGCAACGTCAGACTCACCGAGCCCGACGGTAAGATCACTTATGGTCAAGTGATCGATCTGACCGACGACTATCGCGACGGATTTGTCGATTCCCTGCGACTCGAAACACCCGACGACACCCGTTTTGCCGCGGCGCGCGCCGATCGCTCCAACGGCAACTACACCGTCCTGCAGAACGGCGTCTATACAGCGTGCGAACCCTGCAAGGACGATCCGCGAAAGCCGCCGCTTTGGCAGGTCAAGGCCGCCCGCATCATTCATGATGAGGGCGAGAAAATGCTTTACTTCGAAGACGCTCGCGTCGAGTTCTTCGGGGTGCCGCTTGCCTATGTGCCGTTCATGTCGGCGCCCGACCCGACCGTCAAACGCAAGAGCGGGTTTTTATTCCCTAACCTGTCGCAGACCTCGCAATACGGCTTTGGCATCGAACCCAAATATTTCTGGGCATTGGCGCCGAATTACGATCTCACGCTGTCGACGCTACTGACCACAAGGCAAGGTGCGCTTTTCAAGGGTGAATGGCGCCACCGCCTGCTGGAAGGTTCCTACTCGATCAGGGCGGCCGGAATTTTCCAGCAGGACCCCGGTTATTTTGCCACGCGCGACGGTGCCAATAGTCCGACCGCCAGCACATTCCGCGGCGCCATCCAGACCGCCGGACAGTTCGCGATCAATGACAAATGGACCTGGGGTTGGACCGGCTTGCTGGTGACCGACAGCCAGTTTTTATATGATTATCAGCTGCGGCAATTTAGCGGTGCATTCGACCCGTTCCAGACCGGCTTTGCCGCGGAGGGAGTTTCGCAGCTTTATCTCAACGGGGCGGGCGAACGTAGCTATTTCGATGTCCGGGCGATCTACTACTACGGCTTTTCCCAATTCGATCACCAGCAACAGATCCCGATCATTCATCCGGTGCTGGATTATTCCAATGTGCTGCCGCAGCAACTGCTCGGCGGCGAGTTGAGCTACAAGGTCAACCTCACCAGTCTGACCCGGCAACAGGCTGAATTCGACGCCATAACGCAAGCTGCTCAGTCCAGCGGCGCCTGCTCGAGCCCGACCGCCGATACGGCCGTTCCGGGAAACTGCCTGCTGCGCGGCATACCCGGTGAGTACACGCGTTTTTCGGCATGGGCGGATTGGCGTCGCACATTGGTCACCGACAACGGCCAGATGATCACGCCGTTTTTCCGCATGCGCGGCGATGTCGCAACGGTCTCCGTGAACAATAATTCACCAGGTGTGTCGAACTATATCGCGACCGGCACTGACGGGCTTGTCCGCGCCATGCCGGTGGCGGGGGTCGAGTATCGCTATCCGTTTATCAGCGTGTCGTCATGGGGGACGCAGACGATCGAACCGATCGCCCAGGTCGTGCTGCGGCCCAATGAGACAAGCATTGGAAAATTTCCGAATGAAGATGCGCAGAGCCTGGTATTTGACACCAGCAATCTGTTCGAAGTGGACAAGTATTCCGGCTGGGATCGTGTCGAAGGCGGCGGCCGCGCCAATGTCGGGGTACAATATACCGCGCAGTTCAATCGAGCCGGGTCGCTCAATGTCATCTTCGGCCAGTCTTATCAACTATTTGGGCTGAACTCTTTTGCCAACCCCGATATCACCAATACCGGTCTTAACAGCGGTCTCGACAAAACCGCTTCCGATTACGTCGGCAGCGTCACCTACCAGCCGAATTCGATTTACTCATTCGCTGTGCGCGGCCGGTTCGACCAAAGCACGTTCACCCCTCAACGCCTCGAAGTCGAGACTCGCGCCAATTTCGAGCGCTGGACGCTGCAGTTTCTCTATGGCGACTATGCGCCCCAACCGCTGCTCGGCTTCCTGACGCGTCGCGAAGGTTTTCTTACCGGCGCGTCGCTTAAGCTAACAGCCAATTGGATTCTGCTTGGCTCAACGCGCTATGACATCGAGAATGATCGTTTCGACCAGGCGCGGCTTGGCGTAGGCTATGTCGACGATTGCTTCATGCTATCGGTTAACTGGCTCAGCAGCTATACCTACACGACGGTGACGGCTCCGGTCCGAAATGACACTGTTATGCTGCAGTTCAGTTTGCGCACGCTTGGACCGGATGCTCTGGCTCCTGTGGGCGTGTCTTACTGATTTCGTCGTAATGCAGCCGAGGGTGGTCTAGTACGGTGCAAGAGAGCGTAACAACGGTGAAGCGGTATTATCGGCAGATGACATGATGGAGAGAAACTCGTGATTTCACCGGTCGAGTTTCAGCATCGATGCAGCGGTTTTACCGCCGCTCTCCTCATACTCGCGTGCATTACAACAATCTCGCTCCCCGCACGGGCGCAACAAATCGTATTGCTTGTGAACGGCTCGCCGATCACTGATCTCGATATCGCTCATCGCGAAAAGTTCATAGAGATGAGCAACCATAAGAAGCCGACCCGCCAAGAGGCGATCAACAGCCTAGTTGACGAGACGTTAGAGTTGAGAGAGGCGGCGCGCTACTCGCTGGAGCCGACTGACGCGGACGTTCAGGCGGCCTATGACAACGTTGCCCAGGGCATGGGGGTCGATGCGCAGAAACTGACGCAGATCCTGGCCAACGGCGGCGCTAGCGCCGACACCCTCAAGCACCGGCTCAAGGCGGAAATAGCGTGGACGACCCTGGTGCGGGGCCGGTACAAGGTGAGTCTAGAAATCGCCGATAAGGACGTCGAGGCGGAACTTCAGCTCCACCAACCGCAAGACAATCGTCAGCTCGGATACGAATACATCGTGCGTCCGATCGTTCTCATCGTGCCGCGCGGCTCACCTGATGCGGTTTATGAGGCGCGCAAGCGAGATGCCGATGCGCTACGCAGCCGGTTTACAACCTGTACCGATGGAATTGTGTTCGCGCGCGGGCTCGCGGAAGTGGCCGTGCGCGATCCGATCAACAAGTCGTCCGCCGACTTGCCGCCGGCGCTGCGCACTATCCTCGATAATATCGAGGTTGGACATTTGACGCCGCCGGAACAAACCGGGGAAGGCATACAGATGTTCGCAGTGTGCTCGAAAAAGGAGTCGAAGACCGAGGCGCCGGGGCTCAAGGAAGTTCGCAACAAGATTTTCGAAAAGAAATTTGGCGCCAAGGCGAACCGCTATCTTGCCGATCTCCGGCGGCAAGCGATGATCGAATACAAATAACTGTCTCTTTCAGTCAGCGGCGAACCGGTTTCCACTTCCGCCGCCATGCTGTAGAAGCGATTTGTGCAACCTTTGGCATTGACGCTCGGCGAACCTGCCGGGATCGGCCCGGAACTTGCCCTGACGATTTGGCAGCGGCGCGCCGAGCTCGACGTACCGCCCTTCTACATCATCGCCGAACCGGATTTCCTCGGTCGGCGCGCCAATCAGCTTGGGCTGCGGATTCCGATCGAGCGCGCGACTGCGGCCAAGGCCGCGGCAATATTTCATTCCGCCCTTCCCGTCGCGGTCCTTGGTCTGCCAATCAGGGCCGATCCCGGTAAACCCGATTCATCGAGCGCGCCCGCAGCAATCGCGGCAATCCGCCGTGGTGTCGCCGATGTAATGTCCGGCTCGGCGGCCGCGATCGTCACCAATCCCATCGCCAAGAACGTGCTCTACAATTCCGGCTTCGCGGAACCGGGCCACACCGAATTTCTCGCCAAGCTGGTGCAGGAAACTTCGGGCAAGGTATTGCGGCCGGTGATGATGTTGTGGTCGCCGGAATTGGCAGTGGTACCGGTAACGATTCACCTGCCGCTTCGAGAAATATTCGACAAAATTTCGATCCAACTCGTCGTCGAGACCGGACGAATTGTTGCCCGCGATTTGCGCACGCGCTTCGGTCTCGTGCGACCCCGGCTGGCGATTGCCGGCCTTAATCCGCATGCCGGCGAAGCCGGCATGCTTGGTGAGGAAGATCGCACCATCGTGGCTCCCGCTGTCGCGGCGCTGGTCGACGAAGGAATCGACGCGAGGGGACCGCTTGCTGCCGATTCGATGTTCCACGAGGCCGCACGCGCGAGTTATGACGCCGCTTTATGCATGTACCACGACCAGGCACTCATCCCGATCAAGACGCTTGCATTCGACCACGCGGTCAATGTGACGCTCGGCCTTCCGTTCGTGCGCACTTCGCCGGATCACGGCACCGCTTTTGACATTGCCGGGACCGGCACTGCCGACCCGACCAGCCTGATTGCCGCGCTCCGGCTTGCGGCTCGGCTCGCCGGATCGCCCAGTGCGAACACCGAGGCCGCGCTGTCGAATACCGCGCCGTGAACCAGTCATTCGATGAACTGCCGCCGCTGCGCGATGTTATTCGGCGCTACGGTCTTACCGCGCGCAAATCGCTCGGTCAGAACTTCCTCTTGGATCTCAATCTCGCCGCGCGGATCGCTCGCGCCGCAGGACCGCTTGAGGCGACTATCGTCATCGAAATCGGTCCGGGTCCGGGCGGGCTTACGCGCGCGCTTTTGGCACTCGGTGCATTGCGTGTCATTGCCGTCGAGCGCGATGATCGCGCGATTGGCGCGCTAAAAGACATCGCTGCGCATTATCCCGACCGCCTGGAAGTCATTGCCGGCGACGCGCTGAACTTCGATCCACGGATGCACCCGCCTTCCGGTCGAGCGCGCATCGTCGCCAATCTACCTTATAATATTGCGACCGCTTTGCTGGTGATGTGGGTGACTGTCGAGCCGTGGCCGCCCTGGTACGATTCGGCGGTTCTGATGTTTCAGCGTGAGGTCGCCGATCGCATCGTCGCCGATGTTGGATCAAAGAGTTACGGCCGTTTGTCCGTGCTGGTGCAGTGGCGCTGCACGCCGCGTATTATCTTTGATGTGAATGCGTCCGCATTCGTGCCGCCGCCCAAGGTGAAATCTTCCGTCGTGCGAATTGATCCGCGGCCGACGCCGCTTTCTTGCGATCGCGCCATGCTCGAAGCGGTGACGCAGGCGGCGTTCGGCCAGCGGCGCAAGATGTTGCGACAGAGCTTACGAGCCCTGGGAGCTGACACGCCAGAGCTCATTGCGGCGGCTGGACTTGACCCGACGGCCCGAGCGGAAGACATCTCGGTGGGGCAATTCGTTTCGCTGGCGCGAATGCTCGCAGTTCAGCGTGACCGCCGCAGCGCAATTGAAAAGCCGGGCTGCTCGGGCGATAAAACCGCATGAGCGAATTTCGCCGCCAGTCTCTTGTCGCCTATGGCCAGCCGCTGCGCGAAACGCTTGCCGATCGCCCGGTACCGCGCGGCACCGAAGTTCTGGTTCGGGTAACCTGCTGCGGGGTCTGTCACTCGGATTTGCACGTCCAGGACGGCTATTTCGCGCTCGGCGGCGATAAACGGCTCGACATCACCAAGGATCGCGCCTTGCCTTTCACGCTCGGGCATGAAATCGCCGGCGTCATCGAAGCCGCGGGTGAAAGTGCCGATGGCGTCCTCATCGGCCGCGAAGTCGCGGTCTATCCGTGGATCGGCTGCGGTGCCTGCCCGGCGTGCCGGGCTGGCGAAGAGAATATGTGCTCCGCGCATCATCATCTTGGCGTTGCCGTCGACGGCGGTTTCGCAACTTATGTGCTGGTGCCGCACCCGCGTTACCTCATCGAACATGCGCCGCTGTCGGCAACCTTCGCCGGCCCATTGATGTGCTCAGGCCTAACCGCTTATAGCGCGCTCAAGCGACTGAGCGGTCACGCGGAGCGCGGACCGGTCCTGCTCGTTGGCTTGGGCGGCGTCGGCATGATGGGGCTGGCGCTGGCGCGCGCGTTGTTTCGCCAGCCGCCGCTCGTCGCCGATATAGACTCGGAAAAACGCCAAGCCGCGCTTGCCGCAGGCGCCGCTCAGGCGTTCGATCCGGCCGATCCGCGGGCCCGCAGAGCGGTCATGGCGGCGACCGGCGGTGGTTCATATGCAGTCTGCGATTTTGTCGGCTCGGACAAATCGCTGCAATTCTCGACCGGAATTCTGGCGCGCGGCGGCAAGGCCGTTGTTAGCGGTCTTCTTGGCGGCAGCTTCTCGATCCCAGCGGCCATGATCGCGATCAAAGCGATAACCATCGAAGGCACTTTGACCGGCACATTGGCGCAGGCGCGCGAGCTCATCGCGCTGGCGCGTGCGGGGAAGATTGCTCCGATACCGACGCATGCGCGGCCGCTCGATCAGGCGCAGGCCGCGCTTGAGGATCTACGCGCCGGCCGCGTAGTGGGCCGCACGGTGCTGGCGATCTGACCCTAGCTCAGATATTGCCGGATTTTCGCCAGCAATTGGCGCGGGCTGTACGGTTTCGGCACGTAATCATCGCAGCCGGCTTCCCGCGCTTTCTTCTCTTCGCCGCTGAGCGCATAGGAAGTGACCGCGATGATCGGAATGGACTTCAAGGCGGCATCGCGTTTGATCCGGCGCGTGGCGGAATAGCCGTCCATAATCGGCAGCTGAATATCCATCAAGATCAGATCGGGTCGCTGCCTGGCGATGGCGGCAAGCGCCTCCTCGCCGTTCTCGGCTTCGGTGATTTCATAGTCGGTGCCGGCCAACATATCGCGAATGATCTGGCGATTGTCCGGCTGGTCCTCGACCACCAGGATGCGCTTGCTCATTGTGCCCCCATTGCGGTCTCCACAATAACCGGAAGAGTGAAAGCAAAAGTGGCGCCTTGGCCGAGTTGCGACTCGACCCAAATTCGGCCGCCATGCATTTCAATGATGCGCTTTGAGATCGCGAGGCCCAAGCCGGTGCCGCCCTTTTTCTTGGTAATCGCGTTGTCGGCCTGCTGGAACTCCTGGAACAACTTGGTTTGATCCGCAGCGGAAATACCCGGCCCAGTGTCATGGACCGATACGTAAAACGAGCCATTATTGGCTTCGGCCCTGATGGCGACTTCGCCCGCATCGGTGAACTTGATCGCATTGCCGACAAGGTTGATCAGGACTTGGGTCAAGCGGCGCCCATCGCCGCGTCCCGGTGGCAGTTCAGCAGCTACTTCGACCTTAAACGCGAGCTTCTTATCGGCCGCCAACGGCTCAAGCGTACTGCGGACGGTCTGGGCAATGTCCTGAACCGAATAATCTGAAAGTTCGAGGACGAGTTGGCCGGCCTCGATCTTGGAGAGATCGAGCACATCATTGATCAGCCCGAGCAGGTGTCTGCCATTGGCTTCAAGCCGTTTGAGCACGCTGAGCATCTTCTCGGATGGCTCACCATAAGCGCCATCGGTCATCAATTCGGTGTAGCCGAGGATGGCGTTGAGCGGCGTGCGCAACTCATGGCTCATATTGGCAAGGAATTGCGATTTGTGCTGGCTAGCCTCCTCAAGCTGCCGGCTCTTCTCCTGGATTTCGTCGAACAGGCGTACATTCTCGATCGCGATCGAAGCCTGGTCGGCGAAAGTTGTCACCAGTTCAATCTGCTTTTCGCTGAACGGCTGTACTTTGGAGCGGGTCAACGCCAATACCCCGATCGGCACGCCCTCGCGCAACATTGGAACGGCGAGGGTGGTGCGATAGTCGCCTAACTTCTGTGCTTCCACCCAGGTATAGTCCGGATCGCTTTTGACATCCGGAATGTGGATCACGCGCCCTTCGAGCAAGGCGCGTCCCGAGGCCGAGCCACGCGCGAGCTCGATTGGAATATTTTCCACATAATCCATGAACTCGGCAGAAAAGCCGTACGATTCGGCCCGGTAGAAGGCATTACCGCGTTGTCGTGTGATCGTACCCTTATCGGCCTCGCACAGGCGAGCAGCGGATTCAACCAGCGTCTGCAATACGGTTTTCAGGTCGAATGCCGAGCGACTGATGACTTTGAGTACATCGGCGGTCGCAGTTTGGCGCTGTAGCGACTCCGTTAGTTCCTCGGTGCGCGCCTGCACCTCATCAAACAAGCGCACATTGCGGATTGCGATCACGGCCTGATCGGCAAAAGCCTGCAGCAGTGCGATCTGGCGTTCCGGAAAGCGTCCGGCGCCGGCGCGGGCAACGGCAATAGCGCCGATTGGACTGCCTTCGTGCAGCAACGGCACCGCCACAATGCTTCGATAGATCACCGTTCGTGCGAGTTTTTGGGCTGGCGCGCCGTACGCCTCGTCAGCTTTGACATTTTCAATCTCCACGACCGCGCGGCGCAATATCGCGCGCCCAGCCGTTGTATCTTCGCCAGCCGGCATCGGCATCATATTGCGAAAAAGGTCCAGGCCTTCGGCGCTCAGCCCAAAACAGCTCGCAAAGTGCATCAGCGTGCCATCAAACCGCACCACGAACGAAAATTGTCCGTCACACAGCCGCACCGCACTCTCTGCGATCGAATCAAATACCGGCTGCACATTCGTCGGCGAGTTGGAAATGACGCGCAGCACTTCGGCAGTTGCCGTCTGTTGTTCCAACGATTTCCGCAGTTCGTTGAGCAGCCGCGCGTTCTCGATGGCGATGACGGCTTGGGCGGCGAAGTTCTGTAATAGTTCGATCTGTTTGTCAGTGAACAAGCGGACCTCTTGCCGATACAGAGAGATGACGCCGATCACCTCGTTCTCCCTCATCATCGGGACGCCCATCGTCGTGCGAACCCCACCTTGTTCGACAGCCACAACGACGAGAGGATCGCGGTCGAGGTAACCTTTCGATTTGGCGAAATCTTCTATCTGCACGGGGCCGCGAGCCTGCAGGACGCGGCCGCCCAGCGTTTCAGGACCCGGGTGGAAAGGTTCGCGCTGCATGTACTCGACATAGCTCTGATCGGCGCCGACAGCTGCCATCAACTGGAAAGAGCTCCCGTTGTATTGAGCCATGAGGCCGAAGTCGGCCACGCAAAGGCGGGTCGCGTTTTCGAGAAGGTTCTGGAAAACAGGCTCCAGCTCGCCGGGCGATGAACTGATGACTCGTAGCACCTCTGCCGTCGCGGTCTGCTGTTCCAATGATTGCCGCAACTCGTTAAGAAGCCTCGCGTTCTCGATGGCGATGACGGCCTGGGCGGCGAAATTTTTCACTAAGTCGATCTGTTTATCACTGAAGGGCCGCACTTCCTGGCGATAGATCGCTATGACACCGACCAGATCGCTCTCTTTAAGCATCGGTACGATTAGAAGGGTTCGAGCGCCGGCGACTCTTGCGATCGGCTCATCCGGATTTTCTGCAGCAACATCGCCAATGTGAACTACCTGCTTTGTATCTGCCACGCGATAAAGGAAACGTGCCGAGCGGCGTGGAGCAATCGGATCGCGTTTCTGTTCGGCCGCCCAAGCTTCCGGTGCATTGTGCAAAGCGACATGCCGGAACGCATCCCCTTGATAGAGCAACAAATTGCCAAAGCTGGCTTGGCATATGTGCACCGCATTCTCTAGCATGGCTTGGAATACAGGTTCTAGTTCGCCAGGCGACGAGCTGATGACCTTGAGCACCTCCGATGTCGCCGTCTGTTGCTCCAGCGATTCCGAAAGCTCTCGGCTGCGTACTTGCTCGGCTTCGAACAGCCGAACGTTCTCGATGGCGATCACCGCCTGATCGGCGAATGTTTCTACAAGCTCGATTTGTTTGTCAGTGAACGGCCGCACTGCCTTGCGCGTCAATATCAGGACGCCGATTGGCAGGCCTTCCCGCAGGAGGGGAACGCCTAATACGGTGCGATATTTACCCACTTTCTGACGTTCGACCAAAACGTAATCCGGATCGTCCTCAACATCGTGGACGTGAATGGTCTTGTGCTCGATGATCGCTCGCCCCAGTACTGATCCGCTGGTCGGGGCGACCGGGTGCTCGCGCATATACTTCTCGAAGTCGCGCGGATAGCCGTAGCTTGCGACCGAAGGGTAGAAATCGCCCGTGGGCCGGTGAATTGCCGCGCTGTCAGCTTCGCACAGCCGCGCCGAGGACTCGACGAGCTCGTCGAGAACCGCCTGCAGATCGAAGGTCGAGCGACTGATCACCTTGAGTACGTCGGAAGTCGCCGTCTGCTGCTGTAAGGATTGCCGCAGCTCGTTAAGCAATCGCGCGTTCTCAATGGCGATGATGGCTTGTGCGGCAAAATTCTGTACCAGCTCGATTTGCTTGTCGGTAAACGGCTGTACTTGTTGCCGATAGATGGCGATGACTCCGATTATTTGTTTGTCTTTGAGCATCGGAACCACGAGATAGGTCCTTGCCCCTCCAAGATCGCCAAGGGCGACCGCTGCCGGGTGACGCTGCTCCTTGTAAATCGCCTCCTCCGCGTAATCGGCGATGTGGACGACGTCTTTCGTGGCAACCGCGCGTCCTAGACCTGTTTGGCGGCTCGCTTCAAATATCGGCTCGCGTTTTCGAAGCTCAGCAAAAGCTGGCGGCACATTGCTCATTGCGACGACGCGAAAGCGCCAATCGCCTTCGTACAGCAGCAACAATCCGAAGGTGGCGTCGCAAAGTCGGGTCGCATTCGCCAACATTGTCTGAAATACCGGAGCGAGGTCGCTAGGCGAACTCGATATGACACGCAGGACCTCCGCCGTGGCCGTCTGCTGCTCCAACGATTCGGTGAGGTCCGCGGTGCGCTGACGCAGTTCGTTGAGGAGTCGCGTATTCTCGATGGCAATGACGGCCTGGTCCGCGAAGGTTTCCACCAGTGCCACCTGCTTGTCGGTGAACGATCTGACCTCAATCCGGTAAATGGTGATCGTCCCTATCAGGTCGTTGCCTTTGACGATTGGAACCGCGAGCACTGTCCGGATCGGCTCCACATCTCGAATCACGTACGCATATTCTGGATCGGTCTGAACGTCAGGCACCTGCACTGTTCGTCGTTCAAGGGCGGCGCGTGCCGAGACGCTGTGTCGTCCTGGGGCAATTGGATTGCGATTTACGAAATCCCAGTTCTCAGGCCCTACATTGTAAGCGGCAACTGCCCGAAGGAACACGCCATCAAAACGAAAGATATATGCCCGCTCGGCCTCGCACAGCCTGACGGCGTTTTCGGCCATTGTGTCGAACACCGCCTGCAAATCCGACGTCGATTTACTGATGACCTTGAGTACCTCGCTCGTCGCCGTCTGCTGCTCCAATGACTCGGTGAGGTCCGCGGTACGCTGATGCAGTTCGTTGAGCAGCCGCGTATTCTCGATGGCAATGACGGCCTGCGCGGCGAATGTACGGACAAGTTCAATCTGTTTTTCGCTGAACGGACGGACCTGCGAGCGCGTCAGGACGATCACACCGATGGCTATGTTGTCCCGCAAAAGTGGCACGCCGAGAATGGTTCGAAATCCGGCTTTCTGCGCAAGATCGCGCATGGTGTACTCGGGATCCCGTATGACATCGGGCACATGGATGGTTTTGCCTTCCAGAAGCGTGCGGCCGGTCACACTTCCTCGACTGCGCTCATGCCGAACATTTCTGATGAATTCGTGCAGCTGCGGCGGATAATTGTAGACGGAAGCGAAGTAATACGCCCCCTCGTGCTCTCGCGTGATGCCCGCCATATCCGCGTCACAGAGCCGCGCCGCGGATTCGGTTACCTTGTCAAGCACGCTTTGAAGGTCAAAGCTTGCGCGACTTATGAGCTTAAGAACGTCGGCAGTGGCGGCTTGCTGTTCGAGCGCCTCGTCCCGCTCGCCGGCGAGCCGCGTGAGTTCGCCTTTCTGATCGCCAGCTAACCGGCGCTGCACCGGTGCCTTGCCGCGCTTTGCCGCGCCGTCACGGCGGCGCGCTTTAGGCAACTTACCGCTCGCTTTGGAGCGCCGTATCATGACATTCCTGAAGCTTCGGCTAGGCTGGTGCAACGACCAATCTACACCTAAAAGAGCTTCGATTGTCATTGCCAAGAGGGCCGCCGAACATTGCGTAAAAATCGACCTTGCGTGTGATTCTAAAGCTGCGTTTGCAGCCGGCGCACGAAATCAGACAGGCCGACCTGACGTTCCCGCTTTAGCCGCTCCGCCGCGAGGATCGCCCGCAATTCGGCAAAGGCCTGTCGTTTATCGCGATTGACAATGACGTAATCGTATTCCGGCCAATGACTCATCTCACCGGCGGCCTTGGCCATGCGTGACCCGATCACCGACTTGGAGTCCTGCGCGCGGCGTTTGAGCCGGCGCTCGAGCTCCGTTGCGGTCGGCGGCAAAATGAAAACGCTGACCAGATCGGTGCGCGCTTTCTCGCGCAGCTGCTGCGTGCCTTGCCAGTCGATATCGAACAGAACGTCCCGACCGGCCTGCAATGCCTTGATCGCCGGCTGGCGCGGAGTGCCGTAGCGATGGCCAAACACTTCGGCCCATTCCAGAAGCTCGCCGCGGGCAACCATGTTATCGAAGCGCGCCTGATCAATAAAGTTATAGTCGCGTCCGTTGATTTCGCCGCGGCGCTTAGGCCGCGTGGTCACCGAGATAGAAAGTTCGACCTTGCGGTCTGATTGCAACAACAAGCGTGACAAGGTGGTCTTTCCGGCACCCGATGGCGAGGACAGCACCAACATCAGGCCGCGACGGGCAATGTTGTGGTTGGTTCGGCGCGCCTTTGCCATGTTATTCGACGTTCTGAACCTGTTCGCGAAATTGCTCGACCGCTGCCTTGAGCTCCAAGCCGATATTCGTGAGCTCGACATCATTGGCCTTGGCGCAGAGCGTATTGGCTTCGCGGTTGAGCTCCTGGGCGAGAAAATCGAGTCTGCGGCCGATCGGGCCGTCTTCCTGGATCAACCGCCGCGCCTGCGCGACATGCGCAACCAGTCGATCAAGTTCTTCGCGCACGTCGGCCCTGGTTGCGATCATGACCGCTTCCTGGTGCAATCGGTCGGGATCGAAACGTTCCGACTGCGCGAGCAAGGTCGCAACTTGTTCGGCAAGTCGGGCGCGAATGGCGTCTGGCCGGCGGCCAGGAGCCATTTCCGCGCGTTCGATCAGGACGGCGATTTCGTGGAGCCGCGCCGCTAAAACCCGACCGAGCGCCGCGCCCTCGCCGCGGCGCATTTCCGCAAGCGATCTCAGCGCCGCGGCAAAACCGGCAATCACCGCCGCTTCGGCGGTGCGACGCTCGGCTTCGTTTTCCTCGGCTTCGATGATTTCGATGACGCCTTTTAGGCCCAATAGCCCGTCGAGCGAGGGTGGCGACGCCTTGATCTTGGTCCCAAAATCGCGCACCGCCGATAAAATGGCTTCGAGGACCGGCGCATTGACGCGTACGGTCGGCGCCGCGCCACTGCGTTCGATAGTGAGATTGGCTTGCACCGAGCCGCGGCTCAGCGTTTCCGCCGCGCGAGCGCGAACCGGCAGCTCAACCGCGTCCCAGCCGGCAGGCGTCCGTAGCCGTACATCCAGCCCTTTGCCATTGACCGATTTTATTTCCCAGGTCCAGGCGTAAGGTCCGGACAGGCCATGGCCGCGAGCAAACCCGGTCATGCTCGAAAGCGCCATAGGACCCCGCCAGCTTGGGTCAAAACTCACTATCCCCGTGAGCCGCGCTGCGGCCAAAATCGCCGTCCGGGCAAGCGTATCGGCAATACGGTCGAGCCTTTCGACGAACCCGGCGGCGATTTTCGCCGCACCCCGAAGGGACGCGGTTCTTTTGGCCGCTGGCGTCGTTGCTCGTCGCTCATGATCTGATAGATCACATCGCTCCTCGCGCCTAACCAGCGGCCAAAATACCCAGCGTCGCGGCCACGGGAATAGTGAGCTTTGACCCTCGAATGCGCCCGAACTTACCGGGCGTGATTGCCGGTCACAAGCTTGCAGCGCGACGACGCCGCGCGTGAATCAGTGGGGCGTGGGTCAATGGGGTGCGGTCGCGCGAGGCTTGGCGGCGCCGGCGCGCGGCGGGGGAGCTGCCGGCGCAGTACCCGCAGCGGCGGGCGCCGCGGGCGGCGCCATTTGGTCGCCACCCGGGACGTGGTCGTTCTGATCGGATTCGATTGATCGCAGTCGGGCCACGTTTTTCAAATGCTGCTCGTATGTCTCTGCGAAGACGTGGCCACCGCTGCCGTCCGCGACGAAATACAATTCGCGGGTGCGCGCCGGATTTGCAGCTGCCTCGAGCGCGGCGCGGCCCGGGTTGGCGATCGGTCCCGGCGGTAATCCGTCGATGACGTAGGTGTTATATGGCGTCGGTTGTTCAATCTCGCTTTTCATGATCGGACGGCCGAGCGTGCCCTTGCCGCCGACCAGCCCGTAAATGATGGTCGGATCAGACTGCAACTTCATCTTTTGCTTGAGCCGATTAACGAATACGGCGGCGACACGCGTGCGCTCCTCCGGTTTGCCGGTCTCCTTCTCGACCAGCGACGCCAGAACGACGAGTTGCTCAGGAGTCTTAACGGGCAGATCGGGCGCGCGATGGTCCCAGATTTCGCGCACTAGGCGTTGCTCCGCCTGCTGCATGCGCTGAACCATCTGTTCGCGAGTGACGCCGCGTGCGAAGTTATAGGTGTCCGGCAGCAGGCTGCCCTCGCGCGGAATTTCCTTGACGTCGCCGGCCAGGACATCATCCTGTAGCAAGCGCGCGACGATCTGCGCTGACGACAGTCCCTCCGGAATGCTGACCTGGTGGGCGACCACCTTGCCTTCGACGATGGTGGCGACCACGTCGCGCATACTGGAATGCGCCCTAAATTCGTACTCGCCGGCTTTGAGATCCTCGCGGGCCTTGAGCACGAGCACGCCGCCGATGAACAGCCACGGCTGATCGATGACGCCTCCGCGCGACAAGATATCGGCGATGTCGCGCATCCCGGACCCACGCGGAATGTTGACGATGCGGTCCGCCGCAAGCGGACCTGCCGCCTCGAAGCGCTGCTTGCCGAAGAACAGGGCGATACCCACCGCCAATGCCACAAGAACAAAGGCGCTGATCACGGCGTTGCCGATTACGACCAGCGGGTGGCGCGCGCTGGCCGAACGGCGCGCCGGTAAATCGACCCTATCGGGCTCGATCGCGGCTCGTGGGCTGCGGGGCATGCGTTTGGGCTCACTTCTATTGCGGCCGGCGGCTGGGGCGTCGGTCGCGGTTCGCCAGCGATTTTTCGGATTGCCAGGAATTGAAGACGGCGACGATGATCCCCCCGCATTGACGCGAACCGCCGGATTGCCGGTCGCAAAGTCCGCCGAACTGGGCCGCAGAGCCGGACCGTCGCGCTCTCCGCCGTCTTGCGGGGGGTTAGCTCCTGTCACCGCAGCACATCCAGTCCTACGACGCGCATGACCGACTTTGTGATGACAGCATGCAAATCGACTGCAACTTTTTCGCGATCAGGCCGTATCCGGCCTGACTCCACGACAGCCGAGATCGCCCTTGAATCGCAGGGGAGTGCGGAACAAATGTGGCGGCCCGCAAGCATCGAATTATTGCGCCACTTTGCGGAAGATCAGCGAGGCGTTGGTGCCGCCGAATCCGAATGAATTGGAAAGCGCGACTTCGACCGGCCGTTGGCGCGCCGTGTGCGGCACAAGATCAATCGATGTCGCAATCGATGGGTTGTCGAGATTGAGCGTCGGCGGCGCCACGCCATCGCGCAGCGCCAGCAGACAGAAGATGGCCTCCACTGCTCCAGCAGCGCCGAGAAGGTGGCCGATTGAAGATTTTGTGGAGGACATCGCAATACTACCGGCAGCATTGCCGACAAGCCGTTCGACCGCTTTAAGCTCGACCTCGTCGCCAAGCGGGGTCGAAGTGCCGTGTGCATTGATGTAGTCGATGTCGGCGGGCGAGATGCCGGCGCGGCGAATTGCGGCGCTCATGCAGCGGAACGCGCCATCGCCGTCCTCGGCCGGCGCGGTAATGTGGTAGGCATCGCCCGACAGACCATAGCCGATAAGTTCGCCATATATGCGCGCGCCGCGACGTTGCGCATGGTCGTATTCCTCAAGCACGACGGCGCCTGCCCCTTCCCCCATGACAAAGCCGTCGCGATCGCGATCGTACGGCCGCGATGCGCGCTCAGGCGTATCGTTAAACCCGGTCGAAAGTGCTCGGCAGGCTGCAAAGCCTGCGAGCGAAATC
>Ga0126383_10001129_pt1 | contig 16300 bp, 13 predicted proteins | sample PanSoiMetPlot_35_FD_96882 | JGI IMG/M metagenome (GOLD analysis project Ga0126383, IMG submission 96882) | Tropical forest soil microbial communities from Panama - MetaG Plot_35 | ecosystem: Environmental > Terrestrial > Soil > Tropical forest > Bulk soil | place: Panama | collected 2016-02-17
TAGAACAGCGGCGCCAGAGCGTGCGCCTCGTGATGATTGTAGAAATGGATTTTGGCGTCATCGCGAAAACCGCTGGCGCGCCGGAACTTGTCGACCTTGAAGATGTCGTCGATATTCCTTGTGTGATGGCGCAGAAACTCCTTCGGCATGTGGCGGCGCGTGTGCCTCTCGATGTGTTTGCGATATTTTTCCCGTATCCAGCGCACGCCGCGGATATTTCGATAAAATATAGTTGGGAATTCGCAGCGGCTGAAACCGGCGACATCGACGTCCTGCCGCGTTTTGCCGGCAATCGATAAAACTTCGTCGATGGCGAGATCGGGATGATCGCGTCCGTCGCATTTATAGTGAGTCAATCGCTCGAGCTGAACGGCAGCAATGCGGCGCCGGCGTCGTGAATGCCGGGGTGTGCCGTGAGAATGAGCTGCGACATTTGTCCAATACGCTTCTTGGGAATCGCGCGAGATGACGGTTGGGATCCGAAGTACCCGTTGAGCGCGATGCTCGGCTTAACATCGATCTCTCGCGCTTCGCTTTGGGTAAAGGAGAAAGTGGCTGGGAATTTGTCCGTCCAGCAAACGGTCGATAGTCATTGATGATCGCTTTCGAATGCGGGGTGACGCCCGCTGTCTTGTTCTCAGGCGCTTTACGCGGGTCGAGCGCTGAACTCCAGGCATTGCGAATAGTATCAATCCGCTCCGATGGCTCGCAACGTGCAGCTATTGCGCGATTTTCTGGGCAGCATGTGCGCGAGGCTAAGGGACGATCGCAAAGAACAAAAACACCGCGAAAATGGCGAGATGTATGACGCCCTGAAGCACCGTGGTCCGGCCGGTGCCTAACGTGATGACACTGATGAAAAGGGTCAGCGCCAGTAGAAGTTGATCCTTTTGCTCAAGGCCAAGTGTAATCGGCTGGTGCAGCATGATCGAAACGGCCGCAACAGTCGGAATCGTCAGGCCGATGCTGGCAAGCGCCGAACCCAGCGCCAGGTTTAAGCTTGTTTGCAATCGATTGGCGCGAGCTGCCTGAATCGCGGCCAAGCCTTCCGGCATTAATACGAGGCCCGCAATGACGATACCGACTAGGCCTTTGGACATACCAAGCAGACTTACGCCGCCCTCCACTACCGGTGTGAGCGATTTGGCAAGACCCACGACCGCGACAAGAGAGGCGAGCAGCAAGCCGAAGCTGATGAACGCGGTCCTGTTGGTCGGCGGCTGTGCGTGTGCCCCTTCCTGCTCTGACCCGACCGGCAAGAAGTAGTCGCGGTGTCGCACTGCTTGGACAAAAATAAAGCCGCCGTAGAGCACCAACGACACTGCACCGGCGAAAACAAGCTGTGCGGTGCTAAATACCGGGCCGGGGACGCTCGTCGCAAGGTTGGGCAGAATGAGCGTCAGCGTCGTGAGAGCGGCGAGCACAGCCAAAGCGGCGCTCGCACCCTGCACCTGAAACCCCTGTTCGCGATAGCGCGCGCCGCCCCACAGCAGGCACACACCGACGATACCGTTGCAAGCGATCATGACCGCGGCAAAAACCGTGTCGCGTGCAAGGTCCGCCTTTTCCGCTGGAGCTGCGATGACCACGGAGATGATCAGTCCGACCTCAATGATTGTGACGGCGACGGCTAGGACGATCGTGCCGAATGGTTCGCCAATTCGATGCGCAACCACTTCGGCGTGGTAGACGGCTGCAAAGACGGTGGTGGCAAGCCCTATTTCTGCGGCTAGCGCAAGCACGCCAGCTGCGCCGCCGGGGAATGTCGCCAAAAGAACCAACCAAGCCAATGCGGGCCATGTCCAAGCCCACCACGGCATTCGTGCTACTTGCATGGAAAACTAAGCCCGCCCCGATCGGGGCCGATGCTAACACGACCGACGCCGATGTGGCGAATTGGGTTTTGCCACTACACCCCGTTCGGTGTTGAGCGATGCTTGATCTAAATCAAGGAATCTTCAAACCGAGTCAGCATTGCTTGCCAGGACGTAAGCCATTTGTGCAATCCGAAGCTAAGATGAGACTTGTGTTATTAGGCCTGGTCGGCGCAACACTGGTGCTCGGCACTCCCGCGCGCGCGAGACTATCCCTGGTGCGCGCAATATGGCGGCGCGCGGACAGCGGCGACGAACTGCGGATTCGTCAGCTTCGCGCAGTGTATGGCGACCGTATCTGGCATTGGCGGCTCATGCGTGCAGAACACTATGTATCAGCCGCCGGCGCCGAAGGCACGCAAGAAAAATTACTGAAATATTAGGCGCGGACCACGTCCCTCAACTCGAGCGACGCCAAACGCATGGCCGTTGCAAACAACGCTCGCACGGTATCGCGGCGAAATTGATCTCATCGCTTCTGCTGAACGCAGCAGTTTGGCGGCACCATGTTAACGGAGGCGGTCGGTATCGTGCCAACTCCTGTCGCTGCGAGTTCAATCGCGATGTCGTCGACATCAAAATTCAAAATAGCCGCGTCTTGCTCGTGGTCTTCATTTTGATCTTTGTTCACAGAATCAATCTCCCAATCCAATCGCTGGCTTTGTTCTCGCAAGGCTAATGATTTTGAGCTGCTTATTGTCGGACAAATTGTCCGAACGGTCCACCGTCATCCTCAGCGTGGCGTCTGGCCGACGCGTACCATTGATCATAGCGCTGAAATTTCACGCCGAGCTTGTCGTAAGACACCCGCAAGTAGCCGTCACGGCCCCGCGTTACCGCCTCCGGCGCGACTTGCGCGGCCTGCTGGGCAATCACTCCGACATAGGGAGTGTTGCTGCCGTTATAGGCGAAGCGATAAAGCCCAAGCCCGTTGTTCAAATACCTGATAAGGACAACGTCGTGCTTAAGCCTAAGATCGGACCGCCGTCCGCCGCGACCGCCGCCGCCGCGCGCCATAGCGCGACCCCCGCCACCGCCGCGCGCGCGCAAGCCGCCGCCTCCACCGCGACCGCCGCGGGCGATGTTCGCATGTTGCCTTCCGCCGCCGCGATGCGACGGTCGGGCGCCCGCTGCCCGGTGCGACGGTCGCGCGTTCGCTGCACGATTAGACGGTCGCGTCTTCGCACTCGGCCGCTGGCCTTTGCCGTGATGCGAGACACTTGCTCCTTTGTTGGGGCGATTGCCTTGCCCGACATTGGTTCGGCCGCCTCCTGGTTTCGTGCCGGGTTTTGCGCCGGGTTTGAGCACCTGATCGCCGCGGCTGCCGCGGAAGTCGCGTTGACCTCGATTTCCGGCAGCCTGTCGATGATCGACGCGGGGCTGCCATCTGTTGCCGCCACCGGGGCCGCTGATCGGACGTGCGGGCCGATTGGCGGGCGGGGTAATGTTGATGTTGTTGCCGCCGCCGCTCCAATTGATATTGCCGCCCCAATAACCTCCTGACCACCAACTGCCGAGCGCATATCCGGCGCCGAAGGCAAGCCCGGTCGCAAGGAGGCCATAGCCGATATAGGGCGGTGGCGGCCAGTAATAGGGCGGGTAATCCGAATAGGGCCACGTCCCGTAGACCACGGCGGGATCGTAGTAGGGTACGTAAACCGTCTCCGGGTCCGTCGGCGCAATGGCAATGACCTGTTTGCCTTGCACCTCATTGACCGTGACAGTCTGCTGCTTGGTCGATTTGAGTTTGTCGTTTGCTTGCGCCTTCGCGCGTAATCGCTGGATCGCGTCCATCACGTCGGGCTGCTGTGCGACGACAGCATCACCAAGCTTTTCCGTCCAGTCGAGGTTCTCGTTCATCATTGTGAGGACGCTCGGCGTCGCCATCAATGATTTGACGCTCTCGTCCCAATCCTCCTTAGCAATCGCAGCCTTCAACTGATCTCCCTTGAGATTCTTGTGCGATCGCAGCCATCGTTCGGCCTGCACGATGTCGATCGGATAGGCCGATGCCATGAGCACTTCCGCCAGCAAGGTATCGGGATAGAGCGCGATCGGCGCCACCAGTTGATCAAGCTCCTCCGGTTTCAACAGCTGCGAGCCGGATGCAGGGGGCGTCTGTGTTTGTGCCAGTGCGCCGACCGGCAATAGAAAAATTAGCGCAAAAATTATTGAGCGTATCGCCGCTGACATTTCCGCCTGCCGTTCTACGCGCGACTGCTGACGTTATCAGATGGCGAAAAATCCGGGCCTACTTTGATCCAGATCAATGAAACGCCGGATCGGCCAAGCGGGGCCAGCCTTTTACCGGCGGGTTTCTGCGTAATGCAATTAGCGACGGAGCAAATTGTTTCGGCTGAGGGCGGTCACAAGTGGTGAGCGTTGCGCGTTCAGGCTGCCACTTTCACCTGCTTGGCCTGCGGTAAACCTTTGGATAGCGTTTCCATACATTCAGCTAGTTCGTAACCGCGCGCCAGCAACAGCCAACGGCGTTCGCAGTCCAGAAAGTCTTGGCGCAAAAGCGGATCGCTCTGCTCCTTGGCTCGGCGCCGGCAGTGCTCAGCGTGGCCGTAACAGTCGCGAATGTTATCGCTTAGTGAACGCAAGGCACAACCCTCACCACGCCAGAGTGCCTCCGCCGCTGATCGAAGAATAGAACGTGCTACAAAATGCGCGAGTAAAATTCGCGTGACAGCTGTGACAGAATTGTTTCGACTTTGCGATTGTTGCGCTGAGCAACGAGCGCCTCCCCACCTCCTACAGATTTTTCTTTCACAGCCGCATCTCCGGCACCTTATTCGGGATCGTCAATTGAGCCTCAGTGGCCGCGATCACCTCCTCAACCGAGACGCCGGGTCCTGTTTCCAGAAGCGTTGCGCGACCGCCGACGTATTCAATGACGGCCATTTCGCTGACAACGAGATCGACTGGCCGGGCGGAAGTCAGTGGCAGCGTGCATTTGTTGACAATCTTCGGCTTACCCTTGGCAGTGTGCTGCATTGCGATAATTACGCGCTTGGCGCCGGTGACCAAGTCCATCGCCCCGCCCATCCCCGGCACCATTTTTCCCGGGATCATCCAATTTGCCAGAAGGCCATGCGTGTCCACCTGGAGGGCGCCGAGCACGGTGATGTCGACATGCCCGCCGCGGATGAGCCCGAACGACATGGCACTATCGAACGTGCACGCGCCCGGCAATGCTGTGACGGGACGGCCGCCGGCGTCGGTGAGGAGCCGATGCCCCATGCCTTGCTCGGGTATCGGGCCCGTGCCGATCAACCCGTTCTCGGATTGGAAGAATATCTTCACCTCGGCCGGCACGTAGTTCGCAACCATGGTCGGGATTCCAATACCAAGATTGACCAGCATGCCCGATCGCAATTCCTGCGCGATACGCTTGGCGATGATGGTTTGCGGATCCACGGCGCTCATCAGCTTGTCACCAGGTAGTCGATCAGGGGCGCCGGCGTTATCACGTGGTCGGGCGCAATCAGTCCTACCGGGACGATGTGCTCGGCAGTCACGATCGTTGTCTCCGCGGCCATCGCAATGACGGGATTGAAATTTCGCGCCGTCAGAGCGTAGGAAAGATTCCCGAGATAATCCGCCAGGAAGGCATCGATCAATGCAAAATCGGCATGGAGTGCTGTTTCAACGAGATAGGTGCTGCCGTTGATCTGAACTTTCTGTTTGCCTTCTTCGACGACAGTCCCGACTCCCGTTGGAGTGAGCACGCCGCCCAGCCCGAAACCGCCGGCGCGAATGCGCTCGATCAGCGTTCCCTGAGGAACTAGGTCGACGGCCATTTTGCCGGCGATCATTTGTTTTTGGGTTTCAGGATTGAGGCCGATGTGACTTGCGATAGTCCGGCCGACAAGTCCTGCATCCACAAGCTTGCCGATGCCGCACCCGGGCATCGCCGTGTCATTGGCGATCACGGTAAGGTCGCTTTTTCTCTGGCGCACTAGCTCATCGATCAAGCGCTCGGGAGTACCGACGCCCATAAACCCGCCGATCATGAGAGTCGCACCGTTCGGGATCAGCGCAACGGCATCCACTGCGGAAACCGTTTTCATTGTGAGAGCTCGTGCGATTGAAAGGCTTTTTGTAGGGCGATAGGCGTGGCGATCTTTGATTTAAATCAAACCAGCACCAAGCCAGAGAGGGCTTTATGAGTCTGACACCCCGGACAGCCGCGCTCGCCATCAGCAGCACGCGTCACGAAGGGCGAGCCGTCGAATGAAGGATTCGACCGATGAGCATGAGCAAAGTGGATTGGAAGTCGAACGGCGACTTGGCGGTCGGCAAGGGAGCAACCGTACAAGAGTTTATGGCCATTGTCGGAGCGGACAAGCTTGCAATTGATGTCGCGCCATGGGGCGAAGGCCGCCTGCGCGTCAATGGGCAGCAAATTGCACATCTAAAAGACGCTAAAGACAGACGCCAGGCGTTTCGCGAACTGAAGAAAATCGCCGATCACTATTTGCAGACCAAAACAGCGCCATTCGAGAAGCCAGGAAACTCGGTGAAGTTACCGGCTGTGAAGGCCAAGCTTCTTGAGGGCAAGAAAGGGCTGATCGTCGGCATTGCCAACGATCAATCGATCGCGTGGGGTTGCGCCAAGGCATTTCGGGCATTAGGCGCCGAGCTTGCCGTCACATACCTGAACGACAAGGCAAAAAAATATGTTGATCCTCTGGCCCAGGCGCTTGAAGCTCCGATCGTGATGCCGCTTGACGTTCGGGCGGCCGGTCAAATGGAGGCGGTATTCGAGAAGATCGCCAATGTATGGGGCCAGCTGGATTTTCTTGTCCACTCGATTGCCTTCTCGCCCAAAGAGGCATTGCAGGGTCGCGTTGTCGACGTGTCGCGCGAAGGCTTTCTCACCACGCTCGACGTGTCGTGCTGGACGTTCATTCGCATGGCGCATCTGGCCGAACCGTTGATGCGCAAAGGCGGTACGCTCTTCACCATGACCTATTACGGCAGCCAAATGGTGGTGAAGAACTACAACATTATGGGCGTGGCCAAAGCGGCACTGGAAAGTGCAGTACGGTACCTTGCCGCTGAGCTTGGCCCAAAAGGCATCCGCGTGCACGCGATCTCTCCCGGCCCGCTGGCGACGCGCGCCGCCTCTGGGATACCGGAATTTGACGCATTGTTGGATAAGGCCAAAGCCAAAGCGCCGGCGAGGAACCTCGTCAGCATCGACGACGTCGGCGTCGCGACAGCGTTTCTTGCCCACGACGCGGCCCGGCTGATCACCGGCGAAACGCTTTACATCGATGGCGGCTATCACATTATGGACTAGGAACCCGGTTAAGCACGCCTGTTGTATGTTGCCATTGACCCCGAGTTTCGGAATCAATGTCGACATGCGGGGCCGGACCGATGATTGACTACTACGCAATCCTATCGCGCGCGATCGACACATCCGAAGCGAGCGATAGAGGCTGGCGCCGAAATCTCTACGATCGCGCTCGGCACACGCTAACGAGTGAAATGCGCGCTCGCCGCCCCCAGCCAGGCCGGGCCGAGATAGCCCGTGAAGTGGCGGCGCTCGAAGCAGCGATAAAGCGCATCGAGGCCGAGAGTGCGCGCAGCGAAATCACCGAAAACGATTCCGCGGTGTTTCCGGTCGAACCGGACCAATCTCCGCTGTTCGACTCGTGGCGCTCGCGCCCAGCGGTCTGGATCGCCTTCACCCTCGCCATCGCGGCGCTGTGTGCCGGAGCTTACGCTTTCTGGTCTAGTCATCGGACGCCGAGCGTGGCTTCGCGAACGCCGACAAATAGGCCGAGCACCAACCTCGTGCTGGCGACCAAGGATGGCGATATGCCGCCTGGGATAGACGGTGGTCCGATGGACACGGATCAATCCTACCTTTTTCGCCGGCAGCCGACATTCTATCGCACCCTGCAGCCGGTCGGCACCGTGATCATCGATAAGCTGCAGCACTTCCTCTATCTCGTTGAGCCTAACGGCGTGGCCTTGCGTTATGGAATCGGGATTGGCAGGGAATGTGCCGATCTGATCGGTCTGCGACATGTGGCGAGCATGGTGGAGTGGCCGTCCTGGGAGGCCCCGCCCGACATGGTGAAGCAGAAACTGGCGCAAAGCGGGAGGTTGGCTGGTGCGCCTGGCAATCCGCTTGGCGCTCGCGCGCTGTCGCTTGATGACAACAGATCGCGCATCCACGGGACCAATGCGCCAAAGACGATCGGGACGAACATCGCTTTCGGCTGCATCCGTCTCGTCAATGACGATATCATGGATCTGTACGGCCGCGTGCAGGTCGGCACCCCGGTCCTGGTGAACTGAATTGGGCGTGGTGCCTGATCTAAACAAACAAAAAGGCCCTTCGCGTTGCCAACAGCGGCCTCTCAGCCAATTGAGGCTTAAGAATCCTATGGAATAGATTTTTAGTTCCTCCTAAACTGTGTCTTTGTGGTGTGACTGTCGCAACCGCAACGTAGCATGGGCGGGAAATCGGCGTGCTATTTCGGCAGCAGTCGACGTCTATTGGTCCGTCGTGGTCCTGGGCGAGTGATTTGTGGCTCGCCGCAGCCGTTGGTTGCGGTTATTTCCTCGCCGCGCGATTAAGCCTCGGTTTGCTTCTGCAGCCTGACGGCGTCGCCGTATTCTGGCCGGCAGCCGGCATTTCTTCCGGAATATTGATTGCCCTTGGCCCGCAGGTGCGATTGCCGGTGACAGTGGCGGTGTTTGCGTCGACTCTGACGGCCAATCTCATGGGCGACCGAGATCTTTGGGCGGGTGCTTCGTTCGGAGTGTGCAATGCGGCCGAAGCGCTGATCACGGCGGGAATAATCCAGCGCTATTTTAAAGCGGGATTCGATCTCGGCCGGCTGCAACAAGTGCTTGGCCTGGTTGCCGCTGCCATCGTCAGCACGACTCTCTCAGGAATAGGAGGGGCTGTCGCGTTCAAATTGTTTCATAGTCCGACCGTGTCAATGTTCACCAGTTGGTGGCATTGGTTTGCATCCGATGCGGTCGGGATCATTGCTGTTGCCCCGCTCGTGATTGGACTTGCGGCGGCGACACGCGATCCCCCGCCGCGTCGCGAATTGGTCGAAGGCGCCGCGGTACTCGCATTGCTTACCGCGATGACCGGCATAATCATATCTCTGCCCAATACGCCGTGGCAGACTTTGGTGCCAGGCGCGCTGATATTTCCAATGGTGCTATGGTTGGCAGCGCGCTGCCGGCCGGTTTTCGCCGCCGCCGGCGCGTTCGTCGTTTCACTTACAGTAGTGTGGGCGACCATCTTCGGGATCGGTCATTTTGGCGATACCTCTCTTCCGCAAGATGATCGTATTCTGCAAGCACAAGCCGTAATTCTGGTGATGACGCTCGGCGCGTTCGTTTTGGCGGCGCTATTCTCTGAACGGCGGCAGCACGAGACCGTGCTCATGAACAGCGAGGCGCGGCTCGCTCGCGTAAACAAGCTGCTGCAGCGCGAACGTGATAATAAGTTGATGAATGTGGGAGCGGCGATCAGTGCAATCTCCCACGAATTAAAACAGCCGCTGACCGCGATTGTCACCAAAGGTTCGGCGGCGCGCCGATTCCTGGAACGGACGCCTTCGGATATTACGCGGGTGCAGGCCATCCTTGGCGAAATCGTTGGCGCCAGCTTTCGCGCCAACGAAGTGCTGGAAAATATTCATAGCCTGTTCGGTCACGATCAGGAGACGCACCTGACGGATGTAACCGAACTCGTTCGCGAGTCGCTCAGACTCATGCACGAACAGTTCGAGCGTCACCGCATTACCATCCTGACTCAGTTCGCGCCCGATCTACCGGCGGTCCCCGCTCACAAAGGCCAGCTGCAGGAGGTCATCATCAATCTACTGCAGAACTCGGTCGATGCTATGGAAGCGGTGAGGAAAGCCCGGTTCCTGCGCATCCAAACGGATCGTCGCGGCCAGGACGCAATCGGCATCTCAATACAAGACTCCGGAAAGGGCATCGATGCACGAATGATCGACAGCATCTTCGATGCATTCGTCACGACGAAAGCGAAGGGCAAAGGCCTTGGTTTGGCGATATCCAAAATGATCATCGATCGCCATGATGGCCAGCTTACGGCCTCCTCGGCCGGCAGCGAAAACGGCGCCATTTTTGAAATCACGCTGCCAATCAAGCTCGAGCGCGAGCCAAGTCGTGAAGCTCTGCCTTGATCTAAATCAAAGTTGCCGCGGCCGGTAGCTTTAGCCTTTTGATTTTCGTGCAATCGCTGGTTTGAGTTTTGGAACTGAAAGGAGCGGCTCGGTGAACGATCAGGGTCGACCCGCGCCGTTGAGCACATCGGACGAAGCATTCGTCGTTTTGGCAGTTCGCGTCGTATGTCTCGGGCTCATTGCCTATTGGGCCTTTATTTTGATCAGGCCATTCCTGACGATCCTGATCTGGAGCGCCATCATCGCGGTCGCGCTATATCCGATCTTCGAGTGGCTCTCTGCAAAATTTCTCGGGCATCGCGCGCTCGCCGCAACCGTAATCACCTTGTGCGGCCTCTTTGTCATGCTCGGTCCGGCGACGTGGCTCGGTCTTAGTTTGGCCGAGAGCGCGCGAATGCTGAGCGCCCGCTTGAGCGAGGGCACGATCGCAATTCCCCCGCCTCCCGAAACGGTCAAGGCTTGGCCGGTGATCGGCAATTATGCCTATGAGACGTGGCAGCTCGCGTCGACCAACCTTCGCGAAATGCTCGTGCAGGCCGCGCCACAACTCAAGCCGCTGGGCACAGGAGTGCTCGCGGCTGCAGGCAGTGCCGGCATCAATCTCCTCAAATTCATTCTTGCCACGATTATTTCCGGGTTTCTTTTTATTCCAGGGCCGCGACTGGTTCATTCCGTCAAAAATGTATTTCAACATCTCGCTCCGAAGCGCGGTGGAATGTTCGTCGATGTGACCGGGACAACTATCCGCAATATTTCACGAGGAGTAATCGGAATCGCGGTTGTTCAGGCATTGCTGGCGGGCATTGGCTTAATGCTCGGCGGCGTGCCTGGAGCAGGCCTTATCAGTTTCGTCGTGCTTTTGCTCGGAATTATTCAGATCGGGCCGGCTATCATATTGATTCCCGTCATCGTCTGGAGCTGGTTCGTCATGGATACCAGTATGGCGGCTCTGTTTTCCGTTTACATGATCCTGGTCAGTCTGCTCGACAATATTTTACGGCCCTTGGTCATGGCCAAAGGCTTGAGTACGCCTATGCCAGTAATCCTGGTCGGGGTTTTTGGCGGGACTCTGGCGCACGGAATGATCGGATTGTTTGTCGGGCCGATCGTGCTCTCTATCGGCTGGCAATTGCTCGCGCTTTGGTTTGGCGATGAATCATTGAAGCAGGATCTGTTGGCGCAATCGGCAAATCCGAGGCACGATCCCACTTAAGTTTGGCTTCCGACAGAATGTGTTTTGCCATGCAATCGCTTGAACACCAAGCGGGTAATCGCGTCAGCGGGCGGAATTCACTGCCGGATTGGAGAATTTTTAGAGTGGCAGAACTCGGCAAATTTGACTTAAATCAAGGTTCGGCAGCCGCAGCGGCTAATTATGTTATATGATGTCTCCACACGCATAGTAAGTGTTGAAGCCGATCACTTTTTTCGGTGTACGCTTGCGATATGCTCAACGCAACGACTTAAGCCGCGATGATGCTGAATCGCCCGAACGCCGAAGCCATTGTATGCGTCGTCGATGACGATTCCGACATTCGCGACGGCTTGAAGCTTCTGTTGGAATCTGTGGGTATAGCTTGCATTGCCTTCAGTTCCACCAGAGAGTTTTTGGAAAGTGAGCAGATCGGAAACGCCAATTGTCTGATTTTGGATGTGCGCTTACCAGGTGCTGGCGGGTTAGATCTTCAGGCGGAGTTGACACGGGCGCAAATCAAGACGCCGATAATTTTTATCACCGCTCACGGCGATATTCCGATGTCGGTGCGAGCGATCAAGGCCGGCGCCATTGAATTCCTTACCAAACCCTTTCGTGAGCAGGATCTTTTGGACGCGGTCCGGTCGGCGCTTGAGCGAGACCGCATGCAGCGAATTCAGAATCAGGATTTGCGCGATCTGCAAGCCCGGTTCGAAACGCTTACCCAGCGTGAACGCAAGGTGATGACGTTTGTGATTGCCGGCCTGCTGAATAAACAAACAGCGGCGCAAATGGGCGTCAGCGAAGTTACGGTAAAGGTGCATCGCCACAGGCTGATGAACAAGCTTGGCGCGAAATCTTTGCCAGACCTCGTGCGGATGGCCGAAATGCTTCGGGTTGATCCATTTGCGATGAATAAATTGGGGGATCGAATGGCTGACGCCGAAGCTTCGCGGAAAAGCGAATCGAAGCCAGCATGAAACCTGATTGAGGCCACGGTCAGATGTCTCACACTCAAATGGTGTCAATCGTCGATGACGATCCGCATGCCCGGGAAGGCATCAAGGAGCTCGTCGAGTCCTTGGGATATAAAGCGCTGGCTTTTGTCTCGGCACAGGATTTTCTTCAATCCGGAGCGATCGCGAAAACAGCCTGTCTCATTACCGATCTCCAGATGCCGGGACTAAATGGTCTCGAATTGCAGGAAAAGTTACAGGCGCAGGGTTATCGCACGCCTATCATTCTCATTACCGCTTACCCCAACGAGAACCACCGCCGCCGCGCTATGAGCGCCGGCGCTATTGGCTTTTTGAGCAAGCCTTTCGAGGAGCAATCGCTCCTTGAATGCCTGACTATCGCGATGAAACGGCCACATGATTGGCCCGCAGTCTGACCTTGATACGCCATCAATGTCGCGGTCGCATAAGATCGCAATCGCCGCGGATTTTGGCGGCTGACTCTCCATAAACCAAAGTATCATTCCGCAATCCAAATGAATGGGTGTGCCGCCGATAGACTCGGCGACTGACCTTTTGTCATATAGCAGGCATACGGGGGGTTCAAAATTTCGAGCGTTCGGGGGGTCGATCGGTCGTTTTGTCGTAATCTGCAGGAGTGAGAGTCATGTTGACGCATTCTGCGGTGCTAAAAAACGCGTTTCATCCTGCCGCACTGCTCGATCAGCCAGTTCCAGCAAAGCCAGCCTCCGAACAGCAGGCCGAGGAACAATCGCTTGACCGCTGGATGCAGCTCATCGGCGGCGTCACTTACTATCCGCGCCGAGTACAAATCGTTCACGAGGATGAGGCGGCTGATCGGCTTTACAAGGTCATCAGTGGAACTGTCTGCACGTACAAAGTTCTCAGCGACGGCCGCCGTCAAATCGGCGGTTTCTATTTGCCCGGCGACATTTTCGGGCTCGAATCTGGCGAAGGCCATACGCTCGCCGCCGAAACGATTACCAATGCCAAAGTGCTGGTGATCAGAAAAAGCGTATTGACCGCGTTGGCAAGCCGCAACGCGGCGTTGACCGGCCATCTCTTATCGCTCACCGCTCGTGAACTTGCGCGTGTGCAGGACCGGGTTTTGCTGCTGTCTTCGAAAAGCGCCCAGGAGCGGGTCGTCGGGTTTCTCCTCGAAATGTCAAAACGTGGATCGTCGAGCGAAAACTCGGTCGAGCTGCCGATGTCGCGCCAGGATATTGCAGACTATCTCGGCCTGACCATCGAGACGGTGTCGCGCACGCTTTGGGCTCTCGAGAATTGCGGCGCGATTGAGATATCGCGGCGCCGGCGTATTCAATTCCGCAGCCGGTCGGGGCTAGTGCATTTGCAGCAGTGAACGCATTCTGGGTTGCTGGGCAAGCACTGACACGGTGTGCCGCGCGATCATGAGCTCTTCATCGGTACCGATCACGTAAACCGCGACCTTGCCTTCAGGCTTCGAGATCAGTGGCCCGCCGGACTTGTTCGCGGCCTCGTCGATATCGACTCCGAGCCACGCCAGTTTCGTCGCCACGCGCGCACGAATCGTCGGCGAGTTTTCGCCAATTCCGGCGGTAAACACAAAAGCATCGAGGCCATTGAGCGCGGCAGCCAGCATTCCGGCATTAAGCGCGATGCGATACACAAAGTATTGAATGGCAAGAGCCGCGGCGGGAGCTTCGCTGCGTTCCAGATCTCGCATGTCGTTGCTAAGCCCAGATAATCCCTTCAGTCCGCTTTCCCGGTAGAGCAGGTTCTCGACTTCTTTCGCCGACATTCCTTTCTGCGCAATCAAATAAAGAATGACACCGGGATCGATCTGGCCCGGTCGCGTCCCCATCGGCAAACCATCGAGCGCGGTGAAGCCCATCGTGCTTTCAACGCTTCTGCCGTTGGCGAGCGCGCACATCGAAGCGCCGCTGCCGAGGTGAGCAACGATGACCCGGCCATGGGCAATGGTCGGAGCGAGCTCGCGCAGCCGGCCGGCAATATACTCGTATGAGAGCCCGTGGAATCCATAGCGCCGCACGCCCTCGTTATACAGTCGTTCTGGGATTGCGTAATGGTCGGCGACTGCAGCGTGGGTGCGGTGAAAGGCCGTATCGAAGCATGCAACCTGAACCACTTCCGGCCGGCGCGTCATGAGCATTCGGATCGGCGCGAGATTGTTTGGCTGGTGGAGCGGCGCAAGCGAACTGAATTGGTCCAGTTGCGCGAGCACTTCCTTGTTGATGAGAACCGGCCGGTCATAGGGGGGGCCGCCATGAACGACGCGATGCCCAACGGCAACCAGGTTCACTTTCTGCGTCTCGCGTAGCCAGTCGCCGGCGGCCGCTATGGCGGCGGCACCGTCCGCGACTTCCTGCGGCGCGTAAGTCTTATCGATCAGCGGCTTGCCGTCACGGGTTTCAGCTCGAAGCCGCGGCCGCGTGCCGATGCCATCGACTTGACCCTTGATTAAGCGTGGCGGAGCGTCCGAATTCGCGTACTCAAAGATTTGAAACTTAACGCTCGACGAGCCGGCATTGACGACAAGGATCGTGTCCATGGCAATCAGGCGGCCGGCAAGGCTGCCGTACTCCGCCGTGCGGCAGCGTAAAGGACCGCAGCGGCGCAGGACGCCATCCGGCTGCGCACGGAATCCGCGCGTGAGGTAAGGACAACGGGAACCCGTGCGCCAAGCACCAGGCCGGCGGAATCCGCCTTGGATAGAAAGATCAAGTTTTTTGCCAGCATATTGCCGGCCTCGAGATCCGGCACGACCAAGATTTGTGCTTTGCCGGCAACCGGCGACTGGATCCCCTTAATCTTGGCCGCTTCGGGGTTGATGGCATTATCGAATGCCAGCGGGCCATCGAGGATCGCATTTGTAATCTGGCCGCGATCGGCCATCTTGCAAAGCGCCGCCGCATCGATGGTCGAAGGGATTTTGGATGTGACGGTCTCAACAGCGGAAAGGATGGCCACTCGCGGTGTGCCGAGGCCGACTTGCGTGAATAGATCGACGGCATTCTGAACGATGTCACGCTTGGCATCGAGATCGGGAAAAATGTTGATCGCCGCGTCAGTCACGAACAGCGTGTCGGGATATGTGGGCACATCCATGATGAAGACATGGCTGATCCGACGCGCCGTGCGCAGACCAGTTTTTGAATTCGTCACGGCGCGCATCAATTCGTCGGTGTGCAGGCTTCCTTTCATCAAAAGCTCGCCTTTACCTTGATGTATCAGCTCGACAGCGCGCTCGGCCGCTCCGTCGCTATGCGGCGCATCGACGACCGTAAATCCGCCGATCTCAATTCCACATTCAGCTGCGACTTTCTTGATCCTGGCCGCAGGGCCAACCAGGATCGGCTTTATGATGCCGAGCTCGGCGGCGTCGGCGGCGCCACGGAGCGAGTTGTCGTCGCACGGATGCACAACAATCGTTTGTGCCGGCGCGACCGTCTTCGCCCTGGCAATCAGGCGTTCGTATTTGGATTCCGGCGGGTGATCGGCAGGGCCTATGGCCTTCAGGGTACCTATTTCGCTCTCGCGCTCTCTTGCTCTTGCCATGCGGGCTCCATCTCTCTCCAGCGGCGGCGTGCTAAGAGGCTTTCGTGCCCCTTGCATCCGCGGCGGTTTCTGACGCATTTCGCACGACCGTCAGTCGATCTTCTTTTCCAAACAGACGAGTGATTCGCTGTAATCGTTCACGATCGTCTGCCGAGAGTTCGCCGCGTGCGCCCAACACCCGCTTTATCAGATCGAGCGCCTTGTTCCGGACTTCAGACTCGGGCGGTAGCAAGGATGGGATGGCCGAAAGCGCCGCCTCGCTGTCGAGCAGGAGCATGTAGAACTGCTCGCGCACGATCGCCTTGAATTCCGTCAAGGAAATATTACTTTGGGTTTCGCGGATGCGGCGCATCGTCTCGAAGCCGCGTTCGTCGACGGCCGCTCGTCCCATGCCGGCGAAAATCAAGGCGCGGATCGTCGCTTCTCGTAAGCCGCCCCTCGCAATGCGCGCCTTCAATTCGGCGATGCGCTTATCGATCAGTTCGCGATGCA
>Ga0126383_10001131_pt1 | contig 16280 bp, 12 predicted proteins | sample PanSoiMetPlot_35_FD_96882 | JGI IMG/M metagenome (GOLD analysis project Ga0126383, IMG submission 96882) | Tropical forest soil microbial communities from Panama - MetaG Plot_35 | ecosystem: Environmental > Terrestrial > Soil > Tropical forest > Bulk soil | place: Panama | collected 2016-02-17
CTTCCAGTTGTTGCAGCCATACTCGGCTGTGGATACTGGGACGACATTTTTCTCCTTGCCGTCCTTCGTCTTCACGTTTTTCCCACCGTCCTTGGCAAAGCCGGGCACTTCTGCTGCCGCAGGCGGCGGCAGGTTAAACGTGTAGTTGAGGATCAGGTCCAGCGTAGTCCAAGGGGCCACTTTCCGCGCGCGGAAAGACAAAGGGCCACTTCTAGGCTCGTTTGGCTTCCCTCCCGTGAGACTGATATTGTCGTCCTCGTATTGACCAGTCCAGTGGACCACTGCGCCAGCATCGAGACCCGCAGCCCACGTATCAGCCGGGCCATCGTAGAACACGCTGAAGTTGGCCCGCTGCCATGGTAACGAATTGGTCAGAGTAAATCCCACCGGCTGGAATGTACCCGCGATACCAAACCGTTTTGTGTTGGGGCCAGCTTGAAACTCAGCCCGCGACAACCAGGTGCCGTTAACCGTCGTCGTCAACCTTCCAAAATCACCGTGCCCGAAGATCGACGAATCCAGAATATAGATTGCTTCGTAGTCCAGACCTTCGAAGATTGCCCCAGAAAGGTTTTCGTTAGGATCAAGAACCAGAGTGACCGGACCAACCAGGTTGGGCGCGCCGGGAACCGCAGCGCGAAACACGAGCGGCCCGTTCTGCACCGCCGGAGGCGCAGGCGGAGGATTTTCCTCGATGATGGCCTGCGCGCCGAGGCTGGCTACGATGTCGCGCATATCGATATGCCACCAGTCAGCGCTAAGTGTCAGGCCTTTAACCCATTTCGGGCTGTAAACGATGCCGTAAGTCCATTCATACGCCACTTCCGGATGCAGTCGCGGGTTTCCCGATATGCGTTCCTCGATCTGTGGCTCGGTCAGAGTCGAAAATGGATCTGCGACGATTGGGAAGTTCTGCGTGCCCGCAGGTGAAACCTCGGCCAGCGTTGGCGCATGAAACGCTTCAGTATAACTGCCACGCAGCGTTACAGCCCCGATGTACTTAGGATCAAGCGGCTGCCAGCGGACAGAGACCTTCGGTTTTTGCGCGTTATATGTGGTGTGCGCAGCCGCCACAAATGGCGTCAGAACCGTCGAAGTGTTGGTGCTGTACCATTCCTCGCGCTCGGCAAAGTCAACCTCCAAACTGTAGAAGCCGGGGAAGTTCCACGTCGGACTCGTGAACGGTACCCTTACTTCCTCGTAGATTGCCCAGATGTCTCGGTTAGTCCGGAACCCCTGTCCGTCCGTTGAGCCGATCGATTGGAAGGTCTGATTCAGCGGATCACGGTTGCGGGTGAACCTCGGCGCGTCATACTCACCGCCGAGCGCAAAGGAGACAGGTCCCGCGGGCAGGTTGAATAGATCGCCGTTAAAAGTGAGATAGCCTATGGGCAACTCATATTCACCGGTATTATGCAGGTTAACATAAACTGCCGACCTGGCCGCCCTGGTGTTATGGCCAGTGAAGTTCAGGAACGGATCAAATGCCGTGGCCGGATCGGTATCCAATAGTGCTTGCCGCAGCCCGGGCTGGCTAGCCTCGCCTACGGATAGCTGATCACCTTCATTGCGCGAATAACGAAAACCAGCTTCCCAACTCCACGTCTTGAAGTAATCGCCGATCCATCCAAACTCGCCGCGCAGCCCGAGGTCAAACAAGTAATCGGTATAAGTGAACTTCTCATTTCGAGGCCCGGTGTCGTTAATGCCACGGAATCGCACGCCAGTGGTAACCGGGAGACCAGACCCATCAGGGAAGAAGTTTGCAATCGTCGCGTTTGCCACGGTGAACGGATTGAACGCGTTCACAATTGGCACGCTGATGCCACTGGGACTGAACCCGACATTTGTACCGGGAATCTTGAACGGATCAGGCGTAAACGGCACCGCTGCCAGCGACGAATCGAAGAAACTTCGCGCGATCTTGAAATCGCCAAACACAGTCAGGTATTTGTCGCACAAATCGCGGGTGAACGAACCGTAGTACACTTGGCGATCTCCTGACGGTAGATCCGGTGTGAACCCAGCAAAGTTAAAGAAGAAGTAGTTCCCGCCGCCTTGGTACTGGGTGCCGAACTGATCAAGTTGCACCCTTGAATTATGGATACCAGGTGCGCCCGGATATGCATTCGGATTAATCACAAACGGATTCTTATAGAACGGAGAAGTCGCTGCGTTCGGCGCCGAGTGTGGAAGCGGCGTGTTCACGCCGAACTGCGGAGTCCCGGCTGGCCCGAAAAACATGCTTGGGTTTAAGCGGAAACTTCCTACGCGGCCGGGGAAATTGCCGCTGCGCACATCGGGTCCACCAAATGGAATGAAGAACCCGTTGGAAGAAATATCGCGGTCGCGACTGAAAATACCGCCGGTCCGTTCCCAGAAATCGGCGATCACCACGATATCCGTTTTGTCATCGCCCGTGCCGGCTTTGATCCATGCCTCCCATTCACCCATGTCGTTGGAAGCGCCCAGATCCGAGTTGCCATAAGTCCCCCCGATTTCCAACCCACGGAATTTGTGGATCAGGAAGAAGTTGACCACGCCCGAGATCGCATCGGAACCGTACACGGCCGAGGCGCCATCCTTGAGGATATCCACGTGGTCAACCATCGAAAACGGTATCAGGTTGATGTCCGCGCCTGCACTGGAGCCGGCCGTACCCAACGAACCAAAGGCGACGCGTTTGCCATCGATGAGAACCAACGTCTCCTTTGGCAAAAGGCCGCGCAGGTTAAACTGGATCGTACCATCGCCACCGTTGCCGATGTTCAGGTTGACCGTGCCGCCTGCTTCCTGCGGAATAAATTCCTGCAGGTCGGTCGCACTGCGGATGCCGAGTTTCTCGATGTCTTGCGGCCGGTACGTGTCCACCGGGTTTGGGCCGGTCTCTTCCGCTGTGGGAATATTTGAACCGGTCACGACGACGCGTTCGACTTCAGCCTCGGACGGTGGCGCCGCAGGTGCAGCAGGCGCAGCCGGAGCCGGCAACTGCGCGAACGCATTCGACGCAAGAATGAATGGAAATCCGACGCCCGCCATCAGAGCGAGACGAACGAATGTGAGCGTACTTACCACACTTTTTGTTAACAGTTTCTCCATGAACTCGCGGTATAACGCAGAATGGAGTTTTCCTGTTAGGACTTAGAAACTACACTTTCAGACTTCCTCTTTTGAGGCTCGCCGGGCTCGATTAGACAAAGATCCGCACGGAAGAAAGTGCACACCCTATCCGCTTAGGTGGCTTCCGAACTCAGTGGTTGGTGTCTGGTTGATCCTGCCAGTCACGCTAGTTGAGAGCGGACATGATCATCAGAATTGTTTGATCATTCGCACGACAGGCAGCGTGACACCGTTTGCCAACGGAACTTCAAACCTTTCATCTTGCGAGTAACCACACGCTCGGTAAAAAGGCTCTCCTGGCAGTGTCGCTACAAGTTCGATGGAGCGAAAGCCAGCAACCTGAATTGCCTTCTCACAGCGTTGCAGCATTGCACGTCCGATACCACAACGCGCCCATGCGGGATGAACAAAAAAAGCACGGATCCTTGCGGAATCGCACGTCGAATCAAGCTCGTTGTCGATTCCCGTTTTCAGGGCATCGCCACCAAAAAGCGTCTTGCGCTTGCTCCAGCCGCCGCAGCCGACTATTTGCCATTTGTCCTCGGCGAGAAAATAAGTCCGGTCAATAATCAGTTGATGGTCGACACCAAATACCGACCCAATCGCTCCCTCGATCTGTGCCTCGGAATAGTGCGATGATTGTAACACGCGAGCGGAAATGCCAATAAGCATCTCGATCGCCGGAGCATCTTCCTCCTGCGCAAGACGCACTGACCATTTCATTTCACGGCACACGAGCAGCTGCAGACTGGGCTCTGACAGCTTCAATGTAGCCGGGTACCTTGATGCCTAGCAGTAATCGGGGATCTGCGACCGGTTCGCCACTGACAAGGGAAATAGGCAACTCGCCTGCCCAAACGGGCAAACAGTAATCTTTTTCCTCGTCGATCGGAGGTCCGCTGCGAACTTTTGCCGATGCTTCCACGAGAGGAAGTTCGAGTACCAGTGTTTGTCTGAGTTCGCACTCGTTAGGCTTACGGACCTCGGACCATCTGCCTTGCATAACATGATCCGAGATCGCCTGAAGAGCCTTCAATTTTATTGTTTCATCTTTCACGGCACAGGCAGTCCCAAACACAACGACAGATCTATAGTTCATCGAATGATGAAAGGCAGATCGCGCAAGCACAAGGCCATCGAGCAACGTAACAGTGACGCATACCGGAATACCGTTCGCCAATTCCCGCAACAGGCGACTCGCGGCTGAGCCATGGATGTAAAGCACGTTTTCAACGCGTCCATATGTCATAGGAATGACAACTGGTTCATTATGAAATATTAAACCGACATGGCAGATGAACGCTTCATCGAGAATGCTGTAAATCGTCTTATCGTCGTAAGCGCCTCGCTGAGGTAATCGCTTTAAAGAAGTTCGTTCAGTTGGAACAAGCGGTGGCGACTGATTCATGTTCTTCTATTAGGCGCTGGTCTTAGGCTATCACTCGAACAACAATTAGCCAGTGCGCAGCCCAGTTTTGTGACCATGCCATAAGCCCGCTCGACTCTTGCAACTCTGAGAACATAGTCTGAATACCAGATCTTTCTGCCCGCTTCTTGCGCAATTCTGTGTTCTGAATGCGTCTTCCAGCGTCGAATTGCGTCTTCTGATTGCCAATAGGAGACCGTCATCCCAAGGCCATCAGCGCTGCGCACGGACTCCACTCCGAGGAATCCAGGCATCTGAAAAGCCAGCGCGATCATGCGCTGCGCCATTTGGCCGTATACTTGATCGAAGTCAGTGCGCAGCGATGTAAAGATCACGGCGTAATATGGCGGTGCGGGCGTTTTGGCGATTGTTGCAGCAGAACTCATTGCTCCTTGCCATGATGAAAAGCCAGGGCAAACGCTGGCAGGCACGAACATTTAGTGCGTTACAAGGGTTTGTTTTTCCGAATTGGCTAACATGATGATGAATCCGTGTGGACCTTGATAAGCCACGAATGGAAGCGAAGGATCCTTCGCTAGTGCCTCGGGCGTCGTGCCCAAGTCGGCGTTCGTGAGGTTCGGTGCGTAAAACATCACGTGCGGTGGGAAGGACTCAACCTTTCCTGTGCGTGGATTAAAGTTCCGAATGTCGCCGGAAAGCATGTAAGCGACACCAGCTCGCCGTGGTGAGACATACTTCCCAGTTCGGAACCCTTCGGCAATCTCGGCGTCGATTTCCGACATTGATTGACCGCGCATCAGTAACTCGCCGACGCGTAGAATCTTCGGAAGAATTGTCGCTGTGCCTTCAGCGTCGAAACAGACCGGCTTCTGGCTCAAGGGATGGTCGCGATTAACGATGCAGGTGAAGCCATTTGTGCTCTCTCTGACCTTAACGAAGCCGGCGCGCTCCAACACATACACAGCCGCGCCTTTTCGCAAATGTTCAGGTGCAGCGCTGAGTGCCAGGTCAATTTCCTTCTCTCGTGGAAGCAATTCGGGTAGCTGTACCGCAATCCCCGTGCTGGCGCGGGTATCGGCGGCCGGTTGCGAAAATAATGAGGCCGTGCAATCGAGGCCAACCAGGAGTGCCAGGCAAGCGATCTTCGAAAATTTCGTAAGTCGAGTCATTGTGAAATTCTGTTCAGGCTTTCCCTTGCAGACACAGCGGCAATGACAGCTATCCGACTCTTTCGGCTGATGGGACTTCTTTCCATTCATTTGGTGGATCTGTCTGTCCCATTGTTTACTCTTGAGTTGCCATCGGCATCGTCGATCCAGACGCAGGCGGCAAAAACGGCGGTATCGGTCGACCTTATTTGCGTGATAAGAGCGCATTTAGTTCTGCCCGTCTCGAATGTCTGAGTCATGTGAGATCGTTATACTTTTCCCGTGTGCTAAACACTCTTCAGCTATCGGAGACGACGTTGGCTTTCCGTTAGCGGCAGGCGCCGTCGCAGTTGCATTGACGTTCTTCAGATAGCTGCGCGGCCTTGCCCCAAATCTCCGTTCGAATGCGCGCTGAAATGTTTGCATATCCGAAAAGCCAACGGAGGCAGCGATGATCTCGAGAGTTCGCTTCGGGACGGATAGGCGACGCTTTGCTTCGTTGATGCGCAGAATTTCCACAAACTCTGCCGGCGCGCTGCCGAACACACTTTTGAAAGCCCGATTAAAATGGCTCGGAGACATGCAAGCTCTTCGCGCCAGAGTGTTGACTGAAAGATCTCCGTGCAAATTTCGCATGATCCAGGGGATGAGTTCCGCAAATCGATCAGCTGGTTGACTGTCAAACACGACCGGGCTAGCGAGCTTATGCTGGCCGTCGTCGTTCGCCGATGGTGCTACGAACTCCTGCGCCGCTGCCAGCGCCACATGCCGGCCATAATCTTCCTCGATTAAGGCAAGCGCAAGATCGATAGCTGCGTGAGCGCCAGAAGATGTATAAAATGCACCATCTTTAACGAGATGCCTCCGGGGATCGATACGCAGGTTTGGGAAACACCGTGCCACATCGCTTGCGTAACGGTAGTGCGTGGTGACTTCGCGGCCATCGAGTAATCCAGTTTGCGCCATCCCATAAATTCCGCCGCCGATCGCTGCAACGCGCCGTGTCCGGTGTACGCGGACCAGGATCCAGTCTGCAATCCTCTCACGAACTAAAGATCGCCGAAGCCGATCTCCGCCTGGAACGACAATCGTATCTAGCTCAGGCGCGGTTTCGAGTGTGCTGTCTGGCCTAAACACAATTCCCGATTCAGAACGAAAACATTCGAAAGCGAAACCGATTGTGCAGACGTGATAACATGAGATCCGATTGCCATATCCGCTGTCGAGCCTCGCGGCTGCAAAAACGTCGCCTGCCCGACTCAGGTCCGATGCAGCCACGCCTTCAAAACCGAGAAACCCAATCCGTTTCGGATTCATGAGCTGTCGGAATTCACAATATCTTATCTTTCGAAGTCGCTGGTAGGACATAGAACCGACATTAACAGCTAGACGGGTAATTCTCCGCCTCTAACAAGCGGGCCACCGAATGTGCTTCCGGTTAGCGCAGCCACAGATTTGAATAGTCTGTGATATTGTCGACGTAGGCGCTACACACGGCATAAGTAACATTGTGTCACGGCCATTTCGAAAACCTCGGTCTTTTACAAGATGATCCTTCTTTTGGCTGTCCCACGACGGCGAGCGCCCTGAGCCGGGATTGGCCCGATTTTTACAGCGATCTCTATTTGCCGCAGCAAAATGATCTTAAATCACTTCATGTGTAGCCCAGACCTGCTGTATTCGCTTGGCATCGCGAACCGCTGATTCGATTTCCAGAAACGCGGTCAGCTTTTCATCCGCGCGCACAACAAACCGACCAGCCAGAACCGGCAAGAAAACGGCCGAATAGGTAACCGGAATCCCTTCTCACGCAACAAAGGGAACGATCTTGCGCGAGCGTCGTGGCGGCGGCTGGATTGCGAACCATTCCGGCGCGTGATTGTGTCGGTCGAGTTCGCGGTAATTCGTGAAAAGTTTTGCAGGGCTGTTTCCCATTTCCAATGCGATCCGCCCAGCATCGGGCACGATCGATAACCGATATGTTGCGTAACTGTGCCTGAGGCAGTTTGCGTTCCACGGAATGCTGAGTCGTTTCGCGAATTTGATCGCGCTATCCACGGTCCGGCGGCTCTTAAATAATTTCCCCTTGCTGCTGCGGTACGGCTCCAACCACTTCGCCAGATTCGGCTGAATCGGTACAAGACGGCACGGGGTTTTCACCTTGCGCGCTTTGATTTCAATATGGCCTTTCTCGAAATTGATTTCGCCCCACTCCAGTCGAAGCAGCTCTGCGGGGCGGATGCCGGTGAAAGCTGCGAGTGCAAAATAAAGCTGATAAAGCGGTTTTGATTTTCTGAGGAGCTTCGATAATTCGGCTGGCGTTAAGATCGCAATTTCGCCGTCATCATCGCGCACAGTTTCCACGTCGGCCGCTTCGGTCGTTTCGCCTTTAGCCAGATAACCACGGCGCCGGGCGAAGTTGAAAAGTGTCACGATGCCCTGGCGGACGTTGTTGTACGATCGGGGACCGACTTTGAGGCTATCGAGCCAGCGGGTAATCGCTCCGGTGTTGATGCTCCCAATGTTGGTTTGAAATGATGCGGCAAATCGGAGCAAATAGGTGCGCAGCGTGTCGATATAACGCTTGGAAAGTCCGGCAGCCTCTTTTGCCTTCAAAAGTTCGTCGACAATCTCCCCCACCGGCGTCTCAACTATCTTCTTGCGCTTTCGCATGGCGACGTACTCCTCGATTGCGTCTTGAAGCGGAATGCCGAACGGCCGCAGCAAATTTTTGGCGGCCAGATAGCTCTGCCAGTCCGCCGCGTTCAAACTTAAAACTTGCGCCCGACCTTTCTCCAGCGCGGTTGCGGTGTCCGATGCAAAATCCCACGCGCCCTTGTATCGACTAAAATTCTTCCTTTGCTGCTTTCCGTGCAGCCGATAGGCCACCGTGAAGAGCTCATAATGCTTGCCCTTATAGCGGCGGCCCTTGTGCCGGTAGATCTTGATGGTCGTGTTGCCACGCTTAACCGCGATGATTGTTCTCATCAACGCGGTCTTTTCAGGCGGTTCAAAAGCCTGATTAGAAGTTCAGGCTTAGCACGACTCCCGAAAATAAGCTTCCTCTCCTTCGCCCTTCTTCCGGGTTTCGATTTAAGCGCCCATTTCCATAATGTAGGGTCATCCGGTTTTGATATTTCCAGTCCGATTAACTGCTGTCTTTCCTTCTTTGTCATTTTGTTCCTCCCTTTTTTAAGCGATAGATCTTGATCGTCGGGGTTCCCACGCTTAACCGCGATGATGGTTTTGATTAACGCGGTCTTTTTAGGCGGTTCAAGATTCCGGTCAGAAGTCCAGGGCTAGCACGACTGCCGAAAATAAGCTTCCTATCCTTCGCCCTTCGTCCGAGTTCCGATTTAAGCTCCAGCTTCCATATTCCCAACCCGATCAATAATTGTTGTCTTTCCTTTTGTGTCATCTCGTTCCCCCCCCTTTTTTAAGCTCTTTTTAGGCGCTCCAAGATCCTGATCAGAAGAAGTCCACCAGTCATGCGTTCCCTCTCCTTCATCCGTCGTCTCGCTTCCCGTTTACGCTCCCGCGACAGCTTCCGTGATGTAGGGTCACAGTCTGGCGTTAGTATCCCTAATTCGATTAATCGTCGTCTTTCCAGTTGTGTCATGTTGTTCCTCCCTTTAGCACGTTTTAAGCACAGAAAATGACATTAGTTGTGCTTTTCTGCAACAACAAGAGCAAACTTTACCTAGTATGCTTCTGCGCGTCCTGTTTTTTATACCCCCGTACACCCAAACACAATCTCAGGCTATTGGTGTTTTGATGACTGGTTGATGACACAGTCTGTCGAGTGATTTAAGATCAGCTGGTCGCCGGGAGAATCGCAGACAAGATTACGGTTTTGGTTGCAGATTGAACAGCCAACGCTTGTCAGTTTGCCGTTCTTACTCGGACCACCTACAGCGGTCTTCCCGTCCTAAGTCCTGCAAGGTTCGAGCGGCACAACCATGTGCTGCAGCCTCGGTGCTACACGTTTGGGTTTTGTGAGTCCTGTCGTTCACAGCATCATCCGCTTCAGCGGACGCGCACTGCAGGGGCCATGCAAAAGCGCACCATCTGCGGTAGCGTTTTGACTTTATCGCCGTCTTTGCAGTTATTAGCATCAGTAAGTGAGCGATAATTCCCCCGGCACCGCAATGGAAGCCACTCAATGGGAGTTCACCGGTGGTCAAAAAATTTTCGGCCGCTACACGCTGGTTAAGATTTTGGGGCAAGGCGGGATGGGAGTTGTCTGGCTGGCGCGCGATGAAGAACTCGAGCGCGACGTGGCGCTGAAATTCCTTCCTCAGGCGGTCGTGCACGAGCGCGATTTAATCGACAACCTGAAACGCGAGACGCGCCGCAGTCTTGAACTGACACACAAGAACATCGTGCGGATTTACGATTTCGTACACGACGAGCGCATGGCTTGCATCTCCATGGAATACGTGGACGGGGAAACGCTTTCCAATCTGCGCACCGACAAAGAGCAAAAAGTTTTTGAGCCGAGCGAACTCGCGGCGTGGACACGCCAGCTTTGTGAGGCGCTCGATTACGCGCACAATTACGCCCGCGTCATCCATCGTGATTTGAAACCGGCGAACCTGATTTTGAACCGGCGCGGAGAATTAAAGGTGTCCGATTTTGGCATTGCGCGAAGCCTGAGCGACACGGTGAGCCACGTGACGGCAGAGCAAGGCCGCAGCGGGACGCTGGTTTACATGAGCCCGCAACAACTGGAGGGGAAGCGCGGCACGCATCTAGACGACATCTACTCATTAGGCGCTACTCTTTACGATCTGCTGACGAGCAAGCCGCCTTTTTATTCCGGCAACATTGATAGGCAAATCCACGAAAGAGTGCCGCCATCAATGACCGAGCGGCGCAAGGACCTGAACATCGAGTCGGCATCTGTCCCGCCGATTTGGGAGCAAGTAATAGCAGCATGCTTGCAAAAGGATCCGGCCAAGCGCCCGCAATCGGCAATGGAAGTGGCTCATCGGCTGCAACTCTCAGCTCTGCCGATTCCACCGAAGATCGTGAGGAGAGCAGTTCCGTCGAAGGCGATCCTTTGGGCAGGAGCTGCCGTCCTCATTTGCCTGATGGGCCTTGGTACATGGTATTTCGCAAAATCCAAGCTGCACGTCGCGAGGCCAGCGCCGACTCCGCTAAGGCAAGCCGCAGCCATCAGCGAAAAGAGCATCGCGGTAATGCCGTTCGAGAACCGAAGCCCCGATCCTGACAACGCTTACTTCGCCGATGGCATTCAAGACGAGATTCTCACTCGGTTGTCCAAAATCGCTGATTTAAAGGTAATCTCGCGTACATCCACTCAGCACTACAAAAGCGCGCCGGAAAACTTGCCTAAGATCGCAAAGCAACTTGGCGTCGCACATATTCTGGAAGGGAGTGTACAAAAGAGCGGCGACGACGTGCGCGTAAACGTGCAGCTCATTAAAGCACTCGATGATTCTCATCTTTGGGCGGACACGTTTGATCGCAAGCTGACCGACATTTTTGCGGTCGAGAGCGACATTGCGAAAACGATTGCTGACACGCTGCAGGCGAAACTAACCGGCATGGAGAAGCAGATGATAGCGGTTCAGCCGACGAAGGACACCACGGCCTACGAGCTTTTTTTGCGAGGGCGCTCACTCTGGGGCAAACGCGGTGGTGACAACATCTGGCAAGCGATCACATTTTACGAGCAGGCGATTGCGCGCGACCCGAACTATGCACCGGCTTACGCCGGGATGGCCGAGGCTTACGCGACCCTGCCGGCGTACACTGCGACGCCGCCGTGGGAGTCTTACCCGAAAGCCAAAGCCGCAGCGGTGAGGGCGCTGCAACTGGATGAAAAGCAGGCGCAAGCGCACACTGCGCTCGCTTACGTGTTGTGCCTTGGCGACCGCGACATGACTCGTTCGGTATCGGAATTTGAGCGCGCTATTGCACTCAACCCCAACTATGCGACAGCACACCAGTGGTACGCAAACGGCCCACTCCTCGCCGTCGGCAGATTCGACGAATCGATCGCTGAGGGCAAACGCGCGATGGAACTTGATCCGCTCTCACCGGTCATCAACTCAGACTTAGGTGAGAATTTCATCTACGCGCGGCGTTACGATGAGGCGATCGCGCAGTTGCAAAAGACAGTAGAGATCGATCCGACGTTTCACTTTGCGCACTATAATCTAGGGAGGGCTCTTCAGCTAAGGGGCGATGTACCGGCCGCGATTGCTGAATACGAAAAAGCAGAGCAGTTCAACCAAGATGCCCTGGTGCTACTCGCAGCCGCCAAAGCGCAGCTAGGAGATAAAGAGGCGGCCGTGCGAACGCTCACCGAACTGGCCGACCTGAGCAAGTACCGCTACGTGAACGCATACTCGCGCGCGCTGCTCTATCTCAGCCTAAAAAATCGCGACGAAGCCATCCGATGGCTGGAGCAAGGTATCGCCAACCAGGACGGGGCAGCCTTCGCATGGCTCAAAGTCGATCCAATGCTCGATCCGCTCCGGGGCGATCCGCGCTTCGAGGCGTTAGTGCAAAGAGTTTTCGCCCCGAAAAGCTCCGAGGCTAGGCCGAGAAAGCATTCGCCTTAAGGCTGCGGAGCTTTTTCTCCGAGCTCAAAATGACGCAACGCTTACAAGGTCGCGACCCTTTACGCGATTGTAAACGGCTCGTAACGCAGATCGGCAATATTGCTTGATCAGAGGAGTCTTTGTCCGGTGTTTCTGTGCGTTGACTGTAGTCCGCGAGAGCGAGCGATGACCGACTAACAGCGTTGAACAGCGTTGAAGTGACTCGAAACGTAAACATGTGGCGGGTGGTCGTTAGATCCACCGCCCGGTTAGGCCTATCGCAGGCAAAGCTGGAGAGTTGTGAGTGCAATGGAGACAACACCGAGTATGACAGAAAGTAATGCGAGAACGCCAGCAAGCTTGATGGTGGAATCTGGATGTGCCAGCACGCGCCAGCACGAATAGCGGAAATGCCCACCAGCGGGCAGAGCAAACCTTGAGCTTTAGCGGCTGATCGACGTCATCGGCGCGGCCCCATAGATCAAGCCACCGCCCCAATCTACTACGACCTGGCCCGTGCCCATAGACGGTGCACCCTCTAGTTCGGTCGAGAAACGTACGACGCGACATGCACCGGCTCGTTCATGGCTGCATGTTCCCGATCTGCACCCGTAAGATGCGGATCCGCTTCCTTAGGCCCGAGACGTACGGCACGTCCACTTCTGGCTGCGATTCACAAGTCTTCATCAGCGCCCGAAGCGTTTCCAACTTGTCATGCTTCTTTGCCAGTAACTCCTTGTGGACTCGACCTCGCTTGGTCATAGGTTGGCGATTCACAGCGGCCGCAACTGCGGTAAATACAGTTTGGTCTCACGCTTCATATCCCGCTCGTTTGATTATGCCGGATGACTCATTGCATCCGAGGACGCGATTTCGGTCTGTCATCCGGCGGCCATTTATCGAAGATGGCACACATTCCTTGACGGTAGAATCTAAGCCGGAATCCGTATTCCTTCGCAAATTGGGCAATCTTCCCTTCTCGCTCCTGCTCGTTTAGCGGCCAGAGGCGTTGCAAGTCCGATTCGTGAATAGCGGCGTGCTTCCATTGGCCGCGCATGCGACTTTCGATTAGTTTCGCGAGCGTCTCCATGCTGCGAAGTACTTAGTCGTTGCATACTACGCAGTGGGCCTCCACTTCAGTTGGGTTTTTCTGTGCAAAAGTTGCGCTCGCCGGTCAGACGGCGAACGGGTGAGCTACGGTTCCTTGAAGTCGCCAGCGTGTTCATGCGTCTGGATCACGTTGCCAGCGTCATCGTAAATGCGGATCACAACATCATGTGAACGGCTGCGATGCTTCGCGCAATCGATTGAGTTGCCAACTCACTTTAACGCGACCGGCTGCTTTGCTTCCCCACGATTTTCTCGAAGCGCGAGTCATTGCGCAGGGAACCCCAAAACGGCATGCGGTTCACCGATTGGTGCAACTTATCGTAAGTACGACACGCCCATGAATGTTTCCCTCATTCATTTGTCTCAATGCCTTCCCAGCGTCGTCGAGCGGCATGGATGTCACTTGGGGGCGCACGCCCGTGTGCAGCAGCAAGACGTAAAGTGTCGCGGAGGTCTTTGCGCGATCCAGCAGGTGAACCCATGAGACGCCGTCTTCCCATAATGAGATCCATCGGGCTGACTGCGATATCATCAGCGGTGCGCCCAAGACCACCATTGTTCCATTGAGCGCAAGTTCCGGAAAGGCTGCTATCATCGGTTCGGCTGCTGGCGGCGTCGCTAGAATAATATCAGCTCCATCCTCCCACGTGCGTAGCGCTTCGCTTGCTGATTCCGTTTTGAGATTGATAAAACGTTCAGCGCCTAGCCCCCGCGCTTCAGCCTCCTTCTCGGCACTTGTCGAGAGAACCGCCACCCGACCTCCCAAGGCCCGCACAAAAAGCACGCCCATGTGGCCTAATCCACCAAGGCCAATGACGGCTACTTTGTCGCCCGGCTCGAAACCGGCATGGCGCAGGCCGCTGAACACCGTCAAACCTGCGCACATCAGTGGTGCCGCCTCCACAAAGTCTATGTGATCCGGAAGTGGTGCTACATAGGCAGCAGGTGCAAGCATGAACTGCTGATACCCCCGCTTGTGTGATGCCGGTAAATTGCATTTGCGAACAAAGAAACTCGTCCCTATCAAGGCATTGTTCGCAGCAGCCGCAGGATGAGAAAAGTGCCGACAGCCCAACGCGGTCGCCCGGTCGCAATTCGCCGACATCTCCCCGACTTCTTCGATAACACCTGCAATCTCGTGACCTGGCACCATGGGATAGCGTGCAAACGGAAATTGCCCCATCTGAAGCATCAAGTCGCCGTGACAGACGCCGCAGGCGTGAACATGATAAGCACCTCGCCGCGGCCGGGTGAGGGCCGATCGCGCTCCTCAATATGCACTTCGGCATTCGGAGCATTGATCACTGCTGCTTTCATGACGTGCGCTTTCTTCGAGGTTACCAGAATTATCGCGTCGAATCCGCAACGTTACAAAAGCTGATGCCGACGGTCGACGTGGAAAGCGCGACTTACGGCTCCTTGAAATCGTCTGCGTGCTCGTGCGTCTCGATCACGTTGCCAGCATCATCCTAAACGCGAATCACCGCATCATGTGAGCGGCTGATGGAATATCTTGCTAGGCACCGGGTGTCAGAATTCGCACCGTCATGAAATGTGGGTGTGCTCTTGTCCAAGCGACTGCCTGTTGTTTGGTGTCGAAAAACCGATCGATGACGATGGCGTTGCGCTCTGCCGCATTTCGCCCACACGAGCGCGCAGCTTTGCGACTGACCACACCCGGTCCACTGTCCACGGCTACACATGTCGCATCGGGAAAGACAACTTTGCTACCATATGGAATTCTCTTTGGATCGACAGCGCAATGGCCGTTTTGCAGTCGGTCGCCGTTCCAAGATGCGTGCTCCCCAGAACCTTCGCGATGCCAGTAAACCGTGATGCGTGCGAACGCCAAATGCTCGGCAGCGAACGTTTGGTACGCGAAAACCAAAACGAACGCGACTGCAAGAATTAAGCACTTCACACTTTGATCTGGCTATTCCGGGACTGCGAAAAATCCGGTTATGTCCAAATCGGTTCGGGGAAACATGCGAAGCAATCGCTACATAAGATTCGTAACTGCGTCGCCTTTTGGCTCCTTATTGACGCTTGTTCGAGCACAAGAGGCAGAATCCGCCGCGTGAAGGACCGGGAAATCATCGCTGACAATCTCAGCAAAGCCGGATGGAGTTGGGGCTGTGTCTCAGCCGTGGATGCCATCGGGCGAACGCTCGATTGCAGAAGCGCATCGAGGCGACGGTAAGCGTTACGTCGCCTCGAACATCAAAAATCCGGACAAATCACATCATCAAGTCGCCGCCGTTGATATCGAGGGACGCGCCGGTGATGTAGCTGGCGGCCTCGGAAGCGGCGAAGCAAATTAAATCAGCGACTTCGAGCGCGGTGCCGAGGCGCGGAACGGGATAGTTGGCGGCGAGCCGTTCGAGCAACTCGTCCGAGGCATGTTCGCGCGTCAGCTCGGTATCGATCATCCCGGGGCAGACGGCGTTGACCGTGATGCCGAACTTGCCGAGCTCCTTCGCGGCCGCGCGCGTCAGTCCGAGTAGTCCGGCCTTCGATGCCGTGTAATGCGCACCGCCGATGGCCGCGTGCTCCTGACCTTGAAAACGGAATGGAGCGACGGCACCACGCACCTGTGGTTCGAACCGATCGAATTGCTCGAACGCCTCGCCGCAAACTATCCTGTGCCGCGCCTCGGGACCGCTCTCGAAGTCGCCGATTTGATTTCCTTCGCCGCCTCCGAAGCCGCCGGTTACATCACCGGCGCGTCCCTCGATATCAACGGCGGCGACTTAATGATGTGATCGGACAACCTGTTGTTCGCGACCGGTGAGCGACCGCAATCCAAGCGGCCCGATGGCGGCCCGGCTCATGTACAGGAAGCTACGGTGCAGCGTCCACAGCGAAACCCCTTATTTATATGTGGCGGATTGCCGAAAATCTGAGAAGGGTTACCGCCAAAATTATGAAAACAATTAAGCTTCA
>Ga0126383_10001132_pt1 | contig 16279 bp, 14 predicted proteins | sample PanSoiMetPlot_35_FD_96882 | JGI IMG/M metagenome (GOLD analysis project Ga0126383, IMG submission 96882) | Tropical forest soil microbial communities from Panama - MetaG Plot_35 | ecosystem: Environmental > Terrestrial > Soil > Tropical forest > Bulk soil | place: Panama | collected 2016-02-17
ACCGCTCCCAGCCAAGCACCGGCCGGAACCCTCGACACCGACTTCTACATTCGCCGAGGGCGGGTTTACTTCGACGGCGTTGCGTTCAAGTACTTCACGTTCTACCTGATGCTCGACACGCCGAACTTTGGAATCCACGGCAACTATGGAACCGTTAAGACCTTTACCCAGGACATTCACGTAGGTTACGAGCCCTTCAAGGATCTCGATATCGAGATTGGCTTTTTGTACATGCCCCTGTCTCATCTCGCGCTCAATTCGGCGGCTGGGACGCTCTCGATCGAGAAGCCGACCGCCATCCTCCTCTACAACAACGCAAACGGGTTGCGCGAGACCGGCGTCCAGGCGCGAGGGTTTCTGCTCGATCGCAAGATCCTGCTGCGCGGCGGCATCTACGAGGGCCTGCACGGACTGCAGGGCCTGGACGTACCGAACGCGTCTGCCAGCTGCCCGACATGCTCCGCGGCGGTGGTCAATCCCAACGGCCGTCCGCTCTTTGCAGGGATCGTTCGCTACAACTTCGTCGGCTACGAGGCTGGGTACGCCTACAACACGATGTACCTGGACGGGAAAACGCGCATCTCAGTGGGCGTGGGCGGGCAGTACCAACTCAAGGGCGCCAACACGCCCAACAAATTCCTGAATACGTCGGGTGCCACCGGCAACGCCACCGCCGTCGCAGATTATGTGGCCCTCGCCGGGGACTTTTTCGCGGATGTCGCGCTCCCAGGCGACCAGGAGTTCATGATTCAGGCGGATGTCTATCACTTCGACTGGGGCTCCGGCAGCGACAAGACCGGCTATGGCACCACAGCCGAGATCGGCTATCGCTTTGGCCAAATTGCGATAGAGGGGAACGGCTACTGGTTTAACAGCGAGTCCCACCGCGGCAACTTTTTGAAAGTCGCCGGGGGCCTCAATTATTTTCTGAAAGGCCACAACGCAAAGCTCCAGCTCGAGTTCTGGAGTCAAAAGAACAACGTCGAGTTGGATTTGTCTCAGGCGCTGAAGCAGGTCACGCTCCAGGCCCAGGCTTACTTCTAGAACCTGACGAAAAGTCGGCTAGTTGGGGCAGTCGAGGATGAGCTCGATTCCCGAGTAGGCGTTTCGATATTTGACCCTGGCGAAGACGGGAATGGTTGTCTTCCATTTTGCTTTCCTCGAAGGCGGAAAGCGGCCTTGACGTCGCTCAGCGCCCGCCAGAAGCTGCGGCGCTTTCAGCTTTGGGCAGCGGAGGATCGCAACGATGAGGAACGCAAAAGCTCTGCAAACCGCGACGTCGATCATTCTTGCGGCTTTGGCAGGGCGCTCGGCCGCCGAAGTGACTCAAATCCGCGCCGCCCAGCAATATGGTTTGAGCTATCTCGCCTTGATGATCATGGAGGACAAGAAGCTGGTGGAGAAGCAGGCGAAGGCGTCCGGCCTCGGAGAGGTGAAGGTGACTTGGGCGAAGCTGGGCGGGCCGGGAGCGATGAATGACGCGCTGCTTTCGGGTGGGCTGGATTTCGCAAGTGGCGGCGTGCCGTCGCTGATTACTTTGTGGGCGAAGACAAAGGACACGCCGATTTGGGTGCGGGGCGTCGGGGCGCTCAACGACATGCCGGTGGAGTTGATCACCAGCAATCCCAAAGTGAAGACGATCCGGGACTTCACCGAGAAAGACAAAATCGCGGTGACCTCGGTGAAGATCTCGACTCAAGCCTTGCTTCTGCAGATGGCGGCCGCGAAGGAATGGGGTGACGCGAATTACGAGAAGCTCGATTCTCTCACCGTGTCGATGCCTCACCCGGATGCAATGACCGCGCTGCTTTCCGGCAGTGGGGCGATCACCGCGCACTTCTCCTCGCCACCCTTCGAGTACCAAGAGAAGGCAAAGCCTGGGCTGCATCAGGTGATCAGCAACTACGAGATTCTGGGCGGCCGGGCCACCTTCAACGTGGTTTGGGCGACGACGAAGTTCCACGACGCGAATCCGAAGGCATATGCAGCGTTCGTGGCGGCGTTCGAAGAAGCGACGGACTTGATCAACAAGGACCGGGGCGCCGCGGCAGCGATCTACAAGCGGATGACCAATACCAGCGAATCGGTCGAGGCTCTGGTGACGCAAATGAGCGACCCTCAGGTGGAGTTCACGCTGGCGCCGCACCTGACGATGAAAACCGCGGAGTTCATGTTCAAAATCGGCCGCATCAACAAGAAGCCGTCCGATTGGAAGGAGCTTTATTTTCCCAACGTCCACCGCCTCTCCGGGAGCTAGTGGACGAATGCCCGAGCCACTGCTCGACGTTCGCGGCGTGACCTTGCAGTACAAGACGAAGGAGCACCTGGTCACCGCAACCTATCGGGTTAGCTTTCAAGTCTTTCGGTCCGATCGCTTCGTGATGCTCGGCCCGTCGGGCTGCGGCAAGTCGTCATTGCTCAAAGCAGTGGGCGGCTACCTCGATCCGGTCGAGGGCGACATTCGTTTGGCCAACGAGGTGATTCGCAAGCCTGGTCCAGATCGCGTAATGGTCTTCCAGGAGTTCGATCAACTTTTGCCTTGGAAGACGGTGAAGGAGAACGTGATGTTCGCCCTCACGGCGAGCCGAAGGCTCTCGGGCAAATCCGCGGAAGAGCGGGCGATGCACTACATCGAGAAGGTGAACCTCGCTTCGTTTGCCAACAGCCTGCCCCATACGCTCTCCGGAGGGATGAAACAGCGGGTCGCGATCGCACGCGGGATGGCGATGGAGCCGGCGATCCTATTGATGGACGAGCCATTCGCGGCGCTCGATTCGCTCACTCGCGGCAAGATGCAGGAGGAGCTGCTGCAGCTTTGGGAGGGCACGCGCTTCACCGTGCTGTTCGTGACCCACTCCATTCCCGAGGCGGTGCGAATCGGGAATCGCATTCTTTTGCTGTCGCCGCACCCCGGCCAGGTCAAAGCCGAGCTGAACAGCACCGGTCGCGATGAGACACCGTCCGGCGCGAGGCTTTCGCTGCGGATCGAGGAGCTGCTGTTCGGCAAAGCCGTCGAAACTGAGGGCGCACGCCATGGCTGAGAAGACAGCACAAGTTGAGCGGCCCGAGTTTGTCGCGCAGGTACAAAAGAGCTACGGCGTAATCGAAAAGCCGCTCACCCCTTGGGAGAGAATCTACAACAACGGCGCCATACGCAAGACGGCTCTCCTCATCGCGGTGGCGGCGGCCTGGGAGCTCTACGCCCGCCGTGTTGACAATCCGTTGCTTTTTCCAACCTTCTCCGCGATGGCGAGCGCGCTTTGGCGCGCCATCGCAAGCGGCGTGATTCCCCAGCGCACGTGGTCCTCAATCAGGGTGCTCCTGCAGGGCTACGCGGCTGGGTTGCTCATTGCAGTCGCGCTCACCGCGCTGGCAACCGCGACGCGCGTAGGCACCGATCTGCTCGAGACCCTGAGCTCGATGTTCAATCCGCTGCCCTCGATCGCGCTGCTGCCTCTCGCGGTGCTCTGGTTCGGCCTGGGCAATGGCAGCCTCATTTTCGTGCTAATTCATGCGGTGCTCTGGTCGGTGGCGTTGAACACGCACGCTGGCTTTCGCTCCGTCTCGGAGTCGCTGCGGATGGTAGGCCGCAACTACGGGCTCACCGGCGTGCGCTACGTCGCCCTCATCCTCATTCCGGCCGCCTTCCCGCACATTCTCAGCGGTCTGAAGATCGGTTGGGCGTTCGCGTGGCGAACGCTGATTGCGGCGGAGCTGGTATTCGGAGTGAGCCAGGGCTCGGGGGGGCTTGGCTGGTACATTTTCGAGAACAAGAACCTGCTGGAGACGGCGAACGTCTTCGCGGGCCTGTTTACCGTCATCCTGATTGGCCTCGCAGTGGAGAACCTCATCTTTCGCAACATCGAGCAAAGGACGGTCCGAAAATGGGGAATGCAAACATGAGCCGCTACAAAATTGCGGTGATCCCAGGGGACGGCATTGGCAAGGAGGTAGTGCCCGAGGGCATGCGCGTGCTCGAAGCCGCCGGGCGCAAATACGGCGTCGAGCTCGCGTGGGAGAGCTTCCCCTGGAGCTGCGAGTACTACTCGAAGCACGGACGGATGATGCCGGAGGATGGCCTTCGCCGGATTCGGGAGCACGACGCGATTTTTCTCGGGGCGGTCGGTTTCCCCGGCGTTCCGGATCACATTTCGCTCTGGGGACTTCTCATCCCCATCCGGCGGCAATTCCGCCAGTACGCAAATCTACGTCCGGTGCGCTTGATGCCCGGAGTTCAATCGCCGCTTCGCGATCGCAAGCCGGGCGACATCGACTTCTACATCGTCCGTGAGAACAACGAGGGCGAGTATTCGTCCATCGGCGGTCGGATGTACGAGGGCACTGAAGACGAAGTTGTGATGCAGCAGAGCACGTTCAGTCGGCGCGGCGTCGATCGTATCCTAAAGTTCGCGTTCGAATTGGCGCGCTCCCGGCCGAAGAAACACCTGACCTCGGCTACCAAGTCCAACGGTATCACCATCACGATGCCGTATTGGGACGAGCGCGTGGTGGCGATGTCTGAAAAATATCCCGACGTGCGGGTCGACAAGTTCCATGTGGATATCCTCTCCGCGCATTTCGTCTTGCACCCGCATTGGTTCGACGTGGTGGTTGGGTCGAACTTGTTCGGCGACATTCTTTCGGACTTGGGTCCCGCGGCTACCGGCACAATCGGCATCGCGCCCTCGGCAAACTTGAATCCGGAGCACGAGTTCCCATCGATGTTCGAGCCGGTGCACGGCTCGGCGCCGGACATCGCGGGGAAGGGGATTGCCAATCCAATCGGCCAGATCTGGTCGGGGGCAATGATGCTCGATCACCTGGGACACAAGGACGCCGGCGATTCGATCGTAAAGGCGATCGAAGTCGTCCTGCGCGAAGGTCCCCGCACTGCGGACATGGGTGGCAAGGCAAACACCCAGGACGTGGGCAAGGCGATCGCCGCAGCGGTCTCATGAGGATCATCGCCATTCGGGAAAAAACGTTTGATCGCCTCGCCGATTCTCAACGCGTTCCAACCCTTCGGCGGCTACCCGGACGATATTCGCGAAGCGGGATACGTGCGAAGGCACGACACGCCTGGGATTGGTTTCGAGCGGAAATCCGAGCTGTACCAGCTGCTGGGGCCACTGGGCAGCGCTTGGCGTCGGTTTAGTCTGGGTCCCGCCGAGGTGGTGGCGGCGGCGATGGCTTGGGCACGAGCTCAAAGGGAACCAATTTGCCTCCCACGCCCTGCAGCTCCTCCGCCCTGATCAATGTTTTGTTCACACCGTCAAAATAGAGCTCGAGCATCCCATTAGGGCCCAATCCGAATCGCACTCGCCAGAGGTTGGGGTAGAGCTGCTCCGCTCCCTGCAACTGCGTGTCGGCGTACCCATAATCGGACACGAACGTCGTGCCAAGCGCGACCGCTTCTTTGTAGCCGAGCTCACCAGCCGAAGGCGGCGGCGTCGGTCGGACGGGACGATCGGATGCCCTGCACGCTGCCGCGAGCGCCAAACAAAGCGCCAGGCTTATGCCTGTGATTCTCATCAGAGCTCGGATCAGCAATATTCCACCGGTCTTGCGACCGCAACCAAATCGAGAATCTGGGCTGGTCGCTAATCAAGGCCGGATCGCACAGTCGCGCGAGCGCCGTTCAAAGTCCTTTAGACAATGCGCACTCTTCAAGTCGTTGCATGAGTTGTTATCAGCGCGATTGCCACGTGCGGAGCGAGTTACTTTGGAATTGACTCGTCCAGTTTCCTTAGCCAAGCCTGAACTGCGCGCTCATTTTCCGGGCCCATTCGCAACAAGTGCTTTTGCGCTGCCGTGAGCTGTTCCAGCTTGGGGTCCTTGTACGCGTAGGCCACGCCCTTTTCCTCCAGCTCGGGCTCGGCATCTGGAACGGGAGTGGCGGTAAGGCTTTCGATCGCTTGACGCAGGACAGTGTCGAACGATTGTCCAGGACGGCCGATCTGAGCGAAAGCGGAATCGATGTACGGCTTGATGCGGCCGTATGTTTTTCCGGTCGCGGCGGCGTCGATCGATGTGAGAACGCGCGTCAGTGTCTCATAGCGGGCATAGCTCTTCGCGGATGCGTGTATGCTGCGGCCCCGCCTTACGACTTCGAACTGGCCAGGGGGAATAAGGAAGCTCAACACCGGCCGTGGACTGTTTCCTTCGGCCACCAAATTGACCGCGGCGACCAGCCGACGAACAATGTCCGGCTCAGCAAGCCACTTGGCCCATTCGCTCGCGTGCGAAAGCTCTGCGCCGAGTTGCTTCGCCAACGCATCCCCCTCCGTTGCGGGAAGATTCGATGCTGCCGGCGCGGGCGCAGCCGGGGCGGGTTTGGGCTCCTCCACCGGTGCGACCGCGGGTAGCTGCGTCGACTGTTTCCATCTCCACACCGCCACGCCGCCCACAGCCAGGACGACGATTCCCAGCACCAGCCAGACCACTTTCGACCCGTGCGACGGCTTGAATGTTGTCTCGAACGGCTCTCGCGGCGGCATCTCGGTCAATGCGTGCTCCTTATCGAAGAAAACAGAGAGCAGTGGAATTCATTTCCCCCGCGGTGTCCCAATGTCCCGGGACATGTCCCACGGATCGCTATCTCAGGCCAGTTTAGCTCGGTCGCAAGGGCGACTGCCCGACGCAGAATAGGGCTGCCGAAGCTCGAGGTCATCCGGTTAAAAGCCCTGTTCACCGCGCTGTGCGCTGGCACGTCGCTTGCTCGGCTTCGGCAGCACGAAGTTCCCGTCAAGCTGTACTCGTCGAACTTATTGTTGATGGCAGTCTTTTTGGTGGGCCCCGACCTGCGTCGTCTTATGGACTTGCTGTTGCTCAATCGACCGACGCTAGCTGCCGAGCTCGCGTCGGGGCTGCCCTCGCGCTGGATGGAATATGCGCGTTTTGGATTGAAGCTCTCATTTATCGGATGGGTTTTGTACACGGATATCAGCAGTGATTTGCAGCGGCGGAAGGAATACGCCGCGCGGCTGCAGCCGAAGACGCCCTTGTTCGGCTATTACGACGTCGAGGAGTACGTCAGAAATCAAGTCATTGTTCCTGCGGCCACCGCGCAGCCAAAGCGCTGGAAGAGGATCGGAATAAACAATGAGATGTTCTCGATTCGCTTGATGGATCAGACCCTGGAACAGTACAAGATGGAACATGATCCGGCAAAGAAGACGCTGAGCCTGTCATCGGGCGACAAGAAGTCTATTCTCACGCTCGAGCAGCTGGACCCCGACCATTTGGTCCTCAATGGCAATCTCAACAGCGATGCGATCCGCGTACAAGTTCGAAAGCTTGACTCCTCCAAGTCACTCCTCGTCACGCGCGGATTCCACTGGATCAACGAGGTGCCGTTCAACCGCTCACTCGAGTTCATGGGAAAAGCGCCTGGAGGGGCGGGTGCGGGAAGCGATTAGGTGCCTGCGGCTGCCGAGGCGGATGGCGGAGCCTTGGTCTCGAGTTCCGACGATCCCGCAAGCCCGCGCAGCTCGAACACGCGCACCGGCGCCTGTCGGCCGCGAACCTTGATCCCGCCGATCGGCTCCGCCGCGACCGAGTCCTGCACCGCCCGGTACGTGGACTCCGAAATAAGAAGCCGCGTGCCGTGCTCTTTGTTGGCGGCTTCCAAACGCGCGGCGACGTTCACCGCGTCTCCCATCACCGTGTAATTGAATCGAATGTCCGAGCCCATGTTTCCCACCACCATCGGGCCGCTGCTGATCCCGATCCCAATCTCAATCTGGGGAAGCCCCTGGGAGCGACACCGCAGATTCAATTCGCCGAGCGCATCGAGGAATCGCAGCGCCGCGCGACAGGCGCGCAGGGCGTGGTCCTCCTGCTGAATCGGCGCACCCCAGAAGGCCATCAGCGCGTCGCCGATGTATTTGTCCAACGTCCCGCCTTCTTCAAAGACGATCTGGGTCATCGGGGTCAGATAGGAATTGATGAATCTGACCAAGCTCTCGGGGGCCAGCTGCTCCGATAGGGCGGTGAATCCGCGGATATCAGCGAAGAGAACCGTCATCTCTTTCTTCTCCCCGCCCAGTTTCAGTCGCTCGGGATGATCGAGCATTTGTTTCATCACGCTCTCGTTCAAGTAGTAGCGGAAGGCGCTGCGCAGCTGCGCCTTTTCGGCGTCCACCGAAACGTATCCGAGAAAAACGAGCACAAACGACTGGGCCAAGACGCTCAGCAGCGGAACCGCGGTGGCGAACTTAAGCCCATGGTTGAACAGAGCTTGGCTGCCGCACAGCCACAGCGCCACAACGCCGAAGCTGACCAGAAGCTTGATCGAGTTACGCGCTCGAGGCAGCACTTCGCACAGCAGGGCACCGGCGAGCAGGATGAAGAGCATTTCCAGCAGGCGCAATTCGTCCGGCCGCCTCAAAAAGTCGGCCGAGAGAATGTTCGAGAGAAACGAAGCGTGACTGAATATCCCAGGCTCCATTTCGGAGAAGGGGGTGACGCGCTGGTCGTACTCTCCCACCAGACTCACTCCGATCAAAACTGCTTTGCCTGAAACATCGGAAGCGTCGAAGCGGCGATCGATGATGTCGCTCAAGCTGACTGTCTTGAACACGGCGGCGGGCCCGGGATAGTTGATCAGCGAATACGGCTCGGAATACTGAAGCGGTACGTCGACCACGAGGGAGCGCTTTTCAGATCGCAGGCGGGCTGCCACCAGCCGGTTGAGCTGCGGCTCAAAGACAGGCTCGATCACGCCGTCCAAGTAGCGCGCCGCCACCTGGAGCTCCAGGATGGGAAGGAGCCCCGGTGGACTGTCCAGCTTGGTAAACGCTGGAGTTCGCCTCAGCGTCCCATCCGGATCCGGTACTGCGTTGATGTGCGCGAGGTGCTTGGCGGGAGCTGCGAGCAACGCGATCGGCGTCTGTGCCGAGTAGTTTTGCCAACTCTTGATTTGCTCGAGCGGAACGGGATGCCGGGTTCCCGGAACTTTGCCTGAAATTTGGCGCAGCAGATGCGGCTCGAGAATCCGAGCCTGTTCCTGCATCTTCGCCGCAAATTGCTCGGCGTCGGTTTTCGGATAGGCCACCACGCCCAAAGTGAGCTCCGGCATTCGCTCGATCGCGGTAGCCAGCTGTCGATCGGAAGAATCCGCCGCTCGAGCGATCAAAAATTCTCGAAAGCCTTGCATTCTCTCGGCGGCGCCGTTCGATTCGTCGGAAAGGACGCGTTCCAACTGGCCCAGCGAATCCTGGTATGCACGCTGGCCGGCATCTTCCACTTGGTCGAGGAACATCACGTCCAGGCCCACCGCGCGTGCCCCGGCTTGGTGAAGCTCGCTGAGCGCGCGGGCGACCAGCGCCCGGGACCACGGCCAGCGACCAAAGCGCTGCGCGCTTTTCTCATCCACTACCGCCACCACTACGTCCGGATGTGGAGCGCGGCGGCCTCGGACGAGAAACTGCAAATCGGTTGCACGTCCCTCCAAAAAGTGAACGCCTCTGAGAACCAGAGGGATCGGTGCGGCGCTCGACCGCTCATTTCGGCTGTGGACGATTCCCCCGGTGACCGGGGTGCTGTCCGCCCACCAGTGGAAGGCGATGCAGAGGGTGGAGACGCAAAGAGAAACGGATCGGAAACGGCGGTTCATGCCGGGACGGGAGCGCTACCGCCGCCGGGGGTTCTTTTCCCGGCTGCGAACATGCTCGGCTCTGCTCTCGGTGGCTCGCTGATGAGAATGAATGAATCGATCGAATTCCTCACGCGCCGGAGGTGGTCCTTGCTCTCTGCGCATCCCATCCTTGGTGGCTCGAGCACTCTCACCGGCGTTCAGCTCGGTGGCTTTCGGTTTGCCCACGTTTTTTGCCTCGGCATTCCGACCCGCCCGCTCCGCAACTCCAACGCGTCCCGCGATCACGTGCACCAGCGTCTCTTTTTCATTGCCTTCGTTGGCCACGATATCGACGCGAAAAGTGGTTCCGCGAACGCCTGCCACCATCTGATCGGTCACCACCTCAAATTTAGCGTCTGACCCCGCCACTGCTTTGGTCACTCGCGACCAGAGCGAGCCGACAAAGAGCCAACCGGAAAAGCGGCGCCGCTCGAGCTGTTTGAATTGCGCCTCGTCGATCCGAAGCAGTGAGCCGGCGCCGAGCGCAATTTCGCTCTCGTCGGTCAAAGTTATTTTGATATTTCCCGATTTCACCTCGAGCATGTCGCCGAGACCCAATTGCGATCCAACTCGCAAAGCAAATGATTGGCCCGAAGGCGTCAGCCGGACCGATTCCCCCTCGATCGCCGAAACCGTCCCCACCTCCGCCCAGACAGCATGCAAGGGGAAAAGAGCGATCGTCAGCGCGCAAGCGCTGGCGAAATCTCTTACATGCATACGTTCCTCCGGGGCGTCTCGCTTTCGCAGCGAGCTCGAGCCGCCACTTTAACACGGCGGCTGGGTCCCAATGGACTGTGGCTGGATGTATGGCTGTATGGAGAAGTATCGCGCTTAACCCACGTGCGCGTTCAGCGGATCGCCTTATTTGCTTACTGCAAACGGGATGGTGACTCGGCCGAATGACTGGCCAGTATTTGCATCGACCAGATTGATCTCAAGTTGAACGCTCGACTCGCGATTGCTCACGCCCTGAAAGTAGATGAAGCCGGCGACGCGCGCGTTGCTTTGAACAACACCCTGCGGCAGCGCCTGGGCAAGCATCTCGGCGGACGCCACGTTTTCCGGGCACGAGGGGTCCTGCTCTGGGGCAGTATAGGGGAACACGCCGCCGGAGGGAGTCACGCCGGGGTACGAATGCGCAGGATAGGGAGTGTCGGTGAGCCTTTCCTGGTTGCTACAGCGCGACATGACCGGCACGTAGACCGCCGCGGGTTGGTACACCGCCGATCTCATCACGCTGCCGAACCGGTATGGGGCTGCTTCGTCCCTCGTCGCCGCGAGCGGCGAATAGCGAGCTCCACTGCCGCTGCTGAGAAGGAAGTCTGGGTACAAGAGCTGCAGCGGCCTCCCGCTGTGATTCTCCACGGTGATTTGGATCGGCGTGAGCTGATCTGCGAGCGATTCGGGTCTCTTCCACGCGTTGGTTGCCACCAGCACATGGACCCCTTGCACGTCGGCGACTGCGGTGTCTTGCTTGCCGGCCATCGTCTGCGCTGGCGCTTGGGGCTTGAGCTCCGGCGCATGAACGCATGCACCAAACGACGTCAACGCGCCCAGTGCGAGAAGAGCACTTCGAAGTTCAACAGCCTTACGGAGCATATCTTGCCTCCTCATCCGGCCGACCGTACCACATAACACGCCCGCCGGGTTCCCGCCGACATCTTCAATCGGGCCGGGCCCAAACCCTCAACTTTGAACTTTCGCCTCTGAACTTTCGACTTCCCCCATCGACCCCGCAGACTGTCACATTTCGACGCTGGCAGGCGTTGATCCTTCATGGCAAGAAGGGCAGGGAGGTGCTGGTGAGCGCGGACCAAGCCGAAGGCTGGGATTTTGCCCTGGGCGCGGCGACCGGTGCCGCCAGCGAGTCGGTGCGACCCGACGGCGCATTCGAAGAAGTATTTGTCAGCTATTACAGTCAAGTCGTCTCGCTGTTGATCCACGTAGTGGGCGATCGGCTGCGCGCCGAGGAGCTTGCCAACGAGGTGTTTTGGAGGGCGTACCGGCAATCGTCTCGCCCGACGGCGAGCGGCAGACTCGGGAGCTGGCTGTATCGCACCGCGCTGAACTTGGGCATTGAGGACCTGAGGGCGAGCGCTCGTCGCCGCCGCTACGAGCACCAGGCCGGACAGCAGATCCACGCCGCGGGCTCTTCGGGAACGCCGCTGGATGGCCTTCTGCGGGCGGAGCGCGGTGCCCGCGTTCGCTCGGTTTTGGCGTCGCTCAAGCGCTGGCAGGCGAACGTTTTGCTGCTGCGCTCAAGCGGGCTTTCCTATGGCGAGCTGGCCGATGTCCTCGGCTTAAAACCGAGCTCGGTCGGCACGATGCTCGCGCGGGCGGAAGCGCGATTCCAGGTGCAGTACCTTCGAATGTACGGACAAGAGGAGTGATCATGGCCTGTCTCAGTGATGGAATGTTGCGCGCGCAGATCGACGGCGAGTTGAGCGAAAAGCGACAGCTCGAGCTTGGAGAGCACTTTGCTTCGTGCGCGGACTGTCGCCGGCGCGCCGAGGGGATTGCTCGAAGCGCCGAGCGCGTTGCCAGAGCGCTCACCGTCCTGGCGCCCCTCGCAGGCGAGAGCTCACCGGACGCTCGAGCGGCGATCGCCAGATTCCGCACGAGGCGCGCAGCTGTCCAGGGCGACACCCGTTCGGTTGCGCGGATTCTATTGGGCAGGCCCGCATGGATGACGCTCGCCGCCGCCTCTTTGATCGTCGGCGTGCTCGCCTTCACGCCCGCGCGCAGCTTCGCCCAGCGATTGGTGGCCATGCTGCGCGTTCAGAAGATCACCGCGGTGCCGCTTGACTTCGAGGCGCTTGACAACCCGGGCGACCGCGCGCGACTCGGGAAGTCGATCGCTCAATTGATTTCGGAAGAAGTGGTCGTCACTGTGAAGCCCGGTGAGCCGCAGCAGGTGATGAACGGCGCGGATGCGTCGCAAGCCGCCGGATTTCAAGTCAGGCTCCTGGGAAATCGGGCTGACGCACCACAGCTGAAGGTCTTTGGCGAGCAGGCTTTTCACATGACGGTTGACCGCGATCGCTTGCAATCCCTCCTCGAAGAGGGCGGGCGCTCTGATCTACAGCTTCCGTACTCGCTGGACGGTGCGACGATCGCAGCGCAAATACCGAAGGTCGTCCTGGCCGAATATGGCTCCTGTCGCCACCGGGGCCACGACGCCTTACCTGCGGAGGTGGTGGGTGGATTGCCCTGCATCCAGCTGGTGCAAGCTCCAAGCCCGACGGTGACCGTCCCCCCCGAGCTAGACCTGGCGGAGATCGCCGAATTTGGTTTGCAGCTCGGCGGGATGAGTGCTGAGGCCGCGCGGGGCTTTAGTCGCACCGTGGACTGGGCCTCGACCCTCGTATTGGGCATTCCGCAGGGCTCGTCGTATCGAACCGTCGAAGTCGACGGGGCGCAAGGAACGTTGATCGAGCGCGCTGGCCGGGGCGAGAAAACCCCTGCGCGCTACTGGCTGGTGTGGACCAGGGGCGGGTTGATCTACTCGCTCAGGGGTTGGGGAGATCCGACGGACGCCTTGACCCTGGCGGAATCGCTGAACTAGACGCAGATCCTCGATGCAAACGGCCGACCTCGCGATTCGCACGCGAGGGCTCAGGAAAACCTTCCTCAACAATGTCGCCGTGGAAGGTCTCACGCTCGAGGTGCCTCGAGGCGAGGTCTTTGGATTCCTCGGGCCAAACGGGGCAGGGAAGAGCACCTCGATCAAGATGATGCTCGGCCTCGTCGCGCCCACCTCGGGCGAGGCGGAAGTCCTCGGTCGCCCGGCGGGGGAGGTAGAAACGCGGCGCAAGATCGGTTTCTTGCCGGAGCATTTCCAGTTTTACGGCTGGCTGAGCGGGTGGGAGCTTCTCGACGTGCACGGGCGATTGCATGGAATGTCCCGCCAAAAGCTGCGCCAGCGAATTCCGATGCTTCTCGAGCTGGTCGGGCTCACCGCGCACCGAGACAAGCGGGTGCGCGAGTTTTCAAAAGGCATGCTCCAGCGGATTGGCCTGGCGCAAGCCTTGCTGAACGAGCCGGAGTTGATTTTCCTCGACGAGCCCACCTCGGGTCTGGACCCGATCGGCCGGCGACTGGTGCGGGACATCATCAAGGCCCAGCGCGAACGCGGTGCCACCGTGTTTCTGAACTCGCATCTGCTCAGCGAGGTCGAAATCACCTGCGACCGAGTCGCGTTCATCAAGCGCGGCCGCGTTTTGGAAACGCGGGCAATCCAGACATGGATCGACGGCGAGACGACGGTCAGCCTGCGCGCCCGCAAGCTCGATGCTCAAATCCTCGCCGGGCTCGCCCAATGGGGAGCGGTGATTCACTCCGACGCGGAACGCCTCTCATTGACCGTCGGCACCAGCGACGTGATTCCCGACCTTTTGCGCTATTTGGTGAGGTCCGGCGTCGATGTCTTCGAGGTTACGCCTCATCGCCTCTCTCTCGAGGAGCGCTTTCTACAAGTCGTCGGTGAGGACGGTGGGTTGTGAGGAGCATCTGGGTCCTGGCGCGATTGACCTTCAAGGAAACGGCTCGCAAGAAAATCCTTTGGATGGCCCTCTTCGTAGGGCTGGCCTTTCTTTTGTTGTTCGGGCTCGCCGAGCACTATCAGACTTTTGGCCCGCGGATCACCCCGCTGATCCGCCGGCAGATCCTGAATACTCAGTTCATCGTCGGCATGTACGCGCTCAATTTCCTCGTGCTGGCGATGACTGTTCTTACCTCGGTGGACACGATCTCTGGAGAGATCGCCTCGGGGACCATCCAGGCGGTCGCCACCAAACCGGTCCGTCGCCACCAGCTGCTGATTGGCAAGTGGCTGGGCTTCGTGGGGATGTTCACCATTTTTCTTTGCCTGATGGTCTGCGGGTTGGCGGCGATGAGCTATTGGATTACCGGTTACTCCGCTCATCACCTGTTGCGAGGTTTGAGCCTGATGTGGCTCGAGAGCGTGTTGCTGCTCACGGTGGCTTTTCTCTTCGGCACGATGTTCTCAACGCTGACCAACGGCATCATCGCTCTCGGACTTCACGGTTTGGCTTTTCTCGGTGGTTGGATTGAGCAATTCGGCGCGTTCACCAACGACGCGCGCGTGGCGACGATCGGCGTGCTCGCGAGCATCGTCATGCCGAGCGAGGCGCTCTGGCGCCGGGCTGCGTTTGAGATGCAGTCCCCGCTGGTTGGCGCTCTCGGATTCTCGCCCTTTGCTGCCGGAGCGACGCCCAGCGGGATGATGGTTGGCTACGCGTTGGTATACACGATCGTCAGCCTCGCCATTGCCCTGCGCCTGTTCAGCAAGCGAGACTTGTGAAGGGTCGAGCTGCTCATCGCGTGCATGCGAAACCTATCCGCGTTCGAAGTATTGCCAAGCGAGTCAACTTGTGAGAAGGCCGCACCGGCCCGGGAGCGGAGCATTTTCTATGAGTTTTTGCGTTGGCACCTTCGGTTTGTTTCATCGGCTGACACTTAGAAGTTTGTTGCTCGGCTACTTTCTTGTTGGTGTGCAGGAGCCTGCATCCGACCCGGTTCCGCCAGTCGTCTACGTTTACGGACGGGCTGATTTCCCAGCAAGCAATGGCGGGGCCTTGGGCGCATCGGGCGATTTCAACGGAGATGGGAAGCCGGACTTCGTCGCCGTCAGCTACCAAGGCAATTTCGTCTCGATTCTGCTTGGACAACCCGACGGAAGCTTCATCGATGATGGAACGACCTACGCGGTAGGAGCCGAGCCGTTGGCCGTCGCGGTGGGGGACCTGAACGGAGACGGCAAACTCGACCTCGCCGTCGTCAATCAGGTGTGCCCACCATCCACCGAGCCTTGTCCACCCGGTTCCGTTTCCATTCTGCTCGGCAACGGCGATGGAACTTTCCAGTCGGCGGGGCAGTATGAGACCGCGCCCGACGCCGTCTCGGTTGTCATCGGCGATTTCAACAGCGACGGTACGCCCGACCTCGCCGTGGCGGCGGCGGTCTCGCGGATCAGCACTGGTCATTCCGGCCTGGTTTCCATTCTTTTGGGAAAAGGGGACGGAACGTTTGGGCCTCACGCGGATTTTCCGGCCGGGATCGGGGTAGTCGGGTTAGTCGCCGGACAATTCAGGGGCGACGGAATATTGGACTTGGTTGTTGACAATCACCCGTCCGTGTCGAGTCACACCGTTTCCATGCTGCGGGGATCCGGCGACGGGACTTTTCAGGAGCCAACGAATTTGACACTCAACGCCGATCCGTTGTCGCTGACTACCGGTGATTTCAACGGTGACGGCAACCTCGATCTGGCTGTGGCCACCGGCGCAAGTACGGTTTCAATTCTGCTGGGCGATGGTAATGGAGCGTTTCAGTCTTCAGTCGACTACCCCGTTGGTTTTGGTCCCTACCGACTGATCGCAGCGGATATGAATGGCGATGGCAAGCTGGATCTGTTGTTAAGCGTAGCCACCAGCATACCTTCCAATGGCGCGATCTCGGTGCTGCTGGGAACCGGCGATGGAGCTTTCCTGCCTCATACTGACTATCTGATTGGTACTTTTGGACAGCTGGTGGCAGGGGACTTCAACGGTGACGGCAGAGCGGACGTCGCGGTTGCAAATGGCGCCAGCACAGTCTCCGTCGTGCTCGGCAACGGGGATG
>Ga0126383_10001133_pt1 | contig 16276 bp, 17 predicted proteins | sample PanSoiMetPlot_35_FD_96882 | JGI IMG/M metagenome (GOLD analysis project Ga0126383, IMG submission 96882) | Tropical forest soil microbial communities from Panama - MetaG Plot_35 | ecosystem: Environmental > Terrestrial > Soil > Tropical forest > Bulk soil | place: Panama | collected 2016-02-17
CGCCCATGGCATCAGCAGTGATGAACTCGACCGCGCCAAGACCCGTCTGATCGCCGAGGCCGTCTATGCCGAGGACAATCAAGCGACTTTAGCGCGCTGGTATGGTGCCGCGCTCGCGACTGGGCGGACGGTCGAAGGCGTCCGCGCCTGGCCGGAGCGTATTCGTGCGGTTACGGCGGAGGCGGTCCAGAACGCCGCCCGCACATGGCTCGATCGCCGGCGGTCCGTCACCGGCTATCTCGTCAAGACCCTGCAATCCGAGGAGAAGCGATCGTGAGAGGGATGCGCGCGGCTGGTCGCGTGGTCGGTCTCCTGGCGGCGATCGCGGCAACAGGCCTCATGTTCGAGGCCTCTGCCGGGGCGACGACGATCGAGCGCGTGGTAAGCCCGGGCGGCATCGAGGCCTGGGTGGTGCATGAGCGGGCGGTTCCGCTGATTGCGGTCGAATTTGCCTTCGCTGGCGGCGCCGTTCAGGATCCCGCCGGCAAGGCCGGCACGGCGACGCTCACGGCTTCGCTGCTTGATGCCGGCGCAGGCGATCTCGATTCCACCGCTTTCTCGGATCGCCTGGAACGCAAGGCGATCCAAATGAATTTTTCGGCGCAGCGTGACACGATTCGTGGCACGATGCGCACGCTCGCTGAAAACCGCGACGACGCGTTCGAGCTGTTGCGTCTCGCCGTCACGTCGCCGCGATTCGACAGCAAGGACGTCGAAATCAGCCGCGCGCAGATACTTTCGCTGCTGCGCCGCGAGACAACGAGCCCCGCCGATATTGCGAGCCGGCGCTGGTGGGAGACAGCTTTCGAGGGCCACCCCTATGGCCGGCCGGTGAATGGTACATCAGAGACCGTGTCTGCCATCTCGATTGCAGACCTTAAATCCTACGCGCATCGGGTCCTTGCCCGGCAGAATCTGAAGATCGCGGTGGTCGGCGACATCGATGCCGAAACACTGAAGGTGCTGCTTGACCGGACCTTCGGCGCCTTGCCGGAAACACCCGAACTTTATCCGATCGCCAATGTGTCGCCGCGCGGACTCGGGCGCCGGATCGAGGTTAGCCTCGATGTGCCGCAAACAGTCGTCGATTTTGGCGGCCCTGGAATTCCCCGCCAGGATCCTGACTTCATGGCCGCTTATTTGATCAACCATATTCTCGGTGGCGGCTCGACGGACTCGCGTCTTTATCAGGAAGTTCGCGAAAAGCGCGGGCTCGCTTATTCAGTCTCCGATAATCTGGTCTGGCTCGATCACGCATCAGTGCTGCTCGGTGGCACCGCCACGCGGGCCGACCGGGCCGGCGAGACGGTCGATCTGATCGAAAAAGAAATACGCCACTTCGCCGAGAATGGCCCGACGGCGGGAGAGCTCAGCGAGGCGAAGCGCTATCTCAACAGCGCATTTGCTCTCAATCTCGACAGCTCGACAAAAATAGCCGCGCTATTGGTGCAACTGCAGCTCGACGGTTTTGACACCGATTATTTCAGCCGCCGCACCGCCATGATCGAAGCGGTGACCCTTGACGATGCACGCCGTGTCGCCAAGCGGCTGCTCGACAAGGGATTGCTGGTCACGGTGGTTGGCAAGCCGCAGGGTTTTGCCTCGAGCAAGCCGAACTGAACTGCAACCTGCAACTGCGATAAATCTGCGGATTGCGCGGCTCGCTCGGAATGAAAAGCCGGCGGTTTCGCCACCGGAAAATATTTAAGGGGTTAGCGGTGGGCAGGGCCAGCCCTGACGCGTTCGCGTTCCCCAGCGTCACTCTTTGGCGGGTACGGTGCGCAGATGGGCGACGATTGCGCCGAGATCGTCTGGAGCGAGCGTCGCGTAGTAGTGGTAGCCCATCGGTGGCTTAAGCTTGCTGCCGTCGCGGCTGACGCCTTGGGTGAGCGCACGCTTGATCTCATCGTCGGTCCAGGCGCCGATGCCTTTCTCCTTGCTTGAGGTGATGTTGCGCGACACCGAAACACCCCAGAATCCTGGGAACGCGAAGCCACCCGCTCCGAGCCTGTCAGCGAAGTCGCGGCCCTGCGGCCCAATCGGTGTGTGGCATTCCATGCAATGGGCAATGGTGGCAAGGTAAAAACCCTTGTTCAATTTATCGGCCAACATCGGCTCGCTGAATTTTTTGTCGCCACCAGGCGGAATCGGATGTCCCTGCGGCATCCTATAGACCGGATCTGGCACGGTATTCTTGATCGGCTTGAGCGTGTGCATATAGGCGATCACCGCGTCGAGATCATGATCGCTCATGATTTCGTAAAATCCGCTTGGCATGATCATCGCGACTGGCACGCCATTGCGTGCCCTTGCGCAAGACCTCCTTGAGTTCGGCGTCGTTGTAGTTGCCGATCCCGGTTTCCTTGTCAGGCGTAATATTCGGCGCCGTCACTTTGAATGGCGGCTCATCCCAACTCAGCCCGCCGGAAAACGCCTTGTCGCCAATGTCACCGGCCGGTCCTTTTGGCGTATGGCAGTTGCCGCAAGTGAGAATGCCGTTGACCAGATAATCGCCGCGCTTGACCAGATCGGTGGTCGGCCCGCGCGTTGCCGAATGTGACGACAGATGCCAAGACGAATGCCGCTGCGACACGAAGCAAAGCTGCCCCCCTCTTGTCCCTCATTGCAACTATACATGCGCGTGACCAGGCGGCAATTCAGCGAGCGGTGAAACTGATTGCACCAATTGCCGCAGCTATTGCGGTGTGATCCCGGCGAGCTTAGCGGCGTCGCGCATATTCTCGTAATCGGCGCGAATGAATTCGGCGAAGCCTTTCGCGGTCATCTGCTCGGGCGAAGCCACTTCCGAGCCGAGGCTGATCAAGCGTTCCGCAGCGGGGCTTCCGGAACCCAAGCCTTGGGCGACCGCCTGCTGTAACTTGTCAACGACATCCGCCGGCGTCTTCGCCGGAGCTACGACGCCAATATAGCTTTGTGCCGTAAAACCTTTGACGCCGCTTTCGTCGAAGGTCGGAATATCCGGCGCGATCTTCGATCGATGCAATGCAGCGACAGCGATGATGTGGGCCTGGCCGCCCTGATGCATCGGGAGGGCGGTCGAGAATTCGGTCATGGCGCCATCGACGTTTCCGCTGATCAAATCAGGCATCAGGGCGCCGCCGCCGCGATAGGGAACGTGGGTGAGATTGGCTCCGGTTGCGGCTCTCAGCCGCTCCAGCGTCATATGCGTGGCGCTGCCGATGCCGCTGGTGGCGATCGTCACCGCCGCATTCTTTGACTGTGTGACGAGGTCAATCATGGCCTTGGCCTGGATTTTATTGCTCAAGATGAGCGCGTGCGGCACGTAGCTGGTGAGCGCGACAGCGGTAAAATCCTTGAGCGGGTCATAGCCAAGATTGGCGTGAACGAACGGATCGACGGTGAGCGGTCCGTTTGATCCGACCAGGAGCGTATAGCCGTCCGGTGTCGCATGCGCGACGAATTCAGCACCGATGCTGCCACCGCCGCCGCCCCGATTCTCGACCACCACCGGTTGGCCCAGCGCCTTGCTGACCAGATCGCCGGTTATGCGCCCGACAATATCGGCATTTCCTCCGGCGGCAAACGGTACAATAAGATGAATTGGCCGATCCGGATAGGCGGCCAATGCGCGCGACGCCAAGAAAGGCAGAATGGGCGTCGATCCAAGCGCGGCAATGAACATGCGGCGTGGAATATTCATCGCGGTCCTCCCTTATTCGTCAGTTCTAAATCCGGGCAACGTTCAAGGTTCAAATTTTCCCGCCGATTTCACTTCCGCTCAATCCGGGTTAGGAATGCGTTATGATTCAGGTCACCACAAAGATCGCCCTTGATGAACGGGAGATTGGCGAATTTTTCGTCCGAGCATCCGGACCGGGCGGGCAAAACGTCAACAAAGTGGCAACTGCGGTGCAGCTTCGTTTTGATGCGCGCCGCTCACGCTCGCTGCCCGAGGACGTTCGCGGGCGCCTGGAACGTCTGGCCGGTTCCCGGCTGACCCGTGACGGGATCATCGTCATCACCGCCCAGCGCCATCGGGCGCAGGCGCGCAACCGCGCAGATGCGCTTGCGCGTCTTTTGGACCTCATTCGCCGGGCCGCACAACCGCCGCTCAAGCGGCGTGCGACCAAGCCTCCGGCGGCGTCGCGCGAGCGCCGAATTGAAAGCAAGAAACGGCGCGCCGGCATCAAGCGGCTCCGCCGGGCAACGCCGTCATTTGATTGAGCTCTGAACCGTCATCCATTGACGGCGTGATATTGCGCCAACTCGAGCGCAAAAGACCAGCGCCCAGAGCGGCAAATCCAATCGCCATCAGAACGAGTGCGTAGACAAACAGCGACCTATTCGCACCTTCGCGGCCGCGCTGTCGTCGCTGGGCGAGAAACAGCACACAGCCGATGGCGTAAACTGCAACACCACAAATCCCCAGAATCGCCCCCGGCAAATACCGCTCCATTTCCTCTCCACACTGCTCCACATCCAGCAGCACGGCAGCATAGGCGGAGCCCTCGATCCGGGCTACCGTTGGCTCCGAATCGCGAGCAAAACTGCCGATCATGCCTGTCCGACAGCTCAGCGAAGCCGTCATCAACCGCATTGCCGCGGGGGAGGTCGTCGAACGTCCGGCGAGCGTGGTCAAGGAACTTGTGGAAAACGCGCTCGATGCCGCAGCAAGACGCATCGACATTCTCACCGATGGCGGTGGCCGCCGGCTGATCCGCGTCGCTGACGATGGCGAGGGCATGAACCGCACCGATTTGGCGCTTGCGGTGGAGCGGCACGCCACATCGAAGCTTGCCGACGAGGATCTTATCGCCATCCGCACCCTCGGCTTCCGCGGCGAAGCCTTGCCTTCGATCGGCGCAGCGGCGCGGCTTGCGATCGCGACGCGCCATGCCGATGAGCCGCATGCCTGGGCGATCGAAGTCGAGGCCGGCGTCAAATCCGACGTGAAGCCCGCGGCGCTTGGGCAGGGCACCCGCGTTGAGGTGCGCGATTTGTTTTATGCGACGCCGGCGCGGCTAAAATTTCTAAAAAGCGATCGCACCGAAGCCGAAGCCGTGCGCGATATCGTGCGGCGCCTTGCAATGAGCAGGCCTGATGTCGCCTTCACGCTTTCCGGCGAGGAGCGATCGCCCCTGCATTTCTCCGCGACCTTGCCGGACGCCGCCGGGCACTTGGTGCGGCTCGGTGATGTACTCGGCGCTGAATTCCGCGCCAATGCCGTCGAATTGGCGGTCGAACGCGAAGGCATCAGGATTGAAGGCTTCGCGGCGCTGCCGACGCTTACCCGCGCCAATTCGCTTGGCCAATATCTGTTCGTCAACGGCCGGCCGGTCCGTGACAAATTGCTGTTGGGCGCCGTGCGGGCAGCCTATGCCGATTATCTGCCGCGCGATCGGCATCCGATGCTGGCGTTATTCGTGTCGCTGCCGCCATCGGAAGTCGATGTCAACGTCCATCCGGCCAAAGCCGAGGTCCGTTTTCGCAGTGCCGGATTGGTCCGGGCGCTGATCGTGCATGCCCTTAAAACCGCGTTGGCGCGCGAGGCAACCCGTGCGGCAACGACCGGCGGGGCGGCGGCGATTGCGGCTTTTCGCGGCTCGCCACGGCTGGGGCGTTCCGTTGCGACTTGGCGTAACCCGCCCCTCAGCAGGGGCGATGCCGGTGCGGCATTCACACCGCTTCCTGGCGGCTTCGCCGCGCCGTCGCAATCGGCATTTGCGGTCGGCGCTCCGGCAGCAGACCTGCGCGACGATTTTGATAGGGGCGTGGTGAACCGCTCGGAAGAACAATCGAGCGACGGCGCGCCGCTCGATCATCCGCTCGGAGCGGCGCGCGCCCAGGTTCACGACACTTATATCGTGGCGCAGACCCAAGACGGCCTCGTGGTGGTTGACCAGCACGCGGCGCATGAACGCATCGTCTATGAGCGCCTGAAGGAAGCGATCGCCAAGAACGGTGCGCCCCGGCAGATCCTTCTCATTCCCGAAATCGTCGAACTCGATGAAACCGATGTGGAGCGACTCGTCAGCCACGCCGACGAGCTCTCCCGTTATGGCTTGGTGATTGAACCGTTCGGCCCTGGCGCGGTGGCATTGCGCGAAACGCCAGGGCTCCTCGGCGAAATCGACGGCGCCGGACTCATTCGCGATCTCGCCGAGCATATTGGCGAGTGGGATGAGACACTGCCACTCGAACGCCGCCTGATGCACGTCGCATCCTCGATGGCTTGTCACGGCTCGGTCCGCGCCGGTCGACGGCTGAAACCGGAGGAAATGAATGCGCTTCTTCGCGAAATGGAAAGAACGCCAAATTCCGGCCAATGCAATCACGGCCGGCCGACTTACGTCGAATTAAAGCTTACCGATATTGAGCGGCTGTTTGGCCGTCGCTAGAAAAAGAACTTGCTGGCTGTGCGGGGTTTGCCGCGCCGATCCACGCCTTCCGGCGTCAATCACTAATTGAATCGGCAGAAGACGAATTCGGTGTCGTCGTAGACGCGCCGTTCCAGTTCGGAAAATCCTGGCGTTGATGCAAAACCCGTCTTGGCGGCTTCTTCAACGACGAGCAATGCGCCTGGTGTCAACCAGCCGCCGTCGCGCGCCGCAATAAGCGCCGGCGCAGCCAATTCCTGTCCGTAAGGCGGGTCCAAAAAAGCGAGCGAGAAAGGTTCGACGGGGTGTGCGGGCCCGAGCTTGGTCGCATCGCGGCGGAAAATGCGTGTCACGCCGCCGAGCCCAAGGGCGGCGACATTTTCGCGAATCAGCGCGCGTGCTTCGGCGCCGTAATCGACAAACAAGGTGAAGGCCGCGCCTCGCGATAGCGCCTCGATACCGAAAGCGCCGCTGCCCGCGAACAGGTCGAGCACCCGGGCCCCGGTGATTGGGTCGCCATAGGCGTGTACCAAAATGTTGAACAACGACTCCCGCAGCCGGTCGGCGGTCGGCCGAATGACCGACGAGTGCGGGCCGGCGATGGGGCGCCCGCGCAGCCGTCCGCCGATGACGCGCATCAGCGTTTTCCGCGCGGCATGCTGGATCTCCGCGCGCTTGGGCGGTTTCGACCATGAAGATCGGATTTGCGGCGAAAGCTGTTATCATCTCGCCGCTCCGCTTCGGTAGGCAAGGTTCGTGGATAGCGTTCAACCACGACATGTCTGCCCTGGCGATCGGTCAGAATATCAGCCTGTGCCCGCTCATTTCGCTGCGGAACTTCCTCGCGATCACTGCGCGCACCGTGGAATCTGCGGTGCATTTTTTTGGTCGGCCGGCCTTCCTCGTGGACGCGCCAGGCGTGATCGGATGACGTGCGTGGTTTTGATTTTTGTCGCGTTTTTTGCTGCGCGACCGGAGGCGTTTCGTCCAGGCGCGTTGCATCCGGGCGCGCTTGATTATGTCCCTGCTTTTGCGGGCGCGGCGACGAAAAGTCGGCCCGGGATAGCTTGGCCAGCTTATCGCCGAGCTGCTCGCGCAAGACGCGGGTGCGCACTTCCTCGACTTCACCTGCACCAAGCTCGCCGAGCTGGAACGGCCCGAACGAGACGCGGATGAGTCGAGTGACGCCTAAGCCGAGATGGCCTAGCACATTGCGGACCTCGCGGTTTTTGCCTTCACGAATGCCGAGCGTGAGCCACACGTTGGAGCCTTGCACGCGATCGAGCGTGGCTTCGATCGGGCCATAACGAATGTCATCGATGGTCAGGCCGCGCCGCAAACGGTCGAGCCGGTCTTGTGTGATCGAACCATGCGCGCGCACGCGATAGCGCCGCAACCATCCCGTCGCGGGCAGTTCCAAAAGTCGTGCCAGCGCGCCATCATTGGTGAGGAGGAGCAGACCTTCGGTATTGAAATCGAGCCGCCCGACGCTGATCAGCCGCGGCAGATCCCGCGGCAGGTTTTGGAAAATCGTCGGCCGGCCTTGCGGATCGGCATGCGTCGTCATCAGTCTGCGCGGCTTATGATAGAGGAACAGGCGGGTGCGTTGGCGGGCCGGCAGCGGTTCGCCGTCGACGGTAATGTGATCGGAGCCGGTGACATCAATTGCGGCCGAGGCGATGGTCGTGCCGTTAACCGCGACTCGGCCGGCGGCAATCCACGCTTCGGCTTCCCGCCGCGAGGCAAGACCCGCACGCGCGATGACTTTCGCGATGCGCTGACCGGTTTTGCGTTGGTTCGGCTGCTCTTTCATACTCATCTTTGCCGGCATGGCTGACGTGTATAAAGACGTGGATGGAAGGCACAAGCTTACAGTGGCCGGCTGATCGCCGGATTTGACTGGCCGGTGGGAGAGAGTGGCGAATTCCAATGACGTCCTTTATGGATATCGCACTCGATGAGGCGCGCGGCGCCGCCCAACGCGGTGAGGTGCCGGTCGGGTGTGTGCTGGTGCGCGGTGACGAGGTCATTGCGCGTGCCGGCAATCACACGCTGGCTGATCAAGATCCGACTGCGCATGCCGAAATGATTGCCATTCGTGAGGCCGCGCATCGGCTCGGCTGCGAGCGTCTCGATGATTGCGACCTCTATGTCACGCTGGAGCCCTGCGCGATGTGCGCCGCCGCGCTGTCATTCGCGCGGATCCGGCGCCTGTATTATGGCGCTTCCGATCCCAAGGGTGGGGCAGTGGAAAACGGCGTGAAATTTTTTGCATCGGCCAGCTGCCATCACCGGCCGGAGATCTATGGAGGGTTCGCCGAAGCCGCAGCCGGGGATCTGCTCAGAAAATTCTTCAAGTCGCGTCGCTGAGCAACGTGCCGAGCTTTGCTTTTATTTCGGTTTTTACCGCTTCGGCGGAACGAATAATTGCGCTCGCCTGCGGGAAACCCAGCGTGTGGAAGATACTCACATTTGGCCGGATCACGAGATCAGGGGCGGCATGGTCGAGTTTCGCGGCGACGATGGCGCTGCCCATCACCATGACTGTTGTGTAAAGCGCTTCCCAGATATTTGGTACGTCGAGCCGCTCGCCTTCGGGTATTCCATAAACATCGACGCCAACGACGCGATCGGCGCGTCCGGTGAGCTTGTCGAAGGGCAGGGGATTGGTGGCGCCGCCGTCGATCAGCACGCGGCCGTCGATGATCATCGGGCGGAACAAGCCGGGTATGGCGATCGAGGCCGCCAAGGCCGGGCGCAATGGGCCTGATGTAATGGCCAACTCGCTGCGGCGGTGCAGGTCGGTGGCCATGGCGATCAATGGAATAGCCAATGCTGAAAATTCGCCGGGCACTTGAGCGGGCATGAATTGTTCACAAAATTTCTCGGCGTCGATCTGCGTGGCTTGGCCGAGCCGTCCGTACAAAAGATCGCCAAGATTGCCGGCGCGCGCCGTCATCAGGCGGTGCCGCGTCTGGCGCCAGTCGTGCGCGAAGGCGATGACGTGGTGACGGATGTCCTTCCCGCGCATGCCCGCGGCGTAAGCGGCCCCAATGAGCGCGCCGATCGAGGTGCCGGCGATCGCGGTCGGCTTCACGCCCATCTCGTCGAGCGCTTCGATAACCGCGATATGGGCGAGCCCGCGCGCGCCGCCGCCGCCAAGTGCCAAGGCAAAACTTTTCATGCACCGGCCTGGGAGGCGAATTCGAAAGCCTTGGCGGCAAGCGGGCGTACCAGCTGCGCCTTGCTGGCGGCGAGCGCGCTCGTCGCAGTGCCATCACGCACTCTTCCAGCGATACCCTGCATAATCGCGGCCAGACGAAAAAAGTTATAGGCAAAATAGACCGGCAAATGCGGCCGCGGATCAAGGCCCGTCCTCGCCACATAGAGATCGGTATAGGCCTCAAGCGAGGGAATGCCGAGCACCCCGAGGTTGAAGCCCACGAGCGAACCAGTGCCGGCCTCGGAGTGCGGCATGTGCCACTGCATCAAATGATACGAGAAGTCGGCCAGCGGATCGCCGAGTGTCGACAACTCCCAATCCAGCACCGCGATGATCGTGGGCGCGTCGGTGGCGACAATCATATTGTCTAGTCGATAATCGCCGTGCACCAGGCGCGGCATCTGCTCCGGCGGCAGATGCACTGGGAGCCAGTCGATAAGCCGCTCCATGTCATCGATTCGTTCGGTTTCCGAGGCGCGATATTGCTTCGACCAGCGCGCGACCTGACGCGCTACATAGTGTTCGCCGCGGCCGTAATCGCCGAGCCCAATCGCGACGGGATCAAAAGCGTGGAGACGGGCAAGCGTCGCGTTCTTGCCGTCATACACTTGCGCCCGCTCCGCCGGATAGGAATCCGGCATATGCGGCTCCCAAAACACCCGCCCGTCGGCGAAGGCCATGATGAAGAAAGCGGTGCCGACGATGCTTTCGTCGGCGCAATAAAGCAGCGGCTCGGCGACCGGAAAGCCCTGCGCATGGAGCGCACTGATCACGCGGTGTTCGCGGTCTACCGCATGCGCCGACGGCAACAGCTTGCCCGGCGGTTTGCGGCGTAGCACATAGCGCCGCAGCGGCGTTTCTATCAGATAGGTTGGATTGGATTGCCCGCCCTTAAATTGGCTGACAATGGCAGGACCGGCGAACCCGGGCACACGCTCGCTCAGATAATTTTCTAGCCGGGTGACATCGAATCGCAGCCGTTCGGCGACCTCACGCGTGCCTGAGAAAGCGCTTTGACGTTCGCTGATAGTCATGTGCCGGCATTGAAGAAATCAAGCAGGGCTTGCGCCGTTGCCGTCGGGTTTTCTTCGGGCAAATAGTGGCCGCTCGCGATCGGCGACCCGCGCAGATCAGCCGCCCAGTCACTCCAGCAGGCGAGCGGGTCCAGGCCGGCATTGGCCGGCAAGCCTTGTGCGCCCCAGAGGGCCAGCACCGGGCAGCCGATCTTTTTGCCAACGGCACGATCGGCTTCGTCGTGGTCAAGATCGGTCGTACAGCCGGCGCGATAATCTTCGCACATGGCATGAATCCGGGTCGGATCCTGGTACGCCGCATGATAGTGCGCGAGCGCGCGCGCATCGAAGAAATCGACGCTCTGCGCTTTAGCACCCGCAGCAGCGCGATAATCGAAAAAATACTTCGGATCATGGGCGATCAGTTTTTCGGGAAAGGGTTCCGCCAATGCCAGAAACATCCAATGCCAGGCGCGTGCGGCAAGCCGGGCATCCATGCGGTGCCACATGTCCCAAGTCGTGACGATGTCGAGCACCGCAAGCTGCTCCAGCCGACCGGGATGGTCGAGCGCGAGGCGATAGCCGACGCGCCCGCCGCGATCATGACCGGCCAAGCGGAAATGGACAAAGCCGAGCGTCTCCATTGCTTCAACCATTGCCTGGGCCATCGCGCGCTTGGTGTAGGGCGCATGGTCGGGCTGCGCCGGCGGCGCCGCCGACCAGCCGTAGCCGGGCAGGTCGGCGATCACGAGCGTAAATCGTTGCGCCAGCGCCGGTGCCACCCGGTGCCACATCACGTTGCTCTGAGGATGGCCATGAAGGAGCAGGAGCGGCGGGGCGGCGCCATCGCTGACACGGGCGAAAATGCGCCCGCCGGAGGTTTCAATCCAGCGCGATTCATAGCCGGGAAAGAGATCCGCGAGATCGGTCATCAGGCGCGACCCTCTCTTTCTACGGCCCGCCAGCCAATATCGCGCCGGTAAAAACCTTCGGGCCAGCGAATGCGCGCGACCGCCGCATAGGCTCGCGCCTGCGCCTCGCGCACCGTCTTTCCCGTCGCCGAGATGTTAAGCACGCGGCCGCCATTGGCGAGAATCCGGCCGCCCTCGGCCTTGGTGCCGGCATGGAAGATTTCCACCCCCTCGACTGCCGCCGCGTCCTCGAGGCCATCGATGACGGTGCCGCGCGCATAGTGTCCCGGATAGCCATTTGCTGCCATGACCACGGTCAGCGCTGGTGTGTCGTGCCAGCGCAAACCGAATGACTTCAACATTCCGTCGCGGCTTGCCAGCAAGGCGGGCACTAAATCGGACATCAAGCGCGGCATCAGCACTTGCGTTTCCGGGTCGCCGAAGCGGGCATTATATTCGATCAGCTTCGGTCCCTGCGGCGTGATCATGAGCCCGGCGTAGAGCACGCCTTTATACGGCGTACCCATCGCCTTCATCGCCCGCATCGTCGGGGCGACGATGTCATTCATGATCCGGCCGCTCATTGCGGCGTCGATATTGGACGCGGGCGAATAGGCGCCCATGCCGCCAGTATTGGGTCCCTTGTCGCCGTCGAAGGCGCGCTTGTGGTCCTGCGCCGAAGCCATTGGAATGGCGATTTCGCCATCGCACAGCGCGAAGAATGAGGCTTCCTCGCCGTCGAGAAACTCTTCGATCACGATCTCGCCGCCGGCTTCGCCCAAACCGCCGTCGAACATCATGTCGACCGCCGCCTCAGCTTCGGCCTCGCTCTGCGCCACGATGACGCCTTTGCCGGCGGCAAGCCCGTCGGCTTTCACGACAATGGGCGCGCCGTGAGAACGGATGTAATCCTTGGCAGCGGGAGCGGCCTTGAAGCGCGCATAGGCTGCGGTCGGGATATTGTTGGCGCGGCAAAGATCTTTGGTGAAGCCCTTGGATCCTTCGAGTTGCGCGGCGGCGCGGCTTGGCCCGAATGCCTTGACTCCGGCGGATTCAAGATCGTCGACGATACCTGCGCAGAGCGGCGCTTCGGGTCCGACCACGACCAGGTCGATTTGGTGGTCGCGGCAAAAGGCGACCACGGCGGCATGGTCGGTCAAATCGAGCGGTACACGCTCAGCCTCTTGCGCAATCCCGGCATTGCCGGGGGTGCAATAAAGTCGCTCGGTCAGCGGACTATCCGCCATTTTCCAAGCCAGAGCGTGCTCTCGCCCGCCAGAACCTAACAGTAGAATATTCATCGATCAGAACGTGTTGCAGACCGCGGCAGGGCTTGACCCGAGCACGCAATGAACCGCACTAATCGCCATGGAGTTTACCTGTTCGTCAACCTTGCCGGACCACGAGCCCCGATGAACGAACCCCGCCTCAACCTGCCGGAATTGACCGTTTCCGAGCTGTCGACGGCGCTCAAGCGCACGATCGAAGACGCTTACGGCTATGTGCGGGTGCGCGGCGAGCTCGGCAAAGTCAGCTATCATGGCAACGGCCACGTTTATTTTGATCTTAAGGACGATCGCGCCTGTATCGCCGGCGTGATCTGGCGTAGCACCGCACTGCGCATTCAGCTTCGGCTGGAAGCGGGCCTGGAAGTTGTTGTCACCGGCCGGCTCACCACTTACCCGGGCCGCTCCCAATATCAGATCATCGTCGAGACGCTGGAACCGGCCGGAATCGGCGCGCTGATGGCGCTCCTGGAGGAGCGCAAGCGAAAACTTGCCGCCGAGGGATTATTCGATGAGGCGCGCAAACAGCTGCTGCCGGTTCTGCCTACAATTATTGGGGTCGTCACCTCGCCAACGGGCGCCGTCATCCGCGACATCCTGCACCGGCTTACCGATCGATTTCCGCGGCGCGTGTTGTTATGGCCGGTCAAGGTGCAGGGCGAGGGCTCGGCTGCGGAAATTGCGGCGGCGATCGATGGCTTCAACGCGCTCTCTGACCGCGAGAGCGCCTTCCTGCCGCCGCGGCCGGACCTCATCATTGTCGCCCGCGGCGGCGGTTCGCTCGAGGATTTGTGGTCGTTTAACGAAGAAATCGTGGTGCGCGCCGCGGCTGCGAGCTTAATTCCGCTGATTTCAGCGATCGGCCATGAGACCGACGTCACGCTGATCGATTTCGCCGCCGACCGGCGCGCGCCGACGCCAACCGCGGCGGCGGAAATGGCGGTTCCTGTCCGCACCGAGCTCCTGCTTGACATTGAGTCGCTGGCGCGGCGCTCGCTCGCCTGCTGGCGGCGCAATCAAGATGCGCGACGCGCCGAGTTGCGTTCGGCAAGCCGGGCGCTGCCAAACGCGGAACAAGTGTTGGCGCTGCCGCGTCAGCGGCTCGATCATGCCGCTGCGAGCCTCGACCGGGCGCTGCGCGCCAATGCCCATGTCCATCATGTCCGGTTCTCGCGGATCGCCGGCCGCCTGAGCGACCGTTTGTTGCGTGCCAATATCGACCGACGGCGCGAGCGATACGGCAGTTTGTCCTTTCGGCTGCACGCTGGAGTCGCCGCCAATCTAGCGGTTCATCGCGCCCGCATCGGGCAGGAGCGCGAACGGGTGGTCACCTTGAGCGAACGCACAAGACGCGCAGTGCGCCAGCTCATTGCAGTGCGCACGTCGCGTGCCGAGCGCGGCGGCGAACTCCTTGCGGCCTTCTCCTATCGAGGCGTGTTGGCGCGCGGATTCGCCCTGGTGCGCGATGCCAAGGGTCGCCCCTTGCGCACGGCTGCCGCGGTTGTCGCAGGTATGCCGCTCGAGATTGAATTTTCCGACGGCCGAATTGGTGCACGCGCGGAGAACGGCCCGGCAATCGAAAGTCCAACCGGTTCGTCCAAACCGCGCGGCCGCCGGGCCGGCAGCTCAGGCCAAGGCGACTTATTTTAACACCTAAATTGAATTTCACCGACTAATCGCATTCGTAACATCGCGTGTTGGCTCGCGAACATTATCGGCTAGTCAAAACGATTCTGACTATCCATTCATGAAGGTGAAATTGGATTCGCTTTGGAACCGCCATCCCATCTGCGTGTTATGCGCTCGCACAGGTTCGCGCCGGAGGAGAACAGCAAGGAGAGTCAAAATGACACGGATGTGTTTGCGATGGCGGTCGCAACACTGCTGATGATGGCTGCTTCGGGGACCTCGCAAGCTGCGCCGATTGCGCCTCTGAGCACCGCGGTTATCGCCGACCAAAACAATGTAACGCCGGTATATTGGTATCGTCACCGTTGGTATCATCACCGTTGGCATCGTCACCCTTGGTATCATCATCGGTGGTATCGCCATCACCGTCATTGCTGGCGCGGCCGTTACGGGCGCGTGCACTGCCGCTGGTGGTAATCGGCCGCCCCCCAACCAAGCCTCTAATCTGCCGCGCCGGTCGCTTCGGCGCGGCCTTTCTTTCCATCGCGTTAGCGCGCCAGCCATTGCGGCACCCGTTTAAACGCATCGGTCCGTGCCGCGGGATTTGTGCCGCCATGCGCTCTGCCGGAGGGATCGGCAGTATTGACAAGCCCGGTACGCAGCGTGATCGGGAAATTGGCGCGATCGAACTCGTGATGCGCCTCCGGATAGACGATGAGTTGGACGTGCGCGCTGCGGCCGCGGGCGCCGGCGACCATTTGTTGGCACGTGGAGGCGGGGGTCCAATCGTCCGCGCTGCCGGTGAGGATCAAGGTCGGCGCTCGTGCGCTCCACGCGCTCTGTAGGAGCCGGCGGCAATTCGGATAAAATGCAACGACAGAGCGGAAATCTTCCGCGTCGTGATGCACCGCGGTCGCCAGACGGATGGCCCATAATGCCGTCACCGCACCGTTCGCCCAGCCGAGCAGCGAAACGTGATCACCACGGACATAACTCTGCTTCTGCAGCCAGAGTCGCGTGGCATTGGCGTCACTGACGCGCTCGCGCGAGGCGTGCACGGTACGGTGATGTTCACGGCATTGCGAGCCCAGGCTGCGTGACCCAAAAGAATCCGGGAAAACAACGACAAAACCGTCAGCGACCAACTTATCCGCCCACTTCGAGTAAAGTTGCGCTTGGGTATTCGGTCGCTGGGTCAGGCCGCCGCAATCATGCAGAGCGACAACTGCCCGGAAAGGTCCCGGACCCTCCGGGCGATAGAGCGTCGCGTGCAAAACCAAGTCGCCATTCGGAATATCGATTTGCTCCGGTGCGGCGGCCGCCTCCGAACAGGCGAGGGCGCCGACGAAAACAAAGGCCAAGATGCGGTAAGCCATGGCTTTGCAGCTCTCGCGTCCATATGGCGCCCCGCAGTGAAATTATCACGCCGCGTGGCGGCCGCGCAGGGCAGTCAAGATCACAAACTGGTGGTCCGGCCGGGCTCGCGGCCTTGCGACGCCCGCGTTATTATATTTTGGCTTCCCGAAACGCACCTGCACGGGCGATCCAGCGCCCAAATCGCATGCACGGAGGTGGCGGTGCTTAATCGTACAGATCGTCCCGCGCCAATGCCGGGCGAGGCCGACGTCAAATATCTCGACGGCGACTTCCGTGTGGTGCGGCCGGGCACCTTCGTCCGCTGCGCGGTGACCGGCGTATCTATTCCGCTGGAGGAGCTTCGCTATTGGAGCGTCGATTTGCAGGAAGCTTATGCCACGCCGGAAGCCGTCTTACAGCGGATGGGTTCACGCTATGGACCATAGCGCGGGAGCTTGCCCCGCGTCATGGCTTCCGCCGCAAAGCGGTTGCGCGGTAG
>Ga0126383_10001134_pt1 | contig 16276 bp, 13 predicted proteins | sample PanSoiMetPlot_35_FD_96882 | JGI IMG/M metagenome (GOLD analysis project Ga0126383, IMG submission 96882) | Tropical forest soil microbial communities from Panama - MetaG Plot_35 | ecosystem: Environmental > Terrestrial > Soil > Tropical forest > Bulk soil | place: Panama | collected 2016-02-17
ACCGCGATCATCGTGGCCCAGGCGCTGAACAACCAGCGTCTGGTCTTGAACCAGATCAACGCCCTCAATACGACGACCGGGAACATCATCGAGGGGACGGCGCGGCTGCTGCAGGACCAGTCCGCCCAGATCAACGAGCAGGCGGCGAGCTCCACGATTCATATCGAGCAGCTGCAGCGGGCGTTCGACGCCGTGTACCAGACGATGGACGCGATTTCCGATTACAAGGTCAAGGCGCTGGACAGCATGCAGAAGACCGTGGACGTGCTGACGACCGAAGTGGGGCGGGCCAAGCAGTATCTGGATCGCGCCCGCGGAGCAACGGCCGCCGAGATGCTGCCCGAGCCCGGTCCGGACGGCGTGGTGAAACTGCTGCCGCGGTCGACCTCATGAGTCCCTGGAGCCGCCGAGTGCTGGTCGCGGCCGTGCTGGCGGCCGCGGCCTGCCACGGCGGGCCGCCGGCCGCCCAGTTCTCCATCCTCGCGGGGTCCGAGCTCAAGGATCTCGAGCCGTACTTCGCGCAGATTCGCAAGCAAACCGGCGTGTCGCTGCAGCTGCAGTACAGCGGTACGCTCGCCGGCATCGACCGGCTGAACGCCGGCGAGACGTTCGACGCGGTGTGGTTCTCCCATGCCAAGTACCTCGTGCTCAGCGACGCGGGGCGCCAGCGCGTCAAGGCCGAGGAGCGCATCATGCTTTCGCCCGTCGTGCTCGGCGTGAAGCAGAGCAAAGCCCGGGCCTTCGGCTGGGTCGACAACCCCAACGTCACCTGGGCCGATATCGCGGCGCGCGTCAAAGCGGGCCAGCTGCACTACGCGATGACCAACCCCACGGCTTCCAACAGCGGCTTCAGCGCCGTGATCGGCGTCGCCGCGGCGCTGTCCCGTTCCGCGAGCGCGCTCACCGAAGCGGACATCAATAGCGCCGCGCTGCATGATTTCTTTCAGGGGCAGACGCTCACCGCGGGCAGCTCGGGGTGGCTCGCCGAGACGTATACGCGCGACCAGGATCGCCTCGACGGCATGATCAACTACGAGTCGATCCTCCTGTCGTTGAACCGCGGCGGCAAGCTGCACGAGTCGCTGGTGCTCGTGTACCCCAAGGAAGGCATCGTCACCGCGGACTATCCGCTCGTGCTGCTCAACGAGGCCAAGCGGGACGCCTATGACCGCCTGGTGGCGTTTCTCCGCACCGCGGAGTTCCAGAAAACCATCATGACGGCGACGTTCCGGCGTCCCGTGAACAGCGATGTGTCGCTCGATCCGTCGTTTCCCAAGGCGCTGATCGTCGAGCTGCCGTTCCCGGCGAGCCTCGGCGTCGTCGACCGCATCCTCGACAGCTATCTCGCCGAACAGCGGCGACCCGCCCACTCCTATTTCCTGCTCGACGTGAGCGGGTCGATGGAGGGCCCGCGCGTGCAGCAGCTCGAGACGGCGTTGCGCACCCTGGTGGGTGGCGACTCTTCGCTCACCGGACGGTTCGCGCGGTTTCAGCCGCGCGAGCGGGTCAGCATGTTGACGTTTTCGGACCGGATCGAAGACCGCGTCGAGTTCGATCTTGGAACCGGGGACCAGACGACCGTCACCCGCGGGGCCATCGAGCAGTTCATCGACAGCCTGAAAACGGGAGGGCGCACGGCGTTGTTTTCCTCGCTGGAGGAGACGTATCGCGCTGCGCTCGACGCGCGGACGAGCGACGCGCAGCGCTACTACTCCATCGTCCTGATGACCGACGGGGAGAGCAACGTCGGAGATCATCTGGCCGACTTTCGGCGATTCTACGAGAGCCTGCCGCCGGACCAGCGGGACATCAAGGTGTTTCCCATCGTGTTCGGCGACGCCGACCGCGACGAGCTGACGGCCATCGCCACCGTCACCGGTGGCCGGTTGTTCGACGGCAATACCGCGGCGCTCGCGGCGGTCTTCAAGGAGATCCGGGGCTACCAGTGACCGATCCGGCGGAGAGCGTCTCGCGCCAGACCCGGCTGCTGCTGTTTCTGTATTCGAACAAGAACGTGGCGGGGTCGCTGCTCGCCCTTGGAGGCCTGGGGCTGCACGTGGCCGGTCTCGTGCAATCGTATTGGCTGGCGATCGTCGCCGGCCTGTACGCCATCGGGTACCTCGCGGCGCCGCAACGGCGCGGGTATACGCTCTCGCTGGGGAGCGAGCTGACCGCGGAAGCGATCGGCGGCCGGCTGGATGATTTCACGCGCTCGCTGCGCAAGCAGGTCGAGCCCGACGTCCTGGAACGAGTGCAGCACATCGCCGAGTCGATTCATACGCTGCTGCCCCGCCTGCTCGCTCAGGAAACCGTCGGCGACAAGAGCCTCTACACCGTGCGGCAGACCGCCCTCGAGTATCTGCCGACGACGCTGCAGAACTACATCAGCCTGCCGGTGAGCTTTCGGCGCCTTCACGTGGTGCGAGACGGCAAGACCCCCAAGGCCCTGCTGCTCGAGCAGCTCGATCTGCTGGACGGTAAGATGAAGGAAATCGTGACCAGCGTCGCGGAAAACGATACGCAGGCGCTGCTCGTCAACGGCCGGTTCCTGGAAGAAAAGTTCGGCAACCAGGGGTTCCTGCTCGGGAAGTGACCGCCCGTCACATCCGGAACAGGTAGGTCACCTTCGCGAAGAAGGCGTCGCTGGTGCGGTGCAGGCCGCGAAACGCGAATGCCCCCGGTTCGGAGAGGCTCGAGCCGTACCCGAGGTAGAACACCGTGCCGGGGGAGGGCGTGTAGGAGAGCAGCCAGTCGACGCGCATCGTGTTGCTCGACTGCGCCACCGCGCGCTCGTAGGTCCCCGTTCCGGGATTGTAGATGAGAATCGGATCGTTGCTGCGCGAATCGTCGCGCAGCGAATCCTGCCACGACGCCTGATACTGGCCCACCACACGCACGAACAACGGGCGCGAAACCTGATACTCCACCTTGATGCGGGGGATCAAGTCGCGCGCCACGGTGCTGCCGTCGGTCTTGCGCCAGTACTGCTGATGCAGATAGGTCGCGCCGATGCGGATGCGGTCGGAGGGCCGCCAGTCGAGCCCCGCTTGCAGCAGAATGATCCGGGCGGGAGACCACTCGAAGAAATTCTCGTCCTGAAACGCCGGCAGAAACATCACGTTGGCGTCGAAGCGCCGGAACTGCGGAGTCGTGACCTGGAACATCAGGTCGAAGTTCGCGATCCGCGGCGTGCCGGTGAACGGCACGGTATCGGTGACGCCGCCCGTGGTCCGCTGGATCGCGTACCCGGCGTAGAGCGCCGAGTCGTAATGGAATGACTCGAGAAACACGCCGCTGTAGAACGACCACCCGCGCACCGTCCAGGTCGAATTCACGTGGAATTGCTGGTCATCGGGCATGAGCCCGGCCATCAGACGGTGATAGTCCCAGCGACCATACAACAGGATGTCCCCCGTCCAGCTCTCCAGGGCGGCGCCGGGGCGCCCGTACAGCGTGAAGTTGTGGTCGATCGTGGAGCTCGCGACGCCGGGACGGGAGAGAAACCCGCTCGACGCCCGGAAGTCGGGCGCGATCCCCCCGAACGAATAGGTGAACCCGAACTGGCGCCCCGACCGGTTGAGACTCCAGGCCCAGAGCGGCGCGTCTTTGGTCGTGCCGCCGCTGCGGGTGAAACTCTCCCCCACCTGGGCCCGCGCAGTGTAGACGCCGCCGAACACGAGGCGCGTATCGACGGCGGCCACGCGGTTGTAGTTCGATCCGTCGATCTTGTCGGTGTAGACGAGGCCGAGCGTCGATTGCCCACCCAGATCGCGCCGCGCGCGCAAAATGTTGTACAAGGGATTGTCGGTTCCGGTCGCGGAGTAGGCGCGATCGTCGACCGCCGACAGAAACCCGATTCCGAACCCCGACACCTTTCCCGTCAGCTTCACCGCGGCGACGGGCTGCACGATGCGCCGCGTATAGATGAGCGAGTTGGGGGACGAGAACTGCTCCAATCCCTCGAGGAAAAAGGGACGCTTTTCCGGGAAGAACAACGCCAGACGCGGATCGAAAACGAGCTGGCTCGCGTCCGCCTCGACCTGCGAGAAGTCGGGGTGCGCGGTACCCGTGAGCGTGAGGTTGTTGGTGATGCCCCAGCGCACGTTCCCGCCGATGACGGGATTCACCTGACCGTATGCCCAGCCCGCGGTACCCGCCGTGCCGTCCACTTTGGCCGTCATCTCGGGATTGAGATCGAGCACGAGGTCGCGGTGCAGGTCGGCGAGTCCGGTGAGCGCGCCCGACTGCGCGAGGAACGATGCGGCGGCGCGGCGCGCCGCGGTCCACGTCTGCTGGTGGCCGGAATGCTGGACCGCCCGCACGATGTTGACTCCCCATTGCTGCGCGTCGGACTGCTGGTAGCGGATACTCTTGAAGGGGATCCGGATCTCGACCTCGTACCCGCTGCCGGTCACGCGACCCTTCGACTGGTAGACGAAATCGGCGGAGCGGTCGACGGTGTCGCGCGAGCCGCCCAGCGTCTCCGTCAACGTGCCATCCGACTGCACGCCGAGCGGGTTCACCCCGAAGACCAGCGCCTGGCGGTGGTCGTTGAAGGTATCGAGCAGGATCTGCACGTAGTCGTCGGTGGTGATGCGATCGCGGTCGGCGAGCGTCGCGTGAACGGCGCCGTGCGTCTCGAACGCGCGAATCCCGAAGTAAATCGCGGTGGGCGAATACCACACCTCGACTTCGGTCGAATCTTCGGCGGGGCGGCCGTCCACCGGGGTGTACTCCGAGAACCCCGTGAGCGTGGCGGCGTGGGCCCACGACGGCTCCGTGAGGCTGCCGTCGATCGTGATCCCGGCGTCATCGAGCCGGGGGATCTGGACGCTGGTCTGTCCCGCGATTCCCGAGTACGTGATCGGGGCGAACAGCCCGACGTGGATGGCAACCGCAACGGGGAAGGTCACGGAGCACCAAGGTAGTGCGCGGCTCCGTGACCCGCCCCATGGTTCACAGCCTCCGGACAGCATCATGACTCGTGCTGCAGGGGAGGTTCGTTGTGACGCGCTGCGCTACACCCCGGGTATCCAGTAACGACCTTTACCGTCGAGGCGTCCTATGATGTCCTCCGGCCTCGTCGCCCTCCGTCCCAGGTGGACGAGGCGCCGTGATGGCCAACGCTGCTGCTCCGTTCTGCTCTTCCTCCTGATGCTCGCGGCCGCCGGATCGGCCCAGGTGATTCCGATTCGCACCGTGCCGCTCCCCGAGGGGGATCAGTTTCTGCTGTACCCCTCCAACAACCTCGGCATGGGCGGTGTCACCATCGCGCTCGCCGATTCGTTGCTCGATCCGTTCCGTAACCCGGCGCTGGGCGCGCGACTGGGACAGGCGCGGCTCTTCGGCTCGCCGGCGATCTACAGCACATCGCAGGAGACGGGAAGCGGCGCCACCCTGCCGCTCGCCGCGTTCGGGCGAGCCCGCAGTTGGTTTGGAGTCATCTCGCTCGCCGTGCAGCAGGTTGATGGGAGTCGTCAGCCGCAGCAGTTCGTTGCCGTCCCCGGCTTCAACAGGGGCTTCGGCGGTCCCTTCCTGCCCCCCGGCGGATCTGCTCCCACGTACGGCTCACATGGCAACCAGTATGCCTTCGCGTCGCTCGGCAAAGTCGTGAGCGGCAGCGGCCTGTCGCTCGGCGCCAGCGTGCAGTGGTCGCGGCTGCGCGCCCTCGACGGGACGGATCTGTTGTTCCCCGGCCGTCAGGCGATGAGCGAAAGCGGGCACGGTCTCGATCTGCGCGTGGGATTGCTGCAGGACCGGCCAGGAAACCGCTCCTTCGAGGTGCTGGTGCGCCACGACCGCTTCCGGATGTCCGAGGACGTCACCTACCTCGATCAGTTCTGGGATCCGGCCATCCAGCAGTTCGTGCAAACGTCACGCCTCGAGCGCGCGCTCGACCGGACGATCACCTCCGGCCTGTCCCTCGCCTACCAGCGTCCGCTCGGCGCGGCGGGGTGGCGGATCGGCTGGCTCGGGACGGTGAATCGCGTCTCGCAGCCGCGCATCGCGCAGGACGAAATCGTGACGCTGCCGCGCGACCAGGGACACGCCACCGCGGCCGACATCGGCGTGGGCGTCTCCAAGATCCGCGGCCCCGCGACGTTCGCGATCGATGTCCTGTACGAGCCGATCTGGAGCACGAGCTGGGGCGTCGCCCAGACGCAGACGGTGACGGCGATCGGCGACACGCTGGCTGTCGGCGACCGCACGGTGACGAATCGCTTCCGGTTCTCGAACGTGGTGCTGCGCCTTGGCGTCAATCGCGAAGTGGCGCTCGCTCAGCTCGAGAAGACCGTGGGTCTGCAGGTCGGCCTCGCGCTGCGCTCGGTGAGCTACCGGCTGACGCAGAACGACCGCGTCGCGGTCACCGCACAGACCTCACGATCGAGCTGGGTCGAGTGGTCGCCGACGTGGGGGCTCAGCCTGCGCTTCCCGGAGTTCGAGCTGCGCTACCGCGGCCGGGTGACCAACGGCCTGGGGCGGCCGAGCTTTGGGTTCAACGTCCCGATCGGTGTCGTCGCGCTGACCGACGTGGGCCCCGGCACCATCATTGTCGCGCCGGATCAAACGCTGCACCTCATGGGAGTGTCCACCGTCACCCACCAGATCTCGCTGTCGCTTCCCTTGCACTGAAAGGAGGACCGCCATGAACGGACGACTCGGACGACTGCCGCTGTGTGGTATGGCCCTCGCGCTCGGTGCCTGCGTGGCGACCGACCGCAACTTCACCGAGCCGGTCAACCTCGACGCGCAGCTGCGCGCGGCGATCGGCGTGTACGGGGTGGTCCCGATCGCCGCGGTGCCGCAGCAGGACACCGCGCTCGTGACGCTCGGCAGAACCCTGTTCTTCGACAAGGAGCTGAGCGGCAACCGTGATGTCGCGTGCGCGACGTGTCACCAGCCGCAGGCGTCGATGGGAGACGCACTGGCCCTGGCCGTGGGGACGGGCGGTGTGGGCGCCGGCTCCTCGCGGACGCCCGGTCCCGGTCGGGCGTACGTACCGCGCAATGCGCCGTCCCTCCTCAACGTCGCCCTGGGACTGCCGTACGTGTTTCTCGACGGGCGGATCTCGGGGTTCGGCGGCACGTTCACGACGCCCGCGGGCGGCGCCCTGCCGCCCGGCATCGCCAACGTCATCGCCGCGCAGGCAATGTTCCCGGTCACCAACCGGCGCGAGATGCGGGGCGAGGTCGGCGATACCGACGTGTACGGCGCGGCCAACGAGCTGGCGCTGGTGGGCGACAGCGACTGGACGGGGATGTGGCAGGCCGTCATCAAGCGACTGGTAGCGATCCCCGCGTACGTGAACGCGTTCCACGCGGCGTTCCCGAGCACGCCCGCGAGCCAGCTCGGTTTCCAGCACGCGGCGAACGCCATCGCCGCATTCGAGATGCAGCAGCTCACCCGGACCGACTCGCCGTTCGATCGCTACCTCAAGCGCGACGACGCGGCGTTGACTCCCGAGCAGAAGCGCGGGGCCTTGCTCTTCTTCGGCAAGGCGACCTGCTCGAACTGTCACAACGGCCCGTTCCTCGGCGGGCAGGGCTTCGCCGATGTCGGCGTCCCGCAGCTCGGGCCCGGCCTCGCGACGCAGCCGCCGCTCGACCTGGGGCGCGGAGAGCTGCCGGGGAACGACTTCTATCAGTTTGCGTTCCGGATCGCCCCGCTGCGCAACGTGGAGCTGACGGCGCCCTACTTCCACGACGGCGTGTACCAGACGCTCGCGCAGGTGGTGCACCATTACAGCGACGTGACCACCGATCTCACGACGTTCGATCCCGCCACGCTGCCGCCGGCCGTGCGCGGGTTGTACCACGGCGATGCGTCGACTATCGCGGCGGTGCTGAACCACCTCGACTTCCGTCTGCAGCAGCCGTTGCGGCTCACGACGACGGAACAGGCGGAGCTCGTGGCGTTCTTGCAGTCGCTGACCGATGCATCGGCGCGGAATCTGAGTGCGCTGCGCCCTCGGACGGTGCCGAGCGGTCTACCGGTGCCGTAGCGGCGGCCGGGAGTCGGGGGCGGCATATTCGGGAGATGAAAACTCCCGCGTATGCCGCCCCCGTTGCGCGTGCGCCGCTGGTCCCGTTTACGATCGAGCGGCGCGAGCCCGGTCCCCACGACGTCCTCATCGACATCCGCTATTGCGGCGTGTGTCATTCGGATATCCACCAGGTGCGCGACGAATGGGGCGGCGCGGTCTATCCGCTCGTTCCCGGGCACGAGATCGCGGGCGTGGTCGCGCAAACCGGTGCCGCGGTCACCCGGTGGAAAGTGGGCGACGTCGTCGGCGTCGGGGTGTTCGTCGACTCGTGCCGGCGCTGTCCGGCGTGTCGGGCGGGGGAAGAGCAGTACTGCGAGCGGCAGGTGAGCTGGACGTACAACAGCACCGAACAGGACGGCCGCACTCCCACCTTCGGTGGCTACGCGACGCGCATCACGGTCGACGAAGCGTATGTGCTGCGCATGCCGGCAGCGCTGTCGCTCGACCGCGCCGCGCCGCTGCTCTGCGCCGGCATCACCACCTATTCACCACTACGGCACTTTGGTGTCCGCCCCGGGGACCCGATCGGCATCGTCGGACTCGGCGGTCTCGGTCATATCGCCGTGCGACTCGCCAAGGCGATGGGAGCCCACGTGACCGTGCTCAGTCACTCGCCGGCGAAGCGCGACGATGCACGGCGTCTCGGAGCCGACGATTTCCTGGCGACGGGGGACCCGGGCGTGTTCGAGCGCAACCTGAAACGCTTCACGTTCATCCTCGACACCGTGTCCGCCGCGCACGGCTACGACCCCTACCTCGAGCTCGTGCGGCGGGATGGGGTGATGGTGCTCGTCGGTCTCCCCGAGTCCGCGCCGCTCGGTGCCCCCGCTCTCATCAACGCCCGTCGCCGCCTCGCCGGCTCGAACGTCGGCGGAATCCGTGAGACGCAGGAGATGCTCGATTTCTGCGCGCAGCACGGCGTGGCGGCCGACATCGAGAGGATTCCGATCCAGCAGGTCAATGAGGCGTACGATCGCGCCGTGCGCAGCGACGTGCGCTACCGCTTCGTGATCGATCTCGCGAGCCTCACGTAGGTCTTTTACGGTCTCGGGCGTCTTCCCGCGATCGCGGGGTGGGCCAGGACCTCGGGCAGGACGACCCCGTCGAGCGGCTCGGTCGGCTTGATGCCGAGCAACGCCGCGAGCGTCGGTGCAATGTCCACCGTGTTGACGGGCCGCGCGGGGTGCTGGGGCGCAGCCCCCGGCACGAGAAACACGACCGGGACGTTGATGTCCTCGGGATGCGCGCCACTATGCTCGGCGCGCAGGCCTCCGGTGGACCAGACGTAGCCCGGTTTCGGCAGCGCGGCGACGAGCCAACCGTAGTCGGCCGGGAGCAAGCGGCGCCACAGCCGCGCTCCTTCGTCTCCCGCCGGCGCCGTGGCCAGCGTCGCCGGCGTGTAGACCCGTGCGATTCCCGGCAACTGTCGCACTTCGGCGGCGAGCGCAGCGGCGAGGCTGTCGACGCTGACGCCCCGTGCCCGCAGCGCCGCGACGTCCGCCGAGACGAGCCCGCTGTGGAAGTCGAGCGCGAAGTCCACCTCATAGCGCTCGCGCAGGCGCTGCCCCAGCGCCGCGGCGAGTCCTCCGAGCCAGACACGCCCACCCGGCTGGTGGCGGACGAGGACGGTGTACTCGGGGAGCGACGTGACGCCATGATCTCCGGTGAGCGCCAGCACCATGCGATTCGACGGGACCAGGCGCGCCAATGAGTCGAGGAACCAGCCGAGGTAGCGATCGAGCCGCAGCAGCTGGTCGTGCAGCTCGCGCGAATCGGGTCCGTACGCGTGCCCCACGATATCGGTCGTCGACAGCGAGATGCTGAGCAAGTCCGGTCCATCACGCCGGCCGAGCTGCAACGTGCGCACGCCGTCGAGTGCGAACGCCAGCGTGAGCGAATCCATCCAGGGATAGCTCCCGATGCTCTTATTCGCCGAGTCCGTCGTCGACGGCAGCGGATGGGGGAAGGTGAAGCCACCTCCGGCGTTTTCGAACGGCTCCGAGTCGGGCTCCCGATACGCTGAATCGGGGAGCAGGAGCTGCCACGTCGTCCCGGCGAAGGCGGCCGCGCTCTGACGCGCGTTGAACGCCTGGACCCAGCCAGGCAGGGAATCGGCGTAGTAGCGGCTGGACGTGAAGCTCCCGTTCTCGAACCAGTAGACGCCGGCCCTGGCGCGGCCGATCGGCAGGATCGCCGCGTCGCTCTTGCGCGACACGGAGAGGACGCGCGTGGCGGGGTCGCGTCCCAGCATCCAGTCGACGAGGGTGGTGCCGTGGAAGCGGCGCGGGGACGCCCCCGGGCCGACCGCGACGCCGAGTACCGGAGCATCAGGATCCTGGACCGCCAGATTGTTGGATACGATCTGCGTGTGTCCGGGCTCGCGGCCCGACAGCATCGTCGAGTGCCCGGGCGCAGTCTCGGTGGTCGCGTGGTACTCGCGTCCGTTCGCGAAGACGATCCCCTGGGTGAGGAGACGCGCGAAGCCGCCGGTCCACTGATTGGAGAACCGCGCCAGGTAGTCGCCACGCATCTGGTCGATGGCGACGAACACGACGAGCGACGGGGGGCGCGGGGCCGGACGCGGCGGGGCCACCAGGGCGGCGGTGAGCGCCAGACTGCTGGGAAGCACGGTCATGAGGGAACGATGCCTGCAGGCGTCGTCCCCCCGGTCACGGGCCGGTAACGGTCCCGTCAAGCGCTCTTCAGCTCTTCAGCCGGCCGTAAGGTGAGCCAATCGGTACGGACCTTGTCCCACTCCTGGATGAGGAATCCGTACGACTCGAAGAACTCGCGAATCTGGGGACGCTGCCAGCGCGCGATCGACTCGAGGATCGGAACGAGGATCGCCAGCGCGTCGCCGCTCAAGATCGTGCGGCGCGCCAGACGCGCCACATGTTTGCTCTCCGACGCGGCCAGCGACAGTCCGTCGCGCGCGTTGACGTGCAGCATCACGTGGATGTCCGAGCTGCCGTCGCCGACATAGGCGATGTGGTCGGGACCGAGCTGCAGCTCGGCCTGCAGCTGATCGAGCACCGCCACCTTGCCGTATCCCGCGGTCGCTCGCACCAGCGTGTCGATCTCCCCGCTCGCGCTGTAGCGGAATTCGGTGCCGAAGATGTGATCGGCGGGCACCATACCTTCGAGGGCGGAGCGGATCACCTCGACCGGCGCCGCCGACAGGACGTAGAAATCGAAGTGGTACCCGTCGATGCCGTGGTCCAGGATGTCGTACAGCAGCCCGATGTTGTCCTTGAGACGCGTCTTCTTCCCCACCTCGACCAGGTGGTCCTTGCGAACCTTGGCGCGAAACTCGGGGTCGTGCAGCAGCAGATAAGCGAGCTCGGCCCCCTGCTGCACGAGGTTGAGCCGCGCCATGCCGGCCGCCTTGCGCTCGAACTCCTCTTTCGCGATCCCCAACATCTCGGCGAGCACGTAGCCCGAATCGTCGAAGCTCAGCGTCTGATCGAAATCGCTGGCGAGCAGATATCGTTTCACGAGCTTGTCACTCATCGTCCTCTCTCTGGTTGACGTCCCCTGCAAAAAAACGCCCCCGCGCTGTCGGATCCTAGCGTGGGGGCGTTTCGCACTGCGTTGCTGTCGTGTAACAGCTATGTCCCACACGCTCGATCGGGTGATCCCGAATTCGGATTCGACGCGGTGCAATTCCCGGCCGGGCACGCCGTGCCGCCGGGCGCCGCTGCCAGATGGAATCCAACCGCCACGACGTGGGACATCATGGGCGCACACTAACCATGGTCCCGGTGGCACGTCAACCGGTCCGTCACCAATCCCCTTGCACTACTTGATTTAGCAGACGATTTCCAGCTGATGCGGACGCCCGGAGTGTCCCCGCTCCCGGCGCCCTCAGAGTTTTCGTCGGAGGGTTGCCGCCGCGAGCGTTGCGCACTAACGTTGCAGCGTGATCCGGTACGCTATGCTGGCCTGCGCGTGTTGCCACTCGCCGCTGATGATGCGGGCGAGGGAGAGGGCGATCGCGGGGTAGTAGCAGCGCGTACCAGCGCAACCCAGCATGTGATCGGCCGCGACCCCACCCAGGCGTCGCGGCCGTTTCGTTTTCGCGAGGAGCCTCGGGATGTCGGGATCGCAAGCGGTGTGGGTTGCCGGTATCTCCGGCAGCCCGAGCCCGGTGTCGAAGTCGCGCGTGCTGGTGGAAACGGCGCTCGGCGTGTTCGCCGGTCACGGGGCCACCACGACGCTGATCGATCTCGCCGGCCTGCCCGCGGATGCGCTGCTGGGGCGGGGAACGGCGCCCGAGGTCGCGGTGGCGCTCGAAACGGTGGGTCGGGCGCGTGTGGTGGTCGCCGGGACACCGGTGTATCGCGCGACGTACAGCGGGTTGCTCAAGGTGTTCTTCGACCTCCTGGCTCCGGAGAGTCTCGTCGGGAAGGTCGGCGTCCCGCTGGTGAGCGGGCAGTCACGCGGCCACGCGCTGGCGATCGACCACGGACTGCGACCGCTGTTCGCCAGTCTCGGCGCCACCGTTGTCGCGGCCGGCGTCTACGCGACGCCCGATCAGTTCCAGGACGGCGTGCCTGGTCCGGAGCTGCGCCAGGCGGTGGAGCGCGCCGTACAAGAAGCGCAACGCATTGGAGGTCTGACGAGATGACGCTTTCAGCCGATCGCCCGCTGGCGATCTATTACGAGCACCCGGACTGGTTCCGGCCACTGTTCGCCGAGCTGGGCCGTCGTGCCGTGCCCTACGTGCGGCTCGACGCCACCCAGCATCGCTTCGACGCTACCAACGGCAGGCCGCCGTATGGGCTGGTCTTCAATCGCATGAGTCCGTCGGCGTATACGCGCGGCCACGGCAACGCGATTTTCTACACGCTGCACTGGCTCTCCTTCCTGCAGCGCCACGGTGTGCCGGTCGTGAACGGGTACGACTCCTACGTCACGGAGACCTCGAAAGCCCTCCAGCTGACGTTGCTGCGCGAGCTCGGCCTGCCGGCTCCGCGGGCCCGGGTCATCAACAACGCCGCTGAGGCGGTGGCCGCGTCAGAGGGGCTGCGTTTTCCAGTGGTCGTGAAGCCGAATATTGGTGGATCGGGTGCCGGCGTGCGGCGCTTCGAGAAAGTGGAGGCGCTAGACGCCGCGGCCCGGGCCGGGGCGCTCGACCTGGGCATCGATCAGACGGCGTTGGTGCAGGAGTTCATTCCCGCCGATCAGCAACGCATCGTCCGCGTCGAGGTGTTGGGGGGGCGGTTCCTGTACGCCATCCGCATCTACACCCCCGGCGACAGCTTCAATCTCTGTCCTGCCGACGTCTGCCAGACCGTCGGCGGCGCAGAGCTGGCGCGCGCCGCATGTCCGGTGGACGCGCCCAAGAATAATCTGCGTGTGGAGGGTTACACCCCCCCGCCCGATATCGTCGATGAAGTCGAGCGCCTCATGGCGGCCGCCAGGATCGACGTCGGAGGCGTCGAGTATCTCATCGATGCGCGCGACGGCGCGCGCTACTACTACGACGTCAACGCGCTCTCGAATTTCGTAGCGGACGCCCCGCGCGTGGTCGGCTTCGACCCCTTCGTGCGGCTGGTGGATTATCTCGAGCAGCGGGGGGCCTGAGCATGCGCTTCGGCTACTGGCTCCCGGTGTTCGGCGGCTGGCTGCGCAACGTCCCCGCCGAGCAGATGGAGGCGAGCTGGGACTATGTGCGCCGGCTCGCGCGGCGCAGTGAAGCGATCGGCTTCGATCTGACGCTGATCGCCGAGCTGAATCTCAACGACATCAAGGGCCCCGACGCCCCGGCGCTCGATGCCTGGACGACGACGGCCGCGCTCGCGGCGGTGACCGAGCGTCTCGAGCTGATGGTCGCGGTGCGGCCGACGTTTCATCCGCCGGCGCTCGCCGCCAAACAGGCGGCCAACATCGACCGCATCAGCGGCGGGCGGCTGACGCTCAACGTCGTATCGTCGTGGTGGGCGGAGGAGGCGAAGCAATACGGCGTCGAGTTCGACCGGCACGATGCCCGCTACGCACGCACGGCGGAGTGGCTGGCGGTGGTGAGCGGGATGTGGGCCGAGCCGCGGTTCAGTTATGCGGGACAGTACTACCGCATCGAGAACGCGATCCTCGAGCCAAAGCCGGTGTCACAGCCTCGGCCCACGCTGTACGCCGGCGGTGAGTCGGAAGCGGCGAAGCAGCTCATCGCGGGCGCCTGCGATGCCTACCTGATGCACGGCGATCCCCCCGAGCGCGTCGCGGCGAAGGTGGCCGACATGCGAGCGCGGCGCGAGGGAGCGGGAGGTGCCGCGCTGCGGTTCGGCGTCGCCGGCTACGTCGTGTGCCGCGAAACGGCGGAGGCGGCGCGACGCGAAGTGGAGCGTATCACCGATGTGCAGCAGAGCGCGGCGGGCTACGCGAACTATCAGGAGTGGCTCGCCAACACGCAGCTCGAGCAGCGCGTCAGTCTCGAGGATTATGCGGTCTCGAACCGCGGCTTGAAGGCGGGTCTCGTCGGGACCCCGGAGCAGATCGCCGAGCAGATCGACCGCTTTTCGGACGCGGGCGTCGATCTGTTGCTGCTGCAGTTCAGTCCGCAGCTCGAGGAGATGGAGCGGTTCGCGGAAACTGTGATTCCGCTCGTGGCGACCGCGGCGACGCCAGCGACGGGAAGGCCATAACACAAAACATTATCAAACAATATTAAACTTGACTAAACAGTAGCGCCGGTGCATCATGGAGTCGTCTCCCACGGAGCGACCTCATGACCGCAGGTGCTGCGACCGCGAGCCGTATCGGCACCTACCAGGAGTTTCTGTCCGCGCTGCTCAGCAATCGCGAGCTGTTCTTCGAAGAGGTGGTGGATGGGACGGGGCTGGGGAAGAAGTTCGTCTACAGCACGCTGACGATCGTCGGGCTCGCGGGGTTCTTCGGGCTCGTCGCGGGCGCCTACTCGGGGCTGTTCCAGGCGATCTCGGCGGCGATCAAGCTGCCGCTGCTGTTCTTCGCGACGTTCCTCATTTGTTTCCCCGCCTTCTATGTGGTGCAGGTGCTGGTGGGCTCGCGGCTGCGCCTGCCGCAGGTCGTCGTGCTCGTGTTCGGCGCGCTCGCGTTGACGTCGATCCTGCTGGCGGCGTTCGTGCCGATCATCGCGTTTTTCTTGATCAGCGGCGCCAATTATTACTTCCAGCATCTCCTCAACATCGCGATCGCCGGCGTCGCAGGTCTGTTCGGGATGTACGCGCTGCACGAGGGGCTGGCGGTGGTGTGTGACAAGCGCGGTGTCTATCCCAAGAAGGCGCTGACGATCATGCGCGCTTGGGCGGTCCTGTTCGCCTTCGTCGGTGTGCAGCTGGCCTGGAACCTGCGGCCGTTCCTCGGCGACCGGAACGAGTCGTTCCAGGTGATCGGCAAGTATCAGGGAAATTTCTACGCGGCGGTGATCTACGCCGTGAATCAGCTCTTCACGCAACCGTCTCATCCGCAGGCGCCGGCGGTCGGACACGACAGTCTTCCGGCATCCCACTGGCTCGTGCCGCGGCCCGATTCCCTTGCAGATACGGCGCGGCGGCATCCGTGAGCGGCAACGAGCGGCGCCTGGCGCCGAACGAGATCCTCACGATCGACGAGGTCGCGGAATACCTGCGACTCACGCCGCAGACGATCTACAAGTGGGCACAGGAGAAGCGCATCCCGGCCGTAAAGCTGGGGAAGGAGTGGCGCTTTCGGCGCTCCGTGATCGACAAATGGTTCGACGATCAGCTGCAGTGGCCGGCGGCGCAGTAGTCGCTGCGCTGGTTGCGACGCGTCTCATCGCCCAAGCGCTGCCAGCGGTGCACGTGGCCCTGGGTTTGGAGTCGACACGGCCCGGTCGCCCAATCGTGAGATATTCGCTCTGTACCAGCATTATCTGGCTCACCGACTCGATTCGATTCGACCGAATCCCGACTGGTCGTCGAGTGAGCAACAACGCTGGCCGGTATTCGATCTGGTGGGCGGATATGTCTACCAAGGCTTCCCCAACATCACCGTCGTGCAACTCGCTCCCGCTGTTGGTCTCGACAGCACGTACCTGATCCGAGCCCTGGTCTCCTCGATCGATGACTCGACACAGGCGGTGCGTCCCCTGGCTCTGTTTCGCATCTACGTTGCGCGCGAATCTGGGCGGTGGGTTCTCGCCAACGCTTTGCCTCGGATGACCCGGGAGTGGCGGCGGGAAACCATCGGCACCGTGACGTTTTCCTATCCGCCAACGCATCGGTTCGCACG
>Ga0126383_10001135_pt1 | contig 16275 bp, 21 predicted proteins | sample PanSoiMetPlot_35_FD_96882 | JGI IMG/M metagenome (GOLD analysis project Ga0126383, IMG submission 96882) | Tropical forest soil microbial communities from Panama - MetaG Plot_35 | ecosystem: Environmental > Terrestrial > Soil > Tropical forest > Bulk soil | place: Panama | collected 2016-02-17
ATCAGCATCGCGAAGATAATAGAGAGAAAAACACGCCGCTAACATTGGCCATGCCGCAAAAAAGAGAAGATACCCACTCTGGTATGGAGTTAAATATTGCCGATACGACGACACCGTCGAGATGCCATGAAGCAATAAAACGGCTCCATAACTCAGGCGCTTTTTAATCCAATGACAAAGCCAACGATCAAAGCTAGCTCGGCTGCGCCGAGCAAATAGAAAACCCAAGCCCCCAGGCCTGGCAAAAAGTAAAAGTGTTCATAGACCGCGCTTGAATGCTCCGGATGAAAAAACTTATCGAGAGTTCACATCAGCATCACGATAAAAATACCGATCCGGAGGAGAAGCAAAGACAGCGACACTCTATCTCTGGAATTCATATCGCTGCTCCCTTAATTAAAGGGGTAGCCGCCTGCGCGTTAGTCACAGGCGCTCACGCCAAAAACCGACGATGAGCCCAACATTAATACTACCGGACTGAAGTCTCCTTATGGCCGCGCGGGCGCCTAATTTCAAAAATCTTGAGCCTCATTGAGCACTTCGGCTGTGGGTTAATTGGCTTTTGCTCGTGATCACCCCCGCTGCTCCGTCACTGAGCTTCTGAAATGGCCATAGAATCACGCTGAGAGCTCGGCCGTGGCTTGGGAAGCGAGGGCCAAGCCACGGCTTTCTACACCCACTCGAACCTTGAGTTCACTGCTGTTTGCAGAATTTGCCTGTCTGTTGCAAACAATCGAACTGCGTTTGTATGTCCGGGTCTGTTCCGGTGGTCTCGAGAAAGGCATCTTTCGCAATAGATCCCGCACGGGGATCCTTGATGATCGGTCATATGATCCAGGGGAAGCCCTGTGACCCATCCAAGGCGCGCGTCTGCTCCTCGGCACACCCTTTCTTCTCCAGATCATCCACTTCGATTGCCTTGTGTATTTGTGGCGTTCCGTCCAGGTCCGTGCCATTCTTCGCCCTCAAGTTGTCCAGGGCGTGCTTGCATACCGCGTTGTTAGGATCCAACCCGGCGGCGGAATAGCTGACGAAGACGGCAGTCCAGAGTCCTAGAGGATTGGCTGTGGAATAGCCGTTCCTGGTATCAAAGACGTTGTCCTGCCTTCGATTTGACAACTCCGGGCTCAGAGGATCGCCACTCGCTTTCGGAAAAATATAGGCACTGAAAAAATTGGCGATCTTCATTGCTTTCGCACCGGCAGTGTTGTTGGTAAAGGTGTCCGGGTTCACCATGCCAAAGATGTTGTAATAGAGGGGGTTGCCTTCATGGTCGAACCCCCCGGTTGTCGAAAGGACCCGGATGTTGCGTCGATCAGGGTCGGTGTTGGAGTTGTCAACGACAGAGCAGGAGGGCTTGTCGTTTGCCGGACATGTGCCATCGACGCGCTTCAGGATATTGACTGGGTTGATGCCGTTCTGGAGATAGAACGCATCCAAGAAATCAAAAGGCGGTGTTCCTTTCGTTTGGGCGCGCGCTGAGCCGGACAGAAAATTGCCAAATAACAGGGAGATCAGAAGTAGCGTAACAAGACTCAACCCGACCCGCATAGCCGAGTTAAGGCGAAGTTTTCTCATGGCGCATTTCTCCTTTCTTTTCGCGTTATTATAAGCTCAACGTGATGGACGAGACTTCTCTTCCCTTTTCTAAATGAGTCTTCCCATCAAATCTGGCATCTAACGCTAAAAAGACTGTTGTAATAAGCGCGGTGGCCCACGCACCTGTTTCGGTCCGAAAATTCGCACTACATTTTAACAGCGACAACCGGCCAAAAGTTCCCGCTCATGAAAAAAACATTCCGGTGACTAACGCGATTCGGGCCACGTCCGACCCAACAGGCCAAAACGCTTGGGATTTTGGATTGGGTAAAGGCCGATCAGTCGCATAAAGACGCGACGTAGACCGTCCTTCATGTCGTGGAGAGGAAAGACGTGTTTGGAAAGTTGTCTATTCCGGAAGCTCGATGCGACCGGGCCGCAGTGGCTGTTTGCTGCGGCGCTCCATCGCGCGAGCGAAGTCGTCTACGGCTTGGCTGACCCGCCTGCGCCAGACCTTGTTGAAATCTCGCCGGATCATTCCACCGGTAGCCGACAAACTCGGCGTAAAACGGCGCGAGTCTCAGCTCCTCGCGGCGGCGCGCCCTCGAACCCAGCGCGTAATCGATCGTGTACTAAATGGTCGGCGGATCGGTCCAGTCGGCGCGAAAGAGCACCCTGCCGCTGCGGCCGATCAGGTAAGTCATATTCGGCAAAGAACCGTAGAGCTTATGCGCGGTTCCTACGAGGTCATCGACGAGGATCGGCCGTTCGATTTTAAATTCTGCTTTGAACGCTCTCGCATGAGAGAGTTTTGCTCAAAGCTACGATGCGCGGGATAGTTCTCGCCCGGATGCGCTTCCCGAGTGTAGAGAAAGAGGAAATTGATTCCTTTGGGAGCGAATGCCCGTGCCATCGGCTCCAGCGGCGGCGCCGCCAGCGCGCAGTACGGTCAGGTGAGAGAGCCGAACTCGATCAATACGTCCCTCTTCTTCCAGTAGCCGCTGAGCCGCACCGTCTCATGGCTCTCAAGCAAGGTCGCGTCAAAATCGGGCGCCAAGAGCCCACCGGCAAGTGCGTGCGAAACGTCAGGAACTCTTCCGAGCCGACGAATTCACTGTAGTTATATTTCTCTATGTCAGATTGCTCGTCCATGATTACTCCACACCTTGCGCTTCCCGTGATTCGCTGCAGTGCACGAAGTCATTAGGATCCGGCCTTTGCTTTTTCAGCATCGGTGGCATACGGGAGATGGCCGCGCGCGTTCAAGTAGTCGCGAATCGCCTTTTCTCCCGAGCGCCGGTAAATCCGCTCCCGATGTTTTGGATCCATGGGAATCCAGTGGAGCCGCTGAGAGATGCCCTGCCGGATAATTGGCACCTCGCGAGCTTTCATCTCATCCAAGCGTATGAGACTTTCGCACATCCCTTCCAGCTCGCGCGCGTCTGTCCAGTCGGACTTGTAAACGATGGTTCCCTTGCGTTCGATCAGATAAACCATGTTAGGAAGTAAACCGTATGCCTTGTGCGTGGAGCCTTCAACATCGTCCACTAGGACCGGCAGGCGAACTTGGTCCAGCTCGCGCATCTTTTTGGCATGATCCAGCTTTTGATCGAACGAGGTGTGATGCGGAAAATTCTCGCCTGGATGCGCTTCCCGCACATAGACGATAAAGAATTCAAATCCCTTGGCGCAGTACTTTTGATAAAGCCCTGTCAGTGGAGGAACCTCCCCCACGAAGGGAGGTCAGGTAATACTGCCGAACTCCAGCAGTACGTGCTTCTTTCCAATAAAATGGGCCAGAGAAACTTTCGCCCCGTCCAGACTGCTGAGCGTAAACTTCGGCGCTGGCGTTCCTACTTTGGCAACGGACCAGAAGTCAGGCGCGGCCAGATCGCATTGACCAAAAGATTCATGGTTGTAGTAATCTATTGTTTTCACTTTGCCTCCTTTATTTAAATATCGTAGAACTTTTTTGTCTGCCCGGTTAACTCATTGTACATGACCATAATGCGGCATGGCCTGGATCTCAAGGGTGGTCTTTAGTCCTTCGATGGTGGGATAGGTGTCCTCGACCAGAAGCTCCTTGTTGGAGTGGTCACCTCCTCGAAGAAGAAGGTCGACTCGGCCCGCGCGGCAGTTGGGCTTTTGACCCGATTTAAACAGTTCCGAGAGACAAAAAGTTCCCGTGAAGATGGAGGTGGAGTTTGCTTCGTTTGTGAACGGCCAAAAAAAGGAGAAGGAAGGGTTGTTTTTTGTGCGCCTAAAGGGTGCAGCACAGCAGCAAACGGGAAAGTCAGGCGGGACACCGCCCAACTTTCCCGAAAAGGAATTTGCCTACTACTTCTTCGCTGCGCAAGGATTCTTCGCCGCACAAGGATTTTTGGCGGCACAGGGATTGCTCTGGGCGAAGCTTGGATAACTTCCGGCCAAGAGAAATGATACCGCCAGAGCCGGCACATGATACGCGAACTTTCTAACCAGAGGATGCTCCTTTCCGCCCGGGAGATCCCGGAGCTAATTTCTTTCCGCGGATATCTAAACAACTTGGGAGGAGAAAAAGTTCCCCATTAAAGTTGAATCGTTATCCGTGGCGGGAAAAGTAGATAAAGAAATCAGCCCTTAACTTGCTCCCACAGGATGCAGCAGAAGGGCTGCTGCATCCTGCCATGCTGCTTACTGGGTCTATAAGGCATTGCACGCGCTTAATGATTAAATAACGATAGAAAGATTTAGTTTCCGGCATCTAGATCTTGCAACGCGATGTGCAACGCATCCAACCTCTGGGCCTCGACTGCCGCTTTACCCGTCGGATCATAATCGCACGGACCGTAGAAATCGATGATATCGCCTGTTCTTGCGTCCTTTGATGCATCCTTAAGAACAGGACGATTCCACGATAGAGTCTCCTCCCGAATCGCTGGGAACTTCAAGTGGCAGTAGTTCGTGCCCGGCATTTGTGCCTTGAACAGAATGCCATCATCAGCGTTTGCGGGAAGCGGACGCGTCCATCCAAGCGCAGCTATGCTGAATAACACAGCCAATGTTAGTTTTTGAAGATTCATTATCATTTCCTCCTTTTCTCCGTCTGCCTCTATAAACAAAAACGAGGAGAAAATGGTTCCCGTCCCACTGATTTACAACCCTCTTCTTTTAGAACCACAAACTTCGCCCTCAAAAGGACTCACTTGACAGAAATTTCTCACGAGAGCTGGATCCATTTTCCTTCGTGAGCGGTTTATAGTTCCAGTGGGCTAGGGCATCTTTCAAATGGAGCAAAGAGCTGAGGGGCATTAAGAGGTGTAACCATGAAAGCAGGGATCTTTCGAACCGCTCTCACTAGGAGTATAGGAGTTATAATCTTCTTCGTTGGTCAGTGATACCTCGTCTTTTTAACCTTAAATCCGCCGAGAAAACATCTAGAATAAGGTATCGGTCCCTCAAGGAGGTTTCATATGATTTTAGAGAATCTTAAACCCATTCATCCCAAGCGGGCGATTGATATCGTCCTCTTGGCCGTCGCGATTTTTTACGTTGTCGGTTGCTCCGCGACAAAACCCGCTCCAAAGCCGGGGGAAATCGCGCAAGCACAGAAGTCGGAAGGCTCAACCAAGGGTCTGACGAAAGCCCCTGTTGGTCAGTCCTCCATGGAACAGTATCAGCAAGGTGCAAACGTCGGGACTCCTCCTGGAAGTCCTCTGAAGGATATCTACTTTGACTTTGACCGTTACGATCTGAGAGAAGAGGCGCGCGCCACACTGAAGTCCAACGCGGAGTGGTTAAAACAGAATTCTTCCGCGACGGTTCGGATCGAGGGGCATTGTGATGAGAGAGGGACCGCTGAATACAACTTGGCGTTGGGAGCAAAGCGAGCACAAGCGGCAAAAGACTATCTTACAACTCTGGGAATTGCCGAGCAGCGTCTGTCAACAATTAGCTATGGGCAAGAGCTCCCGGTTTGCACGGAGCACAACGAAAATTGCTGTCAGAAAAATCGTCACGACAGATTTGTGACCAAAGCAGTGCCGACCAGCTAATGGTGGGCACTGATCGCTGACTACCACAAGGATGCGGCACAGGTTAACTGCGCACACGACAGCTGAAGTCAGCTACTTTCAACGGAAGTAGCGCCAAGGTGTAACAACAGGGGTTCCTAATGAGAGACGAAAATCTGTCTGTTTACGCGGGTTCGAGTTTTCTTCCAACGGCCCGAAAGAGAAGGAACTTCCGCTTGCCGGAACTTTTCTCTGAAAAACGCTTGTAACTTAACGGCTGGCGACGGAGGAACCGAATGGCGGCGGCTGAAAAGTTTCTCGTTCGGTTGTCATTGAAGCCCAAAGGGTGTTGATATTTCTCTTGACCTGCTCTGGTTCGAGACCTTCCACAACGATGACCGAACGGTCACGTTTTTCGATGTAGGAATCAGAATCCACTAACGAAGTGTGATACTTCATCGAAACAACCTTTTGATAGTTCTCATAGAACTCTTCGGCATCCTTCGCAGTGTCCCAAACCGTAGCCCAGATAAAAGCCACTTCCTCACCATTTCGATAGGCCACGAACCGATCCCCTCCCCAACCCTCGGCCACAGCCGCCGCCTCTATGGGACTGAGAAACTGCTTGAAAAGGCAGTGCACCATCAATTCTCCCAATGTATCGTTCTCGATCTCTCTCCACTCGGAAGAAAACAAATTAGAGAGACCGTGAAGCTGGATACGAACAGGAGGATCAGGCGCGTCAAGATACTTTTCCGGGTGGAGGACTTGTTCGGTGGATAGCGGAGGGTGTTTATAAAGAAGGTTCACCGAAAGCCAACCATTTTTGCCGACAAAATGCGAAACAAACCGGACTCCGGCTGAATACTGAAACTGCACCTTGTCCGCTACAATCATTGGCGCTGCCGCCACGGCGGCGTTGTCGCCCGGATTGCCGAACACCTGAGCAACATAACCAGGCAGCCAGTCCTTTAGCCCGCCGAAGGAAAAAGCATATTCCGTCAAGATTGCGTCTCCTTCGGCTACCGAGCGAAGAGCAAGGGATGCGTCGCCGTTGTCGGAATGTCGCAGCCCATCGCCGACCAGAAAATGCTGGTCCTGCAGAGCGTGGGTGAGCTCATGGACCAACACTTTTTCGTCAATTCCCCCGACGGTCGGCGCATCAGAGCGCTCGCTTGGGCTACCCAGCAACACGACTCTTTTCGTTGTGGAGTCGTAAAAAGCCATCGCCTGAGTCGAATAAAAACCAAGCAGTCCACTTCTTAAGCTAGCTCCGTGTGGCAAGAGCCCCAATTTTTCGTAAGCGAGCGAAATATCATCCAGATTTTTCACTCCCGTGCTCTGCTGGAGATCCGTATCGACATACTTTTTCAGGCGCTCCGCGCTCTCAGCGACCATCGGTACACCGTCGATAAAACTCAGCCCGCGTATACTACTTAACTGATTTCGCAGTGCCTCAATTGAATACGGGTTTTCGGAGTTCGCGTCTAGCCCCGTCTGGCCTGCGCAACCGTTAAGTCCGAGTAAGAAAACAATGGCGATAGGGACTTTGTTCACCGAAAACATGCGATGTCGAAAATAACCGACTTTTTATTAAGAAAGCAAGCGAAAGGATCTCACAAGGAACTTTTCGTCCCGGCCGAGTGTTTAGTAGGTGAGTGCAGCCGGGCCAAGGGGGTGCGCGCTGTCCTGCAGCGAATCCGTGCTCCGGAATCACCGGCTAATGGGCCAAAGGCGCCTCCAATTGATTCGCTGAAAGCAGAAAAAACGCCCCATGGGAAAAGGGGTGCGGTGTTAATCCCCTTCTGCACGCGGCGAACATTCGCATTACCTGGACGGCTAGATGGAAGGAACAACCCACCTGATTTCGCCAAGCAAGCTGTTTAGCTTTGCGTTTAAGGGCAAGCAGGCGCTCAAGCAAGAGTTTGAGCGGACCGCGATCCCGCATCTGTCGCACATCTATAGCGCAGCCTTGTACCTCACTAATGATGAGCAGGAAGCTCAAGACTTGGTGCAGGAGACCTACCTTCGAGCCTACCGGTTCTTTCACAAATTCAATCCGGACACCAACTGTAGGGCCTGGCTTTTGTCTATACAGCGTCACCTGTTTATCAACCGCTACAGGCGAAAGAAACGAGAGCCCAAACTGATTGACTGGGAGAAAGTTGATGAGGATTATGAAGCGATGGTGCTGCAAGATAGCCGCGCCGAAAGCTGGAACCCTGAAACGCTTTTCTGCTCCCGGGCGATTGGAGCCGAAGTAGAGAACGCCCTCAAGGCTTTGCCGGACGAATTCCGTACCGCCATTCTCCTCGTGGACATCGAAGAACTGAGCTACGAGGAAGCCGGAACAGTCATGGAGTGTCCGATCGGTACGGTACGCTCGAGGCTGTCCAGGGGCCGGCGCATGCTCCAGGTGGCTCTGAAAAACTATGCTTTAGAAAAGGGGCTGACGAAAAAGTGAGTTATGAATTGCTTAGACTATAAAGAGATCATTGCGGCTCATGTTGACGGAACGCTTGCGAGCGAGGAAGAGCAACAGGTTCAAGTGCATCTCGACCAATGCTCCAGATGCAAGCAGTTTTTCCGCTGGGAAGCCGAGGTCAAGAAACTGCTCAGAGAAAAGCTTTCTCCGGTCACCGTGCAGCCGAGCTTTAAAGAAGCGCTCTTAGACCGATTGGAAGGAAAGAGGGAACGCACGTACACACGCTGGTTCTACCAGCGCTATACGATCGGGGCCGCCGTAGCGCTGTTGCTCCTTGCGCTAATTCCTCTTTTCGTCCCTCGAAATCAGGTCCGCGACGAAGTTTTCAGCCAGGCTGTAGCCCAATACCAAACGATAACGCGAAAAATTTTTGAAAGCCCGCTGTCCTCTCCGTCTCGTGCTGCTCGCTCCTTCGATTTAAGTCCATGGGGATATCGTCTAATAACCAGCGAGGCCTCGGAATTTAACGGATTAGCAGGCATCACTTCGACTTATCGAAACCAAGGAAGCGACTACGTGCTCGCGCAAGAATTCGAAGGTGGAAATCTGTCAGTCCCTGCTGGAGCTAAATCCCTCCAGGCGGCAGGCAAGACCTTTGTTATGCACAGAGAAAATGGGGTGAACCTGATTGCTTGGAAAGAGCGGAACCTGCTTTGTATTCTCGCTTCTCGCGTCCCGATGGAGAGGCTTCTCGATATGGCCCAACGTGTTATGGCTTGAGGTTCGGCAGAAATAGAGCCTAACGAAGCTGATGCTCGCTCCAGCAAAGCCATGAAGAACAATCCAAGCTACTTTCTTTTGTCATCAGCATAGCCTTCTCTTTCGTTCGGATTGACGAACGCTTCGCAGATGTAACCGATCACGCTCCAGATCTCTTTGTCGCTCAGCTCCTTTCCAAAGGGTTGAATTGTGTCGAACTTGGCTTGCTCCACGGCGCCGATCTTTCCATATTTGATGAGGTTAACAAGAAAATCATCGCTGAAGCGCGCCATCAGTTGAGGGTCGGTGAGATTCATGGGCGCGGGTTGTGCTTCGCTAGTGAAATATTTCGGTGCCGGCTGCTTGGTCCTGACCCAATCAGGAACTTTTTCCCTGGGGCAAACTGTTTACATAGCGAGCGGTTTGAACGCTCGTGGAGGCTCTTGGACGGCTTATTCCTGGGAGCGAAGTAGCTCGGAACTAAGCGCAACGAGATGACAGATTAGCAATTTATGAAATGTGAGGACGGGCCGGAACTGATCACCGGGCTGGTCGATGACGAACTATCACCAGCGGAATTGTCATTGATCAAGCCGCACTTGGCAAATTGCCAAAAATGCGATCGGATCTATGTACTCGAACGAGCCTTGAAGAGTGCGCTACGATATGCCGCTATGAGTATTCACGCGCCGTCTACATTAAGAAGGAAGATTCTCCGCGACCAGCGCCGATCTCTAGGTCGATCCGGGTTCTGGGAACGGTGGCTAGAACTGCCTCGATTTGCAAGCTTTGTTGCCCAGACCGCTGTCATAGTGGCGCTCTTTGCGCTGTCGCTTTTCTCTGCGCGTTACTGGCTGCAATCCCCACAGTTTCCCATCGTCGGCGGCATCTTCCAGAGTTATGGACAAATCGCGCGAGGCGAGATCACTTCGGTCGAGACCGGAAACATGACAGAGGTAAAAGAACGCTTGCTGCGGTCTGTCAGTGGCAAATTCGCGCCCATGGCATATGATTTTTCGATGATGGATCTCAATCTCGTAGGAGGCCTTTTTCAGGAGATCGTCAGTCGACCCGTACTGATAACGGTCTACAAAGGCAAGGGTTTGACCCTCATCTGTTACACCTTTCTCGGGTCCGAAGACGATGCTCCGGCCGTCGCAGAAATATTGTTCGATCCCGGAAAAGGAATGAATTTCTACCAGTTCTCACACGCCAGAACCCAAGCCGTGATGCATCGCGAGGGAAAGGTCATGTGCATTTTAGTTTCCCAAATGCCCATGGATGAGCTGCTCGCCTTGGCTCGATCCAAAGCGCATACCAGTTGAGGTCGTAATCTGCATTTGCCTGCGAATTTTAGAGGTAAAACTCGAGCGCACGGCTTATCTAATTCCTGCCGGCCAGGGAACTTCTTTATCTGTTGAACTGTTAATTGGTCATGAACGATCTGCCTATCCAAGACATCGACAGTAGGCTCAGCATGCTCGTTGAACGGGACGAATTAACGGCCCACGGATACAGAAGGACGTTTCAAAGACGAACGCCGCATGAGCCGGAAAATAGATTGATGCTGGCGATCTTGGAGGATGCGATTATGTGTTTCCAGAGATATCTCTGCGCAAAGCGGGCCAAGGAGAAAAAATTACATCAAGACGCCGTTTCTTGGATATTTGATGACAGCGATATTCGGGTCTTTTCCTTCGAAAACATCTGCGACGTCTGTGGATTGGACCCCAATTACCTTCGTATGGGTCTTTTGAATTGGTGTGAACAAATGAAGTCGGTTAAAAATTCCCCCGGGAACGCTTCGCAGAGCGCCAAGTGGGGGATGCGGGGTCACAAACGGTGAAGTTAGTGGGGAATCTCCTGGCCGCGGGAGCTATGGCAATTTACTTCCGGCGCCATCACCCTAGCTTGGTGATTAGACCTTAGCTCCAACCGATATTGTCGGCCAACTAGCTTCCTGCACTTTACTCCTCCCACATTAATGGCGACCTGGTGAGTTTTTCACGATGGCAGTGATGCTCATTTGAGAATGAGAAAATTGCCTTTTGACTATCGGAAGCGAGTGCTGCTCTTTTCTGGCGTCATTGTTGCGATATCCCTCTCGCTCGCTCTGATTCATTTCTTTATACCATCACTATTCGTTACCTCTAGGTCCGCGATGCCTCTCACTATGGACGAGGGATTAGAAAAATTCCTGAGAAGCTACTGGCAACGCCCGATAGCCTTACAAGGGCTGCCGCCCCCGAGCTACTCAACTCTCGAAGCATCGCTGCGGCCGGAAGCGTGCGGCAGCTGCCATAAGCAACAGTACACCGATTGGAAGGAGAGTTTCCACAACCGTGCAATGGGTCCCGGCCCATGGGGACAAATAACAGATCTCGTCAGCAATAGCCCAGAAGAGGCGGTGCAATGCCTGACTTGCCACGCGCCGCTCAGCGAACAGTTGCCGGTGCTGCCGCGCGTGGCCGGCAACGAAACAACTTATGAGAAAAATCCTCATCTGGATCAAGACCTGCAATCACGGGGAATCACTTGCGCGGCCTGCCACGTGCGCCAACACCAGCGTTTCGGCCCGCCCAAGATCGAAGGAGACGCTGCAAACACCTACCCTCGCGGCGTGCCTAACCACGGCGGATTTCAAGCAAGCCCATACTTTGAGCGCGCTGAGTTCTGCAAGGACTGCCATCAATTCGATCCTGACGATACATTGTTGGTCAATGGAAAACCGATGCAAGATACCTACCGGGAATGGAAAAATAGTATATGGGGCAAGGGGGATGCGGCCTGCCAGGATTGTCATATGCCGCAGCGGGGCCATTTGTGGCGGGGCATTCATGATCGCGAGTGGGTCAAGAACGGAATCCAGTTCCATGCAAATATTGAGCAGCCGAAATCCAGGGGAAAACAGAAGATCATAGCCACTGGCGAAATAACGAACTCAGCTGTGGGCCACAAATTTCCCACTTACATTACACCCAAAGTTTTTCTCCGTGCTTCTCTACTTGATGCCAGCGGAAAAAACCTTCCAGGTACGCTTAAACAGCAAACCATTGGCTGGGACGTCCGTTTCGAGAACGGCGAATGGAAAGAGTACTTTGATACCCGCATCCCGCCAGGCGCAACTTTCAAGCAAAGTTTTGAGTGGGCTCCCTCCGATAAAGCGAGTAAGATGCGTATTTGGATAGAAGTTCACCCGGACCATTTCTATCGCGAGTATTTTTATCCCGCTTATCTAAAGCGCACTGACCTCTCCCCCGAAGGTAGACAATTGGTGAAAAGAGCACTGGAAGAATCCGGGAAAACTCCTTTCATCCTCCTTGAACAAGTGTTCACTCTAAAAACTCAACTGGGTGCAGAGAACTGATTCACGACGGATACTGCCCTTCAAGACCACCTGAAGTGAAAAAAATCCTCTGACTTCACAGACGCGTTGTTACAACTGCTGCGCGTCGAGCACTAATCCACGGTTGCTCCCAAGTGCTCCTCCGAAAAGACCGGCGTCCTTCGCTACGGCAGCGTTGCCGCTGCCTGCTCAGGATCGTTGGTCTAGTCTAAAGGCATGGACAACTCACGCCGCCGATAGCGCCGCCAGACCATTAAGCTAACGGAAAATCGACATTGTCATCAGTGGTGAAAGAAGCCTACCTGCACCGCGCATGCGACCTGACGGATCAACTACGCGGCATGATCTGTGTATTCCGCAGCGATCGTCTCGAATCGTGGAGTCAGTTAGGTCTTGACGTTTGCGCCAAGACCGAGCCATTCCGGCTTCAATCAAACCTCTCCCAGCTCTCCGTTGCGAATGCGCGCGACCAAATCGTTCCACTCAGCGTGAGTGAGCTTTACAACATTCTCATTTTCGCCGATCGTGACACCCTGGTCCGTGATCTCTACAGACGGGCAAGCTCCGCACGCAGGACATAGCGTGACTTTTATCTTTTCCATAAACTTCACCTCCTCTAATTGATCTGATACACCTTGAACTATAGTTTAAGGTCAAGAGGGCTCACTTTAAAAATGTTAACGATAGGCAAAGTGGCAGAACGCGTGGGCCTTCGACCGTCGGCTATTCGATTTTATGAGAGGCGGGGGGTGCTTCGACCGACGCTGCGCGCCCCCAACGGGTATAGGTTCTACAGTGAGGATGCGGTCAAGCTCTTACGTTTTGTAAAGCGTGCGCAGTCGCTTGGGATAACCCTGAAAGAAATAAAGCCGCTTCTCAATCTCGCTTCTCAGGGTCAGCGACCTTGCGTCCACGTGAAGCAGTTAGCGCGAAACCACTTACAAGAAATTGAAGAAAAGATCCGTGAGCTGCAAGCGCTTCGCAACGAGCTTCGCACACTGTTGCGGCGCAAAGCAGGGCGGCCACACGCAAATGAAGTCTGTCCGATTATCCAACGTGTATGACATCTAAAAAGGATTGATCGCAGCTCGGGTATTTCTGTAACACCCAGACTCCGCGGTTTGAGATATCAACGCTTCGCGTCAGCTCGCCTCGTTACCTAAGCTGGAAAGACGCGAGTCTTCAGCTCCAAACAGCCCCGCCTGGGCGCCATAGCATCGCCGCTTCACTGAAGGCTAATTTCCCAACGTGGGGCCTTGATCTATATCGCTTATTATATTAATAGATAATAATGTAACAATATTTTCTTAGGGAGGTAGAAGTATTTTGGCTAGGCCAAGACGCAAATTAGCCGAGCTGGCGGAATCGGATGAAATCTTAATGAAATTCTTCAAGGGATTGGGTGATCCCACAAGAATCCGAATCGTCGAGGCACTGTTAGAAAAAGAGCGTAATGTTTCGGAACTGATCAAGCTCGTGGCAGCACCGCAAAGCAACATCTCGAATCACCTGGCCTGCCTGAAATGGTGCGGCTACATTAGCTCCCGCAAAGAAGGAACCAGTATCTATTACCAGATTACGGATGAGAGGGTGAGAAAGATCGTTACCCTGGCAAGGGAGATCATCGCCGATCACGCAGAAAACCTTTACGCGTGCACGCGCATTAAGGGGTGAATGCGAAGCCAGGTCATCTTAAGTGGTTTAGTCAGCGACAACCTGGGACCTGGAGAGGGTTATGGATAAAAACCGGTTGTTTAAGGCAGGGATATGGGGTGCAGTTGTCACGGCCATTTGTTGTTTTACACCGATTCTCGTGGCCGTGCTGGGCTTAATCGGACTCGCAGCGTTCACACCGTATTTGGATTACGTTTTACTCCCCGTTCTTGCTTTATTTCTGATCGTTACTTTTTACGCGTGGCTGAAGCAAAGAAGGAGCGGTTGAATGAGTCGCATTTCAAACCGCGGAGGATTATGTCATCAGACTGTTGTTCTGCGAGCGAAACTACTCGGAAAGATATAGTCTTCTGTCCTCGGTGCGGTGAGAAAGGTAAACGTGTATCGCTCGCCACGGTTGGCGCCATGGCGAGAACCGATATCGAGGCAGCCAAGCTTTCCGGCCACGAATATAAACTCTGTCGCAACCGCGATTGTCCCGTTGTCTATTATGCCTGCCAAATTGAGCTTGAAAAAAACGAGTTGCGAGTCCCCGTTAACTTCAAGGAGCGAAACTATGAAGGTCCTGTCTGCTATTGCTTCAACCACACGGTTGCGAGCATTAGGGCCGAGATCAAAGTCCGGCGGCGCTCGGCAGCTCAGGAGATGATCACCAGAGAGGTCAAAGCCGGACGTTGTGCCTGCGAGGTCAAGAATCCTGCTGGTACCTGTTGTCTGGGTGACGTAAGTCGGGCTATGCGTGCTGCGATGGCTCAGACGGATCAATGCAGCCGTCCTGCTGGTTTATTGGACTTGCCGCCCTAACTCTTCAAATAGATTACCCGTTTTCGCTATTTTCTTTAGGTTAGGTGCGACCGATAAAGGCAGCTGGCGCTGCCCGCGGGCTTCAGACCCGCTGGGGAGACCGTGCAAGGGGCTCCTGATTGGTTCGATTCCAATACCGGTCTCCAAAAGTCGGGAACCAAATAAGGACGAAAACAGTTAGAGCAACGGAGGTGAAAGTATGTTCAAGACTATCCTGCTTACGTTGCCTTTGTTAGTCATGACGGGTTCTGCAGCTGATGCCCAACTCGGGCCCAAAGACGGAGGGAATCTGAAACCCACTGATCTCGAAAGAGTCAAAGTGGGAGCTACCGCGCCGGACTTCACGTTGGAAAATTTAGATGGGAATCGAATTAGCCTGTCTGATTTCCGGGGGAAAAAAAATGTCGTCTTGGTTTTTTACCGCGGTCAATGGTGACCCTACTGCACGCAACAGCTCGGCGAGCTGAAGAGCCTCTTGGCCCAAAAAGAAAAAGAGAACGTTCAGATACTGACTGTCAGTATTGATAGCCACGAAGATTCAAAGAAGTTTGTGCAAAAACTGAAGGAACGGTTCCCCGGCGACCTCGATTTTCCGATGCTCGAGGACAAAGACCATAAGATCATCGATCGCTATGGCATTCTAAATCCAAACGGCAAGGGCTGGCCACATCCAGCGACCTACGTGATTGATAGGCAAGGGGTCGTTCGTTGGAAATTCGTTGAAGTGGACTACAAGAAAAGGCCGACAAACGAGCAGATTCTACAGGCGCTGCGACAAATTTCATGATTGGCGCAGCAGATCGTGTCAGCGGTACTTGCGTGTTTGGAGTTGGCTTTTTGGCTATGTAGAATGGGGGTGGTGAGACAAGCAAAACTGCCGGCGGCGAGGGAGCAATTTTTACGCGAGGCTGTAGTTCACCTCGATCATTTATATCGCGTCGCATTCCACCTGGCAAAGGATCAAAGTGAAGCCCAGGACCTGGTGCAAGAGACTTTTGCCCGCGCTCTTGCCGCCTATGACCAGTTCAAGCTCGGGACCAATATGAAGGCGTGGCTGACCAAGATTTTGCATAATTTTTTCTCGGATCGCTTTCACACGAGCAAGCGATGGATTTCAGTGGATGATTCGAGGAATCAGGAGTCTGATCAGTGGGGGCGCTTGGCGGCGGAGAACCCCGGACCGGAAAGCCATGTCTTGTCCCGGGAACTCAACTCTCAAATCACCGATGCTCTGAGAAAGATCCCGGAGGAGTTTCGCGCTTCGATTGTTTTGGTCGATATGTCTGATTTCTCTTACGAAGAAGCCGCGGAAATACTTTCCTGCACCATAGGCACAATTCGCTCCCGGCTTTCCCGCGGCAGAAGGCTCTTGCGCCAGCATTTGAAAAATTACATAGGCGTCAAGAAAAATCGAGGCTAAGGTGAACTGCGACGAAGCTCAAGAACTGATTACGGCTCTGGTGGATCAGGAACTGCGGGGTCCGGAGCGAAGTTCCCTCGAAGTTCATCTTACCGAATGTGCTCGCTGTCGTTTGGTCCAGGAGGAAGAGCAAGCGCTCAAGCAGGCGATTCGAAAAGCCAGCGAGGGCATACTCGCGCCCGATGGACTAAGGGATAGAATCCTTTCCAACCCGAACATCTTTCCTGAGAAAGGGCGATCCGCTAGAAACTGGCGGGATTACGTTTGGCAGACCCCGCCTATGCTTCGGCCCGCACTGGCTATTGTTCTTCTTTTG
>Ga0126383_10001137_pt1 | contig 16257 bp, 21 predicted proteins | sample PanSoiMetPlot_35_FD_96882 | JGI IMG/M metagenome (GOLD analysis project Ga0126383, IMG submission 96882) | Tropical forest soil microbial communities from Panama - MetaG Plot_35 | ecosystem: Environmental > Terrestrial > Soil > Tropical forest > Bulk soil | place: Panama | collected 2016-02-17
CGGGGGACGGTCCCCGCGATGTTTCCGAAACGGAGGGTGTGGGCTGCGCGCGCGGCTGCTCCTCCGCCGCCTGCGCGGCGCCGTCCTCGCCTATCACGACGAGCACGGTCCCGACCGGGACGACCTCGCCCTCGGCGACGAGGATGCGTGCGACCTTCCCGCCCGCCGGGGACGGGATCTCGACGGTCGTCTTGTCGGTCTGCACCTCGACGAGCGGGTCGTCTTCCGCGATCTCCTGGCCCTCCGAAACGAGCCAGCGGGCGATCTCGCCCTCCGTCAGCCCTTCGCCGAGGTCGGGCAGCTTGAACTCGTACGCCACGGATCGGGAATCTAGAGGACGCGCTCGCCGAGGGCGTCGAACGCCTCGAGCCCGGCCGAAGCCGCCGGCGTGCCCGGGTAGTCGGAGCGGAACATCGTGTAGACGATCGTGTCACGGGGCTCGCCGCCCGGCGTCGGATAGAGCCGCCGCCGCAGCCGCGCCTCCTCCACGTAGCCGAGCTTCTGCGGGATCCGGGCGCTCTTCTCGTTCGCGGGCTCGACCTGGATCTCGAGCCGATCGACCTCGCAGACCTCGAACCCGACGCGCGTCAGCGCCGCGGTCGACTCGGTTGCCAGGCCCTTGCCGTCCTCGGAGGCCCGGATCCAGTAGCCGATCTCCAACGCATCGCCTCCGACCCGCGTGTGGAAGCCGCTCCCGCCGACGAGCTCGGATTCGTCGCGCGAGAAGAGCCCGTAGACGAAGTCCTGGCCGAGGTCGAACTGTCCCCGGAACCCGCGCAGCAGCTCGACCTTCGCCGAGATCGGCTGCGGCTCGTCGTGCGCCCACGGCATCCAGGGCCGCAGGTGGTCGAGGCTCGCGTCGACGGCCTCCTTGACCGCGGCGGCGTCGCTCGGCTCGTAACAGCGAACGACCAGCCGCTCCGTGACGATCCGGTACGGCGGGGGAGCCTTCAGAACTCCAGCAGCTTCCGGACGGCGTCCACCACGCGCTCGACCGACGGCATGTACGCGTCCTCGATCTGCCAGTAGGGATACGGGACGTCGTAGCCGGTCACGCGCACCACGGGAGCGCGCAGATCGAGCATCGCCTTCTCCGCGAGGATCGCCGCGAGCTCGGCGCCGTAGCCGGCGGTGCGCGGCGCCTCCTGGATGATCACCACGCGGCCCGTCTTCGCGGCGGCCGCCAGCAGCGCCTCCTCGTCCAGCGGCTTGAGCGTCCGGATGTCGAGGATCTCGACCGAGGCATCGAGCGCGTCCGCAGCGGCCTCCGCCAGCGGCACCATCGCGCCGTACGCGACGAGCGTCACGTCGTCGCCTTCCCGCACAACCCGCGCCTCCCCGAGCGGCACGAGGTGCTCGCCCTCCGGGACCTCGCCGCGCATCGTCCGGTAGTGGAGCTTCGGCTCGAGCACGACGACCGGATCGGGATCCCGGATCGCGGCCGCGAGGAGGCCCTTCGCGTCCGCCGGTGTCGACGGGATCGCGACCTTCACCCCCGGCGTGTGCGCGTAGTAGGCCTCGGGCGAGTCGTCGTGGAGCTCGGGCGCCCGCACCCCGCCGCCGTACGGCATTCGGACGACGAGCGGAAACGCCATCGCCCCGCCCGTGCGCCAGCGGTAGCGCCCCACGTGCGTGATCAGCTGGTCGAGGCAGGGATACGAGAACGCGTCGTACTGCATCTCGCAAACCGGGCGCCACCCGGCCATGCAGAGCCCGACCGCGGAGCCGAGGATCCCGGCCTCCGCCAGGGGCGTGTCGACGCAACGCTGCGGCCCGAAGCGGTCGCGCAGCCCGGCCGTCGCGCGGAACACCCCACCGGCCCGGCCCACGTCCTCGCCCATGACCATCACGTCCGGATCGCGATCGAGCTCGACGTGGAACCCGTCGTTGATCGCCTCGACCAAAGTGAGCTCAGCCACCTCGCACCCTCCGCAGCTCGGCGAGATCCGACCCGAACGACTCCGGCGGGTTCGCGTAGGCGTGCGAGAAGAGCAGCGACAGGTCCGGCGGCGGCTCGGCCTCCGCGGCCGCGATCCCCTCACGCATCCGCTCCAGCGCCTCGGCGCGGACGGCCTCCGCGGCCTCGTCCGAGAGCAGCCCGAGCCGGCGCAGGTAGGCCTCGTACCGTCCGAGGCACTCGCGCTCCTTCTCCTCCTCGACGCGCGCCGCGTCGATGTAGGCAGCGGGGTCGTCCGCGGTCGCGTGCGGCGCCGACCGGTACGTCACAGCCTCGATGAACGTCGGCCCCTCGCCGGTGCGGGCTCGCGCGAGCGCCTCTCGCGTCGCCTCGAAGACCGCGAGCACGTCGGCCCCGTCCACCCGCACGCCGGGGATCCCGTAACCCACGGCCTTGTCCGCCAACGTCTCGGCCGCGGTCTGCGCCTCGAGCGGCGTCGAGATCGCCCACTGGTTGTTGTTGCAGAAGAGCACGAGCGGCGCGCGCATCACGGCCGCGAAGTTGGCGCCCTCGTGGAAGGAGCCCTCGGAGGTCGCGCCGTCGCCGAAGTACGCGATCGAGCAGGCGCTCTCGCCGCGGAGCTTCTTGCCCCAGGCGAGGCCCGCCGCGTGCGGCACATGAGTCCCGATCGGCACGCAGATCGAGCCGACGTTGAACTCCAGCGGGTTCCACCAGCCGGCCGGGTGGCCGCGCCACCAGGAGAGCACCGTCGAGGCGGGCATTCCGCGCAGGAGCCCGATCGCGGACTCGCGGTAGCTGGGGAAGATCCAGTCGTCCCGCTCGAGCGCGTAGACCGAGCCGGCCTGCATCGCCTCGTGGTTCCAGAAGATCGCGTAGGTGCCGATTCGGCCCTGGCGGTGGTAGACGAGCGACCGTTCGTCGTAGGTACGCAGCAGCACCAGCCAGCGGTGCAGCTCGAGCAAATCGTTTTCGGAAAGCCCCTCGACCTCGCCGTCCGGAACGGCCTCGCCGTCGCCGATCACGCGCCGAAGATCCCGCTCAGCAGGGAGAACCTGAGCCACGGCGGGAATCTACCGCGTGTGGCTCGCGATGAACGACCAGACGGTCGCCTTCAGCGAGGGGTCCTCGAGCAGTCCCGACCCGTGCACCAACCCGGGGACGACGTGCAGCTGCTTGTCGGCCGAGGCCGCCGCCGCGTAGAGCTCGCGCGCGTCGTCGGAGAACGGCTCGTCCTCCTGTGCCGCCATGAAGAGCACCGGCGAGCGAAGGCGGGCAACCGCATCGAGGCCGTGCAGGTATCCGAGCGAGTCGGGCGCGGAAAGGCTCACGACCGCGTCGGGCTGGACGGGAAGCGCTGCGCCGGCAACCAACGCCGCAAGCGCGCCGAGCGAGGAGCCCATGATCACGACCCTCTGCGCTCCTGCTCGCCGCAGCGCCTCGGTCGCGCCCTCGGCGTCGAGGCCGACGCCGTTGAACTCCGGACCCGCGTCGTACGCGAGCACCCGGTACCCGTCGGCCGCGAGCTCCCGCGCGTATCCGATCCACTCGCAGAGACTGCCGTTGGACCCGTGAGCGAGAACGATCCCCACCGGCCCCGAGCCGAGCTGGACGCCCACGAGCTGACGGTCGTCCGCGGTGAAGAAGCGCAGGGCCGCGGCCCGCTCCGCGCGCGTGGCACAGACATCAGGCACGCGGAGCGGGCGCGCCAGGCGGGCCCGGAGAAAGCGCAGGGTCTCGCGCATCACGGCACGCGTCCGGGCAGTGCGCGGGCCGAGGTCGAAGCCGTGCTTCGCATTCACGTTCGTCACGACGCGGACATCGGCGTGCTGCTCGCGCGCCGCGGCCGCGAAGCGGTCGATCGAGTCGTTGATGCCGGCACCGTCGCGCCCGGCCTTGACGACCAGCATCGGCGGGTAGTTCGTCGCGGTGTCGAGTGGCGCGTAGTAGACGGCGCTGCAGCGCAGGCTCGACGTCGGTTGGGAGTGCGCGCTGGAGAACCACAGAGTGCAGAGCCGCCCGCCGTCGATCCCGAGCCGACGCGCGTGGGCGCGCACGTAGGCGATCGCCGCGCCGACGCCGCGGTCTGAGCGCAGATCGAACGGCACGGCGGCGAGGCCGGAAGCCGCGATCAGCTGCGCCCAGCCGATCTTCTGCGGGGAGCTCCTCCGCCCGCCGAGCAGCACCGCCGGCAGGCTGCCCCGAGCATTGCGCGGTCGGTAGACGTCGAGCCGCAGCCCTCGGCCGTAGACGATGTTGCGCTGCACCTTCGCGCGGTGCATGCCGGGAATCTGGAGGACAACCGCCCGGCCCGGAGTCGGGTTCCGGTAGGTGCCGGCCGCGGGCCCCGCGACGACCGCCGCGGCCAGCAGGACGACCACGACCCTCACGGCCGAGCCTCCAACTCGCGGAGGATCTCGTCCGCCCAGCGGATCCAGGCCCGGCACTGCGCCAGCCCCCACCTGAGCGTGACGTAGCCGAAGTAGGAGCGCGGGTCGTCGCGGATCTCCGACTCGATCTCGCGGTACTCCTCGAGCGTGCGCACGACCTCGGCACGTCTCCGCTCGATGTGCGCCCGGAGCGCCTCCTTGCTCATCAGGCCGCCGAAGAAGACCTTCAGCAGGAAGGGGCTCCTCGCGCCGCCCTCCTCGATCGGAGCCTCGAGCCATTCGTGGAACGCGCGCTGGCCCTTTCGTGTGATGCGGTAGACCTGCTTGTCGGGCCGGCGCTCCTGGGCCACGCGCCGCGTCGCCGCGAAGCCGCCTTCGACCAGCCGCGGAAGGACGCTGTAAACATGGCTCTTCGCAGCCGTCCACACGTAGCCGACGCCGGCTTCCGCCGCCTTCTTCAGCTCGTACCCGGAGCGTGGGCCGAACGAGAGAAGCCCGAGCACGGCGAACTCGGTGGTCGAGAGCTCAGTCGCCTTCCGCGTTGTCGTGGCCACGCCACCAATATAGTCCGTTCAGGACTATTCCGGTACGTGTTCGCGTGCGGGAGCGCGGGCCACCACCGCGACGACGACCACGGCCGCGACCGCCGCAACGACACCGACCAGCTCGAGCCCGAACCCGCCGTGCAGCGGCGCGCCCGCGGCAAGGACGACCAGCGCCGCCAGAATCGCGCCGCCGATGCAGCACCCGACGATTGCGAGCAGCCGCCGGAGCAGAACCTCGAGATCCGACCAGGCGGCCACCCGCGGTTCGATCGACCACCAGGCCAGCTCGGCGGCGAGCAGGAAGCCGGCGGCGTAGACCGGCATCCACGGATCGACGGTGCTCGACCCGAGCCCCACCCGGACGCCCTGCTCCGCCCCGAGGAAGGCAATCCCCACAGCGAGCGCGGCACTCCACCTCGACGCGAGCCCGACACCGACCCAGAGCACGCCCGAGCCGCCGAGCGAAAGCAGCAGCAGCCCTTCGGCCGACGCGCCGGTCGGCCGCGCGAACGCGAGCACGGCCGCGACGACCAGGGCTCCGAGCGCGGTGGCTAGCCGTGCACGACCCGGGCGTGGCGCTTGAATCTCCTCACCTCCTCCAGCGCGGACTGCAGCGAGACGTCGCCGTCCCACTCGACGACCGGCACGCCAAGCCGCAAGTAGCGTGAGCGCAGCGCTTCCCGGCGCAGGAGCCAGAGCCTCCGCGCGAGCCGGTCGAGGTGGTCCCGCCCGGCCGGCGCGAAGGGCACGGGCGACATCTCGATCACGGCGAGGTCGAAGCCGCGGGCGCGGAGGTCGAGCAGCGACCGCACGGCCCGCTCGTCCAGAAGCGGTGAAAGCGCGAGCACCAGGGCCTGGGGCGGCAGCGCGCGCACCGGCAGGAGGTCGATGTCCTTCCACGCGTAGCTCAGGAAGATCTCCGCGTCGAGCAGCGAGTCGAGGATCCGGTAGACCTGGACGGCGCCGCTCGAGACGTTCAGCCAGTTGATCACCCCGCCGAACGAGACGAGGCCGACGCGGTCCTTCTCGCGCAGGTAGTGCGTGGCGAGCGAAGCGGCGGCGCTCACCGCGAGATCGAGGGTTCCTTCGTCGCGATGCCTCGCCTCGAGGAACGTGTCGAGGAAGATCACCACGTCCGAGTTCCGCTCCGGGTGCGTCTCGGTCACCCAGGGCTCGCCGCGTCTCGCGGTCGCGCGCCAGTTGACGCGCCGCACGCGGTCGCCGGGGACGAAGGGACGGAGGTCGGCGAACTCGATCCCCTCGCCGCGCGACCGAGGCACCTGGCTACCCGCGAACGCCTGTGTCTCGAGGGGGCGCAGCAGGCTGCGAAGCGCCTCGCCGCGCGGGTAGACCTTCAGCGGGCGCCGCCGCTCGAGCCACCAGTCGTACACGAGGAGGCCGAAGACGTCCGGCGAGCGGAGCACGAAGTCGCCGACGACGTACGCGCCCCAGCGGTCGCAGCGAAGCGCTAGGTCGAGCTCACGGCGCGCGTGCCAGCCGAGCGAGATGATCCTGGGGTTCCCCTTCTCGGCGGCGAGGCCTTCCGGAAGGTCGAGGAGCACCTCGAGACGACCGATCGGCCGCTCGTTCCGAAGGATCAGCGTCGACTCGACCGTGTCATCCTCGAGCACGCGCTCCCGGTCGAGCCCGAACGCGGCGCCCTCGAGCTTCGGCTCGTTGGCCAGTGAGAGTCCCAGGATCAGGACGAGCGCGAACGGTGCCGCGAGCGCCGCGAGCTCTGGCCGGCCGACGACGAGCGCCGCGATCAGGCCGAGGCCTGCCAGCGCCGTGTACGCGCCGAGCTTCGGCGTGGCGGACCTCCTAGTGGTCGACTCGATCACCTCCAACGGTTCGACCGGTCGGACGCACGGGCAAAGCCCGCACGTCCTGAGGTCGGCATCGCAAGCGAAGCCTCGGTCACTCCGCCGCGGGCTCCGGCTCTGGCTCGGGCTCGGCCTTCGGCGTCGGCACCCGGTCGAGCAGCTCGAGCACGATGTCGTCAGGCCGGAGCCGCTGCACCCAGAGCTCGGGGCGAAGCGAGAGCCGATGCGCCAGCGCCGGCACCGCGACGGACTTGACATCGTCGGGAGTCACGTAGTCGCGCCCGTCGAGCGCGGCCCGGCACCGCGAGAGCTTCAACAGCGCGAGGGAGCCGCGCGGGCTCGCGCCGACCTGGACGCCGGAAGCGCTGCGCGTCGCCGCGACGAGGTCGACCATGTAGAGGCCGACGCTGCGGTCCACGTGAACGTGCTCGACCGCCTCCTGCATCTCGAGCAGCTCGTCACGGCCGACGACGGCGTCGAGCTCGATCTCGTCAGCCGCGCGCTCGAGCCGGCGCTCGAGCACGTCCCACTCCTCGGCGCGTCCGGGGTAGCCGACACCGATCCGGAGCAGGAAGCGGTCGAGCTGTGCCTCCGGCAGCGGATAGGTGCCCTCGTACTCGATCGGGTTCTGCGTCGCGAGCACGAGGAACGGCCGCGCGAGCGGTCGCGTCGCGCCCTCGATCGTGACCTGCCGCTCCTGCATCGCCTCGAGGAGCGCCGCCTGGGTTTTCGGCGGAGCGCGGTTGATCTCGTCCGCGAGCAGTAGGTTCGTGAAGATCGGCCCAGGCCGGAACTCGAAGTCGGACTCGCGCTGGTTGAAGATCGACGAACCGGTCACGTCGGAGGGCATGAGATCCGGAGTGAACTGGATCCGCGTGAAGCCGATGCTCGTCACCTGCGCGAACGCACGGGCGATCAGGGTTTTTGCGAGCCCGGGGAAGTCCTCGATCAGGACGTGGCCGTCCGCGAGCAGACCGATGAGGACGAGCTCGAGGGCGTCGCGCTTGCCGACGACCGCCCGCTCGACCTCCGTGAGGATCCGGTCCGCGCGGTCGGCGAGCTCGGCGACGGTCACCGGATCTCCTCCAGGCGTGCGACGACTCGCTCGAACGCCTCCCGCTCGAGGCCGGGCCGGTAACGGTTGTCCGGCGGCTCGCGGTCCGGGCGGACGACCTCCCAGAGCTCCGCGCCGCACGCCTCCTGCACGCGCGGATCGCCCGAGTCGAGCCGCAGGCCGCGACGCTCCGCGAGACGCTGCTCGGCGACCTCGCGAAGCACCGGCCGGAGGCGGAAGTGGAGGTCGAACGCGGTCGTCGACGCCATGGAGACCAGCCGCTCCGTCCGCTCGAGGTCGGGGGGCCGAACCGAGGGACGCTCGTCCCGATCGAGCGCCTCGGCCAGCGACGAACGGTCCTCGAGCGGGAACGCGCGGCGGGTCACCAGGATCCCCGCAAGGAGCGCGATCGCGCCGACCGTCAGCACGTAGATGTCGAGCTCCAGCTCGCGCCGCCCCGGCTCGAGCACGCGCGCGATGATCAGGGCGCCGCTTGCGAGCACCGCGCCGAGCGCCACGCCCGCGACAAGCTGTCTCACGCCGCCTCCCTCGCGTGCTCCAGCTCGGCACGAAGGCCCACGAGCGCCTCGATCGCCTGGTCCTTCATCGAGGCGTCGACCTCGTGCGGGCTGAACTTCGCCCGCGAGAAGAGCTGCGTCAGCCGCTTGACCGCGAAGGCGCTCACATTGAGGTGAGCCAGCGCGCGCTCCATGTACTCGAGCGGCGCCTCGGATTCCTCGCGCGGAACGCCGTACGCGGCGAAGGTCCGCTCCATCCGCGCGTAGGCCCGGATCACCGCGCGGCGCGGATCCGGCTCGGCGCGGAGGTCGTCGAGGGAGTCAGCGAGCACCTCGTCGAGCGCGGCCGCGAGCTCCGCCTCCCGGGCCCACGCGTCGCCGACGCGCCGCTTGCGGACGTAGACCGTCAGCGCGGCACCCAGCAGCCCGAGGAGGATCCCGCCGACCACCGCCGCGGACACCCACTTGAACTGACCGTGGTACTCCGGCGGGGCGGTCTTCGGCGGTTTTCCGGTCTTGACCGGGCTGCCCTGGGTCGAGTGCGTCGAGTGCGTCCCGCCGAAGTGGAAGCCGTGCGCGAGACCTCGTTTGTTCACGTAAACGATCGTGGCGAGGACCGCGCACAAGACCCCCACGCCGATGAGCGTTCGCAGCCAGTCCGTCTCACCCGCAAGGAGCCTCTGGTGCCGCCCCTGGGCCATCGCCCAGACGACGATCATCACCCCCAGCGGGAAGAGGACGAGCAGCGCGCTGACGACGTAGTCGATGAAAAGGGTCGGCGCGTGCGGGGTCGACGCAGGAGTGGCGCCGCCGGGCCGGTGGGCGTGGCTCGCCACCGCGACGACCGCGAGCAGCGCTGTGAGCGCGATCCCGCTCACCGCCAGCCGCGTGCCGCGTGTCATGGCAGAACCCTAGATGAGCACACGCACCGCGCTGCGCTCGGCCTCGAAGACCGCTTCGGTCACGTCGCCGAGATCCTCGCCGTCGACGTGCAGCGGCGACGGCCGGTCGCATCTGACCTCGACCCGGTCGAGGTCGTGGCCGTAGAGCACATCGTCCGGCCTTCCGCCGCCGCCGAGGACGTGGCGCAGCAGCTGCGGCAGCGTCCGGGCGGTTACGTGGATGGGCGCGACGAGGTCCAGCCCGAGCTCGAAGCGGGCCTCCCGCGCGACGCGGATCGGCCTCGAGCCCGCGTACGTGTACGGGTCGGTCTTCGCGACGAGCGCGAAGGCGGCGCGGCCGAAGCCCTCGATGTCGAGCGCCGGCTCGAACCGGCCGAAGCGGCCGCCGACGAGCGCAACGGCCTCGGCGATGAAGGCGAGATCGCCGGGCCGCCGGCCGTCGCCGCGGCGCCCGAGCCGGTCGACCCGCCTGATCAGCTCGGCGTCGAATCCGATCCCCGCCGCAAACGCGAAGCGCCGCCCGTTCACACGTCCGAGCGAGATCGTCCGGGACCGGCCCTCCTCCAGTGCGACCGCGAGCTGCCGTGCCGCCTGCACGGGGTCGCGCGGCAAGCCCAGAGCGCGCGGAAGCACGCTGGTCCGGCCCCCGGGCAGCAACCCGACCGGCACGTCCGCGGCGAGCCCGTTGAGGACCTCGTTGAAGCCCCCGTCGCCGGAGAAGACCACGAGCGCGTCGGCGTCGACGGCCGCCGCCGCGAGCTCGACGCCGTGGCCGTGCCGTTCGGTGAGGAGCGTCGTCAGCTGCGCGCCCCGCGAAAGCTCCTGCTCGACGGCATGGACCCGCTCCTGGGTCACCTCGCTGGCGTAGGGGTTGACGATCAGCGTCACGTCCATAATCAGCGCGAGCATGCCACGACTCGACCACGCGGCCTTCGAGACGCCTGACCCGGACGCCACCGCCTCGTTCTACGAGCGCGTCTTCGGCGCACGGATCGTCAAGGCCGAGGGCCACCCGGTCATGGCGTACGTCGGAAACACCGGCTTCGCGTTCCACGAGACGGGCGGCCCCGGCGACCACGTCGGCGTGCGGGTCACGGCTGAGGAGCGCGAGGAGCTCAAGCGCAGGCTCGACGTGCAGGGAATCGACTGGCAGGAGCGCGACCACGGGATCGCCAAGGGTGTCTTCTTCCGCGACCCCGACGGCCGGCTGCTCGAGGCGATCACGTATGCCGTGGGCGACGACCCGCGGCGTCCGTGAGCCAAACCGCGGTGGTCGTGCACGTCCCCGAAGCGGAGCCGCTCGTCGGCGAGCCGCGGCTGCGCCACACGAGCGACGCTCGGGCTGGCATGCCGCCGCACGTGACGCTGCTCTTCCCGTTCGTGCCGGCCTCGCGCCTGGGCTCCGACGTGGAGCGCCGGCTCGCGGAGATCGTCGGCGGGGTCGACGCCTTCGAGGTCACCTTCGGGCGGACCGCACGGTTCGCCTCCGTCCTGTACCTCGAGCCGGAGCCCGCGGAGCCGTTCGCCGAGCTGACGCGGGCGATCGTGGCCGAGTGGCCCGAGCATCCGCCCTACGGAGGCGAGGTCGACGAGGTGATCCCGCACCTGACCGTCGCAGAGTCCAGGGACGGCGAGCTCCTGGACCGGCTCGCTGCTGGGCTCGTGCGGGGCCTTCCGCTCAAGGCGTGCGTCAGCGAGGTCACGCTCTTCCAAGAGGACGCAGACGGCGGCTGGAACGAGCGAACGCGGATGCCGCTCGCGGCCTAACTCAAGCCGTGGTTCTTCATCGACGTCCGCCGGGGCCGCGTCTCTGGGTTCTACTTCGCGCTGAAGTTCGTCGACTAGCGGGGTCCAAGGCATCGCTTTCGATGCCGACTAAGAGGCCGCGCGGGCTTGCTCGCGTGGCCGTCTAACCCTAAGAGCCAGGTCAAGGGGCTCCGAACGTTCTCTACCGCGGCGTCGCATACCCGCGCATGCCGTCGAGCAGCTGCTCGTAGAAGCGGTCCGCGAGGTCGTCCGTGTCACGGCCGGGCTCGAGCCACGTATAGGCCCAGTTCGCCGCCGAGAGCGCGAGCCGCGCGGCGGTCGAGTCGTCGAGGTCGCTCCGGAGCTCGCCGAGCTCGCGGCCTTCGCGGAAGAGCGCCCGGATCCGCTCCTCGTAGCGGCGGCGCTCGGCGACGATCTCGTCGCGCCGCTCGCCCTCGAGGTAGCGCCACTCCTGGACGAAGACCGTCGCCACGTCGAGCTGGTCGGCCACGACGCGGAGATGTGAGCGCAGCGCGAGCCGGATCTTCTCCGCGGCGGGGGCGTCCTCCGGAATGGCGTCGAGCCCCGCGTGGAAGGCGCGCGCGCCTTCGACCATCGTCTCGTAGAGCAGGTCCTGCTTCGACTGGATATGCGCGTACAGCGAGCCCTTCTGCACGCCCAGCGCCTCGGCGATCTCGCCGATCGAGGTGCCGTGGTAGCCCTTCTCCGCAAAGAGCCGGGCAGCCTGCCGCGTCAGCTCGTTTCGCCTCGCGGACACGGTGGTACCCTAACGACCGTTCGGTATGGCACAGCGCGAAGACGAGTTCCTCGAGTACGTCCAGTCCGGCGGCCAGGTCGAGGTCGACGACTGGATGCCCGACGAGTACCGCGCGCGGCTCCGGAAGTTCATCGAGATGCACGCGAACTCGGAGCTGATGGGCGTGCTACCCGAGCGCGAGTGGATCCTGCGCGCGCCGACCCTCCAGCGGAAGCTCGCCCTGACCGCGAAGGTGCAGGACGAGGCGGGCCACGCGCAGCTGATCTACCGCGTGGTCGAGGACCTCGGCAAGCCGCGGGAGCAGTGCCTCGACGACCTGATCTCCGGCAAGTCGAAGTTCCACAACGTCTTCCACTACCCGACCAAGACCTGGGGCGACGTGGGCGTGATCGCGTGGCTCGTCGACGCGGCGGCGATCATCAGCCAGAAGGCGCTCCTCAAATGCTCGTACGCGCCGTACGCGCGAATCATGAAGAAGATCTGCTGGGAGGAGTCGTTCCACATCCTCCACGGCCGCGACGTCGTGCTCACGCTGATGCTCGGCACCGACGACCAGCGCGAGCTGGTGCAGGAGGCGCTGAACCGCTGGTGGGGCCCGCTGATGCAGTTCCACGGCAACCCGATCGCGCCCGAGGCTGACCCGATGTACGTCTGGCGGATCAAGAGCCAGGGCAACGACGAGGCGCGGCAGCAGTTCCTCGACGGCTACGTGCCGCAGATCTGGGAGCTGGGCCTGACCGTGCCCGACCCGGAGCTGCGCAAGGACGAGAAGACCGGCCGCTGGCACTACACCGAGCCCGACTGGGACGAGCTCATGCACGTCGTCACCGGCCATGGGCCGAAGACCGCCGACCGGCTCGATCTGCGCCGGAATGCGCGCGAGAACTCCGCTTGGGTGCGGTCGGTCCTGCTGGCCGCGTGATCTACGAGGTCTTTCGCCAGGAACGGAAGGGCCAGGCCTTCCAGCACGCGGGCTCGATCGAGGCGCCCGACGAGCGGTTCGCGGAGTGGTACGCACGGGAGCAGTACGGTCGGCGGGGCGAGTCGACCGCGCTGTGGGTCGTCCCGCGTGAGGCGGTGCACCCGATCGAGGACTTCGTCGACGAGCTGAACCGCAACTACCACCGGGTGGACGGCTATCCGCTCAAGGAGAAATTGAAGGAGGCTCGTGAGCGAGCGGGCACAGCTTCTCCTCGCAATCGCTGACGACGAGCTGATCCTCGGCTGGCGCGACTCCGAGTGGACCGGAATCGCGCCGTTCCTCGAGGAGGACGTCGCGTTCTCGTCGATCGCTCAGAACGAGATAGGCCACGCACGTGCGCTGTACGAGCTCGCCGCGCGTGACCTCGAGACGACCGCGGACGAGCTCGCGTTCGACCGCAGGCCCGAGGACTACCGGTGCTCAGAGCTCGTGCAGCTCCGCTTGCCGGAATGGGAGCGCACGATTGCGCGGCACGTCCTATACGAGGAGGCGGACGCGGCGCGGCTCAGAGAACTGATGGCCTCGGACGATGTCGAGCTGGCCGGGCTTGCGGCGAAGATCGACCGCGAGGAGGCCTACCACCGGATGCATGCGCAGATGTGGGCCGACCGCCTGCGCGAGGAGCCGCGGTTCGCCGCCGCGCTCGACGAGCTTAGGCCCCTCATCGATCGCCGCGACGGCCGCACCCCCGAGCTCACCGAGCTCTGGGAGCAGATGACGGAGGTCAGGCGCTCCGTCCCGGGAGCGACGTGGTAGCCCAGCTGATCCGCTTCCGCCCCTGCGAGGAGCGCGACCTCGACCGGTTCGAGGTCTTCGGCACCCCGCGGCACGTCGATTACTGCCGCGAGGAGTTCAAGCGCGGCGAGGACGCGCTCACGATCCTCGTTGCGGACGAAGACGGCGCGCCCGTCGGCAAGGTCCACCTCGACTTCGAGACTAGGGCGAGGGAGCGGGAAGCGGTCCTCATCGCCGCGGCGGTCGTGCCCGAGCTCCGGAGCCGCGGGATCGGATCGGCGCTGATGACGGCTGCGGAGTGGCTCGTTCGATCGCGAGGCTACGGCGCGATCGTGCTCGGCGTCGAGGACTCGAACCCGCGCGCTCGCCGCCTCTACGAACGCCTCGGCTACGGCGCGTTCGCGAAGGACGAGTTCAAGTACCTCGGCGCCCCCGTCCCGAACCCGGGCGTCTGGATGCGCAAGCGGCTCGAATGGTGACCGAGGCGCATGTCTGGGAAGCGCTCGCCGAGATCCCGGACCCGGAGATCCCGGTCATCTCGTTGGTCGACCTCGGCGTCATCCGCGGCGTCGAGGTCGACCACGGCCGGGTTCGGATCGACTTCACGCCGACCTTCTTCGGCTGCCCTGCTGTCGAGGTGATGCAGACGGCGATGGCGGACCGGATCCGCGAGCTGGGAGCAGAGCCGGAGGTCCGTGTGCTGGCTGACGACTCCTGGTCGACCGACCGGATCACGCCCGAAGGCCGGGAGAAGCTCCGAGAGGCCGGCTTCGCGCCACCCGCGCCACGGGAGGCCGGGCCGCCGACGCTCGTGCAGCTCCAGTCGAGCGCCTTCCGCTGCCCCTACTGCGGCTCGAACGACACGACCCTCGAGAACATCTTCGGCCCGACCCCGTGCCGCTCGCTGCGCTACTGCAAAAGCTGCCGGCAGCCGTTCGAGCAGTTCAAGACGATCTAGTAGCGAGACGTCGGGTCGCCTGCGCCGAGCTTGGGTTGGCGCGATAGTTTCCGCCATGCGTGAGCGCGGCTTTCGAGCCGCCTGGCGGTTCTACCGCGGGCACTTCAGAGCGGTTTTCTCGGTGTCGTTCGTCTTCTACCTGGGGATTGCCGCTCTCGCGGGAGCGAGCTTCGTCGAGCTGGGGTACCTCGCAGTTCTCGCGTGGCTCTACCTGATCGTCGTGAGCATCTTCTGGCTGCAGGCCCCGCTTGCGCGACTCATGGACGACGTGCGCGAAGGCCGAGCAGGAGCCGGCGCCCGGCAGACGCTGGTCGAGCTCGGGCCGCGGCTGGGGTCGATTACCGGCGGCAGCTTCCTTGCCGCAGTTGCCGTCTACCTCGCGTCCTGGTTCTTCCTGATCCCCGGCCTGTTGCTGCTCGCGCGGTGGGCACTGCTCATCCCGGTGATCGTGCTCGAGGGACGCCCAGCGACGGAGGCTTTCGGACGGAGCAACCAGCTCGTGCGCGGGCACACCTGGCGCGTCTTCGGCGAGGTGCTCGTCAGCGGGCTCCTGTTCGTCGTCGTCTGGTGGCTCGCGTTCGGGGTCTACAACAGCGGATTGACGCTCTGGGCGGCAATCCCGCTCGCCTGCGCGGTGCTCGCGCTGGGGACCCCGGTCATCCCGTTGATGCGCGTGCTGTCCTACTACGACTTGCGCGAGGCGGACTAGCGGCCTTCGAAGCGGGGCTCCCGCTTCTCCAGGAACGCCGCGACGCCCTCCTCGAAGTCCGCGGTCTGCGTCGCGGCCGCCTGCAGCTGGGCCTCGAACTCGAGCTGCTCTTCCAGCGTGGCGTTCTCGGCATGGTCGAAGAGGCGCTTCGTGAGGGCGACCCCGCGCGTCGGGAGCGCCGCGAGCTCGGCGGCGCGCTCGGCCGCTCTGGCCTGTAGGCGATCGGCTTCGACCACTTCGTTCACGAGACCCCAGGCGTGCGCCTCGGCCGCGGTGAGACGGCGGCCCGTGGCCATGAGCTCGAAGGCACGCGCGGTGCCAAGCAGGCGGCGGACGTGGTAGCTGCCGCCCATGTCCGGAACGAGCCCGATGTTGATGAACGCCGGCACGAACGCCGCGCCCTCGGCGGCCACGCGCAGGTCGCAGGCGCACGCGAAGCTGAGCCCCGCGCCGGCGGCCGGCCCGTTCACCGCGGCGATGACGGGCTTCTCCAGCTCGCGCACCGCGCGGATCGTCGGGTGGTAGTTGCCGCGCAGCCGCCCGGAGATGTCGCGCGCGGCCTCGCCGAACTCGTTCAGGTCCTGGCCGACGCAGAACCCACGGCCGGCGCCGGTGATCACGACGGCCCGCACGTCCGCGGCACGCGCCTCCTTGAACGCGCCGACGAGCTGGCGGTGCATCTCGGCCGTGAACGCGTTCAGCACGTCCGGTCGGTTGAGCGTGATCGTGAGGACGCCGCCGTCGCGGCTGGTCTCGACCTCGGCCATCCGCCGCAGCCTATAAGCGCGTTGCTAGCTTCGCCGCATGGCCGGGTTGACGTACATCTCGTCCGAGCAGGACGCGCTCGACGCCTACTCGAACGCCGTCATCGCCGTCGCCGAGCGGCTGGCGCCGTCGGTCGCGAACCTGCGCGTCTCGCGCGGCCGGCGGATGGGCGGCGGCAGCGCGGTGGTGATCACGCCCGACGGCTTCCTCGTCACCTCGGCGCACGTCGTCGACGGCTCGACGCGCGGCGGCCGCGCCTCGTTCGTGGACGGCCGCGTGCTCGCCTTCACGGTCGTCGGCTCCGACCCGCACTCCGACCTCGCCGTGCTGCGCGCGGACGCGGACGACCTCGTTGCGGCCGAGCTCGGCGACGCCGAAGGGCTCCGCGTCGGCCAGCTCGTGGTCGCGATCGGCAACCCGAACGGCTTCGCCGGCTC
>Ga0126383_10001138_pt1 | contig 16248 bp, 12 predicted proteins | sample PanSoiMetPlot_35_FD_96882 | JGI IMG/M metagenome (GOLD analysis project Ga0126383, IMG submission 96882) | Tropical forest soil microbial communities from Panama - MetaG Plot_35 | ecosystem: Environmental > Terrestrial > Soil > Tropical forest > Bulk soil | place: Panama | collected 2016-02-17
CCGTACTGGCTCTTGCTCGTGAAAATGGTGCTGGCCGCGGGGAACGTCACCAGGACGATGCCTTGCACCAGCCCGGCCGCATTGACGACTGTTCGTTCAGTTTTCGAGGCCATCCGGTACCCCCGGCAGCTCCAGCCTTCAGGTGAACCCCGGGTCTTATCGCCCGCAAACGCAGTCTGCCCGCATGGCCGGGTGCTGCCATCCACCCTCGGAGGGTGAGGGCATGCAGATCTGACGGACAGCATTTCCGGGGAGCAGCGATGGCCGAGATCACCAAGGTGTACCTGACCTGCTGGCTAGCGCCGGGAAGCTCAGCACCCGCGAGCCCGGATCTGCTACCGGCGATGGTAAGGGCCGGAGATATCAGTCAGGGACATCCGCCACGGCGCAGGCGCCTCGGCTCAGCCACGAAATCAACCCTTGATGGCCGATGTGCTGTGTCCCTAAACCAGCGGATGGTCGTGCACGTGACCGAACATCATGACGTCGTCATCGGCGACAGCGGCATCTGGGGCCGCACGCTGGCCAGGAACCGTGCTGTACGGCCGGCTCAGGAATGGACAGGGAGATGAGCGAAGAAATGGCATCGGGTCCCGTCGTCGGCATCGATGTCGGGGGAACCGGGATCAAGGGTGCGCCCGTCGACATCGCTAACGGAAAGTTTGCCCGCGCGCGGGTCCGGTTGCTTACCCCGTTGCCGGCCACGCCGCGTGCCGTTGCCGATGTCGTTGGCGAGATCTTGCAGCAGATCGGCGTGGCCGGCCCGGTCGGCCTTACCCTGCCAGCGGTCGTGCGGGACGGGGTCGTGGAGACCGCGTCGCACATCGATCGCTCCTGGATCGGCGTCGACGCCGTGCAGCTTTTCTCGAGGGCGACCGGGCGGCCGGTCGCGGTGGTGAACGACGCCGACGCGGCGGGAATCGCCGAGGTCCGCTCCGGGGCCGGGCAGGGCCGGGGTGGCGTCGTCGTCGTGATCACTCTCGGCACCGGGATAGGCAGCGCCCTATTTGTCGACGGGACGCTGGTTCCGAACTCCGAGCTCGGGCACCTGCCGCTGCACCACGGCGAGGCCGAGGACTGGGCGGCCGAGTCGGTACGCGAGCATGACGACCTGTCCTGGAAGAAGTACGCCCACCGGCTGCAGGCCTATCTGGAGTTGGTCCAGCGCGTGCTCTGGCCGCAGCTGATCATCATCGGCGGCGGTGTCAGTAAGAAGGCCGGCAAGTTCCTGCCCTTGATCGAGCTGCAGACGCCGATCGTCCCGGCCCAGCTGCACAACGACGCCGGAATCGTCGGCGCCGCCATGATCGCACCGCAGGGGTAGCGACTGCTTTTTCCATCCGAGCCCATCCACACTCCGATCACGGGAGCTGCAGTGAGCACCATGACAACGCGCGACGCGGATACCGTCGCGATCAATACCGTCCGGGCGCTGTGCATGGACGCGATCCAGAAGGCGAACTCGGGCCACCCGGGAACCCCGATGGGAGTGGCCCCGGTCGCCTACACGCTGTGGCAGCGGTTCCTGCGCTTCGACCCCGGCGATCCGGTCTGGCCGAACCGGGACCGGTTCGTGCTGTCCGAGGGCCACGCGTCCGCGCTGCTGTGGTCGCTGCTGCACCTGGCCGGGGTGCGGGCAGTGGACCCCGACTACGAAGTGCGCGGCCGGGCCGCCGTCACGCTGAGGGACCTGCAGAACTTCCGGCAGCTGGACTCCCACTGCCCGGGCCATCCGGAGTACCGGTGGACCAGCGGGGTAGAGACCACCACCGGGCCGCTGGGCCAGGGGGTGGCGACCTCGGTGGGCATGGCGATCGCCGGGCGCTGGCTGGCCGAGCGGTACAACCGGGACGAGTTCCCGGTCTTTGACTTCGACGTGTACGCCCTGGCCGGGGACGGCTGCATGATGGAGGGCGTCGCCTCGGAGGCCGCGTCGCTGGCGGGGCACCTGCGGCTGGCCAACCTGTGCTGGATCTACGACTCCAACCGGGTGACCATCGAGGGCCACACCGACATCGCGTTCACCGAGGATGTGGCGGCCCGGTTCATCGCCTACGGCTGGAACATCGCCACGGTCGCCGACGCCAACGACACGGACTCGATCGCGCGGGCGTTCCACACGTTCAGGGCCGAGACCGAGCGGCCCACCCTGGTCGTGGTGCACAGCCACATCGGGTACGGGTCGCCGGTGGAGGACACGCCGAAGGCGCACGGCTCGCCGTTCGGGGTTGAGGGCGTCAAGGCGACAAAGCGGTTCTTCGGCCTGCCTGAGGACGCCGACTTCCATGTCCCGGACGGCGTCTACGACTCCTTCGCCGCGGGCGTTGGTGCCCGCGGCCGGGCGGCCCGCGAGGCGTGGGAGGCGATGTTCGAGCGGTACCGCAAGAAGTACCCCGAGCTGGCGGGCGAGGCCGAGCGCATCCAGCGGCGTGACCTGCCCGAAGGGTGGGAGAAGGCACTGCCCGTGTTCCCGCCCGACCCGAAGGGGGTCGGCAGCCGCATCTCGTCCGGGCAGGTGCTGAACGCGGTCGCCCAGGTGGTGCCGTGGCTGGTGGGCGGTTCGGCGGACCTGTCCCCGTCCACCATGACCAGGCTCACCTTCGACGGGGCCGGTGATTTCGAGCCCGGCCAGTATCGGGGCCGGAATCTGCACTTCGGGATCCGCGAGCACGCCTCGGCGTCGATTGCCAACGGCATGGCGGTGACCAAGCTGCGCCCGTACTGGTCGGGGTTCATGATCTTCTCCGACTACGCCCGGGGGGCCATCCGGCTCTCGGCGCTGATGGAGATCCCGGTGCTGCACATCCTCACCCACGACTCCATCGGCGTCGGCGAGGACGGGCCCACCCACCAGCCGGTAGAGCAGCTGATCTCGCTACGGGCCATCCCCGGCCTGCTGGTGTTCCGGCCGGCGGACGCGAACGAGGTCGCCGAGACCTGGCGCATCGTCGCCGCCCTGAAGCACGAGCCCGCCGCACTGATCTTGTCCCGGCAGGCGCTGCCGACCCTGGACCGGACCGTGTACGCGCCGGCGTCGGGCGTGGCCAGGGGTGGCTACGTGCTGGCCGAGGCCGACAGCGGGACACCGGAGGTCATCCTGCTCGCCACCGGTTCGGAGGTGCAGCTGGCGCTGGCCGCCCGGGAGGAGCTGCAGGCCGCCGGCATCGGCGCCCGGGTGGTCAGCCTGCCCTGCTGGGAGCTGTTCGACCGCCAGCCCCAGGCCTACCGCGACCAGGTGCTCCCGCCCTCGGTGAAGGCCCGTGTCGCGGTGGAAGAGGCCTCGACCCTCGGATGGGACCGCTACGTCGGCGACGGCGGCGCGGTGATCGGGATGCGCACCTTCGGGGCGTCAGCGCCCCTGAAGCAACTGCTCACCAAGTTCGGCTTCACTCCGGACCAGGTAGCGCAGGCCGCGCGCGACTGCGTGGCCGCGGCCCGCCAGCGATAGCCGCGACGACAGAGACGCTGACCGGATCACGGTCTGGAAGGGAGAACAGTGAAGGCCACCGACACCCTCCATGAGCGGGGGCAGAGCCTCTGGCTCGACAACATCACGCGCAGCATGCTCGACAACGGCACGATCCAGCGGTACATCGACTCCTACTCGGTGACCGGGCTGACCTCGAACCCGTCCATCTTCGACAAGGCGATCGGATCGGGCGACTACGACGACGCCATCCGGTCCAAAGCAGGCCAGGGCATGTCGGCCGAGGAGCTGTTCTTCGAGCTGGCGATCGAGGACCTGCAACGCGCCGCGGACCTGTTCCTGGGCATCCACGAGCGGACCGACGGGGTCGACGGGTGGGTGTCCCTGGAGGTCTCGCCGCTGCTCGCCTACGAAACCGCCCGGACCGTGGAGGCGGCCAAGGCCCTGCACGCGCGGGCCGGGCGGCCCAACCTGTTCATCAAGATCCCCGGCACTCCCGAAGGCCTGCCGGCCATTACCGAGGCGATCGCCGCGGGCATCCCGGTGAACGTCACGCTGCTGTTCAGCGCCGACCACTACCGCGCCGCGGCAGACGCCTACCTCAGGGGCGTGGAGCGCCGCATCGCCGAGGGCCTGGACCCGGCGGTGGGCTCGGTCGCCTCGGTGTTCATGTCCCGCTGGGACACGGCGGTGGCCAAGCAGGTGCCGGCGGACCTGGTGGACAAGCTCGCTCTGGCGGTCGGGCTCGACGTCTACCGCACCTACCGGCAGCTGATGGCCTCCGACCGGTTCCAGCGGCTGGAGAACAACGGAGCGAAGATGCAGCGGCTGCTGTGGGCCAGCACCAAGACCAAGGATCCGGCCGCCTCCGACACCTTGTACGTCCACGGGCTGGCTGCCCCGTTCACGGTCAACACGATGCCAGACGACACCCTCGAGGCCTTCTTCGAACACGGCGAGGTGGGCGATCCCCTGCCGGCTAACGGCGGCGGCGTGGACGCGCTGCTCAGCCGGTTCGCCCGGGCCGGCGTCGATACGAGCGAGGTCGCCGCCGGACTGCAGGCCAACGGGGCCAAGTCCTTCGTCGGCGCCTGGAACGAGCTCATGGACCGGATCCAGGGGCAGACCTCCGCGGTCACCTGAACGTCCCGACACCCGGCCTGGCCACGAAAGGAGACCACACGTGCCAACTACGCCGTTGCGTAAGCGCCCGGCCTATCGGGCCCTCGCCGAGCACCACGCCAAGATCGAGGGCCGCCATCTGCGCGATCTGTTCGCCGAGGACCCCACCCGCGGCGAACGGCTCAGCGCCGAGGCCGTCGGACTTTATCTCGACTACTCGAAGAACCGCATCACCGACGAGACCCTGGGGCTGCTGCTCCAGCTGGCCCAGGAGTCGGAGCTTGACCGGCACCGGGAGGCGATGTTCGCCGGGGAGCGGATCAACGTGTCCGAGAACCGCTCGGTGCTGCACGTGGCGTTGCGGATGCCGAAGGGGACCTCGCTGATCGTCGACGGGACCGACGTCGTCGCGGAGGTGCATGAGGTCCTGGACCGGATGGCCGATTTCGCCACCAAGATCCGTACCGGCGCGTGGAGGGGCCACACCGGCAAGCCGATCCGCAACGTCGTCAACATCGGCATCGGCGGGTCCGACCTGGGCCCGGTGATGGCGTATGAGGCGCTGCGCCACTACACCGACCGCAACCTGACGTTCCGGTTCGTCTCGAATGTGGACTCGACCGACTTCGCGGAGGCGACCAGGGACCTGGCGGCGGAGGAGACGCTGTTCATCGTCTCATCCAAGACCTTCGGGACCCTGGAGACGCTGACCAACGCCACCTCCGCGCGCGACTGGGTCCTGGGCCAGCTCCGGGACCCGGCTGCGGTCGCTAAGCACTTCGTAGCCGTCTCCACCAACGCCGAGCGGGTTTCGGAGTTCGGGATCGACACCGCGAACATGTTCGGCTTCTGGGACTGGGTCGGCGGCCGGTACTCGATGGACTCGGCCATCGGCCTGTCGACGATGGTGGCCCTGGGCCCGGAGCAGTTCGGTGAGCTGCTGGCCGGTTTCCACGCCATGGACGAGCACTTCCGCACCGCCCCGCTGGCGCGGAACCTCCCGGTGCTCATGGGCCTGCTCGCCGTGTGGTACGGCGACTTCTTCGATGCCCAGTCAATCGGCGTGATGCCGTATGACCAGTACCTCAAGCGCTTCCCCGCCTACCTGCAGCAGCTGACGATGGAATCCAACGGCAAGCACGTCACCCTCGACGGCCAGGCCGTGGACTACCAGACCGGGCCGGTGTACTGGGGCGAACCGGGCACCAACGGCCAGCACAGCTTCTACCAGCTCATCCACCAGGGGACCAAGCTGATCCCGGTCGACCTCATCGGCTTCGGCAAGAGCCTCAACCCGCTTCGCGACCACCACGACATCCTGTCCTCGAACGTCTTCGCCCAGGCCCAGGCGCTCGCGTTCGGCAAGACCGAGCAACAGGTCCGGGCGGAAGGCACCCCCGACGCGGTGGTGCCACACCGGGTCATGCAGGGGAACCGCCCCACCAACGTGCTGCTGGCGGAGACGCTGACCCCGCACATCCTCGGGGCGCTCGTCGCGCTATACGAGCACAGCGTGTTCACCCAGGGGACCATCTGGAGCATCGACTCCTTCGACCAGTGGGGCGTCGAGCTGGGCAAGGTGCTGGCCGCGGCGATCATCCCCGAGCTGGAAACCGACGCCGAGCCCGAACTCGGCCACGACTCGTCGACCAACACACTCATCCGGCGCTATCGCGCACTGAAAGCTGCCGGGACCGAAGGCTAAGGAGAGGGACATGGCGACTGACACGCCAACGCAGCTCGGCATGATCGGGCTGGGCCGGATGGGGGCCAACCTCGTGCGGCGGCTGATGCGCGACGGGCATTCCTGCGTCGTGTTCGACGTGAACGCCGACGTGGTCAAGGAGCTCGAGGGAGAAGGCGCGACCGGTGCCACCTCGCTGGAGGACTTCGCGGCCAAGCTGGAGGCGCCTCGCGCCGTGTGGCTCATGTTGCCGGCGGCCATCGTGGATTCCACGCTCGACCAGCTGGTCCCGCTGCTGGAGCCCGGCGACGCGGTGATCGACGAGGGAAACTCCTATTACCGCGACGACATCACCCGGGCCAAGCGGCTCGCGCCGAAGAGGATCCATTACCTGGACTGCGGGACCAGCGGCGGGGTATGGGGGCTCGAGCGCGGCTACTGCCTGATGATCGGCGGGGAGACCAACGTCGTACGGCGGCTCGACCCCATCTTCAAGACCATCGCGCCGGGGACCGGGAGTGCCGAGCCCACCCCGAGCCGGACCCGGACCGACGGCACCGCTCCCGACGGGTACCTACACTGCGGCCCGAACGGCGCCGGGCACTTCGTCAAGATGGTTCACAACGGGATCGAGTACGGGATGATGGCCGCGATCGCCGAGGGCCTGTCCATCATCAAGCACGCTAACGCCGGCAAGGGGACCCAGGTCGTCGACGCCGAGACCACCCCGCTGCGCGATCCGGAGGCCTACCAGTACGACATCGACGTCGGCGAGGTGGCCGAGGTCTGGCGGCGCGGATCGGTAGTGGGGTCGTGGCTGGTCGACCTGACCGCCGACGCGTTCGCCCGCTCACCCGGGCTGGAGGAGTTCACCGGCCGGGTCTCGGACTCCGGGGAGGGCCGGTGGACCGTGCTCGCCGCGGTGGACGAGGGAGTTCCGGCCACGATCATCACGACGTCGCTGCTGGAGCGGTTCGAGTCGCGGCACCTGGGCGAGTTCACCGACAAGATCCTCTCCGCGATGCGCAGCGAATTCGGCGGCCACGCCGAGAAGAAGCAGTAGGCGACATGGATCACAAACTCGAATCCGTGGCCGACCCCGACGCCGTGGCCCAGGCCGGCGCGGCCTTCGTGGCCGAGCGGGCCCGCGCCGCGGTCGCGGCCCGCGGCAGCTTCCACTTCGCGGTCAGCGGCGGGCACACTCCCTGGGCGATGTTCGCCGAGCTGGCCTCGCACACTGTCCCCTGGGACGCACTCGTCATCTACCAGGTGGACGAACGGGTGGCCCCGCCCGATGACCCGGACCGGAACCTGACCCACCTGAACAAGGCGCTGGGCTCCGCCCCGGCACAGGTGCGGGCCATGCCGGTCAACCACCCCGACCTGGAGGCGGCAGCTGCCGCCTACTCGGCCGTGCTGCCCGGCCACTTCGACCTGGTCCACCTGGGCCTGGGCCCCGACGGGCACACCGCATCGCTGGTCCCGGGCGATCCGGTGCTGTCGGTCGCCGACCGGCTGGTCGGCCTCACCGAGCCCTACCAGGGGCGGGTGCGGATGACGCTGACCTACCCGGCGCTGGCCCGGGCCCGGCAGATCCTCTGGCTGATCACCGGCAAGGACAAGAAGGAGCCGCTGGCCAGGCTGCTGGCCGGGGACACCACGATCCCGGCGGGCCGGGTCCAGGCCGCGGCGTCCCTGGTGATGGCCGACCGCGCAGCCACCTGAGGCAGCCACGGCAACCGACCTGCGGAGGCACCACGTCATGAGCATCGAGCGAGAGAAGCAGCTGGCCGCCGAGGCGGCCGCGGATCTGGTCGAGAACGGCATGACCGTCGGGCTGGGCACCGGCTCGACGGTCGCGTACCTGCTCCCGGCGCTGGCTCGCCGATCGCTCGGCATCCTGTGTGCCGCCACCTCGCCGCGCACCGAGCACGCCGCACGCGAGCTGGGCCTCAAGATCGAGGATTTCGCGAGCATCGACCGGTTCGACCTTACTATCGACGGCGCCGACCAGATCGCCCCCGACGGCTGGCTGGTCAAGGGGGGCGGCGCGGCGCACACCCGGGAGAAGATCATCGCCGCGGCCGGCGAACGGTTCGTCGTCATCGCCGACTCATCCAAGCCGGTCCCGGCTCTGCACAGCCCGGTCCCCCTCGAGCTGCTCTCCTACGGGCTGCGCGCCACGATGCGCCGGATCGCCCCGCTCTCGCTGCGCGAAGTCCCGCTCAGCCCCGACGGCGGCGTGATCGCCGACTACCACGGGCCGGTGGACGACCCGGCGGCGCTGGCCGCCCGGCTGTCGTCGACCCCCGGGGTCGTCGAGCACGGCCTGTTCCCGCCGCAGATGGTGGCCACGGTCCTGGTGGCCCGGGGCACGTCGGTGGACCGGATCGACTTCCAGCACGTCATGTCCTGACCGGCCGGCTCATGAAAGGAAGCAAGCCGATGATCCTGGGTTATACCAAGCCGCTGTACCTGCTGGCCTTCGATCACCGCGGTTCGTTCGAACGCGACCTGTTTGGCGCGTCGCACCCCATCTCGGAGAAGGTCCGCGCTGGGATCACCGATGCCAAGGAGGTGATCTACGAGGGATTCGTGGAGGCGACCGGACGCGGGGTCCCTGCTGACGCGGCAGGCATCCTGGTCGACGAGCAGTACGGGACGAGCGTGGCGCGCAAGGCCCGCAGCGCCGGTCACGTGCTGGCGATGCCGGTGGAGAAATCAGGTCAGGCCGAGTTCGACTTCGAGTTCGGCGAGGAGTTCGGCCGCCGCATCGACGAATTCGACCCGACGTTCGCCAAGGTGCTCGTCCGCTACAACCCGGACGGTGATAAAGAGCTGAACCGCCGGCAGACCGAGCGCCTGGCGCGCCTGAGCGGGTGGCTGCACGACCGGGATCGGCTCTTCCTATTCGAGCTGCTGGTCCCGGCCACAGCCGGGCAGCTGAAACGGGCGGGCGGCGATCAGCGGCGTTATGACCGTGAGATCCGCCCTGGCCTGGTCGTCCGGATCATCCGGGCGATGCAAGACGCAGGCGTGGAGCCCGACATCTGGAAGATCGAGGGCTTGGACTCCGCCGGGGCCTGCACCGACGTGGTGGCGGCGGCGCGCCGGGGCGGCAGGGACGGGGTCTGCTGCATCGTGCTCGGACGAGGCGCCGATGAGCCGCAGGTCATCAAGTGGCTGCGTATCGCCGCCTCGGTGCCCGGCTTCGACGGCTTCGCCGTGGGCCGGACGCTGTGGGAAGAACCGCTCCGCGACATGATCGCGGGCACCATCGGGCGCCGCGAAGCGGTGGACCAGATCGCCGCCCGCTACCTCGAGACGGTCAATGGATTCGCCGTCTAGTTCTAGGGCTCACCGGACCAACCCGGAGGCAGACATGGCTCCCCCACCCATTCGATTGCTCCTCGCCGATGTCGACGGCACGCTCGTGACGCAGGAGAAGGTTCTCACCGACCGGGCTGTCGCCGCGGTCGCGAAGCTGAAGCAGGCCAGAATACTGTTCGCCGTCACCAGCGGCCGCCCGCCGCGCGGCATGTCGATGCTCATCGAACCGCTCGAGCTGGCCACGCCGATCGCGGCGTTCAACGGCGGGCTGGTCGCGCATCCTGACATGTCGGTGATCGAGCAGCAGACCATACCCGACGACGTGGCGCCGGCGGCGATCGACGTGCTCACCGCCCACGGGATGAGCGTGTGGGTCTACCGGGGCGCGGACTGGTTCGTCCTGGACCCGAAGGGACCTCACGTGGCCCGCGAGGCCTGGACGGTCAGGTTCGACCCGGCGCCGGTCGACAGCTTCGCCTCGGTCTCGGACGGCGTGGCCAAGATCGTAGGGGTGAGCGACGACCACGACGCGGTCCAGAAAGCCGTGGACGCGGTACGCGAGCGCTTCGGCGACCACGTGTCGGCGTCCAGGTCCCAGCCGTACTACGCCGACGTGACCCACCCCCATGCCAATAAGGGCGGGGTGGTCCGCTACCTCTCCGAGACTTACCAGATCCCTCCTGGGCAGATCGCCACGATCGGCGACATGCCCAACGACGTGCTCATGTTCGCCCACTCCGGGCTCAGCATCGCCATGGGGAACGCGAGCCACGAGGTTCAGCGGGCTGCCCGCCGTGTCACCACATCCAACGAGGACGAGGGCTTCGCCAACGCGGTGGAGCGGTTCATCCTGCCTTAATCCGACGCCGCAAAGACCACAACAAAGGGAGTTGCCATGTCCGCACCAGCGAGCACGGCCGCCGCGGATGTCCTGGTGATCTTCGGCATCACCGGGGACCTGGCGAAGAAGATGACCTTCCGGTCCCTGTACCGCCTGGAACGCCGCCGGATGCTCCGGTGCCCGATCGTCGGCGTGGCCCGCGACGAGTGGTCCGCCGCGACCCTCCGGGATCATGCGCGGCGCGCCATCAAGGACTCCGGCGAGGTGATCGACGAGGACGTGTTCCAGCGGTTCGCGGAGCGCCTGTCGATGATCTCAGGCGACTACGGGGATGCGAAGACCTATGACCACGTCGCCCAGGCCATCGAGGGGCGGCGCACGCCGGTCTTCTATCTGGAGATCCCGCCGTCGCTGTTCGGCCGGGTGGTCGAGGGCCTGGCCCGCGTCGGGCTCACCGAGCGGGCCCGGGTCGTGGTGGAAAAGCCCTTCGGCCACGACCTGGCGACGGCCCGGGCGCTGAACGCCGAGCTGCGCAAGCTCCTGGAAGAGTGGCAGATCCTGCGCATCGACCACTTCCTCGGCAAGGAACCGTCCATGGACATCTTGTTCCTCCGGTTCGCCAACTCCATCTTGGAGCCGCTGTTGAACCGGGACCGGGTCCAGGCCGTGCAGATCACCATGGCCGAGGACTTCGGCGTGGAGGACCGGGGCAGTTTCTACGACCCGGTCGGGGCGCTCCGCGACGTCGTACAGAACCACCTGCTCCAGCTGGTCGGGCTGTTCGCCGCCGAGCCGCCCACCACCGCCGACGCCGACGGGCTACGGGACAAGCGGGTGGAGGTGTTCCGGGCCATCCCGTCAGCGGACCCGGCCCACTACGTCCGTGGCCAGTACGACGGGTACCTTGCCGTGCCGGGGGTCAGCCCGGGTTCGCAGACCGAGACCTACGCCGCGCTGCGGCTGGAGATCGACAACTGGCGCTGGGCGGGCGTCCCGTTCTACATCCGGGCCGGCAAGGCGCTTCCGGAGCGGGTCACCGAGGTACGGGTCATCTTCAAGCGGCCGCCTAAGCTGGCGTTCGCGCCGACGTTCGCGCCGGATCCGGACGAGTTCGTCCTGCGGATCGATCCGAACCCCGGCACCGACCTGGTCGTGCAGGCCAAGCAGCCCAGCGCTCAGGCGACCCGGACGGTCGATCTCTCGCTGGTCTTCTCCGAAGAGCTCGGGGACGCGCCGGAGCCCTACGAGCGGCTTCTCGGCGACGCCATGGAGGGGAACTCCGGCCTCTTCACCCGGGAAGACAGCGTGGAGGAGACCTGGCGCATCGTGCAGCCGCTGCTGGATGCGCCGCCTCCGGTGGCGTCCTACAAGCCGGGGTCCTGGGGCCCGGCCAGCGCAGACAAGCTGCTTGCCGGGCACCCGAGCTGGCGCGACCCCTGGCTCCACTCGCACCCCGCAGGCCAACACCGTGTGAAGGTTCGCACGCCGGGCAATCCTGGCTGAACCTGTTCAAGGCCGCCTGCTCTCGCTGCCTGCCGCGCGACCCGCTGGAAGCGTCATCGAGTGGATCGTGCCCGTGCTGGTGTTCTTCCTGGCCGTATATGTCAATCTCACCCGCGAACAGAGCAAGCCACAGGAGCAGATGGCCTAGCTGGAGGCGCTGGGCTGAGATTCGCGTTCCCGGGCTGGTCCTGCTGGGCGCCTCCCCGTCCGGCAGCTGACCTCGATCGATACCCCCGCAAGGTCGGCTGCATTGGGTCACCCTCCGGAAAGGGCAGCCATTCCGGCCTCGCGGATCCTGCGGACGGCTTCCCAAGGGCGGTGCATGCAGAAGACCGCAGACCCGGCCACCAGCACGCTGGCGCCAGCGCGCACCACGACCGGCGCGGTCTTTTCGTCGATACCGCCGTCCACCTCGAGTTCCGCGCTCAGCCCGCGGCGGTCAAGCTCGGCGCGGACCCGGGCCACCTTGGGCACCACCTCTTCGATGAAGCCCTGCCCGCCGAAGCCGGGGTGCACGGTCATGCACAAGATGAGATCAGCCTGGTCCAGGTACGGTTCCACCGCGTCGTAGGGAGTCTCCGGGTTCAGGGCGAGCCCGGCCCGCAGTCCCAGTCTTCTCGCCTCGGCCAGCAACTCGCTCGTATCCCCGGCCTCGACGTGCACGGTGCACCCGTCGGCGCCTGCGTGCCGGAAAGCGTGCAGGTAGTCGCCGGGGCGGGTCATCATCAGATGGCAGTCGAAGAACAGCCCGGTGTGCCTCCGGAGCGACTCCACCACCGGCGGCCCGATGGTGAGGTTGGGCACGAAGTGCGCGTCCATGATGTCGACGTGCACCCAGTCGGTCTCGGACGCGACTTGGCCCACAGCCTCGGCTAGGTTCCCGAAGTCGGCCGACAGCAGCGAGGGAGCAATCCGGAACATCGAAGAGTCAGTCCCTTCGTCAACGGTGGCTTTGCTGTGCTAACCGTTATTGTCCGGATAGCAGGCGCCCGCTACTTCATCCCATGGAGGATGATTCGCGCCGCGGCCAGCCTCCCACTGCGGGACCGGGTGGCAGAGCAGCCGGTTCTCTTGCCCGGGTTTCTTGCCCTAGCGATCCCGATCGAGAGTCCGTTCGTCCAGCTCCTTAACCGCTCTTGGCCGCGGCAACGTAGCTTCTCCCCGGCGCTGGCTGCATCTTCTTGCCGCTTCAACCCACATAGGTGGATGTCACGCGGCCGACAGGCTGACTAACTAAATGCGGACCGCCGACCGCGGGGGTGAGTCGTGACAGGTAAGGCATCGCATTCACAAGGGCCAGTGAGGCGGGCGGCGTTTCGTGCGGTAGCGTCGTGGAGCCCGATCGCGGGTTCTCCCGCCTCCGTGCTGGAGACGCGGGCGGTGCTCGGTGCCTTCGGACCATCGCTGATGCCGCGCGCCGCGATGCACCAGGGCATGGCAGCGGGGCTGGCCGTCCTGGCGGCCCGTTGTGTCACCAGTGTCGCGGAGGTCGGGACCGGACTTCTGTCTAGAGGCAGTTCCTCGCCTCGGCGGAGGCTGGCTGCTACCGGGGTGATTGCCGCAGCAGGCCAGGGCCTGGCGCACATCCCGGCGGCCGACGGTGAGCCGCTAGCGATCTCGGCGGTCCGCAGTGGTGGGAGGCTCCTTGCTGTCGGCGCGGCCAGCGCCGCGATCTACGATATGGCGATAGCTCTCCGGGAGCGTCTTCCTGGGCAGGCCGCGCCGCGCATTATGCTGACGAGCCTCACGGGTATCGCGGTCACCGCACTGGTCGCGCAGAAGCACCTGCATACGCGCGAGCAGCTGGTCCAGGAGTGGACGGCGAGGGACAAACCCGCCGGGCTGACGAAGTCCGCGCTGATCGCGCAGGGCGTGGTGCTGGCCGGGAGCGGCCTGGCCCGGGCCTACATCGGCACCAGGACCTGGTCGGTTCGGTTCTTCGGTCCAGGCCCGGCCCATCAGGCTGTGGCCCGTGCTGTGAACGCGGCCGGATGGTGCGCCGGGGCGCTGCTGGCCTACCACGTGGGCGTCGCCTACATCGGCCGGGCCAACGAGAAGATCGAGCCCGCTTATGCCGTCCCGCCGACCTCGCCGCTGCGGTCCGGATCACCGCCCAGCAAAGCGCCGTTCGACGAACTCGGCCGGGAGGGCCGCCGGTACGTCACCGACGTCATCACGCCCGAGCTGATCGAAAAGACTCTCGGCGAGCCCGCCGTGGCCGAGCCCATCCGCGCTTATGTCGGCTTTGACACCGAGCCGCTCTATGCGAGCGGGCGCGCCGGGGTCGCCATGGACGAGCTGGAGCGGATGGGCGCCTTCGACCGATCGCACCTGCTGCTGGTCAGCCCGACCGGGACCGGCTGGATCGACCAGACGATGATCGAAAGCGCCGAGCTGTTCACCCGCGGCGACATCGCCACCTGCGCGATCCAGTACGGCCGGTTCCCGTCCTTTCTGTGCACGCAGAAGGTACCCGCCGGCCGGGCGCAGTTCCGCGCGCTGTTGTGGGGGGTCAAACAGCGGCTGGCGGCGGTGCCGCCCGGGCGCCGGCCGCGGGTCCTGGTATTCGGCGAGAGCCTGGGAGCGTGGGCCAGTTCCGACGTCACGATGCGCGACGGCATCGCCGGGCTGGACGCCGACGGCGTGAACCGCGCGTTGTGGTTCGGCCTGCCCGGACTTGCGGTCTGGTCCAAGACAGGCATGAAGGAAGGACGCAACCCGCTGGTGCCGCCCGGCACGGTCGGGCATTTCGACTGCTACGAGCAGTTCGCCGCGCTGACCGAGCAGGAACGCGACCGGTTGCGCGTGGTGGTGGTTGACCATGACAACGACCCCATCGCCTCGGTCAGCCCGCGGCTGATCTACGCCCGGCCTCACTGGCTGAGCAGTCAGCCCGGCCGCGGTGTGCCCGCCTCGATGGGGTGGATTCCCGTCATCACTTTCGTGCATGTCGCCGTGGATGCGATGAACGCGATGCGCACCGTGCCGGGGGAGTTCAAGTCCTTCGGTCATGACTACCGGGCCGACACCGCCCGGTTCGTCCATGCCGCCTTCGGCCTTCCGCCGGTCAGCGAGGACCAGATGCGGGCCGTGGAACGGATGCTGCGCGACCTTGAGCTTGACCGGGGCCAGCGGATGAGGTCAGCTCGGCGGTCTGCCAGCGGTACCCGCACCGGTGGCGCCAGCTGGCGCCGCTCCCTCCGCCAGCACCGCAAGGGAGACCACGCCGACGGCGTCCCGGTCCCCGCGGCGTGACGCCGTACCCCCGCTAGATGACCCCCGCCGCGCGGCAAGCCCGTGCGCGGCGCCGGCCGCCAGCCATTGTCCGGGCGGAAGGCGCCCGCCACTTCATCCCGGGTGGGGTGATTCGCCCCGCAGATCGCGGAGTGCCTGATCGCGCGGGCGGCGTTCGCCGGCCGGACCCGGCGAACGTGGCCCGGCGGGCACCAACCCGGCAGGCTCGGGCCGGTAGCGGGCGGCAAACAAGCGCCACAATGCCATCGCGGCAGCCGGCCTGACCGCGAAATCATCCCTAGATGGCCGATGTGCCGTGCGCCCTGGCCCAGGACGATCGGTGCATGGCCGACCACTACGACGTCATCATCATCGGCAGCGGCGCTGGGGGCGGCACGCTGGCCCACACACTGGCCCACTCGGGCAAGCGGATCCTGCTGCTGGAACGAGGCGATTTCCTGCCTCGCGAGATGGACAACTGGGATCCCAAGCCGGTGTTCGTGGACGGGAAGTACATCTCCAAGGACACCTGGTTTGACCGCGACGGCAAGCAGTTCCAGCCCCAGGTGCACTACTTCATCGGCGGGGCCACCAAGCTGTACGGCGCGGCCCTGTACCGGTTGCGCCCCGGCGACTTCGGCGAGCTCAAGCACGCCGGCGGGATCTCCCCGGCCTGGCCGCTGTCCTACGACGACTTCGAGCCCTGGTACTCCAAAGCCGAGCGGCTGTACCAGGTGCACGGCAACGCCGGCGAGGACCCGACCGAGGGTCCCCGCAGCGAGCCCTACCCCTGGCCCGCCGTCTCCCACGAGCCCCGGCTCCAGCAGATCTCCGATGACCTGGCCAAGGCCGGCTACCACCCGTTCCACGCACCGTGCGGGATCATGCTGAACGAGAAGGACCGGCCCCGCTCCACCTGCATCCGCTGCGCCTGGTGCGACGGGTACCCCTGCCTGGCCCACGCCAAAGCCGACGCCGAGGTCATCGCGGTCCGGCCGCTGCTCGGCCGGCCCAACGTCACCTTGCTCACAAAGGCCGAAGTGACCAAGCTGGAGACCGACGGCTCCGGGGGCGCCGTCACCGGGGTCGTCGTCTCCCGCGACGGCA